>Ga0209060_10000582_pt1 | contig 60546 bp, 53 predicted proteins | sample Coa_R1_8_FD_187155 | JGI IMG/M metagenome (GOLD analysis project Ga0209060, IMG submission 187155) | Surface soil microbial communities from Centralia Pennsylvania, which are recovering from an underground coalmine fire - Coalmine... | ecosystem: Environmental > Terrestrial > Soil >...
GGATTTCGCGGGTGGCGCGGCGGATGGGGCGGACGATGGGCAAGGCGACCCAGGTGGCGACCAGGCTGGTGATGACGAAGATGATCAGGAAGATCAGCGGCAGGTTCCGCCCTTGCAGCAGCCCCGTCGTCACAGGCGATAAGGCCCCTGGAGCAGCAACCACCAGGATAACCATATGCAAATCTTTGCTCATATATCCAGAGGCGATTTCATCTGCTCCGGTGGTCGGGTCTTGATAGGCAAGCGCGGAGGTATCCTGGCCGCTTGACATCGCTTGCACAGCAGATTGGAGCGGCGCGACAGCCAATGGTTGGCCCAGCTTCTGGGCAAGCTGTTGATTGCCGGTGACGCCCAGAATGGTGCCGTTGAGATCGGCGAGGCAAGCGTAACTATTCGGGTCAGCGGGAAGCGCGGACACATAGGCATTGACGAGCGCCGGAAGCGAAAATACTGCCAGGACAATGCCACTATGCGCGGGCGCGGTGGGGGTGACAAAAGCCAGCGTGGCGACCCACACTTTTTCCGCAAGACCGTTATCTATGCCGGAAGCAAGCACCAGCGGCGTTTGCCCGGCTTTCGGCGCTGGTGCAGCGCGCTGGGTTTGCACAAATTTCTCCAGGTCGGCGGGATTGGTCAGGATGGCCGATGCCGCCTGAAGCGTTTGTCCTTCGGAGTCGGTAGGCGAGGCAGCGACAATCTGATCGGACCCATTCAGGACGATCCAGGCGAGCGCATCGGGTGTGGAGAGATGGGCCGTGTTGAGCAGGGCTTCGGCTTGCCCTGTTTCGCCGTTGCCATGGCTGACCTGCACAATGCTGTCCTGCTTTGCCAACTGCGCGAGATATGCCTGACGGCTTGCCAGGACATGCGTCAAGGCGTTGCTGTCGCTCTGGGCCGTCGAGGTCAGCGCCTGCTGCCCGGCCTGGGTCAGTGTGTTCTGGTTGGCTTGTTGATAGAGCAAGACCAGCAAGAAGGCTGGCGCGAGGGAGAGCAAGGTCAGCGCGAGCAAGAAGCGGACCTTGAGGTTCATGCCGGTGGCGCGCCCGAAGTGGCCCGCGACCAGGGGCTGGGTCACGTCAGTTCCGGCCAGGGTGAGCATATCGCTGGGTCCCAGCGGTCCTGAACCAGGGGCAGGCTGTGGCGCGGGGGCCGTCGTTGGCATGGGCATAGCCCGGTCAACGGGACGCGAGGTCGTGCGCCACGACGCCGGAGCAGCGCCTTCGGGGGATGGCGGAAAGGCACCGTTGCGCCCAGGCGCGTTTGTAAAGGAGCCGCGCCAGGGGGGCGTATCTTCCTGCTGTGCCGGAGGGCGATCTGTAGACCAGGGCCTCATGGATAATACCTCCTACACTACCATTTTGCGCTTGAATGCCTGCTTAATGCAGTGCGCGCAAGTCATACCTTCAAGAAATTAAATTCTGGTCTCGAAAATAGAGAAGCAACTCTGAAAGCGATTCGGGGGAGAATCCCAACAGCCGCGAGAGTTCATCAGTTGTGCGCTGCCCATTGACGAGTGAAAGCACCCGGCGCTGGTCGCGAGTCAACTGCTGGGAGTTCTGGACAACCCGTTCCCCCCAACGGGTGCGCGCTGGCCGCCAGGTCGCGGGCGGCAGCGCAGGCTTGGGAGGCCCCCAGGATGAGACATTCGGCGCTGGCGGAAGAAATGGTGATTCTGGTGATTGGGCATAGGGATCGGCATAGCCTGGTGGCAGAGGCGGCAGAGGCCCGGTGGATGCTGTCGGTGGAGGCAGGGCAGGGCGCGATGGGAGGGGCAGCAGTTCATAGGAGAGTCCCCCCATTTGTCCTAGAAAGCTGAGGGCCTGCTCACCTACCAACCGGCGTTCCCCCGAAGCGCTAAAAACTGATGCATATTGAAGCTGCCCTGCCTGCATATACAACTCGGCATACCAGGTCTCTGCCGACGAGGCTCCTGCGCCAGATACACCCCCGAATGCCGAGGGGGCACCTGTTGGATAAATCCGTACTAACGCTGTCTGACCCCCCAGTTCCAGGAGGCTGAGCAATCGACTTATGCTCTTGGTTTCCAGACTGGTCCTCCCAACAAACATGCGTCAACTAATGGATTCCAAGCCTACGCGGGGGCGCTTGATGTCACAAGCTCAAGCATTCCTTCTACCACCCAGTGTTACCACCATATCCTAACATAACTTGCAAGAGGGGACAGGCGAATGAGCGGCCCTCTGAGCGCGCATTCCGAGACGTGTGGGTGCTTTGCGCGCACACAAGAAGGCAGCCCAGAGATGCTGCCCAGAGGGAGCGCGTACACCAGAGAAGGTTTACGAGGTGAGAGGCAGGCAGCGCCTCAGTTTATCTGAAGTTTGCGAGCGATGATACACGGTTCGCTGGTTCCGTCTCTGCCCAGCGGCCTATTTGCCGTGTGCTCGCTTGGAACAAAATCTCTGCCGGAGGGGGACGGAGCACCTGCTCCGTCCCCCTCCGGCACAATCTCCCTGCTAGCCCAAAGGTACTAGCGGGAGCGCGAGGCCGATGAGCCGCAAGAAAAAATGGCTACTCCGCTGCGACAAAGTTGAGACAGCCATTTGATGGTCTTGTGACATCTGCCCGCTATGCTTAGAGCGGGTGCCCGGCAGCGGACCGGCAGCAGTGGTTCCGGCGTCATGTTTTCAGGCACATGAGTGCTTGAGTCGCCCGCCGGTTCCCCCCTATAGTTCGTGCAAGAGCGCATTATGCGCTCAATGTGTTCGCGAGCAAACACGGGTGCTCTGTGCTGCTCTCAGGCAGCAATCAATTTCTGACAAAATCTCTGGGAAAGGAATGTGCATTTTGTATGGCTGAAACATTACTGACACGCGCAGCGCTGGATGGCTCCGGCCCACGCAGCGATGCCGCCGTGCTGCGCAGCTATGATCTTTACAAGCGCTATGGTCAACGCCTGGCGGTGAAGGCGCTGAATCTGGAAGTGCGCCGTGGCGAGATTTTTGGCTTCCTTGGCCCCAACGGCGCGGGCAAAACGACGACCATCCGCATGATGCTGGGGCTGATTACCCCCACGGCGGGCCGCGTGGAGGTGCTGGGGCAGGATATTGCCGAGCAGAAGGCGCGCGTGCTGCCGCGCGTGGGCGCGTTGATCGAGACGCCCGCGCTGCATCTGTATATGTCGGGGCGCAATAACCTGCGCGCCATGGGGGCCATTCTGGGCGGCGTGGCCCCGGGGCGCATCGACGCGGTGCTGGATATGGTTGGGCTGCGCGAGCGGCAGCATGATCGCGTCAAGACCTATTCGCTGGGCATGAAGCAGCGGCTGGGCGTTGCCATCGCGCTGCTGAACGACCCTGACCTGCTGATTCTGGACGAACCCGCCAACGGCCTGGACCCTGCCGGAATTGTCGAGATGCGCGATTTGATGCGGCGGCTGGTGGCCGAAGGCAAAACGATCTTTCTTTCCAGCCACGTGCTGACGGAGGTGCAGCAAATCTGCACGCGCGTTGCCATCATCAATCTGGGGCAGTTGGTCACGGAATCCACGATTGAGGGGTTGACCGGCGGCCAGGGGCGCTTTGCCGTCAAGCTGGATGAAGCCGCCCAGGCGCTGGCACGCATTCAGGCGCAGCCCTGGGGCGCGGGCGCGACGCTGGATGACCACGGCGCGCTGCTGACGCCTTCGCCCGATGGGCGCGGACGCACGCTCAACCGCTTCCTGGTCGAAGCGGGATTCTATCCCGATAGCCTGAGTCCCTATCAAGAGAGCTTGGAAGAGGTCTTCCTGCGCCTGACCACAGGCGACGAGCGAGGAGTGCATTAACCATGAGCAGTATTTCGACGGTTGCCCCATTGACCGCGACACAGCGGGCCATCAGGCCGCGCTTTTGGGGGCTTACGCGGGGCGAACTCTTCAAGATCATGCATCAGCGCATGAACTGGGTGATGCTGCCCATCCTTGCTTTTCTCTGCTCGGTGCGCTGGCTGGTGCTGCCGCTGGGCAGGGGCGACATCAAAAGCCAAATAGCCGCGCAGCCCTATGATGCGCTGCACACGCTGATGGCCGATAATCTGGGGGTATACCGCGTCTTCGTGGGCTTCTTCCTGATCATCTTGACGGCGCGCGCTATCGGGCTGGATTTTCAGCAGGGCACGATTCGCATCATCCTGGCGCGCGGCGTGGGCCGCTTGCAACTGCTGTTTGCCAAAGTGCTGGCGCTGGTGGGGGTTGCGTTGGCAGTGACGGTGGGCGTGCTGCTCTTGAATCTGGTGTTGGGCCTGGCCTTTATCAGCGGCATCGAGGGCAATCTGAACGCCTTGAGCGCGATCAACTCCACGTTCTGGGCTGATACGGGCAGCTATCTGCTGACGGTTTTCATCAGCATGGGCGTGACGATGCTGCTGGCGGTGGCAACGACGGTGCTGGGGCGCTCGCTCGCCGTTGGCCTGGGGCTGGCGCTGGTCTTCTTCCCGGCAGACAACATCGGCTCGCAAGTCTTGTATCTGGTTTACCGCTTGACCGGCAGCGACTTCTGGCTGAATGTGACGGCCTATCTGCTGGGGCCAAACCTCAACATCATGCCGGGTCAGATCGTCTTGAATCACGTCGGGACCATTGGCGCGACGCCCTGGGTCGCCGTCGATGGCGGCCACACGCTGCTTATCACGCTGCTTTATGCCATTGTCTTTGCCGCCATTGCTATCATCCTGACCTGGCGGCGGGATGTGATGGAGTGATCGCCTAAGAGTGCCTCTCAGCGCTGGTGAACCTCGACGGCGGCCAGGGGCAGGGCAAACCAGAAGGTAGACCCCTGCCCCTGGGCGCTTTCAACGCCTACCTGCCCTTGATGGCGCTCGATGATGGTCCAGCAAATATGCAGGCCCAGACCCAATCCGATGCCAGAGCCGCTCTGCACCTCGATCCCCTTCACCCGATAGAAGCGCTCCCAGATGTGCTCTTTTTCCGCAGCCGACAGCCCCGGCCCTGCGTCGCGCACCCAGACTCGCGCCTGATGGTCTTCTCTGGCGATGCCCACTTCGACGATGCTTTCTTCGGGCGAATATTTGAGCGCGTTGGTCAGATAATTGGTGACGACCTGCCCAATGCGGTCGGCATCAGCGGTGACGGGCACGCGCAGGTCATCGGGGAAGTGGATGTGGAGCGCGCGCCCTGGCTCGGCGCGGCGCTGCTCCTCGACGGCCTCGCGCACAATCGAGGCCAGATCAGTGGCTTCCGGGCGCAGTTCCAATTTGCCCGCCTGGATGCGTGACACGTCCAGCAGATCATTCACCAGCCGTTCCAGTCGCTCGGTCTGCCATTCGGCGCGCGTGGACTGTTCCAGGAACGGCGCTAGTTCGCTGGCGATGGTCGGGTCGCGGCGGGCGAGTTGTTGCAAGCGCCGCTCGGCCAGTTGCAGCGATAGTTTGATGCTGGTCAGCGGGGTTTTGAGTTCGTGCCCGGCCATGCCCAGGAAGGTATCCATCTTTACCTTTGCCTCGTGCAGCGCCAGAGAACTGGCGCGCGCCTCCGCGCGTTCGCGCAGCAGGCGTTCGCGCTCCAGCACGAGCGCGCCCAGCCGGGCAACGGCCTTGACGAGCGCTTGCCTGTTGGGGCAGGTATACGCTTCCACCTTTTCCTCGCATTGAATTCTGAGCACTCCCACCAGCATCTCGCCTACGCGCATGGGCACGAGGATGGAGCAGCCCTCTGGAGAAAAGTGCTGCCAGAGCGGGTGCGGCGACTGTGTATCATCGAACAAGACCGGTTCGCCTGCATGCAGCGTGGCAATGACATCGGGAGGAAACCGCTGGCCCAGACGTAAGAGTCCATCCCATTGCGCCCACCAGCGCGGCTCTTCTTCGGGGGAAAGGCCCACAATGGCGATGGGCGTCAGGGCTTCTGTCGCCGGTTCAACGGCGGCAATGCCCACATATTGGCAGCCCAGGACGCTGTGGGTCAGTTCGGCCAGACGCTGGACCACTACCGGCAACGCGGGGTCTGCTCCTGTCGGCGTGGTCTGATGCCCGTTGAGGCCGCTGTGATCGGTGGTGTTGTGTTCCTGCACCAGCGCTTCGGCCATGCCGAGCAGCGCGTTCAAGGTGTGGCGCGTGTGCCCTTCCAGGCGGCGCTGCTCGGTCACGTCGCGGGTGACTTGCACCGCGCCGATGATACGTCCGGTTTCATCGCGGATGGGGCCGCCGGTATTATTGACCAGGATTTCGCGCCCGTCGCGGGTCTGGAGGATAAGATCGACGCTCTCCTGGTTTGTCAGCACTTCGCCCTTGAGATAGCGGTTGATGGTCCGCTCGTCTGGGGTAAGCAGTTCCCGCTGCGCGTTGAGCGCCCCAAACCCGGCGAGCACTTCCAACGATGACATCGTCAGCGCTGTGGGGTCTTGTTCGATGCCCAGGAGGGTTTTGATGGCCTGATTCATTCGCAGGATGCGCCCGTGCGCGTCGGTGACGATCAATCCATCGGTGATGCTCTCGAAAATGGTTTCGAGGAGCGCGGCGCGCTCGGCCATCTCGCGTTCCATGCGGCGGCGTTCGGTGACATCGCGTATCACCATGACGCCGCCAGAAATCTGCCCATCGACATCACGTATCGGCGCGGCGGTCACATTGAGTATCCTGTCGCCTTTGGTGGACGTGGAAACCACTACATCAGGCGTGGTGGGGTCGTTGAGCAGTTGGCCTTGGAGCGCGCGAATCGTAGATGCCCGGTCACGGGGAATCGGCTGACCCTGCTCATCACGGGGCCTGATGATCTGACGGCGCTCGGCCAGCGTCTCTGGTTCTATGGCAAAATCAAATAACTGGCGATCAGCGGCATTGCGCTGAAGAATGCGCTCATCTTTATCGAAGACCACCACGGATTCGGTCATGGCCTCGAAGATGGCCTCAAGCTGACTGGCGCGTGCAGCGGCCTCGCGCTCTGACTGGCGCAGCGCCTGCTCCAGCCGCTTGAGTTCGGTGACATCCTGAAGGATGCCTACCGCGCCAATAATCGTGCCTGCCTCGTCGCGGATGGGGCTGGCCGAATCCAGCACGATTTTGCGCTGCCCCTCGGCGGTTTCAATCTCTACATCTCGGTTGGTCACGATCTCGCCCTGCGCCAAGGCGCGCGTCATGCCCCAGTCCTGGACGGCCAACCGCTGCCCGGTTTCGGGCCACCAGGCTGGCGCTCCTGCATAATCAGAGATGTCGCGTGGCACCGGCGCGCCTTCACCCCAGAGGGCCTTGCAGGCCGGGGTTCTTTCCAGAAAGGTTCCCTGGGCGTCGACCATGCCCACCGCAGCCGGAAGGAAATCCAGCAGCGTGCGCAAACGAAGCCGCTCTTGTTCAATGCGGGCCTGTTCCTCGCTGAGCGAGCGGGTCATCTCTTCGGCGTGGCAGCGCGCCCGAATGCTTTGCCCGGCTATCAAGCTGATGGCGATGCCCGCCAGCAGAAACAAGAGCAAGCTGACTGTGTCATTGCCACCCCCATTGTCCCAGGCGATTGGTGGCGGCAAGATGAAGCGGTCAAGCAGGAAAGCTGCCCATAACGTGGCGAGTAAGCCACGCCACGCGCCCCAGGTCAGCGCTACCAGGATGATTGCCAATACCGGCAGCAAGCATCTGAAGGCAAACTCGGGGCACCATTGGATGAGCAAGTAACTTCCCAGGACAGCCAGCGCCTCGATGAGCAGCGCGGCAAAATATCCGCTTGCCGGATGGCGCAAGAACTCCGGCAGCCAGCGCGGAGAGAACGTATTCGCGCGCAGCCAGGACCGAAGCGCCTGGCTGGCCCTTTTCGCCCGATATCTCAGCCTGAGCAGGCCGATAGGCGGCAGCGGAGGCGTTTCCGCTTGTACAGCGGGAACCTTTTCCCCGGATTTGCACTCGGGGGGAGCATGCAAGTGAGCCTCCATTCACGGCTATTCTTGTGTAACACGAGATTATATCTTTTGTAGGGCAGAGAAATCAAACACAGCCTTTACACCTTCCGAGAAATCAAGACCAATGGCGCAGCATGAGCACGCCAGTACACCACCTTGCGCAGACGTGCTATACTCTTTGGTGGTAGCAGATAGTGAAGGTGGGTATTTCGTGAGTAGCAGCACTGATACACTCACACAACTTGATAGCCTGAAACAACAGAACCATCATCATCACGGCAAGGGGTGAGACGGCCACTGGCATATGCCAGCGTGCCCCTCACCCCTTTCAGCAGGTAGGATGTCCCGAGCGGACATCCTACCTGCGCTTTTATGGTGCTTGAAATGAAACGAGCGGTCAGCGCCGACACGCTTGAAGAGAGGTGAAACGTTCATGAGTGCAAGAAGAAAGGTAAGACAAGAAGGATGCTTCCCGGAGAACAAGGGGCCAGCCAATTACGGCTGGCGATTCAGAAAGAGGGTCGGCTGACCGACGACACGCTGGCGCTGCTGCGCTCGATTGGCCTGGAGTTCGAGAGTTTTCGGCGCAAGCTCTTTTCCAACTGTCGCAATTTTCCGCTGGCGCTGCTGCATACCCGCGATGACGACATCCCCGAATATGTGTCGGCTGGCACGGTGGACCTGGGCATTGTGGGGCGCAATTTGCTGCATGAAGAGGGCGTGATCGTGGAGGAACTGCTGCCGCTGGGCTTTGGCTATTGCTCGCTGGTGGTGGCTGTGCCCAAAGAATCGGCGATTACCAGCGTTGAACAGCTTGCCGGAGCCAAGATTGCTACGTCTTATCCCCGCTCGGCGCAGCGCTTCTTCGATGAGCAGCGCATCCCCGTTGAGATCATTACTATCAGCGGCTCGGTCGAGGTGGCCCCGCTGCTGGGCCTTTCCAGCGCGATTGTCGATCTGACGGCCACCGGCAGTTCGCTGGTGCTGAATGATCTGCGCCCGATCTGCACCATCCTAGAGTCTGAGGCTGTGCTGGCGGCGCACCCTGCGGTGCTGGCCGACGCGGCCAGGAAAGCGCAGGTTGATCGGCTGATGCTGCGCATCAGAGGCGTGCTGGCCGCGCGGCGCTATCGCTATGTGATGATGAACGCGCCGCGCGCCGCGCTCGACCAGATTTATCATATCGTGCCCGGCCTGAAAATGCCGACGGTGGTGCCGCTGGCCGACCCCGAATGGGTGGCTGTGCATACGGCTGTGCGGGAAGAAGTGTTCTGGGAAGTGATCGAGGCGCTGCGCGAAGCGGGCGCGTCCGAAATTTTGGTGTCGCCCATCGAAAAGTTGGTGCTGTAGAAAGGACGGGAGTCATGCAGCCGACCCGCTTGAAAGACCTGGACCCGGCAGAACGCGAGCGACTGCTGCGTCGTTCGCAGCAAGATATGCAGGCCATCGCGCCAAGCGTGCGCGCCATCATCGATGATGTGCGCGGTCGAGGCGACGCGGCTCTGCGCGAGTATACGCTGCGCTTTGACCATGTGCAGCTTGATCGCCTGGAGGTGACGCCAGAGGAGATGGACCAGGCGCGGGCCGCGCTCGCGCCGGACCTGCTGGCGGCACTGGAGCACGCGGCGCGCACGATCACGACCTTTCACGAAAGCCAACTTCAGCCCGAAGCGCCTGTGGAGACCGAGCCGGGCGTGTGCGTCTGGCGTGTCTGGCGACCCATCGAGCGCGTGGGCCTGTATATCCCCGGCGGCAAAGCGACCTATCCCTCGTCCATTCTGATGAGCGCTTTGCCCGCGCATATCGCGGGCTGCCGCGAGGTGGCGCTGTGCACGCCGCCGCGCCCCGATGGCACGCTGGCCCCGGTGGTGCTGGTGGCCGCGCAGTTGGCGGGCGTGCGGCGCGTTTTCAAGTTGGGCGGCGTGCAGGCGATTGCCGCGCTGGCCTATGGCACCGAGAGCGTGCCGCAGGTCCACAAAATCTTTGGCCCTGGCAACGCCTACGTCGCCACGGCGAAGATGCTGGTCTTTGGGCAGGTAGCGATTGATGGCCCCGCTGGCCCGTCCGAGGTGCTGATTCTGGCCGACGAAAGCGCCGACCCGCGCTGGGTGGCCGCCGACCTGATGGCCCAGGCCGAGCACGCCGAAGATTCCGCCTGCGTGCTGGTCACCACGTCGCGGGCGCTGGCCGAAGAGGTGGCCGCTGAAGTAGAGCGCCAGGTTGAAACGCTGCCAAGCTGCACCACTATTCGCGCCTCGCTGGAGCGCTATGGCGCGCTGCTGGTGGCCGACAGCCTGGACGAAGCGCTTGATTTCGTCAACGCCTACGCGCCGGAGCATTTGCAGATGATGACCAACGACGACGAGCAGGCGCTTGCCGGCATCGCGCATGCCGGTTCGATCTTCCTGGGCGCGTGGTCGCCCGTGCCGACCGGCGATTATGCCTCCGGCAGCAACCATATTCTGCCCACAGGACGCTATGCGCGCTTCTTCGCGCCGCTTTCAGTGGAGAGCTTTGGTCGCAAGGTGCAGGTGCAGCGGTTGGAGCAGCGCGGGCTGGCGAGTCTGCGCCCGACGATTGAAACGCTGGCGCTGGCCGAAGGATTGCCTGCCCACCGGCACGCCGTCAACATTCGCTTTGAGGAGCATGAGGAAGCGCGATGAACGATCAGATAAACCAGACGTTAGCTTATCACCAGCCGACCGGCCTGACCATTCGTAAGACAACGGTTGAGCGTGCCACCGCCGAAACAGAGGTGCGTGTGACGCTCAATCTGGACGGCAGCGGGCAGGCCAGCCTTCAGACCTCCGTGCCCTTTCTCGATCACCTGCTGAACTCGCTGGCGCGGCATGGCCGCTTCGATCTGGAGGTGACGGCGAAGGGCGATATTGAGATCGACGATCATCACACCGTCGAGGATATTGGCATTGTGCTCGGCCAGGCGCTGAGCCGCGCGCTGGGCGACAAGCGCGGCATTGCGCGCTTTGGCTCGGCGCACGCGCCAATGGATGAGGCGCTGGCGCGCGCCGTCGTCGATATTTCGGGGCGGCCCTTTCTGGTCTATGAAGCGCCGGGCGTCGCGCCGTGGGTGGGGCGCTTCGACACGGCGCTGGCCGAAGAGTTCTGGCGGGCCTTCGTGAACAACGCGGCGATTACGCTGCATCTCGATCTGCTGCGTGGCAAGAACGCGCATCACGCGCTGGAGGCACTCTTCAAGTCAACCGGGCTGGCCTTGCATATAGCCACAAGGGTAATTGTGCAGGGCGGCGCAGTGCCCTCAACCAAGGAGGTGCTGTAGGTGATTACGATTGTCGATTACGGCGCGGGCAATCTGCGCAGCATCAGTCGCGCCTTCGAGTATCTTGGCCTGGCGGCAGAGGTAGTTGATCGCCCCGAAGCGGTGGAGCGCGCCGAAGCGGTGGTCTTGCCCGGCGTGGGCGCAGCGGGCGCGGCGATGCGCTTCCTGAAAGAGAAGGGGCTAGATGACGCGGTGCGTGCGGCGCTGAAACGTGGCATTCCCTTTCTGGGCGTGTGCCTGGGCATGCAGTTGTTGCTGGGCAGCCACGAAGAAGGCGACGTGGCCGGGCTGGCGCTCGTGCCGGGGCAGGTGCGGCGCTTCCCCGATGCCGGGCTGACGGTGCCGCAGATGGGCTGGAATCAGGTGACGCTGCGGCGCGAAAGTCCGCTGTTTGAGGGCATCGAGCCGGGCGCGTATTTCTATTTCGCGCATTCCTACTATGCCGAGCCGGAGGACAGCGCGCTCGTCGCCGGGCAGACGACCTATGGTCTGCCCTATTGCAGCGTGATCGAAGCTGGCAACCTCTGGGGCGCGCAGTTCCACCCGGAAAAGAGCAGCGCCAACGGGCTGCGCTTCCTGAGCAACTTCGCAAAGGCGGCCAATCAATGTTAATCTTCCCGGCCATCGATCTGCAAGGCGGGCGCTGCGTTCGGCTGACGCAGGGCGACTTTGCCCGCTCGCAGGAGTTTTCCGACGACCCCGCCGCCGTGGCCCGGCGCTGGCAAGCTGAGGGCGCGCGCTGGCTGCACGTCGTCGATCTGGATGGCGCGCGAGCGGGCGCGCCGCAAAATCTGGAGGCCATTCAGAGCATCCGCCAGGCGATCAGCATACCTATGCAGGTGGGCGGCGGCCTGCGCTCGCTGGAAAGCGTGGCGGCGCTGTTTGATCTGGGCATCGAGCGCGCCATTCTGGGCACCGCTGCCCTGAAAGATCGGGACTTTTTGCGGGCGTGCCTGGCGCGCTGGGGCGACAAGATCGCCGTGGGTCTGGATGCCAGAGATGGCCTGGTGGCTACCGATGGCTGGCTGGAAACGTCGGCCACGTCGGCGCTGACGCTGGCGCAAGAACTGGCCGCCGAGGGCGTGGAGCGCTTCATCTACACCGACATTGCGCGCGACGGCATGCTCAGTGGCCCCAACTTCAAGAGCCTGGCGCAGCTTCAGCACGCGATTACCCGGCCCGTCATCGCGTCGGGTGGCGTGGCCGCGCTGGCCGATTTGCGCGCGCTGGCCGGGCTGAACGTCGAAGGCGCGATTGTGGGCCGGGCGCTCTATACCGGCGAGGTGAAGCTGGCCGAGGCGATTGCCGCCATTGAACGAGGGGAAGAAGCATGCTGACCAAACGCATTATCCCTTGCCTGGACGTGACCGATGGGCGCGTCGTCAAGGGCGTCAACTTTGTCGACCTGCGCGACGCGGGCGACCCCGTGGAACTGGCCGCCTGGTACAGCGACGCGGGCGCTGATGAACTCGTCTTTCTGGATATTACCGCCTCGAGCGATGCCCGCGCGACCATGCTGGATGTGATCGAGCGCACCGCTGCCAGGGTCTTCATTCCGCTGACGGTTGGCGGCGGCATGCGCAGCGTGGAAGACGTGCGTGCCAGCCTGCGCGTCGGCGCGGATAAAGTGTCGATCAATACGGCTGCCATCGAGTCGCCCGAACTGCTCAGCGCCTGCGCTGAAGCCTTTGGCGCGCAGTGCGTGGTGCTGGCGATTGACGCGCGCCGCACCGGCAATACCTCCTCCGGCTGGGAGGTCTTCAGCCACGGCGGGCGACAGGCGCGTGGCCTGGATGCCGTGGCCTGGGCGAAGCGTGGCGCGGCCCTGGGCGCGGGGGAAATCTTGCTGACGAGCATGGACCGCGACGGCACCCAGGCGGGCTACGATCTGGAACTGACGGCGGCGATTGCCGGAGCGGTGACCATTCCGGTGATTGCGTCGGGCGGCGTGGGCACGCTCGAACATCTCTACGAAGGGCTGACGGCAGGCCAGGCCAGCGCGGTGCTGGCTGCGTCGATCTTCCACTTCGGCACGTATTCCATCGGCCAGGCGAAATCCTATCTGCAAGAAAAGGGGGTCATCATCCGGCCATGCTAAACGGGATGGGTGAAGCGGATATGCCAACCGGGATTCATTTTGATCGCGACGGCCTGGTTCCGGTGATTGTGCAGGAAGAGACAACCAGCGATGTCTTGCTGCTGGCCTTTATGAACGAGGAAGCGCTGCGGCGCACGCTGGAGACGGGCCTGGTCCACTTCTGGAGCCGTTCGCGCCAGAAGCTCTGGCAGAAGGGCGAAACCTCCGGCCATGTGCAGGAGCTTGTTTCGCTGCATATCAACTGCGAGAACAACAGCCTGCTGCTGCGCGTCCATCAGCGCGGCGATGCCGCCTGCCACGAGGGCTTCCACTCCTGCTATTACCGCGAGTGGGTCACTGGCGGTTGGGAGCTTCACCAGCCGCGCCTCTTCGACCCGGCAGAAGTCTATCCTGCCACGGATTCGCTGGCTGAGGCGTTCCGGCGCATCTACCGCGCCTACGAGTATCTGCGCGATCACGATCTGGAGGAGGTTTCGGGCACCTCGCGGCGGCTGCGGCATCCCGACCAGCCCTGGCTGCGCCAGCGTGCCGCGCAAGAGCTTGGCGAACTGGCCGGGGTGCTGGCGGGGACGCACGCGCATGCCAACCCCGTCGACGATACCATTCTGGAGGGTCGCCAGGTCTGCTACTGGCTGCTGACACGGGCCGTAGCCGAGCATCTGCCGTTTGAGGAGGTTATGCCGCATGTCCTGCTGCGCGCTGGCGAAGAGGCTGGCGAGGCGGTGACCGAGGCGGCGGCTGAGTTGTTCGCGCGGGAAGAACGGCCTCTGCTGGATGATCTGCGCGCCGGGCTGTATCTGGTGGGCGGCGCGTGTGCAAAGCAGGGGGTGCCGCTGCTGGCGCTGGCCGAAGCCGAACTGGCAGACCTCGCTCAGAAAAGTTATCTGGCAGCATTTGAATAGGTCTGTTGAGGGATTTTTGCGCTTCTTTTGCCCATGGCTTACAATGGACGCGGAGCGGATGTTGGGTATGTATCTATTCGTAAAGGAGAGCGGTTGCTATGCCCCCTGCCCCGCCAGCGAGGCAGCGCCCACCAGCGGCTGACCCTTCGGACAACACGCAGCAGCGCCAGCATGACGCGCCAGCGGCGGTACACTCTGCCAGCACCGCCAGGCAAACACAGCGGACCGGCATGCAAGAGAAGCGGCTGGTGGCGCTTTCATCGGTGCTGGCTGCTGTCGGACTCACAACCTTCAAGCTGGTGGTGGGTCTGTTCAGCGGCAGCCTGGGCATTCTGGCCGAGGCGGCGCATTCCGCGCTGGACCTGGTGGCCGCGCTGATGACGCTGGTGGCTGTGCGCGTAGCAGATCGTCCGCCCGATGAGACGCATAACTACGGACACGCCAAGTTCGAGAACCTTTCGGCCTTTCTGGAAGCCGGGCTGCTGCTGCTGACGGCGGCCTGGATTATCTATGAGGCGGCACAGCGTTTGCTATTTCATGGTGGGCAGGTCGATGCCAACATCTGGACTTTTCTGGTGATGGGCGTCTCGATTGCTGTCGATGCCACGCGCTCGCGGGCGCTGATGCGCGTGGCAAAGCAGCAGGGAAGCCAGGCGCTGGAGGCCGACGCGCTGCACTTTCGCACCGACATCTGGAGTTCGGTGGTGGTCATTCTGGGCCTGGGAGCGGTGCGGCTGGGCCAGGCAATCGATGTGCCCTGGCTGGGTCGGGCTGATGCGCTGGCAGCGTTGGGCGTCTCGATGATCGTTATTCTGGTCAGCTTCCGACTGGTGCGCCAGACGCTGGATGCCCTGCTGGACCGCGCGCCGACCGCGCTGGTTGAGGCGCTGGAGCACGCCGCGCAAGGTGTGGAAGGCGTGGTGGATGTGCGCCGCGTGCGCACACGGCGGGCGGGAAACAAGCTCTTCGCCGATCTGGTGGTGGGCGCGCCGCGCACGGCAACCTTCGAGCACGCGCACGCGGTGACCGAAGCGGTGGAGCGCGCGGCCCGCGATACCGTCTGCGCGACCGCGCCGCAGACGGATGTGGATGTGGTGGTGCATGTGGAACCGGCGGCCACGGCGGCGGAAACCACCGCCCAGGGCATTCATTATCTGGCGCTGGAATTGGGCTTGCGCGCGCATGACGTGCGCGTGCGTATTCTGGAGGATGAGCGCAGCACCACGGCGTTGGAGGCCGATCTGCATCTGGAGGTTGACCCTGGCCTGGACCTGCGTTCGGCGCACGACGCGGCCACGCGCCTGGAGCGCGCCATCTATCGCGCGTATCCGGCGGTGCGCCGCGTGACGACGCACCTGGAAGCGCCAGACGAAGAGGTGGAGCGACGGCGCGACGTTTCGGCGGAACAGCCCGCGCTGGTGGCCGAGGTGCGCCAGATTGCCGATGAAGTGGCCGGGCCGGGAAGCTGCCACGAGGTACATGTCTATCGCGTGATGAATCACGCCGAAGCGCCGCCAACTGCCGAAGCGCCGCTGTATGATCTGGTGCTGCACTGCACGTTTTCGGGGGCTGCGCCAATTCAACAGGTGCATGTTCACGCCGAAGAGATCGAGCGGGCGCTGCGCGCGAAACTGCCGCCGCTGGGGGCGGTGCTCATTCATACCGAGCCGCAGGAAGAAGCGTGGAAATAATCCCAGCCCGTATATCCTACAAATACCTGTCGCGAAATCTCTCGATGATAAAATCACTGAAAGTACCTTTTTGAACTACTCTGCCCGCTGGGAGGCGCTTATGGACTCTGCTGGCTCCCAATCGGAACGCTTTGACGCTCAACCCACAGAGGCGCAGGCAAACTCTCCTGCCGCTGGCGAGGCATCCCTGTCCCAGCCGCCAGCCAATGGCGCGGCTGCGCCGCCTTCTCCGCCGTCCTTTGAGTATGCCCCGCTGTTCTCTCCATCCGCGCCGCCTGAGCACCTGACGCCGATGGCGTTTGAGGTGACCGTGCCTTTCCCGCCGCTGACCGCGCCTTTACGCTCAGAGTCTGTCGATCTGCCTACGCCAACGTTGGAGGAGGAGACGCAGCCGACGCCTGCCGCAAGCGGCTCGGCGTCGGTGTTTCGCATCGACCAGGAGCGCCTGACCACTTTGCAAGACCTGAACTGGCGGCGCGTGCGCCTGCTGCTGATTGTGTTGGCGGTTGGCGTGGCGCTGGGCTTGCTCCTCTTGATTCCCGCCGTGCATCAGCCACCGCCCGCGCCTGCCGCGAATCCTCTCATCCATCAGCCTCCTGGGACTCATCGACCCGTGTCGCAGCGGCCCCTCTGGGCGACGGTTCTGCTGGTTGTGAGTGTTGTCGCGCCGCTGCTGGCGCTGGCACTGGGGCTGATCGTGCTGCCGGGGCTGCTCTGGCGCGCTGCCTGGCTGCGCCGCCAGCGTGATCTGCATCTGGCGATTGGCCGCCAGGGCTTGCTTTTCTTTTTGCCAGGGCGGGCGGAGCGCTGGCTGCTGCTGCCCTGGGGGCATATCACCGGCCTGGCCGATGCGACTGCTGCTCCGCGCAGCGCACGCCGCGAGCGGCTGCGCACGGTGCTCTGGCGGCGCTGGGCGCGCTTGCGGCGGCTTCTCCGACGTGGTCGGCGGCTGGGCGCGGCTGCCTCGGGAGGCAGCGTTGTGCGCTCGCCATTCCTGGCGCACGCGCGCGCAGCCGTCCCGCAGGAGCGGCTGCGCGTGGCGTGTTTTGCGCGCCTCCCCGACAGCGGCTATAGCTGGCTGTTCGGCCTCGCGCCCTTCACACGTCGCGTGGGGGCCGCGACGTTTCTGCTGGAGACGGGCTGGTTCGAGTCTGCCATCAGCGCGCCGGGCGTCTCGCTGCGGCGGGTGCTGCTGGGGTTGTGGGTATCACCGCTGGCTCGCTCGAAGCGTCCGGTCTTGCCGCTGCCGCAGACGCGGGGCGCGGTGCTGCTGGACACGCCTGATGCTGACCAGGAGCCAGACCCGGAGGCGCGGCGCGTGGATGGCGCTGCCTGGGCGGCGCTCCTGCTTGTTCCCGCGCTGAGCGTGCTGCTGGTGGCTGCGCCTCTGGTGCTGCACAAGCCGATGGGAACCGGCGCGGCGCTTGACCTGGCGACGTTGGCCGCGCTGACGCTGGGGCTGAGTCTGCTGCTGGCCGGAACGCGCTGGCCGACGCGTGGGCGCGTCTATATCAGCGGCGCGTGCGCGCTGGCGCTGGCGGGCGCGCTCAATGTCGTCTATGGGCTGGTGGTGCTGGTGCAGCAGTGGCCCTGGTCGCTTCAGGCCGCGCCGGGCGTGCCGTTTTTCTTTCTGGACGCGCTGGCGGGCTTGCTCTTGCTGCTGGGAGGCAGCGCGCTGGCCCTGGAAGGCAGCGGACGCCCTGGGCAGCCCTCGCCGGGTGCGTGGGGCGCAGATGTTGGGCCGAGCGCTCGCCCGCACAGCACCGAACTGGTAGTAGCGCTGGGGCTGTTGGCGCTGGGCGTGGCGCGGATAGTAGTAGATATCGATCTGGGAGCGCTCAGCAGCGGTGCGACCACGCTGCAATGGCTGCGCTATACGCTGGCCGAGCCGCTGCTGCCCCTGGCGATCATTGGCCTGAGCTATTTCGCGCTGCTGGCCGGTCCGGGACTGCAAACCCTCTTCCGCGCGCTCCAGGTCATCTATGGTCTGGTGCTGGGGCTGCTGGTGCCCGCGGCTTTCATCTTCGTCTATCGCGCGGGTGGTGGCAAACATCCGGTGCCGCTGGAATGGCTGCCCCTGCTGATTGTCGCCTTGATCTGCGGGCTGCTGGTGGTGGTCTTCGCTCTCCTGCCGCGCCGCCAGGATTTCAGCGCTGAAGAAGAGGAAGCGTTGGATGACGCGCCCTGAAGAGGCCCTTTCAGAAAAGCCAGGGCAGCGCGATCAGCAGAAAACCACCCCAGGCCAGGTACGCATATGCCCCTGGGCGAAAGATCGTCTGGGCCGCTTCACCCCAGAAGCGGCTGCCAGGGCGCAGCATGCGATAGAGCAGCACCCCCAGCAAGACGATATTGATGCTGTTCCAGCCGATGACAGTCAGCCGGTTCATCGTCAGGCCATCTTGCGCCGTTCGGTAGACGATGGCCGAAAGCGCGTAGATGCTGACAAGCAGCACCAGCCCGACCAGTAACACGGTCCCTCGGCGCAGCCACTGTTGATACCTGGGCGAAAACTCTTCGGCGTTGAGCGGGATGAGGCCAATCAGCAGCCCCAGGATGGCAAAGAGCAGCACATTGAAGACGACCAGCGTAATTCGGTTATCGTATGCCTGAAAAAAATTGAAGGGCAGCGCCAGCAGAAACAACACCAGAATCAACAGCGTCAGCGGCAGCAGCGCGTGTACGCCGATGAGCACGATGCGGGCGAAGCCGCGCCGGAACTCCTGCGCGCTCAGGCTGATCTTGGGGTCATACACGCTCAAGACGGCCACCAGCGGAATGAGTCCGGCCCCGCCAATCACCAGCAGACGCACCAGCGTATCGTTCAGTTCGACCCCAATCGCGTCAAACAGCAGATAGGTCAGCCCGACGAAGATGCCGCCAATGATGACATACACGCCCCCGGTTCCGACGGTCTCCAGCGATTTCAACAAAAACGCGAATATCTCGCGCGTGGGCAAGCGCCAGCCCGCCAGAAAAATTGCCAGCGCGCCCCAGGCCAGCAAGACCAGGTGCAGCGCTGCCAGTGGTAGATATTCGCTGGTGCCGCTCAGGCGCAGCAGCATCAGCAGGACGTAGGCGGTGAAGGCTGCTAATCCTATCAGCGACCACGCCAGTCGATTGACCTGCGCGCGTGTGACGAGGAAGAAGAAACCGGCGAGGAAAAGGGCGACGATAGGCGCGCCCACAAAGGCGAGCAGCGGCGCGCCCTGGCCGAATGCCAGGCTGGGGCCGGAAAGCCCCCACAAGAGCAGACCCAGCACGACGCTCAGCGCAATCGCGAGCTGCCAGTGGCTGCCGATGCGCGCGAACCAGTCTTCGGACGCGCTGTGCTGCAAACGATAGTGCCAGGCGGTATAGAGGATATTGTCGGCGGATTCCTGATGCAACGCCTCAATATCCTGGGCGAATTGATCGGCGCGGCGCGCGCGGCGTGCCGTCTGATACAGTTGCTCTATCTGTTCCGGGTCATTCTGCGCCGCTTGAATCTGTTCACGATAGCTGGCGGCTACGTGCTGGGCTGATGACATGGCGATTTGCTCCTCATAATAACTTCCCATGGCTCTTCTGCGAGTATAGCTGAATGCCCCTGGCGGCGCTACGCCTTGGATAGCAATTTGAAAACACTCAGGTGCTTGCTTTTGGTGGGCGCAACCTCTTGCGTGGAACCAGATTTATGTTAGTATCAAGCTACTCCTCACCAGAGGCGTTGATCGTGCAGAGGTGCTTTAAAGGAGAAGCGCTATGGAGCCTGTGGTCAAGACCCGCGATGGCGCGGTGCGTGGCAGTCTCGTTGATGGTGTGGCGACGTTCAAAGGCATTCCCTATGCCGCGCCACCGTTTGGCCCCAATCGCTTTCGCGCACCGCAGCCCGTGGCGGCGTGGGATGGCGTGCGCGACGTGCTGCACTATGGGCCAACGGTGCTCAAGCCGCCCTATTTTCCACCGTTCGATGTGCTCTTGCCGGAGCCTGCCATTCCTGGGGAAGACTGCCTGAATCTGAACGTCTGGACGCCAGACCCGGGCCAGGCAAACCTGCCGGTGATGGTCTGGATTCACGGCGGCGCGTTTGCCAACGGGACGGGCGCGATCTCGGTCTATGATGGCAGCCGCTTTGCGCGCGATGGCGTGGTCTGCGTTACCATCAACTATCGGCTAGGCGTGGATGGCTTTCTCGATCTGGGCGATGGCATCAGCAACCTGGGTCTGCTCGATCAAGTGGCCGCGCTCAAATGGGTGCAGGAAAATATCGCCGCGTTTGGCGGCGACCCCGGCAACGTCACCATCTTTGGGCAGTCGGCAGGCGGCATGAGTGTCGGCGCGCTGCTTTCGATGTCGCAGGCAGCAGGGTTGTTCCGCCGGGCCATCGCCCAGAGCGGCGCGGGGCACCACGCCATCGCGCCCGCATCCGCGCATTACGTGGGCCGCTATCTGGCCGAAAAGTTGGGCGTCGAGCCAACGCGGGCGGCCATTGCCACTGTTCCGGTTGATCGGCTGCTGCAAGTCCAGGTGGAACTCAGTGGCGAAATTTTCAATATGCCTGACCCGCACAGGTGGGGCGAAGTAGCGGCAAATCTGATGCCCTTCGAGCCGGTGATCGACGGCGAGGTGCTGACGGCGCTGCCCATCAAGAACATTGCCGCAGGCAGCAGCGCCAACGTCGAGGTGCTGATTGGAACGACCACCGAGGAAGAGCGGCTGTTCATGGTGCCCAACGGCTCGATCAACGCCATCAACGATGCGGTGCTGGCCGGAACGGTGGCCGCCTATGGCCTGCCGGTGGAACAAACGCTGTCGACCTATGGCGCGCGCATCCCCGGCGCGAGCGCGGGCGATCTGATGGAGGCGCTTGTCACCGATTGGTTTTTCCGCATTCCGGCCATTCGTCTGGCCGAAGCGCGCCAGACAGCGCCCGCGCCTACCTATATGTACGAGTTTGCCTGGCGTTCGCCGCAGTTTGAGGGGCGGCTGGGCGCGTGCCACGGCCTGGAAATTGGCTTTGTCTTCGACACCGTGACGCACCCTGAAAACGAGCCGCTTGTAGGGCCGGAACCACCGCAGCAGCTTGCCGACGCCATGCACGCGGCCTGGGTGGCGTTTGCCACGCGCGGCGACCCTGGCTGGCCGCGCTATGACCTCGACCGGCGGGCAACGATGCGCTTCGACACGATCTCGGGGATTGTCGACGACCCACACGCCGACGAGCGCGTGTTATGGGAGGGGTTGCGCTAGCCGGCTTTGCTTCTGGCGGCCAGCCGCGCCACCAACCTGAGCAACTGCGGCTCCTCCTGTGCGACGCCCTCGCTGAGCCGCCCGGCAGCAACGGGCAGCGCCCAGGCGTTGATCTCCTGGCGCGTGGCCGGACGTAACTGGCGGTAGCGCCGCAGATACGCGGCAAGGAGCAAGGCAATGGCCCCGCGCAGCACGAGACGCTGCGCGGGGTTTTTCTCATAGACCCAGCCCATGCGCAGCAGCAACAGCGTGCGGGCCACATCGGCCAATGGGTGGCCGCTGGTGGCGTTTTCCCAATCGATGACCAGCGGGCCGCGCCGCGAAAGCAAGACATTGCCCAGATGAAAGTCGCCGTGGCAGAGGGCGCTGCCATCGGGCAGGTGTTCCAGGGCGCGCAGCGCGGCGGCGCGCTGGGCAGATGCCAACGGCGTGGCGCGCTGAATCTTCTGCTGAAGGGTTTCGCGGAGCGATGGCAGCGTGGGCAGGGAACGCGTGTGCGTGGCGGCCTGCGTTTCGGCCAGCATGCTGGCAACGCGCGCCAGCCGCCAGGGGTGCGCTCTGATTTGCTCGTCAAGCGATGGCCCCTCGATGCGCTCGTAGATGATGCCCGCGCGCCCATCGACCTCCACCACGTCCCCCACCTTCGGACACGGCGCGCCCGCCGCGAAAATGGCGCGCGCCATCTTCGCTTCGTAGGCGCTGCCTGCCGGGGATGAGAACTCCGGGCGAAAGAGCTTGAGCGCTTCCTCATCGCCCCAGGCAAAGATTTCTGCCGTGCGCCCCTGCCCAATCAGTGCGCCTTTTTCCATGTCAACCCCTTCCAGCTTATACGGCGGCAAGTTGCATTGTACCACGCGCCCGACTTGACGGCTGGGGCATGCGCCGCTACAATAGGCGTCGGCAACGCCATGCTGAGGTTTGGAGAGCACAGCCAGCCCAAAACTGAAGGAGAACATTGCCTGTGGAAGGTCATTCACATGTGATCGTCGCGCTGGCGGGCGCGGTAGCCGTCGATAGCTTTTTGCACCTTTCTGGCCCGCCGCTGGTTCTGGGAGGACACGAGCCGTCGCTGAGCATGCTGGCGGTGAAAGGCATCTTTTATGGCGGCGTTGCCATTGGCGGGTTAGCCCCTGATATTGACAACACGCATAGCACGCTGGGCAAACGACTGGGCATTGTCAGCAAGGAGATCATGCACCACTTCGGCCACCGCACCATTATGCACAGCCTGATTGGCCTGGGAATCTGGACGGCGCTGGGTTATGGGGCGCAGCGGTTGGCGGTGCATTTCCTGGCGGGGCATATGGGCAGCCAGCAGTTGAACTTCATTACCGGCTCGTATACGCTCTGGGTGGCGCTGGTGCTGGGCTATATCTTGCATCTCTTTGGCGATGCTCTCACCGAAGAAGGCATCCCCATTTTCTGGCCGAATAAGTTTCATCTCGGCTTCCCGCCCATCCGCGCCCTGCGCTTCCGCGCTGGCAGCATGGCCGAGCCGATAGTCGTCTGGCTGCTGGTCATTCTGGTGGGCGCGGGGCTATGGTTCAACATCATTCAGATATAACATGCAGAGATACCCTGGTCACTCTCGCGATACACATCTGATCTCTGCCACGCCGCAGCCCACCCTCTCGCGGCGCGCGCTGCTGAAGGGGCTGGCAGGTGTGGCAGCGGCTGGCGGTGTCTTGCCCTGGCTGGCGGGCTGCCAGAGCCAACTGTTGCCCTTCAGCGCCACCGGGGCAGAGACCCCAACCCCAACCAGAGCGCCGCAGGGCGCGGCGCTGGTGGTCTATCGCGGCCATAAGGCTGGCATCAACGCCGTCGCCTGGTCTGCCGACAGCGCGCTTGTCGCTTCGGCCAGCGACGATGGCACGGTGCAGGTCTGGAAGGCGCTGACTGGTCAGATGCTCTTCAGCTATAGCGCGCAGGCCGCCGATGCCCGCGCGGTGGCCTGGTCACCGAAGGGGCAGCGCGTTGCTTCGGGGCATGGCGATGGCACCGTGCGCGTCTGGGATGCCACCACCGGCGCTAACGTGCTGGTCTATCGTGGGCACGCGGCGGCGATCAACTCCGTGGCGTGGTCGCCGGATGGCGGGCGCATCGCTTCGGGCAGCATCGATCACACGGCGCAGGTCTGGAACGCGACGAACGGCGCGACGCTGGTCACCTACAGCGGTCACGCCGATTTCGTGAACAGCGTGGCCTGGTCGCCCGACAGCGCGCAGGTGGCCTCTGGCAGCGTGGATGACACGGTGCAGGTCTGGGAGAGCGCCACCGGAAACGCGCTGCTGACCTACGCGGGGCACACCAACGGCGTGCTGGCGGTGGCGTGGTCGCCAGACGGCGCGCGTATTGTTTCTGGCGGCTATGACACCACGGCCCGCGTCTGGGGCGCTTCCAATGGCAAGACGGCGCTGGTCTATCGCGGCCATTCCAGCTTTGTGGACGCCGTGGCCTGGTCGCCCGACAGCAGCCGCGTGCTTTCCGGCGCGTGGGATATGACGGCGCAAATCTGGAACGCCAGCGCGGCCAAACCCCCCCTTTTTACCTATCACGGGCACAGCGATTATGTGCAAGCTGTGGCCTGGTCCCCCAACGGCAAATACGCTGTGTCGGGCAGCCGTGACCGCACCGTTCAGGTCTGGCGCGTCAGCTAAATCGCGCGCACTCTTGCCCGACACTCAGGTGAGTGGTGGCCTCTCTAGCAATTTGCCTCCCTATAAGATATACTTGGCCCACGTGAACGGGTCGCTCCTCTTTTGCAAGATAAGAGAGCTTGCCGATCAGGTTCTGAATACCCCGGCTGCGCTGGTTGTGTACCTGTGTTTGGCGGCCAGCATGGGAGGGCTGAAGATGAAAAGCGTGCTGATTCTGCGGAACAAGATTGCCGCGCGCCAGGCATTGCGCTGGGGGCGCTTGTCAGGGCTGCTGGTGAGCGCCCTGGTTCTGGCGCTGGTGTTTGGCCTGGCTCTGGGCGTCGCGCCGGTCAGGGCGGCTGCGCCCGCGTTTAGCGGCGGCACTCTCAGTTTCACGCAGCCGAACTATCGCGGGGTGATTGCTGGGCCGCCTGGCACGCGCCTGGAGGTTGTTGGAAGCAACTGGCTGCCGTATAGTACCATCACCCTGAGCCTCACTCTTTCTAGTTCAGGCTGCGGCGGCGTGGGTGTCGGCAGCTTTCCAACGGATCTAAATGGGCAGTTTACCGCAGGCTTCTTATGGCCGCTTCAAGTAAACAGCATTGGAACCTATCACGTCTGCGGCACGCAAGCGAATAATGGCTCGGCGCTCTCAAGTAATACCTTCTCGCTGCTTGTCAGCAGCCCACCGACTCTGACGTTTTCCCCCAGCAGCCTGGTGGCCGGTGAGACGTTGACTGTCACCGGCTCAAACTGGGTGCCCGGCCCGCAAACGCTGAATGTGGTGGTGGTGCCCTGTAATACTATTTGTGATGCCGCGCCCGTCGCGCAGCAGACCATCGTGACGGCGAAGGATGGGACGTTTAGCCAGCAACTCACCATCTCAGCGGGCACGCCAACAGGGCAATATTATATTCAGGCGGCCAACTCCCCCGCTACGCTAGCGGTGACGCCTGTCGGACCGGTGCAGGTGTCCGGGCAGGCAGCGCCGGTGGGCACGCCTGTGCCTGGGGTCAACCCAACGACCACAGCCACTCGCACCGCGCAGGATTCAACCGGCTCGTCGCTCTCGACCCCGTCACCACTCAGCCAGGCCAGCGCGTCCCTCAAAAACGCTGTGCTGGCGGCTGGGTTAGGTCTGGTGGTGCTGCTGGTGCTGATTGGCGCGTTGGCCTTCTTTATTGGCCGCTCGCGTGGGCCTGACCTGCCCGCCCGCGCCAAGGCTGGGAAAGAACCAGAACCCGCGAAGGCTCCGCCCCCGGCGGCTCGCCAGGCTCCGCAGCGCGCGGCAATCCAGCCGGGTGGTCCACCAGAGAGAGCGCTGGCGGTGCAGCGAAGCGATCAGCATAGGGGGCAACCAGCAGCCCAGGAAGCACCGAGCGCTGCCGATGAGGAACTGCCGACCGGCCAGGGCGACGAAGATGAGTATCCCTGGGAAGAGCAGGTGCCACCGCCCGCGCCAGAAGAACCGGAGCCGGGCAAGGACAGCGCTTCCACCAGTGGCCGCCTCTTCAATACTTCCACGCGCTATGTGCCCCCGCGCCGTTACCAGCGCCGCGGGCCGCCGGGAGACAACTAGCGGCAGAAGGAGGGGCCAGGTAGCTGGCATGCCAGCTACCTGGCCCCTCCTTCTGCCGCATTGGCGCAAAGCCCAGGAGCGCTAGTCTTCCTTGTGGCTCTGCTTGCCGCCCTCGCGGCCAATGTCAGACATGTGCTCGCGGTCTTTGCTGATGGTTTCGCCACCTTTTTTGCCGATCTCGGACATATGCTCGCGATTTTCGCTGACAGTTTCGCCGCCCTTGCGGCCTGCCTCGCGGGCCTCTTCGGAGGTGAACTCGTGAGCAGTACCCTTCTCGTGAGCCGCCTTGCCGCCCTTGCTGGCAATCTCGCGCTGCTTCTCCTCGTCCATGGACGCAAATCCGCGATTGCTCGTATCGCTCATAAAATCACTCCTTTTCATAGGTTGAACTTGTTTGCGACTGCATCGTCCAAAACGTCCAGGCTCATTCCCTGCCGCTCTACCACGCACAGCAGCGCGCGCTGTGCGACAGGTACGGCTGCTTTCTTATCTTCCTTGCCTACCCGGTTCAACGATGCAAAGTATGTGCCACCATCCGAAGATTAGTCGGCGTGCCCTTCGCGTTCTTCGCCGCGCTCTTTTTCTTCTTTTGTCAGAGAACGCAGCACCTTGGAGGCTGGGGTCATGGTGAAGCTCAGGCCACGGCGATTGGACTGCAAGTCTTCCTGCGGCTGCCCGGCGGTGGGGCCAGCCGCGCCTTCCACGCTGCGGCGCACCTGCACTTCATAGAGAATGCCCGGCAGCGCGGTGGCTGTCTGGCGCTGCCCTACCAGAAACGAGTTGATCTCGGCCCCCAGCAGCAGGATGATGCCGAAGTAATAGAAGAAGACCAGCACCAGCACCGCAAAGCCCGCTGTGGCTCCGTAGCTGTTCGGTTTCAGGAAATGGGTGGCGTAGAAGGGAAAGGCGATGTTATAGACTTCCAGCAGCGCCCCGGCGATCAACGCGCCCTTCCAGGCGTCTTGAATGCGCAGCGGGCGGTTGGGAATGACCATGTAAATGACCAGGAAGAGGGCCGAGGCGATGATGAAGCCTGCAATGCCGGTGGCAATCGCCAGCCAGAAGCGCGAGGCCGGGGAACTGTTGAGCAGCGCGCCGACAAAGCTGGTCGAAAGGAAGGATGGAGCCACCGAGACGGCCAGCAAGACCGGGATGAGCACCACAAAGATAAACATCATTCCCAGCGCGATGCTGTTCTGGCGCATAAAGTTGCGCGTGGGCAGCCGGTAGATCAGGCCAAAGCACTGTTCGATGGTCACGAAGAGGCGCGAGCCAAACCAGGCGCTGAGGATTACCGCAATGACGGCAAGAATGCCCGAACCGGCTGCCAGCCGACTGAGCGCTGGCCCGATGAAATTATGCCCGCCAGGGATGGCTGCGCCGATCTGATTGATAAGCTGCTGCTCGGACCCTGGAGCCAGCCCTGCCAGGAAGAGGCCGAAGAAGCTGAGCAGCATCGCCAGGATGGGCACAATCGACATCAACAGGTTATACGCCAGCATAGCCGCCAGATTGAAGACCCAATCGTTATTGAGCTTGGTCCAGAAGGCCATCAAGCCCCCAACCGCTTTTTTCGCCTCCCCTTCTCCCTCTTTTTTCTGCGCCTGCGGTTGTTTCTGCTCTGGTTGCTGTTCGCGCGATCTGCTCATGCGGCGCGGCAGCCAGCGTGACGGCTCCGGTTGATCTGTTTGTGGTTGAGATACGGCCATGATCCCCTCGCTTCCTGGTGGGCGCGCCTTGGCGCGGTGACGAGCGCTCTCTGTTGCAGAGGCTTGCACGAACCATGCCAGCGGGGAAGCAGAATGCGCGCCGTCAATGGGGGTGGTGAGGATGGAAGTGCAGCTTGCCCACGTCGTCGCGGGCCAGAATGCCCAGGCCAGGAAACGGCTGGTGCGTTACGATCAGGTGAGCCTGGCGGCGCAGGCTTTCTTCGATGATCTTTTTCTTGGTTTCCAGCGAGACCAGCGGCAAATCGTCAACCGCTGGTATCCAGGCGATGCGCTCCAGGTGGATGCCGTTGACAATGGCGTCGCCGCTGAAGAGGGCCGCGCTTTCGCGCCCGCTCGCGCCCGATTCAATCCAGACGCTCTGATGCGCGGCGGTGTGGCCGGGAGTCAGCACGACGCGCACGTGGGGCGTGATAGTCAGGTCGCCATCGATGAGATCGAGCACGCCCGCGTCTTTGAGCGGCTGCATGTTTTCCGCCAGATAAGTTGCGGCCAGCAGTTCGTTGGGATGAATGGCGGCTTCCCACTCGGACTTCTGGAGGATATAGCGCGCGTTGGGGAAGGTGGGCACGGCGCGACCATCCGGCAGGCGGCGCGTGTTCCAGCCGCAGTGGTCGGCATGCAGATGGGTGTTGACGACGATTTTGATGTCTTCCGGCGCGATGCCCAGCTTTGCCAGTTGGTCCAGCAGCGTGCCAACAGGGCGTTCCAGCGCGAAATTGCGCATCATCTTTTCGCTCAGCTTGTCGCCATAGCCGGTTTCCAACAGCATCAGCCCGGCCTCGGTCTCCACCAGCACCGAATTGAGCGAGCACGGCACGCGGTTGAGATGATCGGGCGGCAAGAGCCGCTCCCACAGGACACGCGGCACGCGCCCAAAGATGGCCCCGCCGTCCATGTGCGCCGTGCCATCGCTGAGGATGGTCGTGCCAACCGTGCCCACGGCAAACGCAAAGCGCCCGTCCAGGGCGTCGTCGGGCGCTTCGTGCGTGTGCGGCTCATCTGCTGACGACATGCTGGGCAATGCTCCTTAAAAGGCGTTCTCTTCCAAGCATATCATACCTGCTCATCTGCTGGCAACGCGCGCTGGCTCGCTGCCGCGCCAGCCAGCGCAAGGGAGCGCGTGGCATCGCTTGTGCAGGAACGGGCAGGGCAGACGAATCAGCGAGACGCACGCGATGAAAGGAAACCGCCGAAATGCAATCCTCTCAAGACTATCAGCAGCGCTCTGAGGAGCAGAGGCAAGAACCCGCCCAGCCGCCAGCCGAGCAGATCAGCACGAACTATGGGCCAACGCAGCAAGCCTCTGCGCCGCTCGAAGAAGCCTACCAGCCCACGCAGCGGGCCACGCAGCCACCCGAGGGCACGTATCAGCCGCAGCAAGCCCCTCAGCCGCCGTTTCAGCCCATGCAGCAGGCCGCCCAGCCGTGGCCTCAACAACCGTATCAGCCCCAACAGGCATTTCCTCAGCCCTATCCCGGCTATGTGGGAGCCTATCCCATGGGCGAGCGCAAAGACTGGCTGATGACGCTGCTGTTGTGTGTGTTTGTGGGCTGGCTGGGGATTCACCGCTTTTATACCGGGCATATCCTCATCGGCGTGCTTCAGTTGCTCACGTTTGGCGGTTGTGGCGTCTGGACGCTGGTTGACCTGATTCTGATCGTCACCGATAACTACAAGGATGCCAACGGTTATCCCCTCGTCAAGAAATAGCGGCGCGCAAGGGCTGCCAGGGGGCTTGACAAATACTGCTTTTGCCTCTAGTATAGAACCTAGCTCTGGCCCGATCTTCATTCAGGCCCGCCTCGTTGTGTATGCTTGGTCCGCCTCAGGGGTCGTGTGAGATTGGGGTTTTTGCAGCAGATTTTTTATGTGAGACCGGCCAACCAGACACAACAGGCTCGACCTGAACATGAAGGAGCGCGCAATGCAGCAACCACCGTATCAGGGGCAGTCAGGCCCGTATCAACAACCACCCTCCGGCCCGTATCAACAGCCATCTGGCCCCTATCAGCAGCCCTCGCAGCCCTACCAACAGCCCTATCAACAGCCGTATCAGCAGCCCTACCAGCAGCCGGGTTACGCGCCTGGACAGGCGGGCGTGCCCATGCAGTATGCCGGGCAGCAGAAAGACTGGCTGACCACCCTGCTGTTGTGCCTCTTCCTGGGAGGCGTCGGCGTTCATCGCTATTATACCGGCCATACCACCATCGGCATCATCCAGACGGTGACGTTGGGCGGCTGTGGCATCTGGGCGCTCATCGATCTGATTCAGATTTTGACCGATAACTTCCGTGATGCCAACGGCCTGCCCTTGCTCAAGAAGTAGGGCCGCGCCCACCATGTTGGTAGCGCCGCCTTCCAGGCGGCCAACCGCTGGCCTATCGCAACACAGCGCGAAGAGGATCAGCGCATGCTTCAACGTTTCGTTGGCCGCCTGGAAGGCGGCGCTACCATAACAAACCCCGGCGGCGCGTTTCTTCGAACTGTACTGGGCACAGTCGCACTCTCGGCTTCGTCTTGCGCGCCTCACGTCAAATGGAGAGGATATCCACCTTCACTCGACCATCCAGCCCATGCTCATCTTCCGTGTTGATCCATATTTTCTCTGGAACCGCCTTATAGACTCCGCGCAGAGTTGCCCCAACGACCATGTCTACCGAAGGGGGATGTTCCCATCCTCGGCTTTGCAAGCAGGCTAATGCGTGGCTGCATTCTTGCTCATCGGTCAACTCATAGGCCCTGGCCTCCATATAGACCCCTGCTCTCTCTCCTCGGGGAACCGTCGAGTCATACACCACGATGGCAATGCGCGGATTCGCTCTGATATTTTGGGAATGCCGAGCGTATTTTGCCGAGACCCAGAAGAAGGTGTAGGTGTCATCAAATGCGGCATACACGGGCGCATTCCAGGGCACACCATCGGTGGTGGCGGTGGCGAGCGTGATATAGGTTCGTTGCGAGAGGATCGCTTGCGCGAGCTTGCTGTCTTCGCTCATGGTGGTTACTTCCTTCTCATGATTGATTCAGAGGCGATAGAAAACAGAGTGAGCAACCCCCTTTTATGCCTCTCTCGTATATGTCACCGCCAGGTCCGATTCCCAATGTGAACCATCCCGCGACAGCTCTCCATGGCAGGTAATGGTATTTCCATCCTCGCTGAAGGTACCAGTCATGCGTTGTGAGAAGTCCGGCACATCTCTCCACAGCTTCCACACGCCACCTTCGAGACTCATCTGATAGATTCTGGCAACCCCTCGCTCATCGGAATAGAGCATGGAACACGTGTCAATCGCGTCATCATGGCCGATGATGCTGAGAGCGCTGGGAATGTCACCGGGTTGCCAATCAAAACGCCAGAGCAGCAGGGCATCTTCCTTGAGCCATTTGAAGGCAGAATGTCCCTGCACTGCGGATGGCAAAGCAGGATGGGTTCCCACCATATTCCATTCACCAACCAGAATATCAAACTGCCTCATTGAGCTGGTTGGTTGTGGTGGTCGTTCAGCATGCTCATTCATGTGTAAGTAGGTTTCTTCTGTATTCTAAGCTGCTTTACACTTATCAGCCAACTCTTGCCCAGCGAGCCTTCCCCCATTTGCCCAGACTTTTTTGTCCTGGAACCACAGGAGCAAGTCCAAACCAGGAGGCAACGGGCACCACCCTTTGAGTCTACCAAATTCTGTCGCCTGTTGCAATGCAAAATACGCTCTTAAAGAGGAGCGTCTTGGAGATGACAAAAAGAGGATTTTTCCTACTTCACGCCGCGCTCTTGCGGTGGCTGCGCGCAATGGCATTTTCGTAGGTCTGCATCAGGTCATTGAGCACGCTGTCCCAGGTGCGCGCCTCGGCGGCGCTGCGGGCGCGCTCGTGCATGGCTGCCTGCTGTTCTGGATGGGTCAGCAGCGAGCGCACGCCCTCGGTGAAGGCGGCAGTATCTCCCTCAGGAACGAGCAGACCCGTTTCCTCGTGGCGCACCAGATCGCGCACGCCTTCGGCGTTGAACGCGACGACCGGCAGACCGCTTGCCATCGCTTCCAGCACCGCCTGGCCGAACGTTTCCGTTGTGGAGGGGAAGGCAAACAGATCGGCTGAGGCATACGCTTCGGCCAGCGCTTCGCCTTTCAGGAAGCCGGTGAAGGTGGCGCGTCGTCCTTCTAGCGCTTGCTCCAGTTCTTGACGCGCAGGGCCATCGCCAACGAGGACCAGATGGGCGTCTGGCTCGTCGCTTTCGATGGTCTTGAACGCCGTAAGCAGGGCTTCCAGATTCTTTTCATAGGACAGGCGGCCAACGTAGAGAATGATCTTCGCGGCAGGGTTGGCGGTGATGCCGTGACGCCATTCCGCAGAGCGACGGCTGGGGGTGAAAAGCGCGCCGTTGACGCCGCGCGGCCAGACCGCAACGTTGCTGAATCCTTTTTGCTCTAGTTGCAGCGCCGTGGAGGGCGACGGGCAGAGCGTCACCTGGCAATGGGAGTGCAGGAAGCGACGATAGGCCCAGGTGGGTTCGGTCAGCATGCCCAGGTGGAAATAGTTGCAGTAGGCGGCCAGATTAGTATGATAGGTGGAAACCACCGGAATGTTCAGGCTTTGCGCCCAGAAGATGGCCGCCGCGCCCAGCACCATCGGGTCGGCCACATGGATGACATCGGGCCGAAAACGCCCCAACAATTGTTTGAGCTTGGGGGATGGCAGGAGGATACGCAGTTCAGGGTACATGGGGAGTGGCACGCCTGGCGTCCCAAACACCTGCGCGCCCGCGTAACGCTTGGGAGCGCCTTCGGGGGCCAGCACAATGGCCTGGTGCCGCTGCCGCTGAAGGTGCTCCAGCAGCATCGCCAGCGTGCGGGTGACTCCATCTATTTTGGGCAGAAAGTTTTCGGTGACCAGCGCGACGCGCATCAGGGGTATCCTCCTTACTAGGAGGAGCATACCCCTTCACTATTAATCCTATGTAAATCGCGGGTTAAACTCTGACCAAGTGCGTTGCCTGCCCGCATGGCCCGCGAACATCTGAGGGCGGAAGAGTAGTCTTTCATGTTGGAATGCCGTACAATGGTGTCAGAGAAAAACGTATCGTGCTTTGAGCGCACGGCGTTCTGAGAAAGCGAGCAACATCATGTTTGGTTTTCACGCCTGGGACTTGCTCATCGTTCTGCTCATTGTCATCCTGATTTTCGGCGCGAGCCGCCTGCCCCAACTCGGCTCATCGTTGGGCAAGGGCATCAGCCTCTTCCAGAAGAATCTGCACGAAGATCAACCGCCAGCTATTGACGGACCGAAAGAGCGCGAGCAGGCCGAGCGCTCCGAACCCACTAATGATGCCGGTTAAAGGCGAAGTTGATCCCCAGCACCACCCCGGCCACGATGAACAGCGCGGCCAATCCGCCGCTGTTGGCTGATGTGGTAATCGCCGCCAGCGGAATCATAAAGATGAGCGAGAGGATCGCCAGCACCAGCCGCAGCGCGACTGCGACGTTCGGCGGGGTCTGCTGCTGCTGGATGGGCATGGGCGCGGGCATGGGCGCAAAGCCCTGCTGGTTTACCTTCTGCATGAAGTTTTGCACCAGATGATGATCATAGTTTGGACCCATTTCGCGCTGCGCCGAAAGCGTTGCGCGGAGTTCGCGTTCCAGTTCGTGCGTGTCTACCAGCTTTTCCATCGGGGCGTGCTCCTTTACTGATTTTCTCCTGTCTGGTCCTGCTGCAAGTATAAAAGGAAGCTGTGGCAGAAATATGCCAAAAGTGTGGCAAGTCTGTCACAGCGGAGCCGGACACATCATGTGTATCTTGATGCGTTGTGATGGATAGACCTTATGCATGCAGGCAGGAGAGAACATGATCCAGAGCACCCCAGGCGTAGTCAGCGCCACAGCAAACAGAGTGAACCAGCGCAAGTTCTTTGAAATCTGGGCAGTGGTGTGGTCGCCAGATGGGACATCTCTTGCCATCGCAGGAGCAGGCAAGACCGTGCGCGTGCTGGACGCCAGAACCTTGAAAACGACCCTCTCTTATCGTGCCCATCAGGGCAGGATACTGCGTATCGCCTGGTCGCCCGATAGCCAATGGTTGGCTTCGGCCAGCCAGGACAAGAGCGTGCAGGTCTGGAACGCGAAATATGGCAGCAGCCGCTTTACCTATCACAGCCGGTCTCCGGCTGCGGGTGGGCTGGCGTGGTCGCCGGACGGCCAACGCCTGGCCGCAGCCGTCCATACCAAAGTGCATATCTGGGATGTCACCAGACGCCGCCACCTGCTGGAGTATCGCGGCCACCGCGAGCGCGCCTATACCCTGGCCTGGTCACCCGATGGCAGCACGATAGCGTCTGCCGGGCAGTACAATGGGCTGCGCCTGTGGGATGCCGCCAGCGGGAACGATCTGCCTACGCTTCGCAGCGCGGCCTGGTCTCCGGTGGGCTCGCTGGCGTGGTCGCCGGATGGCCGTTTCCTGGCATTGTCCACGTTGGACCATGTGATCGAGGTATGGGATGTTGTCGGGGGCGCGCAGGCGCTGACCTATACCGGCCACGCGAAGTATATCGCCGGGTTGGCCTGGTCGCCGGATGGTCAGCGCATCGCCTCAGCCAGCGCCGATCAGACGGTGCAGATTTGGGAAGCAGCTACCGGCGCGCTTCAGTATACCCATACCGGCCATAGCAATGCCGTGTGGGCGGTGGCCTGGTCGCCCGATGGCGCTCGCCTGGCTTCTGGCGGACATGATAAGCTGGTGCAGGTCTGGGAACCAACGTAAAAAGAGGCCACCTCGCCCACCCTGTGGGGAAGATGGCCTCCGCCTGTGACCAGCAGGCTTTGAAGGAAGGAAAGGATGCTTCAGGCGTGCCTGGCCGCCGCAGAGGTCTTGTTGGGACGCACAAACATGCGCATCAAGACCAGGAAGCCGACAGCGGCGGCTGCACCGGCGTAGACGATGCGCATCCAGAGCAGGCTGCTGTCGGTGCCAGCGAACAGGCCGTGCAGCGTCACCAGCGCAAAGGTGATGAAGCCGAGGTAGTGCAGCGCTCGCCAGTAGCGATGCGGCAGATGGCGGCGCAGCCAGGAACTGCCCAGCACCAGCACCACCGTCCAGAGCGCGACCACGCCCAAATCCACGGCCAGTGGGCTATATGGCTCGTTGAGTGGCACGACGAAATTGACCGGACTGAACGAAATGAACGGGTCCAGCAGCAGCGTCAGCAGATGCGCGCCCACCAGAATGCCAAAGAGTGTCCCTAAGAATTGATGCACTTCATCGACCATCCACGAGATGCGCCCTCCCGAGAGCCGCGCGGTGCTGCGCAGCAGCCCCAGCGCCACCAGCACGGTCAGCACGATATAGGCGGCTACCGCTGTGGTCCGCGTCAGATACCACATCAAGGTATTGGACTGGCTGGCCGTTGTGGCAGCCAGCGTGGTGACCAGATGGGAAGCAGCGCTTCCGAACAAGAATATTATCCCCATATGATTCCTCCTGCCCCACAGATAGCAAGGTATTCATTCATATTCGCAGACAAAACAATCTGCCCATTTCCTATGACCAGCAAGAGCGCGACGCCTTCGGTCTGGTGCGCGCGGCCCTCGTTCCAGGCAGCTTCCACCGCCTCCAGCGCGGCGGGATAGCCGCGCAGCAGGGCCACCTTCGCGGCGACTTCCGCCTGCGCTGCCGTTGGGGCCAGCGCCGTAGCCGTGGCGATAAGCTGCGCCGCGTCGGCGCCCTCGGCGTTCTCAGCGCTCGGCGGCATCCAGATGGACGCCGGGCGGCCAGTGCGCGGGTCCAGCAGATGATGCTGGCGCTGCCCGCCCTGATACCACCAGCGCCGCGACGCGCCGGAGGTTGCCAGCCCGCCCTGGCCCACACGCACGATGGCGATGTTGTCCCCGGTGGGCAGGTGATCGGTGCGCGGGTCACGGATGCCCACCGTCCAGCTTTCGCCTGGCTGCGGCCCGCCGCGCTGGCGCAGGTCGCCGCCGACATTGATGATCACGTTGTCGAAGGGCTGAAAGAAGCGCTTCAGCGCCACATCCGCTGCCCAGCCTTTGGCGATGCCCCCCAGGTCAAGGCGCGTGCCCTGTGGCAGAAGCACGCGCCTGCGCGGCGCGTCGAACTCGATGCCGCGCCAACTTGCCTCCGACGCCGCGTAGACGCTTTCAGCGAGATGGTTTGCCTGGCGGTGCAGCAGGGAAAAGTCCCGATCATAGCCCAGCGCTTCCAACTGCGGCAGCAGCGTCGGGTCGAAGAGGCCGCCGCTTTTTTCTGCTGCCGCCACGGCCTCGCGCATCACGGTAAACAGCATCGCTGATGTCGGCTGCCAGCGGCCAGCCGCGTCGTTGAGTTGGCACAGTTCGCTGTTTTCGTCGAAGCGGGTCAGCCGCTGCTCGACCTCGTGCATCCAATTCATGCCCGCCTGGATGGCGACGCGAGCGAATTTCTCCTGGGCGGGCGGCACGGCCAGATGGATGCTGACATCGGTTGCCATGATGCGGTTGGAGGCTTCGACCAGCATATGTTTTTGTTGAGTGAGCGCAAGCATGTTATGACGTTCCTGACTGGGTCGTCGTCGCGGGCGGCGATGATGTAGAAGACGAGCTACCAGACGATGAACTGCTCGATGATGAACTGCTGGAAGACGAGCTATTGGACGATGTGCTTTGCTGGCCGCTCCCCGCTGATTGGCCGGAAGAAGACGAGCTTGCCGCCGTTTGGGAACTGGCTGGTTTATAGTTGATGAGGCTCCAGGAGCCGACCAACAGCCCCAGCACCGCGACGGCTGTCAGCGCGCGCACCCGGCGGATGGCCTCCTGGCGTTGGGCGGGTGTGCGCCTGGCCGGAGCCAGCCCGCTCACGGGCGGCTGCCCGGCAGAAGCAATGACGACATCGCCTGCTGGCCGGGCAACGCAGCCCAGCACGTAGCCCGCCTGGCGCTCAGCGGCGCTCAGCGCGTCGCCAGCGGGATGTACGTTGCCGCTCAGCAGCCGGAGTTTGCAGGTGCCACAGGCTCCGGCGCGGCAGCTATAATCGGGGGCATAGCCGTGGCGCTCCAACGCCTCCAGCAGCGTTTCTTGCGGCTGGATGTGCAGCACCGCGCCGGTATCGGCGACGCGCAGGCGTGCGCCAGGGAATTGGCTGATATTGCTCCTGGCTGGTGGCCGGGGCGAGACGAAGATTTCCACATGGACCTGCTGCGCCGGAATCGCAGAGGCTTGCAGCGCTTTTTGCATGTCGTGTTTCAAGGCTTCGGGGCCGCAGATATACCAGTGTGCCCGCGCTGCCAGTTCCCCGGCGCTGTTCAGCACTGCCGGGGGCGTCAGGCGCGTGCCTTGCGCCGAGAAATAATAGCGGCGCTCCAGCCAGGTGGACTGCGGGTCTAATGCGTTCAGTTCTTTCAGATAGATCATCTCAGCGGGCGTGCGTGCCGCGTAATGCAACTGTGCCTGTGGGCGGTGTTCTGCTGGCAGCAGCTCCAGCGCGCTGAGCATGCCGATGATCGGTGTGATGCCGCTGCCCGCCGCCACAAAGATCAGCGGCGTGTCCGGCTTCAGCCGCGCTGGCAGCACAAACGTGCCATGCGGCAGGCTGACCTGGAGGGTCATGCCTTCGCGCACCTGCTCGTACAGATACGTGGAAGCGATGCCCATCGGCTGGCGTTTGACGGTGATGGCCCAGGGCTGGCCTGGCTGGCTGCTGCTACAGAGCGAATAGGAGCGATGCAGCGTCTGGCGCTGTATCGGCAGAGCCAGCGTGATAAACTGCCCGGGCATATACGGCGCGGGAGCCTGGATGGTGCCGGGCAAGGCCAGCGAAAGCCGCACCACGCCGTTCATCAGCACTTCGCGGCGCACCACCTGCACGGTAACTTGTCTGGCCGAGGCAGCGATGGGCACCCTTTCCTGTCCAGTGTTTTTATAGACAATCATCCAATTACTCTTTCTTTGTCCTCGGGTCGCTTTCCTCGTCACATAGGCTCATACAGAGAGACCCTTATCGGAAGGCCGCGTGGAAAGCTGCTCTACATCAACCTTCGTGAGTAAATGTAACAAGCATAGATTTGAATTGCATGTGAGAAAAATGGGCGCGTTCCAATAGAAGCGGCGGGAAGCTGAAGAACGAAGAAAGAAGAATGAAGTTCTCATGCAGGTATAGATTGTGCTGTTAGGGTGTGCCTGACCGTTCTATGGTCAGCCGTGTGCTAGCTCGTCACGTGTCTATAGTCTCCCCTGGAGCTTCGGCCATCATGGCCGATGGACAACAAGTGTAGAATCAAGAAAGGAGCATCCTGATGTACGAGACCGTCCGTCGTTATGAAGGCGTGACCGATCCGCGTGAGACAGCGCGGCAGGTCAAGGAGGGCTTTGTGCCGCTCATCAGCCAGGTCCCAGGGTTTGTGGCGTTCTACCTGGTCGATGCCGGCAGCAACGTTGTGGTGTCCACCAGCATTTTCGAGACCCAGGCGGGCGCTGAGGAATCCAACCGCCGAGCGGCGGACTATGTTCGCCAGAAGATGGCGCGCTTGCTCCCGAATCCGCCGCAGATCAGCGCCGGGGAAGTGGTTGCCTACCAGGCAACGTAGGTCGCCAAATATACGCGCCATCGGGTCTGGGCTGAGTGCGGGCCTGAGCCTCTATTCGCCACGGTTTCCCTGCCCGCATCGTCGAGGCCGCAAGTCGGCCTCGACTCGTTGTCTTCCTTGCCAAGAGCACGGTGCCTGGCGGCGCCAACGTGGGAACGCCGTCAGGATTTCTGCTACTCATCACTTATTTTTTGTTTTCCCAGGTTGATCGTTCAAGCTCAAAATAAGCGCCGCCATGCTCATCGAAATAGGCGTTAGGGCAAGAAGACATGCCCAGTTTCAGCAAAATATGAATGGACGCAGTGTTTTTGCGCAGCGCGCCAGCGCCGACAGTTTGGTAGCCAGCGACCTCAAACCCATAGCGTAGGCAGGCGCGCGCTGCTTCCGTGGCAATGCCTCGTCCCCAGGCCGACTTCGCGAAGACATAGCCAAGTTCGGCCTGGCGGAAGAAACCACATAGCCCTAGCAAGTGTTGGGTCTGTTTGTCGATGACCATCCAGACGCCGACGTTGTCTTGCTGCCACGTGTCCATCAGCGTTTGCAGCGTTTCTTCAGTCTGAAGGCGTGTGCGCGTCCCATCCTTGATGAAGCGCATGACTTCAGGATCAGCATAGATAGCTGCGAACGCATCGAGATCGGTTGTCTGTGGCGGGCGCAGCCAAAGACGCTCTGCCTCTATCGTCGTTGGCTGCATTGCTTGCCCTCTTGTGATACTTGAACTGCCAGAGTAGCGCTGTTAGTCATCCAAACTCAAGACCAGTTGTGGCGGCGAGATAATATGATCAGCACGTGTCTGGATGACGCCCGTGCCCACGGCGAAATATTCGATGACATGGCTGCCCCAGCCGTGCGACTTCTCGTGAATCTGCGCGCCCACGATGCCTTCGGCGTGCAGGGTGGTGGCCTCGGCCTGCATGCGCTCCATCGCCAGTTCGCGGGCGTCATAGAGCGCCTGGGTATAGTTGGTCATTTCCGTGTTGTTGCCGACGGTCTTGAACCACTGCCCCAATCCCTGATGCGCGACGTGATAGACGCACGACCCCATGACCAGGCCCACCGGCATATAGCCCGCCTGGATGAGCGTGTAGAAGTCCTGGCCGGAAAGATCGCTGGTGAAGGGCATGCCGCGCACCGTGCGATGGTTCTTGCCGTCGCGGCTGCGCACCGCCGTGCCAATCGCCAGGAACTCGGCCAGGTGCTGGCCCCACTCGTAGCGGCCCACTTCCAGGCGCACGCCCACAATACCATCTGCGCCCAGCGCGTTGGCCTCTTCTTCCATGCGGGTCATCGCCAGTTCGCGGGCGTGATACATCGCCTGGGACAGCACCGTCATTTCCTGGTTCTGCATCATATTGGCGAATTGATAGCCGATATGATAAATGCTGGAGCCGACGACCAGCCCCACCGGATCGAAGCCCGCCGCTTTAACCAGCAAAAATTCGTTGATGGAAAGGTCACTGGTGAACAGCCCGCCTTTGCCGGGCGCGCCGCGCATACGCTGCAAGCGTTCCAGGGCGTGCTGGGGCAAGCCCTCCAGTGGGCCGCCAGGTTGCGCTGCTTCGGTATCTAACTTTTCTGCCATGATGCTTCTCCTTATTCGATGCTGGGGGGATGATCTTCAAGATCGACGACCAGTCGCGGCTTGGGCACTTCGTGATGCTCGCTGATGGCGGCAACGGTGGTGCCGAAGGCAAAGAACTCGACAATGTAATCTTCGATGGATTCATACTCATTGCTGTAGGGTCGACGCCGGGAGGCCATCACCTCTTCTACGCGCATATGAATATCGGAGCCGATGACGCCATCGGCGTGGACGCGCCGCGCATCGTCGCTCATGCGCGAAAACGCCAGATGCCGGGCGCGATAGACGCCCTGGGTGTAAGCCGTCATTTCCTGGTTGACCCAACTGCGTTTCGCGTATTCGTCGTTCCAGGTGGTGGCAATGTAATAGGCGACACAGCCCATCCCGAGCGTGACGGGCACATAGCCCGCGTGCAGCACCTTCAGAAACTCCTGGCCGGACAGGTCGCTGGTGAAGGGCAGCGGCAGTTTGCCCTGCCAGTTGCGCAGCCGCACGGCTGTCCCCAGCGCGCTGAACTCCAGCAGATTGGCGCCCCACTCGTATTCTTTGTGTTCCAGGCGCACACCGATGACGCCATGCGCGCCCAGCGCTGTGGCCTCTTGCAGCAGCCGCCCCAGCGCCAGGCTGCGCGCGTGATAGAGCGCCTGCGAAAACGAGGTGATTTCGCCGCTGCTGCTATAGGACCACTGGCCGACCTGATAAGACATGTGATAGACCGAGGAGCCGAAGACCTGGCTGATCGGCTCGAAGCTGACCGAGCGGCTGGCGAGCAATTCGCTGACCGAAAGGTCGCTGGTCCAGATGATGGGCCGACCGTCCGGACCACGCTCTTGCTTCAGCCGTTCCTGCGCCCGGATGGGCAGCCCGCCGCGTTCCAGCGAAGCGATGCTGGCAGCGTCGCGCGCCGCGGCAGCCTCGCGGGCGGCAAGCTGTTCCGGTGTCTCTTTGGGCATGCTGTTGACCTGCCTTTTCCTTGTTGGGCCATTCCGTGCCACCATCATAACAATATTATCTACGTGGGGCAACGCGCAGAGTTTTGATTACGTCGAGCCAGCGCCAGAAGGACACTCGTGGGCGAAAAGAGGGCCGTTCAGCAGTTTCATGATGCCAGACGGGCACACGCGGGAAAGATTCGAGCATCCATGATTCGGGAGGCAGCGTTTTGACCAGGCCATGCCGGGCGAGAAAACCCAGCGCGGCGCGTATCTCGGGATGCGTGTGCAGGGTGGCGTCTGCCAGGTCGGCAACGGTGACGCGGCCATCGCAGCGATAGCGGATGTCTTGCTGCAAGAGGGAGAGTGGGCGCACATGATATTTCGCGCAGGGTGTGCGCTGATAGCGCAGGGTGAAATCCAGAGTGGTAGCAGATGACATGAACATGGCTCCTTTCATGACTTGCCATGCCCACGCGCCATCGGCTACAATAGCCTTACTGGCACGTGGGTTTTCGAATTTCTTGCGGGGCCGGTACGTTTGCCGCTGTCCTAGTCTTCAGCTAGGCGGCGGCCACTTTTTTTGCTGCTGCTTCTGCCGCTGTCGCGTCAAGCGCGTCCAATATTTCTGGCACCTCCTTTCCCAGAATGGTAACCAGCTTCCTGATGTTTTCGGGGCCAGGGCGAGTATACGCATGTTCCCAATCCCACACAGTCTGGTTGCTCACTCCACAGGCGGCAGCCAACCCAGTCTGCGTCAGCAACGCCTCTTGTCTTAGCCGTTTGAAGGTTTTCATGCCTCCCGCCCTTCTGTTGTAGTCTATAAGTGGATTCTAAGCGTTTCTGTTCAAAAAATCAAGTGTGTCACACAATCTAGGAAAAACTTCTCTGCTAGAAGCGGAGGGAATGAAGTTTCAAGGGCTGTGTGAGGCATACTTGCCCGTCTTGTTCAGTCGTTGTAAAATAGTGCAGCATTCTTCAGGAGAGGCATGAGTTGTGGCTGAAGACATAGGATGCGGAAAGGATTTGGGTGATGGCATCAAATCAGCCAGAGAAGGCAGCGGGCGTTTCGGTCCAGCAGCTTTCGCGGCGAGTCCAGGTGGCAGTCACCGAGGCGCTGCGCACTCTGGATAAGGTCAAGGCCATCGATCCGGCAGGGCAGGATGAGGTGGATAGCCTGCGCAGCGTCGTCTGGTCGGACCTGACGGGGTTGGAGGCTGAGTTTAACCGCGAGGAGGGGCCGCGTGCTGAGGTTCTGGACCGTTTCTTTACCCACCTGCTGAGCAATGGCGATTATGTTGGGCAGATTGAGTCGCTGGCCGAAGCGCTTCTGGGTGGAGCGCCGCCCCCTGTTCAACCGCCTCCAGATAGTCCGGTTGCTGGCCTCTTTCGGCTGCATGGCGCGCTTGCCGATATTCGTCGCCAATGGCAGGACATGGCCCCGCCCCAGCCAACACGTCGGCCCGCGACGACTCCGGTTGCGCCCCCTGCGCCAAGAAGAGAAGAGGTTGGCCCACCGCAGCGGGCCAGCCATCCTGTGCCGCCGCCCGCCGCTCCGCTTCCACCGAGAAGGGAAGCTGGCCCACAACAGGTAGTCAGCCACCCTGCGGCTGCCCCGGTTGCTCCGCCCCCACCGAGAAGAGATGCTGGCCCGCAGCAGCAAATCAGCCATCCTGACGCTCCGCCCGCCGCGCCGTCTCCTCCGCGCCGGGAAGCTGCCGCCTCACGAGACGACTTTTTTGATGAGATGGGCCTGCCTCCCTCCAGGCAGGAGACGCCCGCGCCGCCGCCGAATCGTGGGCGTGCGCTCGCTGAGCGGCCCCTTGTGCCCCAGGCCAGACGCCAGAACAACCCGGACCGCTTTGCAGATGGCCTGGGATTCAGCGGCAGCACTCCGGCCCACGTTGGCGCTGATATCGAGCCAGCCCGGCCCCGGGTCCTGGTGAGTTTCGTCACGGTGTTTATCATTCTGGCGCTGATGGGTGTGGGCGTCATTTATCTCGGGTTGAATAATGGCCCGCAGGCCAGCAACGGCATTGTGCCTTCGGCTGTGCCTACCTTCTCGATCAACATTCCAACGACCACGCCCCAGCCCACGCCAACGCTCAGTTCTGCTGCTCCTCAGTTGCAGGTGACCGGCAATCCGCTGATTATTCCCTGCCCCGGCAAGGGCACCAATGGCTTTGTGCTCAGGAATACCGGCGGTCGGCGGCTGAACTGGTCGGCTACGGTGAATACAGAGCCTGGCGCGTCAGCGCCAGTCACGCTCACGCCTGCTTCTGGCGTCCTCTTCGGGCCGCAAAACAGCGGCACAGATGCCGTAACCGTTACCGTGAAGGCCACTACCGGCAATACCGATGGGACCATCACCATTTCCAACAATGCCGGTGATCCGGTGGTGATCGTCTATCATATTCACGGCTGTTGACGCAGCCTTCATCCGGACAATGTATTGAGGTGGTCCCCATGACCCGCGTTTTGATCGTAGATGATGACAGCGCCATCCGCGAGGTGCTGCGCGAGGCATTGGAAGAAGAAGGCTATGTGGTAGATGAGTCGGCAGATGGGATTGCCTGCCTGGCTGCCCTACGTGCCAGCCAGGAGGGCATGGTGGTCCTGTTAGATCAATTGATGCCCAATTTGGATGGCATGGGCGTCTTGCGCACGCTCCGCGCTGAGCCGCAGCTCGCCAGCCGCCACGTGTTTATCTTGTTGACGGCGCGCTCGCGGGTCTCGACGCCCGCAGGTGTTGACCCTAAGACCCTCTTTGTTTCGCTGGTGCGCAAGCCATTTGAACTGGAGGCGCTGCTTCAGACGGTAGCTCAGGCGGCCCGACGCCTGGAGGAGACGGCGAACTAAGCTGCCCCCTGCGCGCAGCTATGCATCGGTGGCTTCCGTGTCCGCCAGGGGCAGTGTGAACCAGAAGGTGGACCCTTGCCCTGGAATGCTCTCCACACCCACTGTGCCATGATGCCGCTCGATCATCGTCTTGCTGATATGCAGACCCAGCCCCAACCCCACGCCTGACCCCGTTTTGACCTCGATGCCAGGGACGCGGTGAAATAATTCCCAGATGCGCGGCTGCTCTTCGGGAGGAATGCCTGGCCCCTGGTCGCGCACCCAGACCCGCGCCTGTGGCCCCTCTACGTGTACGCCAACCTGAACGGGGCGATCAAAGAGAGAATATTTGAGGGCGTTGGTCAGGTAGTTCGTCAGCACTTGCCCGATGCGGTCCGAGTCAGCCCGCACCTGGATGAGTGTATCCGAGGCTATCTCCAGAGAGATAACGCGGTCCGGATGCGTGAGCCGTACCTCTTCGACGACCTCGCGCACCAGCGCGCCGAGATCGCAGACGGAGAGTTGCAAGTCGATCCTGCCGGTCCGAATCCGCGAGATGTCGATGAGGTCATCGAGCAGATGCGTGAGCCGCTGGATTTGCAAATTGGCGCGCTGAAGGCTGCGCTCCTGGTCTTGCAGGAGTTTGACAAGCGCCTCTGGATTGTCAGAAGCTCTGGCGGCAATGCGTCTGTGCATCAATTGTACACCGGTTTTGATCGAGGTAACCGGTGTGCGCAGTTCGTGGCTGATGATGCTGAGGAACTCGTCCATACGCGCGGTGGTTTCTTGCAAGGCGAGCATCTTGGCCTGTGCCTCTGCGCGTTCGAGCAGCAAACGCTCGCGCTCCAGCACCAGCGCGCCCAACTGGCTGGCCGCGCTTGATAGGGCGATCTCTTCGCGGGTAAAGATATGGTTGGCCTGGCCGTAATCCAGCCCCAGGATGCCAACCAATCGCTCGCCCAGGCGAATGGGCGCAGCGAGCAACATCTTGACATTGTAAGGATTGGGGTGTTCCAGATAGGGAGGCTCCCTGAGGTTGACAATGACAATCTCCCCGGCGCGCAGGCGCGGCGCGAAGGTTGGGTCAGGGCCAGCGCCCAGGCGTATTTTGGGCTGCTCGTTCCACCAGAACGCTTCTTCCTCGGCATTCAGGCCCACCGTCGCTATCGGGCGTTGCAGTTCGGTTTCTGCCTCAATCGCCACAATGCTCACGCGCTGGCAGCCCAGGACACGGCGGGTTAATTCCACCAGCCGTTGGGCTGCCTCGTTTGGCGCGCCGCTGCCAGCCGCTTCCTCGGGCGTGGGCGGCACCTGCACTAACGTCTCGGCCATCAGCAGCAGCGCTTCCAGCGCTTCCTGGGCGCGCCGTTCCAGCCGCCTTCGCTCGGTGACATCGCGTGCCACGATGACCGCGCCCGATTGCGCTCCTCGGGCGTCTCTGATGGGCGCGCCGCTCAGATCGAGGTGCAGGCTGCCGCCGTCCACCGTGGGCAGCACGATATCCACGCTGTTGGCCCCGTTCAGCACTTCGCCGCGCATGACGCGCGCCGACGGAAATTGCTCTGGCGATAACACCTCCCCATACTCATCGCGTGCTTCAACCGCGGCGCGCTGCTCCATTGGCCGCGAGGTGTCATCATCGGCAGCAAATCGCTTCAGGAAGGCCCGCGCGGTATGGTTCGTTTGTCGGGTATGGCCCTCGGCATCATAGAGGAAGACCGCGTCAGGGATCGTGTCCAGAATGCTCTCTAGCCGGGCACGCTCTTGTTCCAGCGAGCCAGCCAGGGACTGCGCGCTGCGCCGTGCCCGCTCGGTCTGGCTCGCCAGACCACTGATGAAGAACCCGGCCACCAGAAAAATAAAGACGCTGCTCAAGATGCTATCTGGGGTGACAGGCTCGTCCTGCGAAGGCAAGACGACGATACCCAGCAGGCAAGCGCCCAGCAACGTGGAGATGATACTTGACCCGGCACCCCACGAAAGCGCGATGACTGCCACACTCAGCAAAGAAAGCGCGCTGTAAAAAGTGCCCTGAGGAAAAAGCTGGAGGAGCGCTTCCCGGATGCCCACGACGAGCAATTGTGAAAGAATCGCTGCTCCGATGCCTATGAACGGATGTGCCCACTGCTTCCCCAACCAGGCCGGAGCAAAGGTGTTCACCCGAAACCAATGCCACGGCGCTTGCCAGAAGCGCCGGGCCGATTTGCCCGAAGCCAGCATCTTGGGTGGCGAGTGGGGCGATTCGGATTGGCGCGGTATGTTCATGTCCCCCTCAGAGGGCTTCCCATCCTGGCTCTATGTCGGGAACCCTCTAGCAGACTCTCAGGCGAGGGCTTGAAGGTCTGTTCCTGGCAACTCGACAGCAATTTTCGTGCCGAGCCTGGTCTATTTTACTCCTGTTTTCTTCAGTATATGCTTTCCTATGGACCTTGTATAGCACAGCAGTACGCTTTTACCGCCAACTCGAAGCGCAGCCAGGGATAATTCCGGGCCGCGCTTTTCGTGTAGTCAGGAGCCAGCGGCTACGCGCCTATCCAGCAGAGATCAGGCTTGCGCGCCGCCTGGGTCTGGTCCAGGCGTCCAACCGGCGTGTTGTGCGGCGCTTCGTGCAAGATGGCTGGGTTGGCCTGTGCCTCTTCGGCAATCTGGCGCATGACGGCAATGAAATTGTCCAGCGTTTCTCTGGTTTCTGTCTCGGTCGGCTCGATCATCAGGGCCTCGGGCACGATCAGCGGGAAGTAGATCGTCGGCGGGTGAATGTCGAAATCAATGAGCCGCTTGGCAATGTCCGTCGCGTGGACATCATATTCTTCGCGCTGGCGGCGGGACGAGAAGACGCATTCGTGCATGCAGGCGCGGTCATACGGCAGTTCGTAGACATCCTTGAGAGCCGCCATGATGTAGTTGGCGTTGAGGACGGCGCTGTTGCTGATGTGTCGCATGCCATCCGGACCATGGAAACGAATGTAGGTATACGCCCGCACAAGGGCCAGGAAGTTGCCATAGTTGGCGCGCACGCGGCCAATCGACTGCGGGCCGCTCTCTTCCCAGTGATAGCCTTGCTCATCCCTGGCGGGCAGTGGGCCAGGCAGGAACGGCACGAGATGAGCTTTCACGCCGATTGGCCCCGCGCCAGGGCCGCCGCCGCCGTGCGGCACGCTGCACGTTTTGTGCAGGTTCAGATGCACGACATCGAAGCCCATGTCTCCAGGCCGCGTGATGCCCAGGATGGCGTTGGCGTTCGCGCCGTCATAATATAACTGACCGCCCGCCTCGTGCACCAGGCTGGCAATCGCCTCGATGTTTTCATCGAAGACGCCCAGCGTATTAGGATTGGTCATCATGATGCCCGCGACCTCAGCGCCGCGCTCGGCCAGCACGGCTTTGAGCGCGCTGATATCCATGTTGCCGCGTCGATCAGAGGCCACTTCGATAATCTGATAGTCGGCCAGCGTGGCGCTGGCAGGATTGGTGCCATGCGCGTTGTCGGGAATCAGTATGATGCTGCGCTTCGTGTCGCCCCGGCTTTCGTGATAGGCTTTGATGACCATCAGGCCGGTGATTTCGCCGTGCGCGCCAGCGGCGGGCTGAAGCGTGAAGCGCGCCATGCCCGCAATCTCACACAGATATTGCTCCAGTTCGTAGAGCAGTTGAATCGCGCCCTGCGTGGTGGATGGGTCTTGCAAGGGGTGAATATGCGCGAAGCCCGGCAGCGCCTGCATCTCCTCATTGATCTTGGGATTATATTTCATAGTGCAGGAGCCAAGCGGATAGAAGATCGAATCCACGCCGACGTTGCGCTGCGACAGGTGCGTGTAATGGCGCACCAGTTCGATCTCGCTGACTTCGGGCAGCGGCGCGGGCGCGCTGCGCTGAAGGTTTGCCGGAATCAGATCATCTAGCGGCTGTTCGGGCACGTCCAGCGCGGGCAGCGTTGCGCCGCGCCGCCCTGGCGCGCCAATCTCGAAAATTAATGGTTCGGTGCTCATCTCTTTCTCCCTCTGCGCTCAACCCCGCACACCAACAGTCTGGGTGATCTTCGCCAGCGCTTCGGCAAACTGGTCGATCTCGTCTCTGGTGCGCGTTTCCGTCACGCAGAAGAGGGCCACGTTTTGCAGTTCAGGATAGGCGTTGTCCAGCCCATAGCCGCCAATGAAGCCCTGCTCGATCAGGCGCAGGTTCAGTTCGCGGACGGGCAACGGGCAGCGCAGGGCAAACTCGTCGAAGAACGGGCTGCTGAAGGCCGGTTCGAAGCCGGGAATCTCGCGGAAGCGGTTATAGGCGTAGTGCGCCTTTTGAAGCGATTGCCGGGCGGCATCCTGGAAGCCCTGCTTGCCCACCGAGGCCAGATAGACCGTCGCAGCCAGCGCCACCAGCGCCTGATTCGTGCAGATGTTGGAGGTGGCGCGCTCGCGGCGGATGTGCTGCTCGCGCGTCTGAAGGGTGAGCACGTAGCCGGTCTGGCCGCGCTCATCAACGGTCTTGCCCGCCAGGCGGCCCGGCATGCGGCGCATATACTCGTTTTTGGCGGCAAAGAAACCCACGCCTGGCCCGCCATAGCTGATGGGGTTGCCCAGCGCCATGCCTTCGCCCACCGCCAGATCAGCGTTGTACTTGCCCGGCGCTTCGAGCACGCCCAGTGAGAACGGCTCGCTGATGGCGACGACAAAGAGCGCCTTGCCCTTGTGGGTAATCTTTTCGATAGCATGCACATCTTCCAGCGCGCCAAAGAAATTGGGCTGCTGAATGATGACAGCGGCGGTATCTGCTTCGACGGCGGCATCCAGCGCTTTGAGATCGGTGGTGCCGGTCTGTGTGTCGAAGCCTACCTCTTTGATCTCATAGCCGCGAGCGTGCGCGTAGGTGTGCGCCAGCGCGCGATACTGCGGGTCGACGGCGCGCGAGATGACGACGGTGCCGCGTCCCGATGGGCCGATGGCAAGCTGGGCGGCTTCGGCCACGGCGGTTGAGCCATCGTAGAGCGAGGCGTTGGCGATGTCCAGGCCGGTCAGTTGGCACATCAACGTCTGGAATTCGTAGATGGCTTGAAGAATGCCCTGGCTGACTTCTGGCTGATAGGGCGTGTAGGAGGTGTAGAACTCGGAGCGCTTGACCAGATGGGGCACGACTGCCGGGATGTAGTGATCGTAAATGCCAGCGCCCAGAAAGCCGGGCGTGCGGTCGAGGTCGCTGTTTTTGGCGGCCATCCTGCCCAGGATGCGGCGCAGTTCCAGTTCGCTCGCGCCGGGTGGCAGGTTCAGCGGGCGGTTCAGCCGCACGCTCTGGGGCACGCTTTGCAGCAGGTCTTCGATGCTCTCCGCGCCGAGGCTGCGTAACATGGCCTGCTGGTCAGCCGCCGTATTGGGAACGTATGTGTTCATATAATTATTGCTCCATGAGCGCTAGCGAATGGATTCGCACCTGAAGACGCACCTTGAGGCGGCTTTGCCGCCAAGCCGCTCTACAGCGGCTCCCCCCATCCCCATAGGCGCAGCCATCGTTCTGGCCCGCGTAGGCGGGCTTTGTGGTCGCTGGCGACCTCTAGGTGCGCGTTTTAGACGCGGCCTTCGCTGGGCTGCGCCGCCCGACTAATGCCCGCTCTTCAGGAACGCTTCATATTGTTCGGCAGTCATGAGCTTGTCTACTTCGGCAGGCTCAGTCATTTTGATCGCCAGCATCCAGCCCTCGCCATAGGGGTCGCTGTTCACCAGGTCAGACGCATCGGTCAGCTTGTCGTTGACGCGCACCACTTCGCCGCTGACGGGCGCGAACAGTTCGGAGGTGGCTTTCACCGACTCCACGTCGCCGAAGTGTCCGCCCTGTTTGACATGTTGGCCGACCTTGCTCTTCAAATCCAGATAGACCACATCGCCCAGCGAATCCTGGGCGTAGTCCGAGATGCCGATCACCGCCTCGTCACCCTCGACACGCACCCATTCGTGCGTCTCGGCGTAGCGCAGGGTATCGGGATGGTTGAGTTTTGCCATAGTCCTGGTTGCTCCTTTCGCCCCTCATCAAAAAAGGCGTCTGTTTATGCCTGGTCATTTTGCGCGTTTATAGAATGGCAGCGAGACGACGGTTGCGCCGACCCGCTTGCTGCGAATCTCAACTTCCAATGGCGTGCCGGGTTTGGCGTTGTCGGGCGGCACATAGCCCATGCCAATCGTTTTGTTCAGGCTGGGGCCAAGCGTGCCACTGGTCAGTTCGCCCACCGGCTGCCCCGCCGCCAGCAGCGCGTAGCCCGCGCGAGGCACACTGCGATCAGCCATCGTGATGCCGATGCGTTTACGTTTCAGCCCTTCGGCTTTTTGCCGCGCCAGCGCCTCGCGCCCGATGAAATCGACGCCCTTGTCCAGCTTCACGCTCCAGCCCAGCGCGGCCTCCAGCGGGGTGATGTCTTCGGTCAGTTCGTGGCCGTAGAGGCAAAAGCCCGCCTCCAGCCGCAGCGTGTCGCGCGCGCCCAGGCCGATGGGCAGTGCGTCGTGGGCGCGCCCGGCCTCCAGAATGGCGCGCCAGAGCTTTTGCGCGTCGGTGGCGTCGTGATAGAGCTCGAAGCCGTCTTCGCCGGTGTATCCGGTGCGCGAGAGCAGCGCGGGAATGCCTGCTATCGTTCCAGGGCGGCAGTGATAATATGGAATGCTGGCAAGGTCGCTGTCGGCCAGCGGTTGCAAGATGGCTTCGGCCAGCGGCCCCTGAAAAGCGAAGAGGGCGATTTCATAGGTTGCGTTTTCCAGTTTGGTCAGGTCGAAGTTTCCGGCGTGCTGATTGACCCACTCCCAATCTTTGTCGCAGGTGGAGGCGTTGACGACCAGCATGTAATGCTGTTCGCCCAGGCGATAGAGCGTGCAGTCGTCGATGGTGCCGCCGCTGGACAGGCAAAGCTGCGTGTAAAGCGTCTGGTTGATCTCCAGCTTTGCCACGTCGTTGGGCACGAGATACTGCAAGAAATCCAGCGCGCCTGGCCCTTCGATGCGAAACTCACCCATGTGGCTGACATCGAATAGCCCGGCGCGGGTGCGTACCGCCTGATGTTCCTCCAGAATGCCGCGATATTGGACGGGCATTTCCCAACCGCCGAACTCGACCATCCTTCCACCTGCTTCCAGATGCAGATCATAGAGAGGGGTACGCTTCAGCGCGGGAGCAGGCGGCGTTGCATTGCTCATGTGATTCTCCTGGGGGATGGTTTCTGGCTTCTACTATTGTACAAGATTTTGTGTTGCTACCTTTGATAGAGAGGGGAAGAGCAGGTTTGTGTTTCGGGTTTGTCCACCGTTGGCAATAATACCGTCACATCATATCGCGGCAAAGAGCGGTTGTCCAGCAAGGACTTAGAGCGGCAAGAGCAGCAGCGGTATCTCCATCTCGTGCGGGGTCAGGCCGCCGTGATGCCCAAAGAAGGTCATATCATACACGCCCGCTTCCAGCCACCAGACTGTTTCGCCCGCGTGGGGCAAGATGACCAGATTGCCCAGGCGGCGCAGCAGTTCGGGCACAGGCTCGCCCTGCCCGAAGAAGCCCTGGCTGAGCAAGTCTTGCACCGCATACACTTCGGCTTTGCCCGCCAGGCGCAGTTGCAAGAGGGCCAGGGTTTCGGCAAGCTGCTCCTCTTGCACATACAGGAACATATCGCGGGCCGAGCCTGCCGGAACGAGCGGCGCGCCCTGCGCGTTCGTTTTGAAGGCGCGCGCAAGCTCCGGCATCATCACGTTGAGGTAGAACGTTGTCTGCGGGTCCACGTCCACCTGCCCATGATCAGCGCTCAGCATCAGCAGCGCCTTGCCCGCTTTGCCGCGCACTCGCTGATGCAAGCCTTCATCAAGCGCGGTGAAAAAGCCCTTCACTTCGTCATGGAAACGTTGGGAGTTCGGCCCGGAAAAATGCCCTTTGCTGTCGATGCGGTCAAAATAGAGGAAGTAATAGGTTGGGCCAGCGGATGGGGCTGTGAGCAGTTCGGCCAGGCTGGCGAAGGCGTCTGGCAGGGTGTTATAGGCATGGATATGCGCGCCCTGGCTGACGACCTCGCTGTAGGTTGAGTGGGCGTACAGATGCGATTGAAAGACATGCGAGGTGACGCCCTGCGCCTGGAGCGCTTGATAGAAGGTCTGCTGCGGAAAGAGGGCAGATGCCGGAACGCCGGAGCGCTGGAGGGTTTCGGGCGTCATGCGATCACGTCCATAGGAGAAGCGCAGTGGCATGATGATGTCGTCGATCAGCGGCTCGTAGTAATACCATTCATAGATGCCGCTTTGCCCGACGTTCAGGCCGGTATGGATGCTGGTGACGTGCGCGGCGGTGGTAGAGGGGAATTGCGAAGTGAGCTTGGAAATGACGCCATCGGCGGCAAAGGTCTTGAGGATGGGGTATTGCTCGGCGTAGCGCTCGAAAAAGCGCCAGCCAAAAGCGTCCACGAAGAGGAAGATCACCGTATCGTAGCGCGTGGGCAGATTGCCGAAGACATCGAGCGGCAGCGCTGGCTGGCCCTGGCCGGTGAGCAGCCATTGGATGGCGGCGGGCAGGTTGGCGAAGCAATAGGAGTCGTAGCGCGGCTTGACGAAATGTTGAGAAAAGGTCGAGGCATTGATGGCACTGATGGACGTTTGATTGAACACCGCTGCACCTGCTTCCTATCGCCGGACTGCTGGGACTGGCACACGTGCGGCAACCCTACATCTTTCTGCCCACGCGCTCAGTGTACCATATCGGCCTGCCAGCCGCTCTTCGATCACCCGCCGCAGTTCCAGATTCGCTTCACGCAGCCAATCGGCCCCGGTGATTTTCCCGAATAGAGGGTTCTGGACAGCGAACCCCATGCCAGGCATAACTCGCCGCTCTATCACACGAACGGTGGATTGGTACTAGATGCTTGACGGCTTCTGGTCAGCCAGATAGAATAGCCGCAACTGCCGGTCGAGAGATAGAAGAGTAGAACGCGCAGCCAGAGAGGCAGCCTCATGTCCACGTTTCCTGATGAATCAGCCATGCGCGCCGGGCCTGGGGGCGTGCCTGGCGACCTGCACGCTGCCGCTGCATCGCCCCCCACCAGTCGCCTCCCATTGGCCGGTGGTGTGCTGTTTGCTGTGGTGGCCGAAGCCATCCTGCTGCTGTCCCTCAAGCTCTCTGCTGGCACGCATCTGGAACTGGTCGAGATCGGTGTCCCGTTGATGAGTGGTCTATTTGCCTTGGGAAGCTGCCTGCTGGTGAGCGTGGCCTTGCCAGGCCGCGAGCGCAGCGCGTGGCTGTTGATGGGGCTGGCGTGCCTGGGCATCTTGATCGCGCAGATCACACGCATTTTCCCGCTTGTCACCGGCAAAAGCCTGCTGGCCCTCCAGGGGGAAAGCTATCCCTCGCTGGCGGCGGTGGCGCTGATCGCCCAGAGCCTTGGCTTTTTTCTGGCGTTTCTCTTGTTTCCCCCGCCTGCTCGTAGCGGCTCGACCGTGGCCCGGCTGGGGCAGTTTTTCGATGGCGTGCTGGTGGTGGGCGCGGCGCTGGTGGCCGTCATCTACTTTGTGTTGGTCCCGCTTGCGGAATTGTCCATTGGCCCGATGACGGCGGCGCAGGTCACGACGCTGCTGATGTGCGTGGGCGATTTGCTGCTGCTGGGCGGCCTCACCTTTGCCTTGCGCTCGCTGAGCCAGCGCGACCGGGCGCTCTATCGCGGGCTGAGCATCCTGGGGCTGGCGATGCTGCTGCTGGTGGGCGCTGATTTTGCCAGCATGGTCCTGACGCCAAATCGCCTCGCGCCCACGAACTCGCTCCTCCAGGCGTTCTGGAACGCCGGATATCTGGCGATGGGCCTGGGCGCGCTGCTGCGGCTGAATCACGGGAGCCAGATGCCAGACGCCCAGGAAGCGCCCGGCGCGTCTGGCATCTGGTCCAGCGTCTGGCGCGCGCTCCCTTTCACCGTGACGATGGTGGTCGCGGGAAGCATTGTGATACACGCATTCCAGCACGCCCACACACTCACCGAACTGCTGGTGGCGCTGATCTGTGCCGGTCTGCTGGTGGCGCTGGTGGGAGTGCGGCATCTGGTGGGCCTGCTGGAAATGCGCCAGATGAACGAGCAGCGCCAGCAGGCGGAACGCGAAGTGGCGCTGGCCCAGGAGCGCATCGAGCAGTTTCAGGCAAGCCAGCTTGCCCAGGCACACGCGCGCCGCGAGAGCCTGGAATATGCTCTGGATACCATCCGGCGCTTTGGCTATGGAGACTATCAGGCGCGGGTGGGCGCGCTGGAGCGCGAACTGCTGCCGCTGGGTGAGCACCTGAACATCTTGTTGGATGGCATGGAGCGCCAGTTGAATGATCGTGATCGTGGCCGCGAGGCGCGTCTGGTGTACATCTTGACCGATGCGTTGGGGCGGCTGGCGCTGGGCGAACTGCATGACTTGCCGGAACTCCCCGCGCCCGCTGGCTCACCGCTGGATGGGCTGATGATGAGCGTGGTGCAGGTGCGCGCCCGGCTGATTGGCTTGCAGGGGACGGTCCAGCAATACGAAGAGGGCCATTTCGCGGCGCAGCAAGAGTTGGAGCGCGCTCGCCAGGAATTGGAATATGAGTCGCACAGCCAGCGTCAGGCCGTGCAAGAGATGACTCAGACGCTGGAAGGCCAGCTCTACTCCGAGCGCCAGGTGGCGCAAGCCACTGAAGAGCAATGGCAGCGCGAACGCCAGCGCCTTCAGACCCAGGCGCAGGCCGCCGAAACGCGCGCCGTCGAGATGGAAGCGATGCTGCACGCGGCAGAACAGCGCCTCGTCACCGAGCGCATGGAGTCTGAGCAGCGGCTGAAAGCTGCCCAGCAGCAACTGGCCGAACGTGCTGAGGTTTCTCCAGGGGTTGAATCCGCTCAGCTTGCCGGTGTGCGCCAGCGCGGCCAGCGCCTGGCGGGCCAGTTTGTCGCCCAGGCCGAGCGGCTGCATGGCGCGGCGGCCACCCTCCAGACGGCGGCGAGCGTGGCCGAGCGTTTGGCGCGCACGATTCAAGAGACGGCGGCGCTGCCCGAGCTTCAGGGAACCAGCCAGCCAGAACTGGAAGCGGTTCAGCCGCCTGCCCCACAGCCAGCCGAGGCGAGCGCCAGCGCCCAGCCGATGAGCGCGTTGCAAATGCTGGAGCGCCTGGCTTCGGGGCGCGTCACCGATACGCGCCCCAAGATGCCAGCCGTGACGGCAGCCTCCGCGTCGAATGGAGGCATGCCTCCGGCGCGCTCGACCACCGGCCCGCTGGATGAGTCGGCCAACGAGCGCGTGGCGCGCCGCCTGCGTGTGGCCGCCACGCGCGCCGAAGAGATTGCCAATGGCCTGCTGGAACTGGCCCAACAATGTATTCAGGCGGGCGATGAAAGCGTGCGCGCCGCCGAAGAGGCGGAACATCTGACCGCCGATGCCGAACCGCCCAAAGTTTCGGGGCTGCTCCGCGTGCCAAAGCTGCCCGCCCGCGCGCCCAGGGGTGGGCGCTAAACCAATGAACAGAAGATAAAGGAGTCTCTATGCAGGTTCAAGCGCCCTCGAAAGTGGTTATCAATGGCCGCGCGCTGGCCTATGATGAAATCAGCCCGCCAGACCCCCAAGGCGCGGTCTTGCTGCTGACGGGCCTTGCCGCCAAGCGCCTGGGCTGGTACAAGCAGTTGCCGGTGTTCGGGCAGACCTATCGCACCATCGCGCTGGACCACCGCGATACCGGCGACAGCGATCTGGCAACCGAGCCATATACTACTGCCGATCAGGCCGATGATGCCGCAGCGGTGCTGCAAGCGTTGGGCATCGAGCGCGCCGCCGTGGTGGGCATTTCGATGGGCGGCTTTATCTCGCTGGAACTCGCGCTGCGCCATCCGGAACTGGTCGAAAAGTTGGTGTTGACCTCGACCTCTGCCGGTGGCCCAACGCATGTGCAGCCTGGCCCGGAGATGCTTGCCATGCTGGGGCGTGACCGCCGGGGCACGGAGCCGGGCGAACTGGGCCGCCAGAGCTATACGCTGATTATGGCCCCTGGCTATGCCGAGCGTCACCCCGAAGAGATGGAGCGCATTGTCGCCAACGCCCGCTATCGCCCGCAGCCAGCCGAGGCGTATCTGCGCCAGTTGCAGGCGTGCATGGGGCACAACGCTGCTGATCGGCTGGGGCAGATTCACGTGCCTACGCTGGTGGTGCATGGCGACGTGGACCCGCTGGTGCCGGTGGCAAACGGCAAATATCTGGCGGCGCATATCCCCGGCGCGCGGCTCATCCTCTACCCCGATACAGGCCACATCCCCGTTATCGAGCGCGCCGACGACTACAACCGCGACGTGCTGGCCTTCCTGGAAAGCTAATCGGGCTGAGCAAACCATCAATACAGCAGCGCCAGCATTCCTGCATGGGCGCATCTTCTTATCCATCATGTATCACACGGCAGCGCAAGTTGTTGTAGGGTTTTGCGGCTGGCTCGCGTCAGAAAGAATAGCCAGGGGATATTCCGGATGGAGGGTGAGCAGATGTTTCCGTTCGCGCTGAGTGCTACCCCCAACCCGCCGCCTGACCCGGATGCGTCGGTGACGGCGATGGTGGAGCAGGCGCGGGCTGGAGATCGCGCCGCCTTCACCGCGCTTTTTCACCAGTACAACGCCCCCATCTGCCGCTATCTGGCGCGGGTGGTGGGCAACGACGACGTGGGGCGTGATCTGGCTCAGGAGACATTCTTTGCGGCCTGGCGCGCCTTACCCGACCTGCGCGACGCCAGCCGCTTCGGCCCCTGGCTTTATCGCATTGCCACTAATCAGGCTAATTCCTATCTGCGCCAGGCGCGTGTGGTTCGCTGGCTCCCCTGGGCAGAACCAACTGGCCCCCAGACAGAGAGCTTTCCGACCGCTGCCGGTCCGGAGGGCCAGGTCGGCGAAACCCAGCAGGTGGCCGCCGCCCTGGCGCAGTTGACGCCCAAGTATCGGATATGTCTGCTCTTGCAGTTGGAAGGCGGCTTTAGCCAGCGCGAGATCGCGCGCCTGCTGCATCTGACCGAAAAGAGCATCAGCGTTTATGTCAGCCGGGGCCGCGAAGAGTTTCGCCGCGCCTATCAACGGCTGGAAGACGAAGCAATCCATCCCATGAAAGGACGGTCAGCACGATGACAGCGCCCCTGCCCCAACCGTGCCAGCAGTGGCGGCTGAAACTGGCTGCCGCGCATCCAGACGATCTGGAGTCAGCCGAGCGTGCCGCCCTTGCAGCGCATCTTGCCACCTGCCCATCCTGCGCGGCGGTTGCTGCCGCGTATGCGCGCATGGATGCGGCAGTGCAGCGCTTGCCCGCGCCCGCGCCGCTGGCGGGTGTGCCGCCGAAGTTGTTGGCCCTGTGGGCCGACGAGGACCGCCAGAGCCAGGCGTCTGCGCCTATTGCTCTGGCGCAGCGGGAAAGACCGCTGCGCTCCGCTACGCGAGAAGCTGAAACGACACCCATCTTTCCGCAGCGCCCACCGCCGCGCCGCCCGCGCCGTCTGGTTTCTGGGTTGACGGCGCTGGCTGCCGTGCTGGTGATTGTCTTGCTCACGGCGGCGCTGCTGGCGAGTCGGCTGCATAACACATCAAGCGGTGGCCCCAGGCCGCAGCAGACAACAGCCCCAACGGTGGTGACGAGCCAGCCCACAGCGCCGCTCCCAACGCCAACGGCCACCAATACGCCTCAAGTCTATCCGGTGCTGGTCTACTTTTCGCATCACCCGGAGAGCGACAGCGACCCGACAGCGGTTATTGCCGTGCACCGCACCTCGCCCAATCTGGGCGTGGCGACCTTTGCTCTGGAGCAGTTGTTCCTGGGGCCAACCGCCGCTGAACAAGAGCAGGGCTACTATTCGGATTTTACGGGCAATATCGGCCCTACGAACAATTGCAGCGATCAGTCGCAGGACTTTACGCTGTCGCTGAACCATCGCGGCACAAAGTCGGAGGCAGGGACAGCAACGGTCAGGCTGTGCCGCCAGGTGTCTCTCCCTGGCGATTTTTCCGGAGCGCGCATGAAGGCGATGATTACGAAAACCCTGACGCAGTTTTCGAACATCAAGCAGGTGGTTATCTTGAACGATCAGGGCAACTGCTTCGATGATCTGCAAGGCGCAAACGCCTGCCTGCAATAGCGTCGGCTTGACCTGCTGCTTGTATTTTCCCCCGCATCTCTGGTATTCTTTTTGGAAGGAATATCGTGTTCCTAAGTGAGATGCGCAATACTGTTGTGCCGCTTATATTGCTCTCCCTCCGCGCCTTTACCCACTTCCCCGAAATGGAGAAGATACCGGCTATGACCGCTGAAATCCATACTCTACCCGCCCGCCTGGCTGATTGTCTGAAGCTATGCTATCTCTTGCGCGAACGCGGGGAACCGATGACCGCTCAGGCGGTGCGCGAACTGCTGGAAGCCAGCGAGCCAACCGGACGACTCAGCGGGAGCGTGGTCACACACGCCTTCGAGCAGCTTCAGGCGCGCGGCTACGTCGCCTATACCCCCTATTATGGGGTCGAATTGACGATGACGGGCGAGGCTGCCTCGGCAGAACTGGTGCGGCATTATCGGCTGCTCAAGCTGTTTCTGGCGCGGGTGCTGAAGGTGTCGCTGGATCAGGTGAATGCCGAGGCCGAGCGCCTGGAGCATGTCCTTTCTGAAGTGGTGGAAGAGCGCATGGACGCGCTGCTCGGCCATCCAACCGAAGACCCGCATGGCGACCCCATTCCCGACGAGCATGGACGGGTGCAGGTCGCCCCTGCCATCAGGCTCCCGGCGGCAGTGGTGGGCCAACTAGTCGCGCTCCAGCGTATCATGACGCAAGACCCCGCGCTGCTGCGCTATCTGGAGCAGCTTGGGCTGGTGCCTGGGGTGGAGATGTGCCTGGAGGCCAGAACGCCCTATGGCGATGTGCTGACCCTGCGTGTTGGCGATGCGCGCTTCCCCCTGGGCGCTGCCGTCGCCGATCATCTGCTGGTGCGGGTTATCACCCAAAGGCAGCAGTAGCCCGTTTCCTCAGCAAAACTTCTCCTCTTACAAAGAAATAGAGACTTTTGGGCTAAAAAATTTCTTCTCCATTGACAAATTTTTCTTTCTGCATATACTTGACCTTAGAAGCGAGGGCGCGCTCGCGTGACTGGTCGCGTGTTTCGCCCGCTCTGCTTAAGCTTCTCCCCGCGCTGCGCGGGAGAATTGGAGGTGGCCCACCACACGCCCCTATGCTGAGGAGCTGCCCTTCCCTTGAAGCAGTCGTCCCATGACTGGGCATAAGAGGACACACTGTCGTTCCTCTTCTTCGCGAAGCGCCCTCCTCACGCTGGAAGTCTTACCCCTCGTCACGGATCGCTTGTTTGTTGCGTTTTGCTCACGGAGAGAGGGATTTCATTATGGATTCGCAACCAGCCCGACCAAGAGACCGGCTTCGACCTGAAGACTTCGAGCACCTCCCCAAAACCCCGGTAAGCCGTCGCTCCCTGCTCAAACTTGGCCTGGCAGGGGCCGCCGCCGCCAGCCTCGCTGGCATTGATGCGGTTGCCTGGATGCCCAAACGTCTCGCGCAGGCGGCTTCGGCCAGCAGTTCCTTCCCCGACATTCAGTTCGATATTGGCAATTTCATCGCGCCCGCCCAGAACTTCAACGGCATCCCCTTCCGCTTTGGACCCGTCTACTCGGTCTTTCTCACCGCGAAGCTGGACTGGACGCCCAGCAGAGGCGATCAGGAAGACCTCAACTATGCGCTGACGACAATCGAGGAGGTTTACCCCTTCAGTCCCAGCGGCATCTTTACCTTCGTCTCGTATGGCCTGCCGTATTTCAGGAAGCTTCCTGGCGGGCTGGCGGGCAGTCTCGTCAGCGGCCATATGCCGCGTCTGCTCTCGGATAATACCCGCTACGCGCTGGAAGAGGCTGTGCCCAGCCCGACCGATGTTTCGTCCCAAAACCCGAACATCACCAAGGCAACCTTCAACGTGCCGGTTGCCATCGAATCGAACGATGTCCTCTTCACCTTCCGCAGCGACAGCCTGAACAACATTAACGATGTGATTAACTGGCTGCTGGGCAGCGACGAACTCGGCGGGTTCTTCGTTGATTCGCCGAACTTCGCGTTCAACGGGCTGTTTACCTACACCACAATTCGGACCGAGTTTACGCAGATTGGCCTGCCGCGCAAGGTGGCAAACCAGAATTCGCTCCCCTATGCTGGCGAGATCAATCCGCAGACCCCGATGTGGATGGGCTTTTCCGACCAGCAGGTCGCGGGTTCTGGCCCTGCCGCGATCACCACGTTCCTGGGCAATAGCTCGGCGCGCTTCACGACGGCGAAGAGTGGTGATTACTTCGACAATGGCAGCCTTCAGCACCTTTCGCATGTGATTGAAGACCTGGCGCAGTTCTACAAGAACCCTGATGAGCCGTTTACGGAACGGGTGCAATATATGTTCCGTTCCGACCCCATCCCGTCGCTGGGCAACAGCGATCAGTTCACGAATGGCGGCGGCACAGCCTTCCTGACAAACGACGCCACCATCTTCCTGAAGTATCGGGCAGAGGGGACGACTGAAGCCATTCAAACGGCGGCCAGCCCCAACACGGTCAATGATCTCCAACCGGGCACAGGAACTCGTGACCCGCGCATGGGGCATCTGCCCGCGCTGCAACAGTCTTCGCGGGCTGCCGATGGCACGCCCATCCATATTCGCATGGATGGTCCGGGCTTCAGCGCGGGCGATGTGCCGGGCGGCACAGCGCAGCCCAAATTGCAGTTCACCATCTTTGTGCCCAGCGCGGATTTCTTCCGGACGATGCGTTCGAATCAGGCCGCGCTGAACTTCCAGACGTTCGAGCAAGGCAAGGGCGGCAGCACCACCGGGACGGTTGATGCTGACGATAACGGGCTGGAGCGGTTCCTCACCGCTACGCGCCGTCAGAATTACCTGTGCCCGCCGCGCCGCCATCGCGCCTTCCCGCTGGTGGAATTCACCGATACGGCCAAAGCCAGGATGGCCCCGGCAGCCCGCCACCGGACCTCGTTGTCAGGCATCGTCCATCTCTAACCTTTGGAGCGGCGCGATGCGTTCTGGCAGGCGGGAAGCAAACGCTTCCCGCCTGCCATCCTCAGCAGGTGGGAAGGATTCGGCCTAAGAATGCCTCACAAAACCCGCATTCGTGGAAGGTCAGCCATTCGTAGCGCCGCCTTCCAGGCGGCCACCGCTCCGCCCCTGCGAGCGTTGTGGCTCGGGGCGAACGGTGCGGCAGCGAGCGTCTAGCCGCCTTCCAGGCGGCGCTACGAAGAGCGTCTCGCCAGGCGAGCAAGGGTTTTGTGAGGCGTTCTTAGGCGATCTTTAGCCGCCAGCCATAATGCGCCATGCCTATCACTTCCAAAGGGAGTCCATAATCTGCACCAGCAGCGCCTGCGCCTGCTCCGCGCCCGTGCGCCGCGCCCACTCGCGATAGAGTTGGCCGATGCGCCAGAGCGCGCCTGCCAGCCCGGCCCGCCAGTCCTCGGGGTCGTGGCCGTCGATGGTCTGTGTCTCTTCGTGCCAGGGCAGGGTGAGCAGGCGTAACGCGCGCTCCAGGTCGAGGGAGAGGCTCTCGATGAACACCCGCCTGCCCGCGATGCGTACGGTGGTGCCGGAGAGGCGCTTGTGGGCGTACTCGTCCCACAGCGGTTCGGA
>Ga0209060_10000585_pt1 | contig 60482 bp, 42 predicted proteins | sample Coa_R1_8_FD_187155 | JGI IMG/M metagenome (GOLD analysis project Ga0209060, IMG submission 187155) | Surface soil microbial communities from Centralia Pennsylvania, which are recovering from an underground coalmine fire - Coalmine... | ecosystem: Environmental > Terrestrial > Soil >...
GGTCGAAGCGCCGCCCAAAGTCGAGGCGCCCCCGCCGCCGAAAGTCGAAGCGCCGCCGCCCCCGAAGCGAGAGCCGGTCTTCACGCAGGTCGAGCCGACGTTCTCCCCGCAGCCGACGATTCCGGAAACGTTTTTTTGGCAACCGGAGACGGTTGGTTCGATGCCGCGCATGTTCCCGCCGGCGATGTGGCCAACAGCATCGTGAAGATTGGGCTAGCCCACGAGGTGCCGACCCATAATCTGCTAGCCCATGATCGTCTGCCTCTCCTCGACTACTTCACTCCCTTCAACCAGGCCAAGCTCTCCCGCCACGACCAGGATCTGGGATCGGGAGGAGTCTTGCTGGCGCGCGATCCAGGCGATGGGCATCGCCAATTACTGATCCATGTAGGCAAAGAAGGAACCCTCTACATACTTGACTCCAATGCATTCACTGCAAAAAACCTCCACTACTGCGATGGATGCGGCTCCGATACCCAAATTATGCAGGAGCTTCCGCTAGCGATTCCGGGTGGCGTGTGGGGGATTCCGGCGTACTGGAATGGACGCATTTACGTGAGTGGCAGCAGTGATCCTGTGCGGGCATTTTCTCTCCGTAATGGATTGGTGGACGCTTCGGTTCTTTCCTCCACGCAGGAAGTCTTTCGTTACCCTGGGGCCGGACTCGCGATCTCGTCGGAGGGCGCCAAAAACGCCATTCTCTGGACGCTGGAAGTCGGAGCCTACGACTCCAAAGGGCCGGCGATCCTGAGGGCTTATGATGCCACGGATCTGTCCAGTCTCCTGTATGCGAGCGATCGGCAAGCCGAGCGCGACCAGGCAGGAGGCGCTGTAAAGTTTACGGTTCCTACCGTTGTGAATGGCAAAGTCTATGTAGGCGGAGCCAGCCAACTCACGGTTTTTGGTTCCCTGTCCACTGCTCCGTCTCATCTAGCGGCACACTAAAAACCCTCCTAATCTTCGCGTTTGACAACCATCTGGAAGAGGGATAATATGCGGAACCATTGTATTCAAACGTTTGAATAAAGGATTAAAACGTTTGAATACAAGCCAGGCGAAGTTCAAGCTCGACAGCAGGGAACGGGAAACCGCGAAGCCATCTTCCGGAAAATCGCGGTCCATTTCGGGGACTGAAACGCGGGCTTGAACGAAGAGCAGTACCGTCTGGTGAAGAGCGAGAGTCTGCCGCTATTTGAAAGGGCTAGCCCTTTCTGGAATAGAAGTCTCTACCCGCTCCAAGGGCAACCGCGAATAACTGAAGCACAAACAAGGAGGATCCCAATGACGCCGATCCGTAAATTCAAGGCTGTATCCGTCGTGAGCATCTGCGCTATCGTCGCCTTCACCGTGCTGGCCGCACAAGGCGCCGCCAAAAAGCGTGCGAAAACTATTCCAACAGGAAGCAACGCATCCTTCACCCTGGACTCGATGACGTTCTACGGGAATTTCGATAATTCACCCCCGGGATGCGCCATCGCCCATCCGGTCATCCACAATCAAAACGGTGGCTGCGCCGGAGGCACAGGCACCTTTAAAGATCCCATCACCTTTGCCGTCGCACCGCAGGTACAGAACAAAGTGCATGCCGGCGAGATCATCTACATTCCCAGCTTGCAGAAATATTTCGTCATGGAAGACGACTGCACATCGTCCGGGCCGGGCGGAGTAGCGGTGCAGGGCCAGGGATGCGATGGAGAGTTGAAAGCCGGCATCAATGAATTTGACATCTGGATCGGAGCGACTTCCGCCGGGGACAACCCTGGAGGAAATGCCAGCAACAACCAGATGACAAGCTGCGAAGACCGCCTGACCGCCAGCAATGTAAAAATCATTCTCAACGCAACCTCCGGCCAACCGGTGAACACCGCTCCGCTGCTCAATCACGGTAAATGCATTAAATGATCGTACTGTCTCTGCCCGCCGCGCCAAGAACTCTTCCGGACTTGGCCGGCGGCAGCGACAAAACTGCCTTCCGCAGCGGCTATCGGAGCCTTTCCATGAGCCGATTGCCGATGCCCACGCTGCTACAATCAAACAGTGAAAACCTCTGTTCGCCTCCTGGTGACGGATATCGACGGAACCCTGCTCGATCCGACGTTTAAGATCTCGGCCCGCGACCTTGCGGCTTTGCACTCGGCTCACGCCTCTGGAGTCGAGATCATGCTGGCTACCGGACGGCGGCACGACTACGCGATGCCAGTGGCGAAAGACCTGGGTATTCCGGTATGGCTCATCAGTTCCAACGGAGCGCTCATTCGCTCCAGTACTGGAGAGACGTTTTATAGCGATCGCCTGCCTGCGGCAACAGCGCAAAAGCTCATCCGCCACATGGATGCGTTCCGGGGTTATGCGGTTCTCACATTCGACCGTACCGGCAAGGGTGCGCTCGTGCTGGAACGCGCCGACGAATTGCACCACAGCATTGCGCGCTGGATCGAGAAGAATTCCGCGCACATCCAGTACGTAGTGCCGCTTGAAAATGCACTTACCGAAGATCCGATTCAGGCCATGTATTGCGGCACATTGCCTTTGATGGAGACCGTGCAGCAGTGCGTTCGCGAAGCGGACTTCCTGAATGAAATGACGGTTTTGAAGACTCAATACGACGATCGCGACCTCTGCATCCTCGATATCCTTAACCGCGATTGTTCCAAAGGCCATGCCCTGCGCCGCTGGGCAGAACATCGCGGCATCTCCCGCCGGGACATCGTGGCCATTGGCGACAACTACAACGACCTGGAAATGCTTGAATTTGCTGGCCTTCCGTTTGTGATGGGAAACGCATCTGAAGAATTGAAGCAGAATGGCTGGCCCGTTACAGCCAGCAACGCGGAAGGCGGCGTGGCGGCCGTAGTGGAACAAGTCATTTGAGGCTGGTTTTTGGCCGCCAAATCAGGTTAAATAGTCAGATTGACCGAATGCGATTTCGCAAACCAATCGGCGTCGCCGCACTCGTTTTTGCGGCCCAGCTTTCCGCACTGTGCGCGGACTTAGCCGTATTACGCAACGGTTTCTCCATTCGGCATGAGCGCCGCGAAGAAATCGGCAACATTACGCGCCTCTATACAGATGGCCGCAATTATGTCGACATCCTGACGGACTCTATTGCGTCTTTCGAGAAGGAGGATGTTCCCCCTCCGCAGTCTCCAGCTCCGCCCGCTTTAAGCGCCACGCCGCAAATCGCTCCCGCACAAGCGTCGGCGCGACAGAATGCTCCTCTGGTACCAGCAATGGAGAAAGTGGATTTAAACGAGGTGGTGCAGGAGGCAAGCAAGCGATATCGCGTTGATCCGGATTTTATCAACAGCGTCATCAAGGCCGAGAGCAATTTTCAGCCTCACGCCGTATCTCCTAAAGGGGCGCAGGGACTGATGCAGCTTATGCCGGGGACCGCGGCCAATCTTGGTGTGAAGAACGCATTCGATCCCAGATCAAACGTGGAAGGCGGAACGGCTTATCTCAGCCAGCTACTGGATCTTTATCATGACGATGCCATCAAAGCTCTGGCTGCTTATAACGCGGGAGAAAACCGCGTGGCACAATACGGAGGAGTTCCGCCTTACCACGAAACCAGGGCCTATATAGCCCGCATTGTGCGTGACTACAATGCGAAGAAACTTCGCATGAGCAGCGGCAAAACGACCGGCAAGACCGGCGGTAAGTCGAGCGCCGGCCAGAACGCGACAGCAAGCACCGCAACCAAGACTAAGGCTGCGAGCACCAGTCTCGCCGCCAATACCAAGAATGCTAAGCCTCAGCCGACCTCCGCGTCCGCTACGGCAATACCGCATCAGGCTGAATAAGAGTCTTCCATTCCCTTTCAGCCATGTCCCTTTCAAGCATCACTCTTTCAAGCATCACTCTTGCATTCAACGCCAATCTTCCGCTCGGGTGGAGCGTATCAATTTCCCTGAAATGCTCTACACTCAATTCCTTCCATGAATAAGAAACGACTATTGATTACTGCCCTTGTGATTCTCCTACTGGCTGCATTGCTTATTTTGCAGGTGCGCACCTGGAGAAAGTTTGAGTGGCACAGCTTTGCCGGCGCTACCGCGGGCATCAATCTATTATGGGTTACCCTGGGCGTGGCCTTGATCCACTTTTCCCACGTTCTTCGCGCCATGCGCTGGAAGATTCTACTTCGGCCGGTTTGCAAGACCACTGCGAGGAGCCTGGTTCCTCCCACCGTAATTGGCTTTACCGCCATAGCCCTGCTGGGCCGTCCCGCGGAACTTGTCCGCCCCTACTTGATCGCTCGCAAGCAAAACCTGCGGATGGCATCGCAAATGGCTGTATGGACGGTGGAACGAATCTTTGACATGGGCGCTTTCGCTCTGATGACGGCAGTCAACTTGCTGGTTATGGAAGCCACGCTCCGGCTACTTCCGGGCTTTCAAACGTCGGGCCGCGCTTTTCAGATATTCAAGATTTCCGGCATGGTTTTGCTCGGAGGGGTTGCGGTCGCGGGCTCCATCGCATTCTTCGTTCGCAAGAATCCAGGCGCGGCATCGGGCTTTGTGGAGCGGACCATCGGATTGATCTCAAAAAAGGCCGGGCAGGCGATTGCCCATCGAGTCCACTCTTTTGGCGAAGGACTCAATACCATCCACGACCTGACATCTTTTGTACAAATAGCGGCTCTCTCCCTGGCTATCTGGATCGTCATCGCCCTTTCTTACATTGCTGTGACTCATGCCTACGTCGATCCGAAGCTCAGCACCATGACGCTTTCGAGTGTCCTTCTGCTGACCGCGGGCAGTGTTGCCGGGGGTGTTCTGCAACTCCCGGTTGTCGGAGGCGGGTCGCAACTTGCGACCATTTCCATCCTGCAAAAGGTGTTTGCCATCCGGCCCGAGGTTGCGACAAGCTGCGGCATCATGCTGTGGCTTGTAAACTTCATGTCGATTATTCCCGCAGGACTCTTTTTCGCGCACCGCGAGCGAGTATCTCTAGTTCAGCTGGAGGAAGAAAGCGTCGAAGAAACGGTCTAGCGGAAATTCAATGCATATGGAGCATCGCCCAGAAGACGCATTTCTTGCCGCTGGTGCGCCAGCATCATCTACCTACCCTGTGCAAGGGGCCCCTTCCGAAGGCAGAGCCATTCCTTCATTGGTCCTCGGGATTTTCTCCGTTATCTTGACGTTTGCCTGTATAGGATTTTTATTCGGTATTCCCGCCGTCATTCTTGGCCACATGTCGCGTTCCAACATACGTAAGAGCTTGGGCAGGCTAACGGGAGCTGGCATGGCCTTGACGGGTCTAATCATGGGCTACATCAGCATCGTAATTCCGCTAGCGCTGCTTGGGGGCGTTCTAATACTGCGCCCCGGGACTGTGAAGTTTAAGGCCGGTGAATCCGCCTCGCTTGTCACAGTTAGAGCGATCAACGCCGCCGAGGCTGCATACTCAATCAACTCTCCTTCGAAAGGTTTCGCACCCGATCTGGCTACATTGGGACGCATCACTAAGCAGGGATGCCAGGGACGCGGCGACGATTACGCATGCCTACTAAGTATCAAGTTGATGAGGGCCGATTGCAGCGGAGCGAACTGGTGCAAACTGGAAGGCTATCAATACAACGTGTCGAGCAGAGAGTTGGGAAACTCTGTATCCGACTATGTGGTAAGCGCAGTGCCCGTTACCGCATCCAGTGGTAGCTACAACTATTGCTCAACATCCAATGGAGTCGTTCATTTCAATAAGATGGGCTCACGGATATCGCCTTACACGCGAGAGGAATGTATCGCCCTGCCGTTCTTTTAGTTGTGTGCCGCCGATCCTCTTCTCACACTCAAAGAGGCATCCAGATCCCGCATAAAGTAATCTGCAAATAGACCGCTGCGCGAGCAAAACCGATCCCGCGCAGCGGTCTGTTTTTTACGGGTTAAAGGCGTTGAAGCCGGTGGAGTACTGGAATTGATTTTGCGACACTCCGCTGCATTCTCCGGAAGCCGGTTGCGGCGTCAGTACGCCGATGCCGGAAACGGTTCTGCAATCCTGATCGCGCGTGAGCGACCAGAACGAAACACGGCCCCAACCATTATCAAGAGCAGTTTGGGTGAGCGTGTTGATGTCCGCGAGTTGGAAGATCTCAGACTCGTTGTCATTGGTTCCAATCATGACCGTAACTCCTACCATGGCTGCGATTTGAGCGCGGGTCTTGCCTGGAAACAGGTTTTGCAATGTAGCCTCGACAGACCAACCCGAAAGCGTGGCGTCCAGCCCCATCTGCGCGTTGTTGTCAAAAGCTCCACCCAAATCCATCGACATTACGTTGACCACGCCGATATTCACGCCTGCGGCCTTGGCATCGTTGAGTACCGTGGTGGCCAGGTCATTGATGCCGACCGGCTCGGTTTGCAGAGTGTAGGACACCGACAACCCTGGATTGTTCGCCTGCAGGGTGGCGATCGCCTGTTCACGAACATTGTCGTTCGTGGCGCTTGTCTCCAGATCGAAATCGATAAACCTGGGATGGTACTGGTTGATGACATTTTGGTATTGCGTCACCAGGCTGGAAGCGCTGCTGCAGGCAATGCCAAGTTCTGTGCCGGCCGCGCCGCCGAACGAGATGCCAATGTCACCGCCGGCAGCCCGGAAGGCATTGATCTCGGACATAAATGGCGCCGCGCCCGACGCGGGAATGGGAGTCGTGCCCGCCCAACTGGCCTGGCAACCTCCGCTCGATGCCGCTACTACAAAGGCCAATGTCAGGAACTTTACCGGTGGACGCGCGGCCCTGGTGATGGTCTCGAAGAGAGGCAGTGTAACGTCTACGTAGGGGGCCGCCGTGCGGTTAGCCGCCGGTCCGGGAAGCTGTCCACAGATTCCAGCGATCTTCCAGGGGCTGCTTTCGCCGGGAACCGGTTGATTATTGTTGGTGAAAAATTTGGCCGTCCATAAGAATCCGCCAAACGTCGCCTGACTGCCTCCGCTGTAGTTGACACTTGAATTCCAGGGCGAGGCCGTACAAGCCACATTGGGACCGCTGCCGGGAGTTGTCGGTGTAGGGGTAGGTGTTGACGGAGGCACCGGAGTAGGCGTAGACGGCGGAACCGGCGTCGGGGTCGCAGGAGGCGCCATCGGAGTCGGTGTAGGCGTTGCCGGCGGGGCCACTGGGGTCGGCGTAGGCGTTGCAGGCGGAGTCGATACGCCGCAACTGCCAGTCACCGTCCATGGCTGTCCCGTTCCAGGCCCGCCGTTATTGGTTACCGGAGTCTGGTTCAGATTCCAAAAATTGGCAAAGTAGTTGATTCCATTCACGCTGGCTGTCATGCCATTCGTATAGACCTGTGTGGCGCTCCACGCTGGAGCGCACGTCACAGTAGTTTGCGCCGAAGCAAGGCAGGTAAAGGACAAGATGATTCCTGCGCTTAACCATGCCAGGGATGATCGCTTCATACACGGACCTCCTCTGACTTCTTTTGAATAAGTTCTCTATAGGTTTGGGTTATTGAACCGGTGCCGCAGAAGCGGCGCACGTTCCTTGAGGCATTTGCAGCGTGGGTGTATCCAGGAATCGAACTTGCAGCGTGGCTTATCTCTCTGTTCGTAGGAAGCCAGCGCAACAACGCATCGACAAGATATAAAAACGCTGAAAACGCCGATACTCGGCGGATGTTGTCTACAATTGGTACAACATCGGAGCGGATGGGACCCCTTACCGCCAAAACCAGCTAACGGCGCGGGCGCGCTCGCAGGCCATATTATTCGTTTTAATAAAACGATTCAATCAGATAATTTCAGAGCCTCACTGCCCTTCTCCTGCTTCTGATCGAGCGACGAGGAATCGTATCTTTTGCGCCTCGGCTTAAAACAAAAAGGCCCGCCAGGACGGCCCGGCGGGCGAAAAGAGAGGTTCACGGACTAGAAGCGGAGTACGCCTCCAAAGATGACCCTGCGGTTCCCTAAAGGAGTGCCAGTCACAGTATTCGAGAGGCTGGGATCGCCGAAGCCGGTGAGCTGCCCTGTGAGGCCGGCATCTTCTATAACTGGATCGACCGATTGGAAAGTGGAGTGGTTGAAGACGTTGAGGATGGTGGCGCGGAACTCGAATGAGGCCCGCTCGCTCAGCTTGATGTTCTTGAATGCGCCAAAGTTGCCGATGTTGGTAATGGCGTCTTGAGACAGGTTGCGTGCCCCGCCGTATGGTGTGCCGAATACCGACTGAGCGACGCCTGCGTTGTAGATATACCGCACTTGGTTAGTGGCCACGGGAACGATCGGAATGGGATTACCAAATTGATCGCGAGCAATCCCAGCGCCAGTAATATTCTGAGCATTCAAGCTAACCAATGTCGTTGGGTTAGCCGTGCATGCCGCTACAAGATGATCGGTCGCAGGAGCAAAGAGATTGCATGCATCGCCAGCAAAGATGCCGGCGGTGGTCGCCGAGGCGCCTAAGTTACCCACAAACGGCCGGGCAACATCGGTGCCGACAAAGGCACGCACGAACGATCGATCATAGGGATTTCCAAAGCCAGTCGTGGCGAATGCTCCACCGGTAAATTGTACGGGAGTATAACGCTGTCCAGACGCCAGCGCGTAGCTTCCCGCGAAGCCCCATCCTCCCAACAAATGACCGATGAATCCATGCTGTTCCCTGTACAGCGGGAACTGCTCAGAGAAGGAAATCGATCCCTGATGGGGGTAATCGAGGCCGGAATAGGAATATTCGGCGCCGGCGGGGTTCAGCGGATTTTGAGCGAACGCCAGGCTGTTGCCGCCCGCCAGCGTGCTGAAGATTTCGCTCACATTGTCGAGGGTCTTGCTATAGGTATAGGCGGCGCGTATGGTCAGTTGCTTGAACAGATTGTTGGCGCGGAATTCAGCCTGGAGGCTTTGATAGTTCGAGAAACCTCCATTGTTGCGAGTCAGCAGAATTCCCTGAGAACAATTTTCGCGACCCAGAGCTGGGTTAACGGTTTGACCTGGACCAAGAACCAGTTGTGGAGTGGTGCAGGGAGTCACGCCCGGAGGCACCAGATTTGGGAACTGTCCGGCCAACGTTGTAATGTCCGGATTTCCGTTGATGGATTGGAACAGCGCAGTCGCATGGTTGCCGATATAGCGGATCTCAACCGCGGAGTTCTTGCTCACTTCTCTTTCGATACCCAGGCTCCAGGTTTGCACACGATCGGGACCGAAGTTGGGAGACACCGTCGTCTCATTCAGAGTTCGCGGATCGAACACGCCTGGGGTGGTGAATGGCGCGAGCGACGCGCGTACATTAGGGCCTGTCGGTACGGCCGGAAGAGGTAGCGTTGCCGATTGTGCCGGGCTAAAAGTCTGGAGAAATACGTTGGGAGCCGAGTTGGCGATATTGGTGTAGATGTTGTAATAGGGTGGATCGTACAAGAATCGGTAGCCGCCGCGGATGACCGTCTTCCCGTTGCCGGTGAACATTCCGCCGCCGCCTGGAGCATAAGCAAACCCAAAGCTCGGGCCCCAGCTATTGGTTACCGAAGGCAGTTTGGGAAATGTAGTGGCCGAGAGAGGAAGAGCGGGATTAAAGAGCGGGTTGGGTCCGGTTTGATTCTGGACGGTCAACTTATTGAAGATGTTGGCCGGCTGCCCATAGTAGGACCAGGTTACGCCTAAATTAAGCGTTAAGCTCTTTCCAAGTTTGAGGTCGTCGCCGATATAGGCAAAGGTGTCATGTTCACGGAAGTCGAGCGACGGATTGCCCTGCGCGATACGCACGCGATCGGGAGTGTTGGCGGCAAAGGCGCTCCAATCGTCGAACCGGAACGTGCCGTTGATGTTCGGTAAAAAGATGTTGGGTGACCGCTGGTAGGTATAGTTTACGCCTATCTTCAACTGATGCCGCCCAAGGACGTAGCTCAGGTTATCCTGCCCCTGCCAGGTGTTCACGATGCGCCCTTGCGGGAAACCGTTCGGAGGGCCAAATTGGAGCAGCGTGGGATCCAGGAACTGCACGTGGGTCACAGTATTCGCCAATTGGTTATCGCCGGGCAAAGAAGGATTGCTCAAGTTATTGCCGCCAAACTGGACATTCACGCGGTCAAAACCGCCACGGGCTTCGTTGACAAGGCGGGAGCTGAAGTTGTGGGTCCAGCTTAGAAGCACAGCCTGCGATAGTGCAGGGACGTTGACCAGTTGGCCAGCGGCGCCATCGCCACTATTGATCTCGTTGTTGAAAACGTTGAGACGGCCAAAAACATACCTGCCGGAGAGAATATCGCTCCCCATTTGCAAATCGGCCCTCATGAGCCAGTTGAATATATGGGTAGGAGTTGGGGCTATCCGATTAACTCCGCCGAACTCAACTAGACTGGGACAACCCGTAATCATTTGGTTAACCAAAGGGCCGACCGGCGTTGGATTGCCCGCCGAGATGCTGTAGGGACCAAATTTCGAGAGTGCCTGAACGCTGGCGCTGGCGGGGAAGCAGGAACTTAAAGTGGCGATTCCGTTGGGAGTAGGCGTTAACAGAGTGGAGCTGAAATCAGACTTCTGCGAGATGATCTCCTGGGAAAATCCGCCGAAGATGAAAAACTTGTTTTTAACCCAGGGTCCACCGATGGTTCCGCCACCGAACTCATCATTCGCTCGGGGCACTTCGCTCAAGCCCTGAAAACGTTTCTGAAAATTCGTCATGGTGTTCAGAACGCTGTTATTTTCCGAGCCATAGAGGCTTCCATGCCAGTTATTGGTGCCGGACTTGGTAATTACGTTTACTACAGAGCCAGCATTACGGCCGTACTCAGGTCCAAACTGATTGGTGACCAACACATATTGCTGCACAAACTCAGCATCGCTCAATAACAACGCCGGGCCAGCCACGCTATTGTCGTTATTGTTCTGTCCATCGATCTGCTGGTCGTTGTTGCGGCCGCGGAGTCCGTTTACCGCAAAACCGTTGCCGCCATTCGTATTGGAAAAGTTGTTGTCACGGGATGAGCTGACGCCTGGAACAAACGTGGCCATACTGTCCAAGCCCTGATTTTCCTGCACGCCAACAAACGTCTTTAGCTCGGTGCCGGTAAAGGTATTCGTTACCTGGGCCTGGGTCGACTCCACCAAGGGAGCGGCCGCGGTTACTTCCACAGTCGTACTCGCTTCGCCGACAACTAGTTTGACAAGCCCCAATCCGGCGTCGCCACCCGCTGCCACGTTAATATCGCTTTGAACCGTGGTCTTGAAGCCAGTTGCGGAAGCTTCCAGCTTATAGCTGCCAGCCGGGATCAGGCTGAATTTAAACGAACCGGCGCTGTCACTGGTGGTATTGAACACGGCCCCAGTCGCTGAATTTGTGACCTTGACCTTGGCCCCAGAAATGACCGCGCCCTGTGGATCGGTTACTGTGCCCGAAATAGAGCCCCTGATTACCTGACCTATCGAGGCGATACTCCAAAACAAGGCGCAGCTCACCGTGATTACAACGATTGCACTCTTCAACTTCCTTCGCATCTTGTATCTCCATGAGGCGCACTACAAACTTGTGCGTGCTCTCGTCCTGCGGGAAGATAAGCAAGTCTCATGCCACATCATTTTGCGAGAGAAACCTATTCTGCTTATTCCAATTCTTCAATGGATCGGAGTTGATGGATTCTTATTCTAAAAGTGAGCTCTGCATAGGCAATTACGAGAAAACTTGGATTGCGAAAAGTCTCACTACAAACACCAAACCACCGTAACTTTTCGGGTATATGAATACCTAATTAGTTCTCGTTTTTCGAACTACTGCAAGGAGTTTCCGCAAGCAGCTCTGTTCCAAGAAGTGGAACCAGAGAACCACAAGTGGCACAGCTCACGCTGCACAAAAAAGAATTTAGTTCATCTGCCAATGGGAAAACCGGTCAGGCAAACCTGCATCAGCGGATTGGCCATTTGCCAGGAAGAGCAAGATGCCTACAACAAAGATATGTACTTTTGTACCGCTGGTAGCAGGTTCTCACGACCAATGCCTGAAGCACGAGGTCGAGATAAGGGACGACGAAACTTTCATAGCCATTTGTATTCACGGAATCCCGGGTGGTAGTATCCAAGTTTTGGAGGTTTCAGATGTCAGATCACGATACAGGCAACGGTGTAATGTGGTTTCTCGCTGGGCTGGGCTTCGGCGCCCTTTTAGGGGTGTTATACGCTCCCCGGTCAGGCCGTGAAACGCGGGCGGCTATACGCAACTCCGCGGAAGAGGGCGGCGAATACCTTAAAAGTCGCGGCCGTGAAGCAAAGGAAACAATGGACCAGTGGGTACAGCGCGGCCAGGAAGTCGTCAATCGTGGTAAAGAGCAATTCGGCTCGGCATTTGAAGCCGGGCGGCAGGCTTTCCGCGAGGCGGCCCACGAAGGACACAAGAACCCCAACTCTTAAGAAGCGCACCTGGCAATGACTTTAACGCTCACTATTTTCGTAGCCATAACCGCGGTAGCGTTTTCCGCGCAAGCCATCATTCTGTACTTCCTCTATAAAGCCATCGACCGTAGCTCGATGCGAATGGAGGGGATTCTTGGCCGCATGGAACAACGGACCGAACCGATCCTGTCCGCTGCGGAGAGCATTCTGGATGATGCCCAGCCTAAAGTGAGTGAGATCACCAACAACCTGGCGGAAAGCTCCGCCATCATTCGCGCCCATGTTTCACAGATGACCGAAGCTACCGGAGAGATCGTAGAACGGGCTCGGACCCAAGCGGCGCGCCTCGACGATCTGATCAGCAGTACGGCCTATAAGATCGAAGCGACGACGGATTTCCTTCAGAATACCGTTGTCACTCCGGTACGCAGAATCCACGCCATCGTGAGCGCCGTAAATACCGGCCTGAAATTTCTGCGACGCCATCGTGTGCGTCCAAAAGCGACAGATGGCGCCGCAGAGCCGGAGCACGATGAGGAAATGTTCATCTAGAAACCGGCTGTTCCAAAGAACCGCCGGTTTTTCCTTCCGCCCCTTTTCCGTCCTTTCCCTACATTCAGCGATGTTTTTTAGCACCCTTTGAGGGAGGAGCCGCAATCGCTTCAATCTCGAGCAGGTAGTCGTCCTGTACCAGCGATGTCACGCCCACCAATGTGCTGGCGGGAGGATTGGTTTTGTTGACGTAGGTATCCCTTACCTCGCGGAGGGTACCTAAATACTCCGGCTTATATTCTTTGACATACATCGTGATCTTGACCACATCGTCAAAGTTCGCGCTGGCAGCCGCCAGAGCGGTCTTGAGGTTCTCAAAGACCTGGATGGCTTGAGCGCGCAAATCGCCTTTGCCAACAAGCTTTCCTTGACTGTCGTTGGCTACCTGGCCCGAAAGAAAGATCAATTTCTCCGATGAGGTCGCCACAACATGCGAATACCCATGCGGCTGGGCCAGCCCGGTGGGTTTAGGAAACTCGGTCTGAGCAGAAAGAGGCAGGCGGCAGACAATGCCGAAGAAGCAGACAACAACAAGAGTTTTCATAGCGTGGCGATTATAAAATTCGCCGGCGGTTCGCCCGGAGAACCCGCTCTTGCCCAGTTGCCGGCGGCCGGTGCTATTGCCTGATTCTCGGGTTGACCAACGAATACAACAGGTCGGTGAGGAAGTTCACCACAACATACGTAAGGCCAATCACAAGGATGCAGCCCTGAACCAGGTAATAGTCCCGGTTGCCAATCGCCTGAATCGTAAGCCGCCCGATCCCAGGCCAGGAAAAGATCGTCTCGGTAACGATGGCGCCGGCCAGTAAAGCGCCAAATTGCAACCCGACAACCGTGAGGACTGGAATCAGCGCATTCCGCAGTGCATGGCGATAAACCACTACGTTCTCGGGCAGTCCCTTGGCGCGCGCGGTACGAATGTAATCCTGACCTAATTCTTCGAGCATCGCTGTGCGGACCATGCGAGTAAGGATCGCCGCCAAAGCCCCTCCCAAGGTGATTGCCGGGAGCACAAGATGAGCCGCCGAACCCGACCCGGACACCGGTAGGAATCCAAGGCGTATTGAAAATAGCAGGATCAGGATGGGCCCCAGCGCGAAATTGGGGAACGACAAACCAAGCAGACTGACGAAGCTGAGCGCCCGATCGTCCCAGCGATTTCTACGCCGGGCAGAACGCACGCCCGCGGGAATCGCGATAAGAAGCGCCACCAGCATGGCGGCCACCGTCAACTGAAGGGTCCAGGGATAACGCAACGCGATAATGTGGACCACGGGCTGGTCGAATCGCAGAGAGCGTCCCAGGTCGCCGTGCAGCACGTTCTTCCAATAATGTACATATTGGCGGCTTAACGGGAGATCCAATTCATAGGTGTGGCGAACAGCTTCAACGTCCGCGCTGGCGACCCCTTCGCCAAGCATCTGTTGTACGGGATCTCCGGGAACCAGATGAATCAATAGGAAAACGAGCGAAACCACGAGCCAGAGGACGGGCACAACATAGAGGAGCCTGCTAAGGAGATAGCGCAGCATCAGCCGGCCGATTCCAGGGGCGCGGGGCGCGCGATGTTTTGAATTCGTACCCGTGCGATCCGGTGCCCCTCCATCTGCAGTACCGTATAGCGGCGTCCTTCATATTCAAACGATTCTCCGCCGGAGGGGATCTTGCCAAGCTGGGCCATCACGAATCCCGCCAAAGTCTCGAATCCCTGCTCGCGTGGCAGCACGATGTCGTATTGCACCTCCAGGTCGCGAACGTTCGAAGAGCCTTCTAGTACAATAGTCCCCGTGCCGGATGCCAGTGAGACTGCCGGTCGATGGCTGATATCGAATTCGTCCTCTAGTTCACCGATAATTTGCTCGATCACGTCTTCGACCGTGACCAACCCGACCGTTGAGCCGAATTCATCAACCACGACGGCAAGATGCCGTTTGCGTTCCTGGAATTCGTGAAGTAGATCGCTTACCGGCTTGACCTCCGGCACAAAGAGCACTTCGCGCATGATATTTCGCACCTGAAGGGCCGAAGGCTTGCTTGCGAACGGCCTATCGGCCGCCAGCCGTAGATGCATCAAGCGGGAAAGGTCTTTGGAATACAACATACCCACAATGTTCTCTTTTCCCTTCTCAGGATCGTAAACCGGCACACGGGAGTGCTGCTCTTCTACAACCCGTGCCATCGCTTCCTCGACCGTCATATCGGCGGAAAGAGAGAAAATGCTGTGGCGGGGGACCATGATTTCCCGCGCTGTGAGATTGGCTAGCTCCATGGCATGATGAATCATCTCTTCCTGGGCCTTGGGCAGCAGGCCCACTCGCCGGCTTGCGGTCACAATGAGCTTCAACTCTTCGGGAGTATGGACACCGCCCTCTCGCATCGGCTGAGAACCAAAACCCCGCAGCACGAGGCTTGCCGATTTATTCATCAGCCGCAGGAAGGGATTGGACAAGGTCATGAAGATGTCCATGGGCCCGGCCACTGCGAGAGCCACTCGCTCACCGCGCCGCAGCGCCAAGGACTTGGGGACGATCTCGCCTAGAATTACATGCAAATAAGTAATGATGGTGAATGCCAGAGTGGCGGCGATTCCGTGCGCATAGAGCCGTGCATACGGCAGACTGGCTGTCCAGGGCTGGAGAATAGCAGCCAGCGTTCCTTCACCGACCCAACCCAGAGCCAGGCTCGCCAGGGTTACTCCGAATTGCACCGCGGGTAGGAACTCATCGAGCTTGTTCTGGATCTTCTGAATGGTTCGGGCACCGGCACGTTTCTGCTCGATAAGTTGCTGAATCCGGGTGTCGCGGACACTGACCATGGCAAACTCAGCGGCGACAAAAAACGCGTTGGCCGCCACCAGTAAAGCCACCAGGACGATCCGCAGCAGCACAAGAGTTACCATGCCGTTTCATCTTACACCGGGTTCAGAATGCGGAACCAAAGTGGCTTATGCCTCTTTGTCGTATCCTGTCCCTGCACTACACTGGCAATATGGTACAGGCAATCTCGCAATCAGCGAAGGCGCTGATGCAGCCGGATGCGCTGATCTACAACGGCACCCGCGACGATGGCGAGCCAATATGCCACGATATCCCACACTGAGAAGAAGCGACCCAGCAGCAGGACGCCGGGAAGCGTGAGACGGAAGGCGTCCAGGTCGGGGGAGTGGTAGAGCTTCACGAACTCGACCGCCGTCGCCAGAACTCCGGTGAGTAAGGCAATGGTGCGGAGACGTAGTGAGGGAAGCAGGGCCGAGACGATCCAGTAGAGCATCAGCGCCCACAGCGTCGAGCCACCATACTTGATCACGCCAGGCGGCAGCCCCAGCCGCGCGAAACGTACCAGTAGGCCCGCAACCATGGTGATGGTGATAAGCGCCAGCGACACCCGCAACGGACGATAACGCATCGCTTTGGCTACCGTAAGCCTGATGCGCGACTCGTCGGGTTGGAGATGTCTCGCAAGGCGGCGTCTACATCGACGAATTTCATGGCATAGAAGTCGACAGGCTGACGCGTGCTCTGATATGTCAGTTCCCGATGTGATGGAGTCAACCAGCTCAGCTTCATCTTCGCATCATCTGGCATCGTCGCATCGTCGGGCGCATCGGATTCGCGTTCAATGACCTGACCTCGAAGTTGGTCCAGATCAAGTGTCTATTAAGATCAGTGTCTATTCATAAGATCATACAGCAAAGTTGTTTGCTGCTTCGGTTGGGTTTGTGTCTTGGTTCCGCACGTTCTCGAAGGAGCTCGCTGCCCGAGACTCTGGTTAAGGTAGCCAATGCGCCGGGATTACCAGGCATGGGCGCTACTCGATCGCAATGGGTTTTTATGGCATACCGCGTTTCCACCTGGCCACTGAACGGACTGGGATCAAGCCCCTCTCGCTCACAATCTCGGCTATCCTTCTTAATAGGAAGGCGGTCTAAACGTCTAATGTAGTGAGGAATCGGCTTGAGCGGGCTCAAAACGTGAAACGCTCGTTAATTTTGGAACTTTCCAAGCCGATAGCCGTATTGATTAGAAGACCGGAGAAGGGGGCCTGTAGTGGCTAACGGAAGCGCAAAAAAAGGCAAGAGACGCCTGTTTTTTATCCTTGGATCGCTGGTTGCGATCGTGGCTATCGTGATTCTGGCGGTGGCCGCGACGCATGGCGCGGCGAAAATCGATCCCTCCAAACTGGGTAAAGTGGAGCGCGGAGACCTGGCTAAGAGCGTAGTTGCAACAGGCAAAATTGAAGCCATTACCAAGGTCGAAGTCAAATCCAAAGCTAGCGGCATTGTGAAGAAGCTGTTGGTCGATTACGGCGACCCTGTAAAGAAAGGTCAAGTGCTGGCCGAGTTGGATAAAGAAGAAATACAGGCGCGCGTGAATCAGCAAAGGGCCTCACTCGAAGCCGCCGAGGCTGCGGCACGCGCCGCAAAGGCGGACCTGGAACACGCCAAAGTAGACGCGGAAGGACCTGACGTACCTCTGCTGAAACGGGCCTATGATCGAGCACAGAAAATGGCGAAAGACGGCGTTGTAGCCCAGGCCCAACTTGACGACGCGCAGAAGAATTATGAGATGGCGGTCAATAAGCAGCAGTTGGGCAACGCCAACATAGGCGTAGCCCAGGCAAAATTGCGGCAGGCAGAGGCGCAGGTGTCGCAGGCGCGTGCGCAATTGGACCAAACGGAAGAAGAGTATCGCAACTCAACGATCGTTTCTCCGATTGACGGTTTGGTGCTCTCCCGCGACGTTGAGGTTGGAGACGCTGTGAGTTCCATTCTGGTAGTGGGGTCGTCAGCCACTCTTCTGATGACTTTGGGAGATACTCGCGAGGTCTATGTCAAAGGGAAGGTGGATGAAAGCGACATCGGCAAGGTGTATCTGACGCAGCCCGCCAGGATCAAAGTCGAGTCCTACAAGGACCGGACGTTCTATGGCAAGGTCACCAAGATTTCACCCATGGGCGTGGAGAAGGACAATGTGACCACGTTTGAAGTCCGCGTCTCCATCGACAATGCCAAGGGTGAATTGAAGCCGATGATGACCGCCAATGCTGAAATCATTCAGGAAGAACACAAAGGCGTGTTAATGATTCCGGAAGGCGCATTGATCTACGACAAAGACCGCAAGGCTTCCGTTGAGATTCCCGCTCCGGACGCCAAAGAAGGTAAGAAGAAGGTGCCGGTGACCGTGGGCATCTCCAATGGATCGAAGACCGAATTGCTATCGGGGCTCCAGGAAAACAACGAAGTAGTCCTGCAATAAAAGAAACGCCAAAATTTTGTCTGGAGGAAGAATGAAATCAATAAGAATTCTAGGGCTGTTCTCTGCCTTGTTCGCCCTGTGCGTGATGCAGGCCCAAGCGGAAACCGGCCACTTTGACCGCACCTTGCAGGTTTCCGGAACTGTTGATCTGGAGATCACCTCCGGCGCGGGCAACATCACCGTGCACACCGGGGGAAACGGAAACGTGCATGTTGGAGCGAAGATCCACGCGCGCGACTTCTGGATGGGAATGAGCGCTTCCGAGAAGATACGCCGCATCGAGGCAAATCCCCCCATTGAGCAGCAGGGCAATACGATCCGTATTGGAAAAATTGAAGATCGCGATCTTCAGAGGAATGTTTCCATCGATTACGACGTAATCGTGCCGCCGCAAACCAAGCTGGTTGCACAGACGGGATCGGGCGACCAGACTTTAAATGGGCTCGGACTGCCTCTCACCGCCAAGACCGGCTCCGGGAACGTGACGGTCGAAAACATCGGCGGAGAGGTTCATGCCAGCTCCGGCTCAGGGGACTTAAAGATTACTTCTGTAAAAGGTAGCCTGAACGCGGGAACTGGAAGCGGATCGATCCATGCTATTGGAATTGGAGGCGCGATTACCGCCAGCACAGGAAGTGGTTCCATTGATGTCGAGCAGGTCGCGCCAGGCAACGTAAAGGTTGAAAGCGGCTCCGGCGGTATTAAGGTCCGTGGACTGAAAGGCAGCCTCCGCGCCGATACCGGAAGCGGCGACATTCGGGCAGAAGGCGAACCCACCGGCGATTGGCGCATTGGCGCAGGCTCGGGCAGTATCGATCTGAAGATTCCCTCGCAATCCTCTTTCAATCTCGACGCCAGAACCTCTTCGGGCAGGCTTACGGTCAACCATCCGGTAACTTCGCAGGGTTCATTCTCTCACTCCCATGTACAAGGCAAAGTGGGTAGCGGAGGAGCGCTGCTGGATGTTCATACCGGGTCCGGCGATATCCAAATCGACTAGGTATTCATCTCCATTGAAACCAGCAGGGGGCAGAATTTTGCCCCCTGTTTTTTATGCGGTATGCGGGTGGCTAAACTTTAGGCCTAACTTAGGCGTCTAAAAGACCGCTCTCATGCGGCTAGCTTTCTTGGTTGCAAGGGATAGGCGAGGCTCCTCCGGCAGATCACGCAAGATGCGCCCGCTCACATATTCGCCCATGGCCGGGCCATGTTTGAATCCGTGCCCCGAGCCCCCTCCTACCAGCCATACGTTGGAAAAGTCGGGATGCTTGTCCACAAGAAAGTCTCCGTTGGAGGTGTTCTCGTACTGGCAGACACGGGTTTCAACGATCGGCGCATTGCCCAGGGCTGGAACATTTTTCTTTAGATACTCACGCAGTTCCCCAATCGACTGCTGTTCGACGAGGCGATGCCCAGTATCCGGATCGAAATCGGCGCCGTGCCGATCAAAAGCAATCTTGAACCCGCGGCCTTCGATATCCGGCAAAGCGTAGGGAAGCAGTGGATGGGTGTGATGCAGCCACACCGGCATTTTCGGTGGACGAAATTCGTCGCTTCCCGAGGGCGGTCCCAAGAAAAAAACTTCCTGTTTCGTCGGAGAGATTCTCTGCTCAAGAAACGGAAACAGCTTCGGCAGCCAGGGGCCACAGGCAAAAATAAAAACACCCGCCGCTATCTCCCCGCCCGACGTATGGATCGAATCCAGCTTGCCGCTGCCTTTCGGCGGTAAGACCTGAACAATGCGATGATCCACGCCGTTCTTCACAGAGTTTCTTACAACAGCCTGTACCGCCTGCCGCGCCATCAGCACGCCGCTCTCGGGTTCAAAAACGCCCCAGGTTACGTCTTCCATCTGCAGTTGTGGATAGCGTTTCCTGATTTCCGCGCTGGAGAGTTTCTCCGCACAGACCTTCTCCATGGTGAGAACCTCCCATAGCTGCCGGGTGTACTGATCGCTATCGTTGCTGAGCCAGAGAACCCCGGTACGGTGAAACAGGTCGTTGCCATTGTTGCCCAGGTCCCCGAAAAAATCGCGCCAAAGCTGAAGCGAACGCCCGGACCAGCGGGTGTAGAGATCATCTGGTCCATAGCCCATGCGAATGATCCGCGTTTCGCCCGAAGAAGAAGCCCGGCTGTTGGCAGCACCATAGGCATCGAGAAGAGCAACGCTCGCACCGCTTCGACGCAAGCAATGCGCGGTCCAGGAGCCAAACACGCCCGCGCCAATAACCGCAAAATCGTAAGACATAAAGGAAATCCCTGCCACCATTTCAGTTTTGGAATTGCTATGCCGAGGCCGAGCGGCGGAAATCTTCATAGACCAGGCGAGCGGTCACCAGGTCTTCCAGCGCACAGCCGACGCTCTTAAAAAGAGTAATCTCTTCAGGGCTGGTCCTTCCAATCTTCTTTCCACTTGCAATCTCATGAAGGTCGGCAATGATGTGGCTAGAGTCAATCGCTCCTTCGGCCAAAGGAATCAGCAGGTCGCCCGCTTCCGCAAGGGCTCCCTCGCGGGTATCTACAACAACTCTTGAACGCCGCACGGTCTCGGTGTCCACTTCCCTTGCATCTGGCTGGAATGTTCCAATGAGGTTCAAGTGCGTGCCTGGACGAAGCCAGCGCCCGTCGAACAGCGGTTCGCGCGCATTCGTGCACGCACAGAGCACCTCTGATTCGCGAACGCAAGTTTGAGCATCCACCAGTTCGATGTTGATTCCCTGCTCTTCTTTCACTTGTGCCGCAAGGCCCTTCAGATTCCTCCGCCCCGATCCGCAAACAAGGAAGCGGCGAAAGGTGCGAACGCGAGGAAGAACCGCCAGGTGCGCGATCGCCTGCCGCCCGCTGCCAAAGATGCCCAGCGTCCGCGCGTCCTGGCGCGCCAGGAAACCGGTGGCAACGGCCGAAGTAGCTGCTGTGCGCACATCGGTAAGGTAGTTGGCCTCCATGGTAGCCATTCCCTTTCCCGTGGCTGGATCGACCAGCAGATACGTAGCGCTCACGCCTGCTTCGCCGCTTACGCTCACGATCTTGACGCCCGCGGCGGGAAGGGCGGAATCGTGGCAAGGCATCATGAGCAGAATGCCGGCGGAAAGCTGGAGGCTGGTGCGCACCGGCATCTGCAACGTTGCATGAAAGTCCCTCGCGAACACCTCGCGAATCGCGCGAATCACTTCGGCGGGCTTCGCCGCCTTGCGGACCTGGTCTTCAGAGAAATAGTTCATCGGGAAAAGAAGTTCATCGAAAAGAGGTTATCGTAGCACCACAGGAGAGCAGAGTTTTGCGATGCTATCAGACTGCGTTATCAGACGGCTTGGGCGGCGTCGGCGGCATTGCAGCTATTCATGATGGTCGTTCGTACATCTTCCGGAACCTCGACAAATTCCAGGCCGTATCGAAATCCTTCGCAGCTTCGTACGATGGCTTTTACTTTGACTTCGTTGCTGGAATAAGGAAAGGTAAGATCGAGATCCACGGTGGCGCCAATAGCGAGCGAACAAGGAATATAGGCTCCGATCCCTCCCCTGCTCATGCTGTTGCCCCGCCCAAAAACCGCGCTTGTTCCTCCGCTGGAGGAAGGCGCCGTGATTTTGAGCCGGATATCGATCTTGTGGCGGTTCCACCTTCGAGCGTCGCTCGTACTATTGGGCTGCAACGGGAACACACCTTCTTGCGCTTTCAGGTCTGGCATTCCGTAATCCTAAACCCTTCAAAACAACTCGCAACGGTTACTGTTGGCGTTGTACCGTTTTCCCTGTGCGGCGTGCAACTCATGCCCGCACAAAGTCGATATAGCCATGTTGCACATCCGTGCGCGCCAGCCTGACTTCTAGTTTGTCGCCGACGTCAACGCCCTCATGGCCCTTTTCAAGCAGGCCTTCCACATGAGGGCTGAGGACTCGAACAAACGTTCCGCGCGGCGTTACGCCGGTGACAATCGCTTCAAAATGCTGACCTATCCTGTCGCTCATGACCGAAGCGGAAATCCGCTTGGAGACTTCCCGTTCGACTTTCCGCGCCGCATCTTCTTTCAAGGTGCAATTGCGCGCGATGGCGCTCAGATCTTCATCGGAGTAGGGCGGAGCCTGCTGGGCCAACAGGGCCTTAAGGAGTCTCTGGGTTACAAGATCAGCAAACCGGCGATTGGGCGCCGTGGAATGGGTATAGTCCTGCACTGCCAGGCCAAAGTGTCCCTGCTCCGGCGCATCTGCGCGCTGAAGCACATACTCTCCGGGCCCCATGAGTTTGATTACGGAGAGGGAGAGATCGGCGAAGTGATCAGGATCGGCCGCTTTTCGTCTCACCAGAAATTCGTTGAGGGCTTTGGAATCGGCCTGTGCCGGCAGAGTCTCATTCAAACGCGCCGCCAATTCGACAATGCGGTTCCACCGCTCGGGCGTCTTCACGACACGGCGGATCGAAGAGACGTTACTCTCTTTGAGCAGGCGCGCGACTACCCCATTCGCCGCAACCATAAAGTCTTCAATCAGCGCTGTGGCTCGGTTCTTTTCTTGCTTGACCAGATCCACAACCTGATCATGGAGCATCACCGGATGCGACTCCGTATTTTCGATGTTCAGCGCTCCATGCTGGAAGCGCGCACCTTTGAGAATCTGGGCGATTTCATCCTGAAGCTTGAGCTGGGCCTGAAGCTCGGTAGAAGCAGCCACCTTGGGCGGAGCCGCCGCTTTTCCTTCGAGCCATGCTCCAATCGCATTGTAGGTAAGCTGGGCGCGGTTGCGGACGACAGCGCGATACACACCGCCCCGGCTGACTCCTCCGTCTTGGCTCACCACAAACTCGATGACAAAACACAGCTTCTCCTCACCTTCCAGAAGCGAGGTGGTTCCTGTGGAAAGCTCTTCCGGCAGCATGTGGAAGTTGCGGACTCCGGTATACACCGTGGTGGTCGCTTTGGACGCATGGCCATCGATGGGATGGTTGCGTGGGACGAACGAATCCACGTCCGCGATGCCCACCATCACCTTGATATCTCCATTGGGCAGGCGTTCGGCGACCTCAATCTGGTCGAGGTCTCTGGAGGTATCGTTGTCGATGGACGACCAAAGGAGTCCGCTCAGGTCGCGCACATCGGCCCGGGGAGCGATCTCCGGCGGATGCGCTTTGAGTTCGCTCAACTCCTGAAGCACTTGCGGTGAAAAGTCCGGCTCAAAACCGTGCTCCAGCATGGATTGCCGAGCAGAGGCCTGAAGATCAAAATGCGACCTAGAAGGGCTTGTATTGTTCATGATGACGTGAACCAAGCCTATCATGCCCCTGACACAATTTGCTTCCCGCGCTTCCTCCCTACGAATGGCGAAGGCCCGCCGTGCATAGGGCGGGCCCGGGCAAATCTCTCACATACAAAAATGCCGTTTAGAAGGTAAAGCTCTGCTCTTCCGCAACAAGAAGAACCGGCGCGCCTCCCGATGAAATCTTGGCGGCGTGCGCGAGAGTTTCCTTGCCTCCTTCGGAGGCGGCGCAGGCTTGCAGCGCGTCCATGGATGGAAAGTGGACCTCGGCAATGCGGTAAAAGGCCGGCACTCCCTGCGGAGAACCTGCCACTTTGGTTGCAACCAACTTGGTTTTGCCTTCCAGCTTGCTTACTGCCATGGGCACATGTTCTTCCTGGTAGAGCTTCTCAAAGGCATCGATGTCTGTTGGACGGGGGTACATCACCACCAGCTTTACGCCGCTCATTCATGCTCCTTTTGATGGCACGGATAATTGACTTGCCGGAGCATTGTAGAGGGATTGCCGCTCGGCTGTCGCCATCGTCTCTTTCGGCTTTTGATGGAAGGTTGGGCTACGATTTCCAAGCTGCCCGCACGTTAGAAAAAGCCCGTGCCTTCAAAAACGACAATTAGAAAAACCTAATTTTACTGGTTGGGATTGATTTCGCATTGATTTTTGGGCGTAATTTGCGAAAGCGAAAAAATCAAGTGTAATGAATGATTCAATCCTGCCATTCTCCACTCCGCTCTCTTCAATTCAACCTTTCAATCAGCCCTTGCGCCTAGATTCAAGGTCTCTCGCTTCATGCAATTTCCAATCCGTTCTTTCGCCCAACTCTTTCGCTCAACTCAAGGCCCAAATCGACTCTCTTGCTTCAGCCCTGGCATTCGCATTCAAGCCGGTCATACGACGCCTATCTTTCACATTCAACTTTTTCATTACAGACTCGCCCGTCCCAATTTAACTTCGCTTCATCGGCCATGGCACTAGCCGATAACCACGAGCGCATATTTTTCAGGCTGTTTGTCGAACGCCTGCTTGCAACCGGCGCAGCAAAAGTAGTACTGCGCTCCGCCGTGTTCGGATCGGTATTTGGCGGTGTCCACGTTGACGCTCATCCCGCAGATGGGGTCTTTTGCGTGATTAGGAGCGGGTGCGTGAGCAGCGGCGGCGGGCATGTCTTTGGTATCTTTGATTTCTTTGGTTTCGCCGATCTCGATTTTGCCGGTCTCGTTAGGTTTGCCCGCCTCGGCGGTCTTTCCGTTCTTATCGGCCTTTCCGGGCTTTGAGGCATTTGGCATGCGGCTGCCTTTGACCTGAATGATCTCGGCGAGGATGCTCACGGCAATTTCCTCTGGGGATGCAGCGGGGATATCCAGCCCCGCGGGGGCGTGAACGGATGCAAGCCGATCCGCCGCTATGCCTTTTTCCCGCAGATACTCAAAGACTTTCTCTACCTTGGTCCGGCTGGCTACAAACGCCACATAGAACGCGTTGGAACTAACGGCGTGGAGGAGCGCGCCCTCATCGTCCTCACCCTGCGTTGAGACGACAACATAGGTATCCGGACCGGGAGCGATTCTTGCGGCGCTCCAATCCAAGTTGGGCTGAGAATGAATGGGGAAAGAAAAGCCATCGCTACTCAAGGCTGCCGGATCGCTACCGAGGCCGGGGACCGAAACAGCAAAGTTCGTGACTTCCGCGATGCGAGCCAGAGCCCGAGCCACCGGCGATCGACCGAGAATCACAAGGTGGGGTTTGGCCAAAACAGGTTCGATATAGATATCCAGAGCGCCTCCGCTGTGGCAGGTCATCGTATAGTCCACGATCCCTTCCTGGCCTCCTTCTTCATGGTCGGGGCTGATCCTAACCAAGCGAGGCCGCCCCTCACGCAAGGCTTTCAACGCTTCTTTGACAACGACCGGTTGCGCACACCCGCCGCCGATCCAACCCCATATTTTTCCTTCCGAAGTGACAATCGCTTTGTCTCCGGGCTTGCCGGAACTGGGCGGAACGCAGCGCACCACCAGGGCTATGGCAAACGCTTCCCCAGCAGCGCTCAACTCGCTCGTCTTCATTAGAAACCTGGCTAGAAACCTGTCTGACATAGTGCGAACCAGAATCTTACGCTCATCGCGCTCAAGCAGGAAGGAAAGACATGGGCCTCCTGCGCCCGCCGACCATGTGCGCCTCCAGTTGCAACAGGCTCTCTAAATTGTGCGCTGGAGCGAAAACGTCAATATGCGGCAGCGCAGCGCTCATCCCGGCGGTCACCGGCTGATAGTCGTCCATTCCTAAGAGCGGATTGAGCCAGATGAGCTTTCCGACGCGCCGACGAATCTCGCCGAGCTCGGTAGCCAACACTTCCGGCTCTCCTGTGTCCCATCCGTCGCTCAACACCATGAAAAGCGTGTCGCTTGAAAGCAGCCTGCGCCCATATCGGGCATTGAAATCGCGGAGAGATTCGCCAATCTTGGTTCCGCCCGACCAGCCCGTAGCGTGGCCCGAGAGCGCCCGTAAGACCTCGGCAATTCCCCTGCTCCGCAATATTGGCGTAATTTCGGTGATGTTGGTGCTGAACAGAAAGGTATCCATGCGCCTGAAGTGCTTTTGTAGCGCATAGGCAAATCTCACAAGAAAAAGGCTGTAGGCATTCATCGACCCGCTTACGTCGAGGAAAATCAGCAGCCGGTGCGGCCGCACCTTTTTCGCGCGGTAATAACGGTTGAGGGGCTCGCCGCCGTTACCGATGCTGCCGCGAATGGTCTTGCGCAGGTCGATCTTGCCTCGAACCTTCATGGATTCGAGGCGGCGGTAGAGCCTTTGGCTCATCTGCCGCAGCAAGCGCAACGAAAGTTTTTCAAGCTCCGCCATGTCGGAGCTCGGGACTTCCGCAAAATCCGTTCTGGTGAGCTTCTCGCGCGCATTGGCTCCGGAAACGGCCTTTCCTTCTTCCTGTGCCTGCGTATGAGCTTCGCCCATCAGCATGACCGCGCCCTTCGCATGTTCCCTGAAGTTCTCGTCCGCCGGCCGCGTATTTGACGCAATTCGAGGAATCTCACATTCGTCCCAAAAAGCCTGAAACAGCAAATCGAAGCGATCCCATTGGTCTTTTGAGGAGCAAAGAACGGCCCTTAGGGCAAACTTGAGAATGCTTCGGTCCTCGATGGAGACTGATCTGGCGGCGCGAAGAGTCGTTAAGACTTCCGGCATTCCTGCGGCAAAGCCATTGTCGCGGACAAACCGGCAAAATTCGACGAGCCTATCCTTGAGGGATATTTCTTCGACCGCCCATTTCTCGTTTTCTGGCGCCACGCTGAAGAACTCTTTTTCCGGGTGGGATTGCCTCTGCGAGAGATCATACACGCCCCGATGGGGCCTTAAGGTTTGCAAGCTGAGGAGCCCAGCGCGGTATCTCGTCCGAGTATCTTTATCCAAACGTTCTCAGATTGCGGTAGCTTCTGAACGTGCGGCGAGGCTTTCAAATAGAAATAAACATCCTTGAAATCCCAAATGGGGCCGAAAATGAGGGTGCCCCTTTCCCTTGCGGGGGCGTAGAATATCTCGAGGATGCCGAGGTAGACCACATGGAACAAATCATCGTCAGCGATCCTGGTATTTTCAGTGGAGAGCCTGTTTTTCGCGGCACTCGCATTCCCTTCAAAATTCTCACTGATTATTTGGAGGGTGGAGACGGTCTTGAGGCCTTTCTCGATCAATACCCCACCATCCGGCGAGAGGATGCCATTACGGCCCTAGAGCAGACCCATTCCCCCTTAACCTCGAAAATCAGCAAGACAAACTTCTGCTCGATGAATGTTGTCCTAAAAAATTAAGCCGATTTTTAATAGCATGCGGCCACCAGTGCATCACCACGCAAGAGCAGGGATGGGCCGGTAAGGTAAACGGCGCTCTGCTGCAAGTTGCCGATTCACATTTTGACGTTCTAATCACCATTGACAAAGGTTTTAAATACCAACACAGCATGACTGGCCGAACAATCGCGCTCATTATTCTCCGTGCTTACAGCAATCGGCTTGTCGATTTGGAGCCACACTTTGCCTCATGTGCTGCGGCGCTTGAGTCTATCCAGCCAGGACAAGTGATCGAAATCGGTGTCCTGGCAAAAGAAGCAGCCGCAGATTCCTAAACGGAAGGTTGAGAACGTCGGAATTCTGATTTCCCAACTCTTGTCGCCGGATATGTAAGGCGCTGCAAGGACATGGCAGATCAAAAAACAGGTAGAATCTGCACATGGATGCAATCTTTAAATTTTTGGCTCCGGTTCTTGAGTGGCTCTTCTTTATCGGAATGGCAGGCTCCGCTCTGGTGGTACTGATCAGCGCAGTTGAGGATCTGCAAACGATCCTGGAAAAGGACTGAGAGAAAAACTGGGCAACAGTCCATCAAGCAATTGACCTTGGACCTACCGCCAGCGTAGACTTCATTCTTTGCAAAAGGCCGATTGTGCGAGGGTAAGCTGCGCCTTCATCACAGGAAGACGCACGAGCCAGCGATCCAATTCTTGATGAATCCCTTCTTCGAATGACTCCCGCACCGCCAACATCTTCGTCAGGTTCGAACCGGGTACGGCTGGTCGTGGCCACCACGGTCATGCTCACCTTTATCTCTTACTGGCGCGCCGCCGCGATTGTGCTAAACGATTTGGCCTCTTCCGCGTTTTACGCGGGAGGCATCGCCGAAGTGGCCGTCGGCAAAACCGCTCCCTGGTTCATCCTGGGGGTCATGCTTTTTTCGTTTGCGGTCCGCGCGGTCTACGTCGAGAGCTGCTCGATGTTTACGCGGGGCGGCGTCTACCGCGTGGTGAAAGAAGCATTAGGCGGCACCTTCGCCAAATTGAGCGTCTCCGCGCTCATGTTCGACTACATACTTACCGGACCCATCTCCGGCGTCTCAGCAGGACAGTACATTTCCGGCCTGTTGAATGAGCTTTTCGATTATGCGGCCAAGCATGGATTCCACACCGTGCCGCACTTGAACGAGAATTACACGGCGGCGGTCTTTGCCCTGGCCGTAACGATCTATTACTGGTGGCAAAACATCAAGGGGATTGAAGAGTCAAGCGACAAGGCCATGCGGGTGATGCAGATCACCACGGTCATGGTGGTGGTGCTGCTGGGATGGTCGGTGATTACGCTGCTCAAAGGCAACTATAGCCTGCCACCCTTTCCTACCGCCTCCAACATGCATTTCAGTTCGGAAGCCCTAGGATTTTTGAACGGCACGAATTTTGCTAAATCGCTTGGCCTTTTTGGAATCATCATCGCCTTTGGCCACTCCGTACTGGCCATGAGCGGCGAAGAGTCGCTGGCGCAGGTAAACCGCGAGATTGCCAGCCCTAAGCTCAAGAACCTCAAGCGAGCGGCGGTGGTAATCGCCCTCTACAGCACCATCTTTACCGGACTGTCTTCCCTGCTGGCGGTGATGATCATTCCCGACGCCACCCGCGAGAGCTACAAGGACAACCTGATCGCCGGACTGGCAATGTATATGGCTGGCCCCTTTATGTTGCGCCTGCTCTTCCGTATTTTTGTGGTTGTGGCCGGTTTCCTCATTCTCTCCGGCGCCATCAATACGTCGATTATCGGGTCCAACGGCGTGCTGAACCGGGTTTCGGAAGATGGAGTTCTTACGGACTGGTTCCGCCGTCCTCACAAGCGGTTTGGCACCAGTTACCGCATTGTGAACCTGGTGGTGGGACTGCAACTTCTCACCATCATCGCTAGCCGCGGCGATGTCTACGCCCTGGGTGAGGCTTACGCATTTGGCGTGATCTGGAGCTTCACTTTCAATTCGCTCGCGATGCTGGTATTGCGTTTCAAATACCACGGGGAACGCGGATGGAAGGTGCCTCCCAACATCCGCATCGGAAAGCTGGAGATTCCAGTCGGCTTGCTCAGCGTGCATCTGGTGCTGCTGGCGGTAGCGATCACCAATCTTTTCACGAAGTCGGTGGCCACCAAGGCCGGCATTGTATTTTCTATCGGATTTTTTGCGATTTTCACCTTCTCCGAGCGCGTGAACAAACGCAAATTCGCTCACGCCGAGCAGCAGATGAAAGAGCACTTCCAGCTGGTGCAGCGGGAGACAATTGACCGGGATGCGATCGAGGTGCGGCCCGGTAACGTTCTAGTCACGGTGCGCGACCACAACACTTTCAACCATCTGCGCTGGGCTTTGGACAAGACCGACACGCATGAGCAGGACATTGTGGTGATGGAGGCGCGCCTCACAGGATTCGGCAGCGGCGAATATGACGTTTCCATGGAACAGATTTTCAGCGACTATGAGCAAACGCTCTTCACCAAGGCAGTGAACATCGCAGAAAGTCACGGCAAGAAGATTTCATTGCTGGTGGTTCCGGCCCGCGATGTCTTTTCTGCGATTGTGCAGACCGCCAACGCGCTCGAGTCCTCTGCGGTGGTTTCCGGCCTTTCAAGCAAGATGACAGGACCGGAACAGGCATTTCGTCTTGGCCAGGCATGGGAAGCCGCAGCCGAACCCAAGAGGCAGTTCGTCTTTCAGGTGGTACATCCGGACAGGTCGACGGAGACGTACCGCATCGGTCCCCACACCCCGACCATGAAGACGGAAGACGTTCATCTGGTCCACAAGCTTTGGCTCGACGTGAAACGCTATCCGGGGACGGAAGAGATTCACCACTCCGACATCGTGACGCTAGCGCTTACCCGGCTTGCCCGCGACTACAATCTCGACAAAAACGATGTGCTTAAGAACCTGAAACTGGCATCCCACGAGCCCATGCCGCCTCCAAGTCCCTTTCTGGCCGAACCGGACACTGAGCGTATGGGAGACGGCCCCAGACGGGAACAGCCCATGCCACCTATCACAGGCCCCCAATAGCAATGGTGAGATCAACACATGGACGTGGTCCGAAATCCCTCCCACCGCTACAGCGGTCATCCCATTCTTCCGAGCGATCCCGCCAAGAAAGCAATGAAGCCGGTCTCGCATTTCTTCCTGTATACGAGGCCGGCGGTCGGCGGTAGTGAAGACGATGTGAACCAGGCAGCAAACATCGCTAGGAGACATAAACCTCAGTCGTCCCTAACGGGACTTTTATTTCTATTGGAATGGTTCCCACCATTAGGATTCGTCGCCTAAACGGCTCCGAACCCATGGTGGGCTATTGTCAATCGTCCCTTCGGGACTCTATTCCTGCCTCCTAAAAGCGCGATCAAATGCAGAAACTCCAGAGCGCGGCTAAAGCCGCGCTCTTCCACAGTTGTGCCAGCATGTTCGCCCGCAACGCTTGACGCGCTATCAATTATCAATGGTTGCCTTTCACCATTTCGGCCAAGCGCCTCTTCCCCAGCGGTAACATCTCAATTCCCCATTTCGCAGCGAAATTTCGTGGACCTAATATTTCTTTGGAGAACGCTGAAAAACACTCTGAACGACCATCGCCCAAAACGGCTTGTGATTTTATTCAAATGCGGGAGTTAAACCGTCGCGCAGATACGGCCTTTTACGAAATCCGCTATTTCCTGGGTCACATATTGCGGCGGACGGATGGTAAAACACGGGCGGTCCGGCAGGCTTGCCGGTGAAACGGTTTTCCATCGAGGCGCGCCGTTTCCGGACTCGTGCAAGATGATCGCGTCGGCGCGGCTCAGGAACTCGCGCGCGGAGTCCTTGAAATCTTCTTGCTGCGCGTCCAGTACGGTCAGGTAAAGATCGGGCTTTAAAAATTGGACGATGCTATTCGATTCCATGATCACATTTTCATCGCCAACGATCTTGCGCCGGATATCGGGCACGGCTCCCTCAAGCATGCCTTGCCGCGTTCTTACCCAAAGGGCGCGCTTCGCTCCAGCGACCAGGAAACGGGATGTATCCGTCTCTCCGCTGCGATCCTGCTCTTCCATGATGGCGCGGGTGTGATCGTCGGTGGCGCAATGGCAGGGCTTGCCATTGGCGGAGCAAATGCCGTGGCCGTATTGCGTGATCTTCAGCGCCGTCCAATTCAATTCGCGCAACGCGCCAATCAACCCGGCTACCACGCTGGTTTTGCCAACGTTCCGGGAGTGTCCGCCAACGACTACAAGGGCCATCCCTTTCATTGTAGTCTTTTGAAAAAAGGTAGTCCCTTGAAAAATGCCGCATACAGGGAGGGCGTCGGGCTTGATTGATACAGGCCTGGATTAATACAGGGCTGGATTAATACAGGGCTGGATTAATACAGCGGAGGTTCTCCGGGGGGGCGCGCCTTCCACCTGCGGTGAACCCAAAGCCATTGTTCCGGATAGCGGGCCGCATAGCTCTCGATGACCTTGGTGAAAATCGCCGTGTTGGCAATCGCATCGGCTTGGTCATCGCCGGTACAAACCAGCTTGATTGCAGGATCGAATCGAACCCTATACTTCCGCAGTTCGTTGTCCCAAATGGTAAACGCCGGAACTACGGCTGCGCCGGTGCGCAGCGCTACACGGGCCAACCCAACCGCCGTGCAGGCAGGCACACCAAAGAAATCGACAAATTCTCCCTGGGGAGGAGTCATATTGGTGTCCATGAGGATTCCGACCGTCTCTCCTTGCCTCAGTAAGCTCAAGAGCCCCCGCGCAAAATCCTGCTTATGAAAGGTGCTGTTCCCATGCAGCGTCCGGTAGCGATCGACCATAGCATTCAGATAGGGGTTATCCAGTGGGCGAACCACAATGTTCAAAGGATGCCCCTGCAGCGAATGGAAGAAAGAGCCGATCTCCCAGCCTCCAAAGTGCCCGGTAAGAAAAATTACGCCCTTGCCCCGGGCGTTGGCATCGGCAAAGTTCTCGAAGCTGTCGTACATGGCCACTCTTGCGACATTTTCATGGGTGTAGCGCGGCAGCAGGCAGAACTCCGCAAGCTGCCGGCCGAGGCCTCGGTAAACTTCCCGCAAAATCTTTTTCTTTTCTCCTCGGGTTTTCTCCGGGAAGGCGATATCGAGGTTCCGGAGGCCCACCTTCCGCAGCCTTCCATGGAGCAGGTGTACGAGCGTTCCTATGCCCATACAGAAAGCTCTTGCCATTGACCGCGGTAACAGGCCAACACTCTTGGCCAGCAACCAGACAGGGAAAAATTCAAGCCTATGCCGCATTGAGAAGAATGTTGGACGGTAACATTGGCTGGTAGAGAATGCAAATGTACGGCGCCTTAAAACTCGCCCTGCACGGCCCAGAGGCCTGCTTGAAAATAGAGTTGCGATGAACCTCGCACGGAATATTCCGGCAACAAAGTCATTCTTTTTTTATCATTTCTTATGTCTTATGCAAGAGCAAGCCTTATACAGGAGCATGGGAGCCGACCAATGAAGCGTTTGCTGATCTCCGCCTCGGTCTTTTTCGTACTCGTTCTTTCCGGCTGCAAGCCCGGCAAGCCCGGAAATGTGGAAACGTCGGTTATGGACAACATCAAGCGCAACGTGACGATCGGAGGGAAAGACACGAAGAATCCGATCGCGTATACGTCGGAAGCCGCAAAAGAGGGCGCCGAGCATTTTCAGCACCATTGCCAGATTTGCCATGGCCTGGACGGCCAAAATACCGGTGTGCCTTTCGCCGACAAGATGTCTCCTCCGGTGGCCGACCTCTCCACCAAGGACATTCAGGAATATACCGACGGGCAGCTCAAATGGATCATTGAGAACGGCGTTGGGCCTTCGGGAATGCCGGGATGGAAGGGGATTCTCGACGATGACGAGATGTGGAAGATGGTTCACTTTATCCGTCATTTGCCGCCCAAAGGCAGTTTAGGCACGCCCGCCCTCTTCAAAGAAGAAGAGGAAGAGCATCAGGCTTCAGAGCACAGCCATCGTCACGAAAATCAGGGGCAAGAGAATAAGGGTCACGAACACAAGCACTAAACTCAATACGGACAGGTGATAAGCAACGGAGGCAAGCCCGCATCCTGGATGATTGCCCGAACTCTCACCCAGGAACGAGCTCCCTTAAACGACGTTTCTTTCGGATACACGCCCGCCAAGGGAAGCGATAGATACTCTTCCGTGCCGACGGGGCTTTCAATCTCAAGAGGTTTGGACTTTGGGGAGCTTTTGCGGCTCTGGTTTTGGTTTTGAGAGCCGTGATTTTTGATCTTTTGGTCTTTTTTTGTCTTTATGATGTTTGATTTCTAATCTTCAATCGCTTTACATTTCTAAATTTCCATCCTCGAAGACTTCCTTAGATATCTGTAGTCTTGTAGTTTATATATGTTATTTTTGATCTTAAATCCTAGATATCGGAGAATGTTCCCATTTTAGGACTATTTTCCGACAAAGACGACTCAAATCTTATTAAGCAAGATCTTGATCAGAGCACCCCGACGACTGATCTTCATTTTAGTTAGCTTAATCTTTACGCTTCATAACACCCCGCTTACATTCAATAAATGGAATATTGATCCTGCATTAAATCATAAGCACAAACTTAAGATCGTCCATAAGTACATGATTCTATGAACTTGTACATCTGGCATACCGATTGCCCTAGATCGGGCAACCCAATCTAACGGTAGGGGCCCAATTTTTTAGGTAAGACCTTAGAGTGGGGCATTTCGGAAGCGACGGCAGTGAGTAGAGAGCTCAGATGCTGTCAACTTTCTTAACGAGACATGGAGAAATGGGAAAGATGAATTTACTGCGCTATAAGAATCATCTGGCAGTAGCGCTGCTCATCCTGCTGGCATTCAGCGTCGTTTCAGTGGCGCAAACCAGCAATGGCACGCTCGTAGGAGTTGTAAACGACCCTCACGGGGCTGTGGTACCCAATGCAGCCATTACAGCAGTCAACAATGACACAGGCGAGAAGCACGCCGCGACAAGCAATTCCCTCGGAGCCTATCGCATGGACGCCATTGCGCCAGGCACCTATACGGTGACGGCCAAGGCAGCCAATTTTGCAGAACTAAAGATCGAAAACGTGGTGGTGACGGCATCCGTTGTCACAACCGCCAACGCTCCCTTGAAGATCGGGGTCACGGAAACCACGGTTGAAGTGCAAGCCATAGGTCAGACGCTGCACACCGAGGACGGCGGCATCAGCCATGATATTTCCACCATTGAAATCACCCAGGTGCCGTTGGCCACGGGCAATCCAATTGAGCTGGTTTTAACCCAACCAGGCGTAGCCAGACCGACCGGCACAGGTTTGACGAACGGCGTGGGATTTTCCGTCGATGGAGCCCGGCCAAGAGCCAACAACTTCCTGATTGAAGGCCAGGACAACAACGATGCCGCCATTCAGGGACAGGCCCTGCAGGTCGACAACGTAGAAGCCACTAAAGAAGTCAGTTTTCAAACCAACGCCTATTCCGCTGAGTTCGGGCATGGCGGCGGCTCGGTCACCAATCTCATCTACAAGAGCGGGACCAATAACTGGCATGGATCGGTCTACGATACTCTTTTCAATTCGTCGCTGGATTCCGCCAATGCAGCGGACAAGCTCACCGGCACGCCAAAGGCGCTGTCGCGGGAAAACCAATATGGCTTCACTGTTGGGGGACCCATCAAGAAGGATAAGCTCTTCATCTTCGGATCGAGCCAGTGGGACCAGACCCGCCAGACCGCAAATGGAGCCACCCTAGTCGTCCCAACCGCCAATGGGGTAGCCACCCTGCAATCCCTACCGGCCAATCAGCGCATCACCAACTACCTTCAAGCGATCGGCAATCTGCGCGGGCAGACTCAAATCAGTTCGATCGATCTAGGAAATGGCCGCCCCGCGCTGGAAGTAGGCCGCGTGCAGCGTTCGGTAGGCGAACCTGCGAACGATACCCAATTCGTCATAAAGTCGGACTGGGTACCCAGCTCCAATGACACCGTGAGCATGCGCTATGTTTACGATAAAAACAGCCTCACTCCGGATTTCTTTAACCTTCCCGGGCAGCTCCCCGGTTTCGACACCCAACAGGGCGGCACCGTACACAACGCAGGCATCAACTATTCCCACGTTTTCAGTCCGCATGTCGTCAATGAGGCACGCGTCTCTTTTGGAAGAATCGGTTTCGCCTTCACGCAGACACCACAAACGCTTGCCAACCCACTCGCCAATGGCCCCACGATTAGCATCGGCGGAGTGAGCGGCTTCGGCGCGCCCGGCGGAATTCCGCAGGCCCGCACCCACGACACCTATCAACTCCAGGACACCGTAAGCTGGAATAAGGGCAACCACAGCTTTAAATTCGGAATGGACTTACTGCAAATCAAAGTTGTGGACGAGGTTCCATTCAACGGCTTCGGCAGCATCACGTACGCAACGGGCGGCGGAATCAGCGGCTTCGGAAACTATATCGACGATTTCACGGGAACCACCGGATCCGTCACCAGGGCTTTTGGCAGCCCATTTACCCGGCCCCAGTATTTCTACCAGAACTACTTCGCCCAGGACACCTGGAAGCTGCGGTCCAACTTGACGGTTACATTCGGGATGCGGTGGGAATACGGCGGCACTCCTGAAAATAACCTCAAATTCCCTACAATTCCCGTAGTTGACGGTCTGGGCGGCGGTACGTCGTTACCCATCTTCCAACAACAACCCGCCAAGAATAACTGGGCTCCACGGGCCAGCATTGCCTATACTCCTCATTTCTGGCAGAGCCTGTTCGGAGACAACAAGACCGTATTGCGCGCCGGATTCGGCATCTTCTATGACGGTCTCTTCTCGAATATCGTCGACAACGCCGCCGCGACTTCACCCAACGTGGCCACTCCGCTGTTGGTTCTCCCAAGCGGCCGTGGCATTGCGAATGCTTCGACGCAATTCGGAAGCTTGCCGCAGACGGCCTCACCTTTTGGAAGCGTACAGAGCGTTGCCACCAACCTGAAGGCACCAACCACTTATCAATTCAACTTTGACATTGAACGCGAATTGCCAGGGAAATTCGTGCTCACTTCGGCTTACGTCGGCACCCGCGGATTGCGCCTTCTTGCCAATGACGACCTGAATTTTTTCAATCCAACTGGAAGCAGGCTCAACCCGAATCTAGGCTCCGTGATCGTACGCGACAATAGCGGAGACTCGCTTTACCACTCTTTGCAGCTCAACCTCGACCGCAAATTCTCGAAGGGCCTCCTGTTGCGGGGATCGTACACCTTTTCCAAGTCGCTTGACGATGCCTCCGAGGTTTTTGCCACAGCCGGCAACCCTTCGAGTTTTCCGGAATTCCTCCCACTTGGACAACGAGGACTCGACCGCGGCCTCTCGGCTTTCAATCATTCCAACATATTGAGCTTTACCTATGTTTACGATCTACCGCAGCTCAAGAACAATAGCAACTTGGGATTCAAGACCCTTGGACAGGTCGTCAACGGATGGCAGTTCAGCGGTTTTGTAACCTACCAGACCGGCGCGCCCCAGAACGTTCTCGATGGCCAGGATTTTGTTGGCTTGGGTAGGGCCGTGGAACGTCCAGACCTCCTCAATGCTAACGCGCCATTGTTAAACGCGGCCATCGATGGTTCTCTCATCGGGGCACCAGCGGGAACAATGTGCGAATATTCCGCCGCACTCTCTACCAAAATTTGCGATCCATTCGTCAACGGAACCGCGAATATCGTGCGCAACGCCAAAGGGCAGGTCACCGGCTTTACTGGCGGTACTCCTCTTACCTCAAGCAATGTCCGGTACTTCATTCCCGGCAACGGCTTCGGGACCCTCGGCAGGAACACGGTGGTTGCTCCCGGCCAGCAGAATTGGACTTTCGGCTTGCAGCGCGCGTTCAAGATCAGCGAGCGGCAGCAGTTCGATTTCCGCACCGAGATGATCAATCCCTTCAACCATCCCAATACGGGAACGGCAAGCTTCAACCTTGCCACCATCGCGTTCATCGACACCCAAAATATCGACCCGATCCGGGGTACCGCGACCGCGCCTACACAAACAATGGGGAACTACGGCCTGACTGTTGCCGGACAGCGCATCATCCGGTTCAAGATGAAGTACTCGTTCTAGCCGTTCACGATTCGCCTAAAAGAATTGGGGTGCAGGATAACCTGCACCCCAATTTCTTTTTCGAAGGCATCTTTACTCAGCTTTACTTAGTTTTACTTCATCTTTACTTAGTTTTACTTCAGCTTTACTCAATGATCCAAGAGGCTGTTGAATGGCGGTTTCAGCATATGCTGTCCTTGTTTCAGTTTCAGGAGACTCAATCAAACAAGAACTTATTCTTAATAAGATCTTAAGACTGCCCTCGCTCATATTCTAGAAATGGAATTCAGATCCTTCGTTAAATCATAAGCAAGCGCTCATGATTTCTTTCTAAATGCATGGTTCTTAATACTTAGACGTATGGCACCGCGATTGCGAGCCGATTCTGGGGCTTGATTTCCAAGTAGGGCCTCAGATTATAAGTATCCCATTCATGGCAGTACGGGGTACTAGAAACAAAGAAACAGATTGCTAATTCTTCGATCAGACATGGAGATGGGAATAGAATGAAGTCACTGCGCAAGAAGAGTTATTTAGCCGTAGCGCTGCTCATCCTGCTGGCATTCAGCGTCGCTTCCGTGGCGCAAACCAGCAATGGCACGCTTGTTGGAGTTGTAAGCGATCCTAACGGGGCTGTGATACCGAATGCAGTCATAACAGCGGTTAACAATGATACCGGCGAGAAGCACGCCGCCACTAGCAATACCCTGGGAGCCTACCGCATTGAGGCCGTCGGACCGGGCACTTATACCGTTACTGCAAAAGCTGCCAACTTTGCAGAACTGAAGATCCAAAATGTAGTCGTAACGGCTTCCGTTATCACAACCGCCAACGCCGGTTTAAAGCTGGGCGTGGCCGAAACTACGATTGAAGTCCAAGGCCTCGGGCAGACGCTGCATACCGAGGACGGCGGGATCAGCCATGATATCGCCAACGTGGAGATCACCCAGATTCCCTTGGCCACAGGCAATCCAATTGAGCTTGTTTTCTCCCAACCAGGTGTAGCCAGACCCACTCAAGGCGACTTTACCAACGGCGTGGGATTTTCCGTTGATGGAACCCGGCCAAGGTCGAACAACTTCTTGATTGAGGGCCAAGATAACAACGACAGCGGTATCCAAGGCCAGGCACTCCAGGTGATCAACGTGGAAGCCACCAAGGAACTCAGCTTGCAAACCAACTCCTATTCCGCAGAGTTCGGCCATGGCGGCGGATCGGTTACCAACCTGATCTATAAGAGCGGAACCAACAACTGGCACGGATCGGTGTACGACACTATCAACAATTCGTCGCTGGATTCCGCAGACGCCGGCGATAAACTCAACGGCACGCCTAAGGCAATCTCCCGCGAAAACCAGTACGGCTTCACGATCGGCGGGCCTATCAAGAAGGATAAGCTGTTCATCTTCGGATCAAGCCAATGGGACCAGGCGCGCCAGACCGCAAATGGAGCCACCCTGGTGGTTCCAACCGCCGCCGGTGTCGCGACCTTGCAATCCCTACCCGCCAACCAGAACATCACCAACTACCTTAATGCCATTGGCAATCTGCGCGGCCAGTCGCAACTCAGCACGATCGATCTTGGCGGAGGCCGCCCGCTGCTTGAAGTAGGCAATGTACAGCGTTCGGTGGGAGAGCCTTCCAACGATACCCAATTCGTGATTAAGTCCGACTGGGTGCCGACCCAAAACGACACGGTCACCGTACGTTACATTTACGACAAGAGCAGTCTCACTCCAGACTTCCTTAACAACCCCGGACAGCTCCCCGGCTTTGATACGCAACAGGGCGGCACCGTCCACAACGCCGGCATCAACTATTCGCACGTTTTCAATGCACACCTCGTCAATGAGACCAGGGTGTCTTTCGGGCGAATCGGCTTCAGCTTCACGGACACACCCCAGACACTCGCCAATCCGCTGGCCGTCGGTCCCTCGATCAACATCGGCGGCGTAAGCGGATTTGGCGCGCCGGGCGGAACGCCCCAGGCTCGCACACACGATACTTATCAATTCCAGGACACCGTAAGCTGGAACAAGGGCAACCATAGTTTTAAATTTGGAGCGGATCTGCTGCAGACCAAAGTAGTCGATGAGGTTCCGTTCAATACCTTTGGAAGCATCTCTTACGCAAGCGGTGGTAATTTCAGCGCTTTTGGAAATTTTATCGACGACTTCACCGGAAACGGTGGATCGGTTACCAGAGCTTTTGGCAGCCCGTTTGCCCGCCCCCATTATTTCTACCAGAACTATTTCGCGCAGGACACGTGGAAGATGAAGTCCAACCTCACGGTGACCCTGGGCGCACGGTACGAATACGGCGGCACTCCTGAAAACAACTTGAAGTTCCCGGCCATTGTCCCAGTCCAGGGTTTTGGCGGGGCATCTTCCATCAACTTTGTGCCCCAGCAACCCGCGCGGAACAACTGGGCGCCACGGGTCGGAATTGCTTACACACCTCACTTCTGGTCAGGCCTTTTCGGTGAGAATAAGACCGTACTGCGCGCCGGATTCGGCACGTTCTATGACGGTCTTTTCACCAATATCATCGATAACAGCGCAGCCAGTTCGCCCAACGCAGTCAATCCACTGTTGATCAGCACCGCAGGCCGTGGAATTGCGAGCGCTTCGACGCAATTTGCAAACTTGAATCCGAATCCCTCGCCCTTCGCCGCGGTGCAGAGCGTTGCCGCCGATCTGAAGGCCCCAACCACCTATCAGTGGAATTTCGACATTGAACGCGAACTGCCGGGCAAGTTCGTACTGACCACGGCTTATGTGGGCACTCGCGGACTGCGCCTTTTCGCCAATGACGATCTTAACCCCGGCGATGTGACCATCGGAGACGGAACGAGAATCAACCAGAACCTCGGCGCTGTGTCCGTGCGCGACAATAGCGGCGACTCAATCTACCACTCTCTACAGCTCAACATGCAGCGCAAGTTCTCCAACGGCCTGCTTTTGCAGACGGCGTACACCTACTCGCGAGCGATCGACGACGCGTCCGAGGTGTTCATCACGACAGGCGCATCGAGCTTCGCGTCAGACCCAACCCTTGGACACCGGGGTGCCGACCGTGGACTCTCGGCGTTCAATCACTCCCATGTATTGGCCGTGACCTATGTCTACGATCTCCCGCACTTCAAGAACGACAGCAGTTTGGGATTCAAGGCACTCGGCCAGGTCGTGAATGGATGGCAGATTAGCGGTGTGGCAACCTATCAGACCGGCGCGCCTGAAAGCGTTGTCGACGGCGTCGACGTTCGTGGTCTTGACCACGCCGTGGAGCGTCCCAATACCCTCAACCCCAATGCACCACTGCTCAATGCGGCGATCGATGGCGGTTCTCCGCTGGGCGGTTTTCCGCTCGCCGGGGGGACGCCGGGACAACTGTGCGAATATGCCGCCGCTAACGCTACAGGCGTGTGCGATCCATTTGTCAACGGAACCGCGACCATCGTGCGTGACGCAAATGGGAACATCATCGGATTTAAAAATGGAGTTCCTCTTACCTCAAGCAACACACGCTACTTCATACCGGCAAACGGTATCGGAAACGTAGGCCGGAATTCGGTTGTGGCTCCTGGCCGCCAGGATTGGACCTTTGGCTTGCAGCGCGAATTCAAGATCGGCGAGCGGCAACGGTTCTATTTCCGCACCGAGATGATCAATCCCCTCAACCATCCCAACACTGGGAACGCTACCTTTAACCTTGCGAACCTGGCGTTCATCGACACCCAGGCCATCGATCCGGGTCCCGGCAATGGTTCCCTGGCTCCGCCCACACAAACGGTCGGAAACTATGGCCTCACCACTACCGGACAGCGCATTATCCGGTTCAAGATGAAATACTCGTTCTAGCCGTTCAGACCACTCAACCTCAAAAACAATCGGGGTGCAGGAGAACCTGCACCCCGATCTCTTTTTGAAACATCTTGCTCAGCGATCCATTTTGGGGTTCATCATTACAATATCCTCACACGGCTTTTCTTTCACTGAACAAGCAAGCGACCGGCAAGTCAGGATGAGACGAAAGCTTCGACGGTTAAAACAGGACTCAAATCCCATCCTATTCACAGCACGTTACAAGCCCCTGAAGACCTGCTTGCCAGCCCTCTTGTTTGGCCAACGCCAAAAAACCGGCCCGTGGTCTTGATTCGTGGCTGCACTTTACTCCTGGAACGCCTTAAAGCTCTGAAACCTCTTCATGTCTACCAATCTCCCTTTTGCCCTTGGGCTTAGGGACGGCGTCTCATCAGCTGAGTTACTCTTAGCTAAATAAGACATCGGATTCGCCTTCGTTTTTATTCCAAAAATGGAATATCACTCCTGCATTAAATCATAAGCAAAAACTTAAAATTGCCCCTAAGTACATGGTTCTTAGTACTTGAACATATGGCACCGCGATTGCGCTAGGCACAGCAAGTCGATCTGGGGTAGGGGGCTCAATTTTCCAAGCAAGGCCTCAGATCAGGGGTATCCCATTCAAATGGCAGCACGGGGGTAGTAGGGACAACGAACAAAGATGCTGCCAAGTTCTTCAATCAGACATGGAGATGAGATCAGATGAACTCACTGCGCAAGAAGAGTTATTTGGCCGTAGCGCTGCTCATCTTGCTGGCATTTAGCGTCGCTTCAGTGGCGCAAACCAGCAATGGCACGCTTGTTGGAGTCGTAAGCGATCCTAACGGGGCTGTGATACCAAATGCAGCCATAACCGCAGTTAACAACGACACTGGTGAGAAGCACACCGGCACCAGTAATTCCTTGGGCGCCTACCGCATTGAGGCCGTTGGGCCGGGCACTTATACCGTTACAGCGAAAGCGGCCAACTTTGCGGAACTGAAGATCCAAAACGTGGTCGTAACTGCTTCCGTTACCACAACCGCCAACGCCGGTTTGAAGCTGGGCGTGGCCGAAACCACGATTGAGGTCCAAGGCCTCGGACAGACGCTGCACACCGAGGACGGCGGGATCAGCCATGATATCGCCAACGTGGAAATCACCCAGATTCCGCTGGCCACAGGCAGCCCAATTGAGCTTGTTTTCTCCCAACCCGGTGTAGCCCGGCCCACGGTCGGCGACTTCACCAACGGCATCGGATTTTCAGTCGATGGAACCCGCCCAAGAGCCAACAATTTCTTGATTGAAGGCCAAGACAACAACGACAGCGCTATCCAAGGCCAGGCACTCCAGGTGATCAACGTGGAAGCCACCAAGGAACTCAGCTTCCAAACCAACTCTTATTCCGCAGAGTTCGGCCATGGCGGCGGATCGGTTACCAACCTGATCTATAAGAGCGGAACCAACAACTGGCATGGATCGGTGTACGACACCATCAACAATTCGTCGCTGGATTCCGCAGACGCCGGCGATAAACTCAACGGCACTCCTAAAGCGATCTCCCGCGAAAACCAATATGGCTTTACCATCGGCGGGCCCATCAAGAAAGATAAGCTGTTCATCTTCGGATCGAGCCAATGGGATAAGACGCGCCAGACCGCCAATGGAGCCACCTTGGTGCTCCCAACCGCCAACGGGGTCGCCACCCTGGAATCCCTACCCGCCAACCAGAACATCACTAACTACCTAAAGGCCATTGGCAATCTGCGCGGCCTGACGCAAACCAGCACGATTGCTCTTGGCGCAGGCCGTCCAGGGCTGGAGGTGGGCGATGTACAGCGTTCGGTGGGAGAACCTGCCGACGACCTCCAATATGTAATTAAGTCGGACTGGGTGCCCAATCAAAACGACTCCGTCACTGTCCGGTACATTTACGACAAGAACACTCTTACTCCAGACTTCTTTAACAACCCCGGAGCGCTCCCTGGTTTCGAGACCGAGCAGGGTGGCACAGTCCACAATGCGGGCATCAACTATTCGCACGTTTTCAACGCTCACCTCGTGAATGAAGTCAGGGTGTCTTTCGGGCGGATCGGTTTCAGCTTCACGGATACACCCCAGACGCTCACTAATCCGCTGGCCCTTGGTCCCTCGATCGGCATCGGCGGCGTAAGCGGATTTGGCGCGCCAGGCGGAATTCCCCAAGCTCGCACACACGACACGTATCAACTCCAAGACACCATCAGCTTGAACAAGGGCAACCATAGCTTTAAATTTGGAGCGGATCTGCTACAGACCAAAGTAGTCGATGAAATTCCATTCAACAGCTTTGGAAGCATCTCTTACGGAAGCGGCGGCGGATTCAGCGGTTTTGGAAACTATATCGACGATTTCACCGGAGTCAGCGGCTCAGTTACCAGAGCTTTTGGCAGCCCGTTTGCCCGTCCCCATTATTTCTACCAGAACTACTTTGCGCAGGACACGTGGAAGATGAAGTCCAACCTCACGGTGACCCTGGGCGCACGGTACGAATACGGTGGCACTCCTGAAAATAACCTGAAGTTTCCGGCCATTGTCCCAGTCCAGGGCTTTGGCGGAGCATCTTCCGTCAACTTTGTGCCACAGCAGCCGGCCCGGAACAACTGGGCGCCGCGAGTTGGCATTGCCTATACTCCTCACTTCTGGTCCGGCCTTTTCGGCGAGAACAAGACCGTACTGCGCGCCGGGTTCGGCACGTTCTATGACGGTCTTTTCACCAACATCATCGATAACAGCGCAGCCACTTCGCCCAATGCAGTCAATCCGCTGCTGGTCCACGCAAAGGGCCGTGGTCTTGCCGGCGCTTCGGCGCAATTTGCAAACCTGAATCCGAATCCTTCGCCTTTTGCCACGGTGCAGAGTATTGCCGCCGATCTGAAGGCCCCAACCACCTATCAATGGAACTTTGACATTGAGCGCGAACTACCGGCCAAGTTCGTCCTGACCACAGCCTATGTGGGCACTCGTGGACTGCGCCTTTTCGCTAATGACGATCTTAACCCCGGCAATGCAGCCATTGGAGATGGAACGAGAATCAACCCGAACCTCGGCTCCGTTTCCGTGCGCGACAATAGCGGCGACTCGATCTACCACTCTCTGCAGCTCAACCTGGAACGCAAGTTCTCGAAGGGCCTCTTTTTGCAGACGGCGTACACCTACTCGCGGGCAATTGACGACGCATCCGAGGTGTTCGTCACAACCGGTGCATCGAGCTTCCCTTCAAACTTAACCCTTGGAAATCGAGGCGTCGACCGCGGACTCTCGGCGTTCAACCACTCCCATGTACTGGCCGTGACCTATATTTACGATCTGCCTCACTTCAAGAACGACAGCAGCTTTGGGTTCAAGGCCCTCGGCCAAATCGTGAATGGATGGCAGATGAGCGGCGTAGCCACCTACCAGACCGGCGCGCCTAATACCGTTGTCGACGGCATTGACGTTCTCGGTCTTGATCGGACCGTCGAGCGTCCCAGCACCCTCAACATCAACGCACCGCTGCTGAACGCGGCTTTCGATAGCGCTCAGCTCGGATTGCCGACGGGACAACTGTGCGAATATTCCGCCACGCTCTCTACAGGCCTGTGCGATCCATTTGTCAACGGAACCGCGACCATCGTGCGTGACGCCGGAGGAAACATCATCGGATTCAAGAATGGCGTTCCTCTTACGTCAAGCAACACGCGCTACTTCGTACCGGCAAACGGTATCGGAAACGTGGGTAGGAATTCAGTTGTAGCTCCCGGCCAGCAGAACTGGACCTTCGGCTTGCAACGCGAATTCAAGATCGGCGAGCGGCAACGGTTCTATCTCCGCACCGAGATGATCAATCCCTTCAACCATCCCAATACCGGATCGGCGAGCTATAACCTTGCGGGCATCGCGTTCATCGACACCCAGAGCATCGATCCCGGTTTTGGTTCTCCGAGTGCGCCCACACAAACGGTCGGGAACTATGGCCTTTCCATCTTCGGCCAGCGCATTATCCGGTTTAAGCTGAAATACTCGTTCTAAACCGTTCAACCATTGACTCTAAACAAACTGGGGTGCAGGAAATCCTGCACCCCAGTTCTTTTTTGAAGTCATCCCCGCTTGGCTATGATGCCGCAAGCGTCCCACTCGCTGACGCCACCTGCGCAATCCTAGTTCCTGGCCGATTTTTCCAATCCGTTCAGAGCACAGGCTTAAGATTCCTTAAGTCCAAGATGAAGCGGAAAGACTTTCGCGGGTGGGCCGGCGCTTTCTTCCGCACTCCTGCCTTCTATCTCCGTAAAATAGCTGCCAGGTTATTGGCGTTTTCAGCATTCCTGTATCCTGTCGCATGGGTTCCCATGCGGCTTTTCTTTAACTGAAAAGCCGCGCCGTGATCTTGATTCCCGGTTGGATTTATGCTGAAAACGCTCTAGGGGAAATCCGCTTGGTTCCGTTTCAGTATTTGTCAGAGCGTTTTTAAAGCGATCTTATTTAAAGCGATCGTACTTTTTCAAAAATCCTCGGAGAAGGAAATAACGAATGAACCGACGCGACTTGATGAAGGGCATGATGGCTCTGCCTTTTATTAGCAGCATCAGCAGCTGCAAATCCACCGGCGTAAGCACCCCAGATCCGGCTCCAACGCCGAGCAAAGCAGGGGGCACACTCAGGATCTTTTTAAACGGAGCGTTTGGGGTCCTCATACAAAGAAACAACTTTTTCCGTGTGAGGGCATTTTCGCCCAGAGATCCGGCTCATGGCTTCTTTTTTAATGAGGCAGAGACCAGATCGAGCCTTACGAATCATCACTTTGAATTGCTGCCCGATGGGATCGAATTCAAGCGGGAAGCACCGGAAATCGATCCGGCGCTCAGCGACTTTCGGTTCAATGCAAAGACGTGGTGCCAGGACGATTACTTTGTAACGGTCGACCTTCCCGCGCCACGACGAATCACCTTCATCGGCCCTCTTACACCGGTGAGATTTTCCGCGACTTGCAAGGCCGCGAATATGGCTTCCAACTTTGTTCTTGAGTACCCTATCACCGATTCAGAGGCGATCAAGGGCCTCTATCAGGAGATCGGTGGAGAAACGCCATCCAAAATCGAAACAGTAAAACCACTCTCCCGCACCGACGTTGAAAGACGCTATCCGCGCCTGTACCAAAATCCGAAGAAGCAGAATCCGAAGAACGAAAAGCCGTATGCCAGTGTTGGAGGGAATGATGCCAGACTTTCCCTGGCCAGCTACGAGGAAAGCCGGTTCATTGAGGTGCAGGATATGAAGGAGCATGCCGAGCAGTGGCCTTCAGACACATGGTCGGAGCTTGACCGGACGTTTCTTTTTGGCTTGGGCCCGACACAACCTAATCCAAACCATGCCGTTGAATTCTTCAACAACAAGTTATTGATGTCTTTTCCGGAGTTGCAGAAGGTCGCCCGAATCCAACAGTATGACGAGCGCTGCCGCCCCACGGTAAGGGCACAGCTTTATGGAGGGGACGAGCCACCAGCCCGGCTGCTGCCGATCACGATGACTACCGTCTGCAAATTCGGTGGCTTGGTTGTCTGCCAGCCAGCGAAGTAAACAAAATGTTAAAAAGGAAAGGGCGCGAAGCTTATGCTCTCGGCCCTTTCCTCAGATCCTCCTGCTTCGGCGCTCGGCTTTTACGATCACCCCTGAAATCGTCCTCATCCCTTTTTCGATAAGAACGTGTTTCTCCTCGCACGATAGCGTAAAAAACCGCGTCTATACCGCAAGAAACTGATCCTCAGGCATTCCCTCTAGTGCAAACGACGGACTCGGATGTCATACAGGTGTGGGAAGCATCTGGAGTCTTCCGTTTGGCGTTATGGCGTTACTTCATGCATGTTGCTTCCATGGCAAAGGCCCGATAGCATGGGTGGTCGCCGCGTTTGGAGCATCTTTCCCAAAGTGGGACAAAGATTCACCATCCTGGGACTTGGAAGCCATCTTCCAGGGATGGCCCCAGAGTTGAGGCATCTGCAAAAAACTTAGCAACGAATTGCCACAGCACCGGGTCTTTAAGAACAAGGACAAGTAGAGTTTAGAAATTGCAGGGCTCTGCGCAACGATCAAGACTACTACCTTCATGTTTATTTGCGACCGTTGTTGATCCACGCAATATGAATTTATCGAGCTTTTCTAAATCGAGCTTTTCTAACACGATTGAGGTTGCGCCGGCCCGAGAGGCTCCTCTTGTTCCGCCCGAGACGTCACCCTCCCCGCCACAAAAGGGGCGGCGAGCGTGGATATGGCTGTTGGCGATATTTGCCGCAGCCTTGCTGGTCATCTACGGAGCATCGCATTTCCAGCGAAAAGCGGAGGCGGGCAGCGAATCCGCCCGCACAGCAACGATAACCCGCAAAGACTTCATCCGGACCGTTCGTTTGCATGGCATTGTAGAGGCGGTGGAGTCGCACACCATTTCGGTACCGCGGCTGTCAGGCCAGGGGCTAGGCTCCCTCCTGATCACACATCTCATCAAAAACGGCAGCCCCGTTCACCCCGGCGATGCTCTGGTCGAGTTCGACCGCCAGGCCCAGATCAGGAATGTCCTGGACAAACAGGCGGAATACCGGGGCCTTCTGGAGCAGATCAAGAAGAAACAGGCCGAGCAGGCCGCCGCCAAGGCCACCGACGAAACGGACCTCAAGAAGGCCGAAGATGCGGAAAAAACAGCCGAACTTGAAGTAAAGAAAAACGAGATCGTCTCGCATATCGACGCCGAGAAGAATCTTGAAAACCTCGAACAGGCGCACGCCAACCTGAAACAGCTTCAAGAAACGTTCGAACTCAAACGGCGCGCCGCCAAAGCCGAGATGAAGATTCTTGAGATCCAGCGGGACCGCGCCCTCACAGCCATGCGCTGGTCCCAAGGCAACACCGACAAGATGCTGGTGCGCGCCTCCGCCAACGGAGTCGCGGTGATCAATTCCATGTGGAAGTCGGGCAACATCACCGACATTCAAGAGGGGGACGAGGTTCGAGCGGGCTTTCCGTTCATGCAAGTGGTCAATCCGAGCCGGATGCAGGTGCGGGCGAAGGTCAATCAAGCGGATATCGCCAGCCTCACTCCGGGACAAAAAGTACGCATTGGATTGGACGCCTATCCGGAACTTTCCTTTGAAGGAAAGCTGGAGAGCGTTGCGGCAGTGGCTCAGGCGGGCGCTTTCTCCCAGAAAGTGCGCACGCTTATCGTACTTTTTTCGATTGACGGTACAGATTCCAAACTGCTCCCCGATCTCTCCGCAGCCGTGGATGTCCAGATCGAGCGACAGCCCGGCGTCCTGGTAGCGCCCCGGGATGCGATTTTTGAGGAGAACGGAAAAACTTATGTGCGCGTCAAAGGCGGCTCCTCCTATGACAAGCGGGAGGTAAAAACGGGCGCATCCAGCGACGAAGAATTGGTTCTTTCCGGCATCGCTGAAAATACCGTGGTGCTGCGAGGGTCGGAGTAATGAAGACGAAGGACGTGTCTTTCTCGGGTCTTTTCAGGAGGAACCGGGTGGCCGTGCTCCTGGTTTTTGTGGTTCTTCTGGGAGCGGGCGGTATGGCGTTTCGCCACTCGACCGCGCCCGCCCCACCCACAGCCGAAGTAAAGCGCGGTGAGTTCGTGGACTACGTACAAGTCCGCGGCGACGTACGAGCCTTGAGTTCCAAACAGATCACTGCTCCCTCGATTTCAGGAGACTTACTCATCGTCAAGCTCGTTGCGCCCGGAACCATGGTCAAACAGGGAGACGTGGTGGCGCAGTTTGACCCAGCCACGCTTCGCAATACGCTGCAACTCAGGCAGTCGGACCTAAAAGCGGCAGATGCAGACATTGAACAAACCAGAGCCGATTCGCGGCTCACCGCAGAGCAACAGGCGACCGATCTTCTTCAAGGCCGCTACGATGTGGATCGAGGCAAGCTCGACGTAAACAAAGGTGAGATCCTCTCGGAGATCGAGGGCGCCGAAAACAAGCTAAAGCTTGCAGATTCCCAGCAGAAATTCAAGGAGCTACAGCAAAAGGACGTCTCGACTCGCGACGCTTCCGCAGCGGACATTGAAGGCAAGAAGCAGAAGCGTGTGAAATCGCAATTCGACGTCACACTCACCGAGCGCCAGCTCGCCGCGCTCACCCTACGCGCCCCCTCCGACGGAATGGTCACGATTCTTCCGAATTTCCGCGCCTATAACTGGATGACCGGCGGAACAGCGCCGGATTTCCGGGCGGGCGATCACGCATGGTCGGGAGCGATCATTGCGGAGATTCCCGACTTGAGCAGCGTAAGGGTCAACGCGCGCATAGAAGAGATCGATCGGGGCCGGGTGAAACTGGGGCAACCGGCATTTGTACGCATTGACGCCATTCCGGAAAAAGAGTTCCACGCAACCGTGGCTGAGATAAGCCCGCTGGCCAAACCGGATTACTCTTCCTGGCCCCCGGCGAAGAATTTCGACATGGTGATGCAAATCACGGACCCGGATCCCCGAATCCGTCCGGGAATGAACGCCACAGCGCGGATCGCGGTAGAAACGATCCCCAACGGCACACTGGTACCAGCCCGCTACATCTTCGACCGCAACGGCCGTTCGGTGGCCTTTGTTCTACAAGGATCAAAATTCGTGGAGCGCACCGTCGACATAGCCCGGCGCAGCAAGAGCGAGCTACTGATCGGCAGGGGGCTGCAACCGGGAGAGCGCATCGCTACCGAAGACCCTGAACAAAGCGGTAAACAGCAGGGACCGCGACAATGAGGCGCAAAGTCCTGCGTTTCGGATTGACCGCCGCCATTGTTCTGGCGCTGGGTTGGGGGGTGATGCTGGCCATCCGGCAGCTTCGTCCTTCACAAAGAGCCATTCCTGTTACAAGGGTAAAAAAAGGAACATTGGCGATGGACGTTCATGCGAGCGGAGAGCTGCGGTCACCGCACACGGCCATGCTGGTAGCGCCCTCGCTGAGCGGAGCCCTGCAAATCGTCCACCTGCTGAAAACAGGTACAGCGGTCAAAACCGGCGACGTGGTCATTGAGTTCGACCCGAGCGAACAAGAGTTCAACCTGGAACAAAGCCGCTCGCAATTGGAGGAAGCCAGCCAACAGATCGCGAAGGCGCAAGCTGACGCAGCCGTGAAGGCCGCCCAGGACAAGGTGGATCTGCTGAAAGCTAAGTTCGACGTACGGCGCGCTGAGCTGGATGTGCAGCGCAACGAGCTACTCAGCGAGATCGATGCGAAAAAAAATCTTCTGAATCTAGAAGAAGCCAAGCGCCGACTGGAACAACTCCAACAGGACATCAGTTCACGCGCAGCCTCCAACACGGCGGCAATCGCCCTGCTGGAAGAGAAGCGGCGGACCTCGCTTCTGGGCATGCAGCAGGCGCAACAGAACATCGACAACATGAAGGTGAAATCTTCCATGGATGGACTGGTCTCGTTGAAGGACAACCAGGATGCCTCTGGCGGTTTTGGGTTCCAGGGGATGTCATTGCCTGAATATCGAGAAGGCGATGTGGTCTTTCCCGGCCGCTTCATTGCGGAGATTCTCGATTTAGCGCAGATGGAGGTAGTCGCCAAAATCAGCGAGAACGATCGCGCGAATGTGACTCCCGGCCAGGCGGCGGAGATTCGCAGCGATGCCCAGCCCGACCACCTTCTGGAAGCCAAAGTAAAGACGGTAGCAGGGACAACCTCCAGGGGCGGGGACTTCGGCGCAAGCAGCGTGCGCCATTTCGACGTGACCTTCGCTCTTTTGCATCAGGAGAGCGGCATGAGGCCCGGCACCTCCGCCGACATTACCGTCCGCGGCTCCGAGATGCGAGACCAGCTTTTCCTGCCAAGCCAGTGCCTGTTTGAAAAAGACGGCAAGCTCGTGGTTTTCGTCAAGCAAGGCAATCACTTCCAGTCGATGGAGGCAAAAATCAAGGTGCGCACCGAAAATCGGATCGCAATTGAGAATCTGGCCGAAGGGACCGAGGTGGCTTTGGTGGATCCGGAGATGACCGCGGAGCAAAAACAGAAGGCTTCCTCAACCTCTCCTCTGGGAGTCAGCCAATGAAGCGATTCGGCCAGATGGATGGAATCCTGGCGCACGACTGGACCCAATATTTCGCGGACCTCAGTTTTGGCCTGGAAAATCTGCTGCTGCACAAGCTGCGCTCGCTGCTCACCATGCTCGGTATGATCTTTGGCGTAGCCGCCGTGATCGCCATGCTTTCCATCGGCGCGGGCGCAAGGCAACAGGTGATGGCGTTGATTGAACAGATGGGCGTGCGCAATGTGATTGTGGAGGCGCACGAAGCGGCAACCTGGGAGGATCTTGAAAAGGTACGCAAAATCTCACCCGGCCTGACGCTGAGCGACTTCCGCGTGATTCAAGCGAATGTTTCGGGAATCGTGGAGGGTACGCCGAGAAAGCGAGTGATTCCCGGGCGCATGTTTCCCAAACCGCAGCATGACATGCCGGCAGTCTATGGAGTAGCGCCGAACTATCGTCAGATCGCCAGCCTGAAGCTTGCGGAGGGCAGGTATTTTGACGATGCCGAGAATCGCGATGCAGCCCCGGTAGCGGTGCTTGGGCAGGCAGCGAAAACAAGCCTTTTCGGACAAGCCAAGGCTCTGGATCAATACATTAAAGTCGACGAGCAGTGGTTTCGCGTGGTGGGTGTTGCCGGAGCGCAGTTGAGCGCTCAGGGGAGTACCGAAGCGCTTCCCTCGCAGGACATGAACAACCTCATTTATGTTCCCCTGAACGCGGCTCTCTTGCGGCTGGGAAACAGCCGGGGCGATTTGAAGGATGAAATCGACGGCATCTACCTTCAGCTCTCCTCAGCTCTCGATACCCTGCCGACCGCCGACGTGGTGCGCTCGCTGCTAAACGTCTCTCACCGGGATGCGGGCGATTTCAGCGTGATCGCTCCAGCCGAGCTTCTGGCGCAACAACAGCGAACGCAGCACATTTTCGATCTGGTGATGGTGGCCATCGCCTCCATCTCCCTTCTTGTGGGAGGAATCGGAATCATGAATATCATGCTGGCAAGCATTCTTGAGCGAACCCGCGAGATCGGCATCCGGCGGGCGCTTGGCGCTCGCCAGAAAGACGTGGTCCGGCAGTTTTTGGTGGAAGCCGTCCTCATTTCCCTTCTTGGAGGATTGATCGGCATAGCCTTCGGATTTGGCATATCGCGCATGATCGCCTGGTTTGCCGGTTGGTCGACGGTCACAACGTTTGCATCGATTCTTCTTGCTTTTGCCTTCTCTGTTTCCGTTGGGCTTATGTTTGGAATTTATCCAGCCAGAAAAGCCGCTCGCCTCGATCCTGTGGAGGCGATTCGGTACGAATAGCGAGAACCTTGGATATACGAAAACTTTGGGTATGCAGATGAAAAAGTACACGATAGGCATGCTGCTTGTCTTTGTCCTGGCGCTTGCGGCAGGACACGCGGCAGCACAGATCTTCCAGGCCCCTTCCTATGCACACAGCATTTTTCACGGGCCCGGCTCACCCACGCAGGTTTCCGGCCCCACCCATTTGCAGGACTATGTTGTGGAAGGCAAGCTTCGCCTGCGCCTTGAGGACACCATACGGCTTACGCTGGTCAATAACAGCGATGTGAATGTGAACCGCACTACATTCGATCTTTCCCAATTCAATCTGCTGCGCGCGCGCCAGACATTCGATCCGACGATCGTAGCCGGTTTCGCGCCGACTCGTTCCGCATCGCCAAGCACCAACTCCCTGGTGGGAGCCGCGACGCTCAGCACACTCAGCCAGACAACTACCTTGGGATATCAGCAATCCTTCACCTCCGGAACCACACTGAACGTAGGCTTGGCGACGACAAGATCCACCACCAACAGCAGCTTCGCCACCATTAATCCGTCATTTTCCTCCGGGCTTACTTTTTCTGTTTCCCAACCTATATGGAGAAAAGCCGGTTTCTTTGTGAATCGCGCGCCGCTGATCATTGCACGGCGCAATATCCGCGTTGCCGAAGCGACGTTTACCGCACAGATGAACGACGCCGTTCGAGGGGCCATCAACCAGTATTGGGATGTGGTTCAGGCGCGCGAGTCCCTTGAAGTCCTCAAAAAGTCGCTCGAACTGGCAGAGGCCAGCTACAAGCGCGACAAACGAGCCCTGGAATTAGGCGCGCTTGGGCCGCTCGACATCTATCGTTCGGAATCCCAGGTAGCGCAGCGAAAGATCGGCGTTATTCAAGCAGAGTCGCAGTTGAAACAGGCCGAAGATGCCCTGCGGCAGACGATAGGAGCCGATCTCGACCACGATTATGAGGCCATGGAACTCGACCTAACCGAGAATGCCGACACTAGCGCGACCCTTGCGACCGTGGATCTCAAAGAAGCGCTTTCTCAGGCTCTGAAGAACCGCCCGGAGATGGATGGGCAACGCCAGCAACTTGCGATTGACGACGTGAATGTACAAGTCGCCAACAACAATCTAAAACCCGACCTGAGCCTGACGGCCAGCTATACCAGCGCAGGCGTTGGCGGAACGGTATTCGGAACCGACGCAAATGGCGTCCCAATCGTGATTTCCAATGGAGGCTTTGGAGACTCGCTCTCTCAAGTCGGCGGCTTTAACTTTCCGACCTATGGCATGTCGTTGCAGATGCGGCTACCGATTCGCAACAGCGGTGCGGCGGCGGACCTGGGATCGTCCCTGGTTTCCAAGAGGCATGACCTCTACCAGATGAGAAGCACGGAGCAGAGCATCGGCCTGCAGGTGAAGAATGCCGTGCGCAATCTGGAGATAGCCGAGCTTACGATTACCGCCGCCCAGGCATCGAAAGATGTGGCCGGCAAGGACCTTGCGGCCCAGGAGCGTAAATATCAACTTGGGGCGGTCGATGTCTTTTTTGTTCTCGATGCCCAGGACCGGCTCTCACAGGCCGAACAAAGCCTGGTTCAGTCCCAAATTGCCTACCAGAAGGCTCTGGCAGAGTTGGACCACAGCACGGGCGCCCTGCTGGAGAAGTACGGAATTGTGATCGCTCCAGGCCACCCGGCAGAGCTTCGCAGTTCGAATCGGTAAAAGGGTTTTTTGCGCGATGTAGGCGGATATCTACGCCTTGGGCGGTCGGCTTGAACCGAAGTAGGACCGGCGCGGTCGCCTTGGCGCAAACGCCTCCGCGACCAGGCTATTCTTGCACTGCTTGGTCGGTTGTGCGCTTCGCCGGGAGAACTTGTCTCCCCCGATTCCATTCAACTTCGAGATGAGCGCTGGGTGAGACAGGATCAAGGCGTTCAAAAGTAAGCACAAATAATAAATCCACCTGAACGGACGGCCTGTGTTGCGAGTGATTCCCGACTTTACTGGAGTACCCGGCACTTTGGGGTGACCAATAATCCTGTTTATATCATCCCTGAGATGAGTGCGGACCTTACTTGATCGGGTGTCGGATCAGAAACGCCATTCCGCAGATACTCTCCCTCGAGATGTTTGAAGTCGTGCCAAGTGAAATGGTTAGGATTTTCGCGCGCGTGTGCAACTTTTATGATGAATCTGAGTTTTCGGACTGAAACCATTGTTGTAATGTCCCATTCTCTTTGTGCCTCATGTAATCAGCGTAAAGCTTGTAGGCATATGTGCCTTCTGGCGGTGATGGCCCTGGTTGGCCCATCTTCACGAAGTAAGCTTCTTCTGGATAACTCATCAGATTTAATGGTTCACCATCAAATAGGACATGATCGCCGTGCAGAATTGTAATTTTTCCTTTCGCATAATGCATATCCACAAATTCAGTTTCCCCGCTGGTATTACAGGCAAAAATTCTATCCATATCGCATCGTGTACACTTCAGGTCTACCCGTATCGTTCTGTATAGATCGTCTAATTCGAACCATGGGCCGATGCCCCGCGAAACCCGCAAAAATCCGGGAATGTGCTTCGTTGCCGTAAAAGCCACTTGCTTGGATTGGCTACTATGCTTCTCTACTGACTGGGCAAATAGAAAAAGCAGTATGACCACGATCACTATGGCAATTATCTCTGCCATCATGTCTCCCTAATAGTCAAATATCCAATGCTTGTTTAGGCGTGCGTATCGGCTGCGTCTCCTTTGGGAGAGGCTTTTGGCGCGGAATCGCCCGCGCAAGGGGCTGAAAATTAGGATAAATGCGAGACTCCTGAGACTCGACATTTGATGCGTTCCTAAGCTCCCCCTGAAGGTCCTGTAAAAGGGTTCACTGCAGCACTCATCAATCACATATATTTTGGCGGGGAACGCGCTTAACGTGGCCGGAGAGATGCCATCCGAGTGCTCGCTATTGTCGACGAAATCAATGACTCACCATGCTGGTTTCGTGAGCGGGAGACCCTCAAAATTACGCCGAAAACGCGTTAGCCGCCTATCCGGTTGGGCTTCCATGATTCATGGCCGTGTTCAGACGCTGTTCTCAGGCGTCTTTTCAGACGCCTTTTTCAGACATGGAATCGACCTGCCGCCTGGAGGCGAAGTCCTGTAGAAAAGCAGATAATTTGTCCTTGTCGATATAGGTCTGGAGCCGGGTGGGATCGGCCTTGCGAAGGTCTACGAGAATCAATCCATCGAGGACGTTGGAGAAATTCTTATCCACGTTAAAGGTTAGGACGGTTCCGCCAACCTTTAAATATTGCTTGAGCAGGACAGGGACGCCCTTCCCATCGGCCTCTATCTCCGAGATGGAGGCGGAAAGATCATCTAGCCCGAAGAGCCGATTCAACCCGGAAAGCTCCCATCCGCGAAGCAGGCGGGGCCGGAACGGACGCCGGGGGCGGACCAACTCCGAGAGCGAGACGTCCCCGTTAGCGCCTCCCGCATCGCGCCCCTCAAAGAACCGCACAATCAACTCTCGCGAAATCCGGTGATAGCTGCCGCTGATGCTGACCGCTCCAAACAGGATGGGGGTGCGGGAATGAAGCACGGCGTAGCGAGCGATTCCCTTCCAAAGCATCAAGAGCGGCGCATATTGCTTTTGATATTCGGACCGTATGAAAGACCTTCCTAATTCGATGGCCGGCCCTATTTTCTCGAAGAACTTGGGGCTGTAGTGAAACAGAGTGGAGGTATAAAGTCCCTGAATTCCCTTCCGGCTCAAAACATCCTGGGTCGACATGACCCTGTAGGCGCCGGCAATCTCTTTCTTCACCTTGCTCCACAGCACCAAGTGCGTGTAGTAAGGATCGAAACGATCCAAGTCTAGCTCTTTCCCGGTGCCTTCGCCGACTTCACGGAATGTAATCTCGCGCAAACGCCCTATTTCCGTGAGGGACTCCGGAATTTGCTCTGCCTGGGCCGCAAAGATGCAGAACTCCTTGTTCTCATCCAGCTTGCACCCGGAACCCAGCGACTCGATTTCCCTCGCAATCACGGCCGCGGCAACCGGAGGCGCTACGGGCTCAGGCTTCTTCTTCAGCAACACAGGCAGCTTGGCGAGGGGCAAGGGTTGCGTTTCCGACTCAGCCGAACGGCTGCCCAGCAAATAGGTTCTCCAGCGCAGGTAGCGGGTTGCAAGGGCGTTGTCCGCAATGCTATTGAACTTTTCAGGCGCTATCGGCGCTCCGAGCCTCACTTGCACGTGTTTACCGGCCTTATTCAGAAGCTCGTGGGAAAGCCTGGGAGTTCCCAACGCGGGATGAATCATTCCCAACAGGTGGAACGGTACGCTGTTTCTCCCCATGCAGAGCGCTGGAACCACAGTAGCCTGGCTGTTGCGAGTCAGACGAACCGCGGTTTCGCCCCACTCACGATCGGAGATGCCCGCATAGCGAAATTGCCATTGGGAGACTTCTCCCGCAGGAAAGACGATCAGCAAGCCGCCATTGCGCAGGTGTGAAACAGCCCGCTTGATTCCCTTGAGCGGCGCTTCTTTTCTTTTCGCCGACCCCTTGCGAGACAATCCCTTTCTGGCGGCCGTTTCCACAAAGATGCAATGAGGCTGGAACTCAGGAATCGAAGCCAGCAGCGAATTTGCCAGAATCTTTACGTCAGGGCGAATTCGCAAAAGCGCCGCGCCCAGAATCGCTCCGTCGAGAATTCCAAAGGGACGGTTGGAAACAATCACTACCGGTCCGGTTGCGGGAACCCTGCCAATATCGGCCGGGTCAATTTCCAGCTCAACTTGAATTTCACGCAGGAGATTTTCCAGAACCAGACGGCCTTCCGTGACCTGCCCTACTGTCGACTGTGTGACCTTGGTGCAGATCTCCTTCAACTGACCGGCAATAAGAGATTGCATGACCGGAGGCGTGGTCGACCTCGATAGACCTTCGCTCAACCTATTGTTCCAAAGCGGCATGACGCATTCATACCGTACGGTTTTTAACTTTATGTGAAAAGAATGTTATAGGACGATGAAAATGCTCGGGTGAAGACATTGTTCATCGCAACTACTTTCAAGGCGCAAATACCTTGTTAGCAAGTACTTATCCTAACACTTCATTGATAACCGCGGCCAGCCTCAGCCCAGCCAGCGCAAGCCGCTCGTCGAGCACACCGATGTTGGATTGGAAGTAAGCCTCGTCCACAGAACCGCCATCCTTTACCCAAAGCTTGGGCAACAGATGAAAGGATTCATTGGCCCAGTCTTCGGGAGTTCCAGTAGCCCTGGATTGAAGGTTCTTCGACGCAATCAGCTTTTCAAGATAGGCGACATAATCAGACTCGGATCGTCCAGTGTGCTCAAGCAAGGCTATGTCCCAAGCGTAGTGAAAATTGCAAGGCCTCTGCCCACACGTCGCAGATCCGAATTCCATTACATGAATATCGTTGCCTCCGCGAGCTTCCTCCGCGGCATGGAGCGGTTGATGAATATCTCCGACAAAGTGAACCAGAAACTTTAACGCCTCAATCCGCGCTTCCGGCGGCGCGGACTTGTCGGCCAACACTTGCTTGAAACTCGAGATACGATCCACCACGCAATTGTGGTGATCTTCCTTACTGCTTGGATGTTTCTCATCGGGGCGATAGCAGTCGCGAGATTCCTGGAAGCCACTTGCCGCTGCCGGAATATCGACAAAATGCCAAGCATAGGTTTCCGGCCGCTGACCCTTGATATCGTCCGCCCAGTTTGCGACAGAGGCAAGGTCGTTCGTCCCTAAAAGGGTCTGCAGATTCCGCTTGGCGGACTCGCTCAAGTGAGCCATCGCGATATCTCCCACGATCCTATGGCCTTTCGGCCCCCAGGCGAAAACATAGGTTGACATCACGCCTATAAGGGCAAGGACTGCAACGATTTTTTTCATGTCGACTCCGGCAAAAGAATTCTCATTTTACCGTTCGGCCATCTCCATCGCCGAAGAACAACATGTTAAAAATCCAAAAAAGCCAGCTGTCGCAGGTTGCTAACCGGCCTTGCTCCTCGAAAGGGCACAAGGCTGTGGGCACCGGCGGCCAACTCATCCTCGAAGACTCGAATGGATCTGAAGATGTGAATATGAAACTGCCTAGAAGCGAGGCTTAGGCAGGTTGCAGCCTTAGCTTTTTCAGGCGTGATCGGCACTCATTGACGCCCTGAAGCGGCCATGAAGCCAAATCATGAGGCCCACCATAAAGACTTGCATCGGACCGAGGCGTATGTAGCCGGTCTTGAAGGCCTCCCCCATGGTATGGACGTGATAGCTGGCATGGTAAACTGCCCAAGCTATCGCACCCAATCCGAGGACCCATCCGGCCCACTTCTCCCATTTCGGTTCAAGACGGCGCTGCATTCTAGTGCTCCCATTGAATTAAACACCGTCAAGCCCCCAAAGTCTCGTAAAAATGTGGCAAGGCGATCTGCCCGGGTACCCTGCTTTTCACCTATCCCACCAAGTAGGAAACACCTTATAAGGGTTTCAGCATTCCTGCATGTTGTGTTGTTGTGACTTACGCTTAGGGTGAAAAACGCTTCAGGCCGCTTGCAGTGGTTGCCCCTCCTATCACCCAATGTTCTCCCAAACCGATTCCATCTCAGTAGCATTTTGGAACAAAATTGCCGCTATGGTTTTTCATGAATGCCAGGGTCTTGAAATCAGATAACATTAAGAATTTGTAATGCTTTGAACTTTGGCCTAGGGTAAGCATGGCAAGCTTGCCGATGCTTTCGATAAGACTATCGTGCTGAAAGGAAATATTTTACGTTTTAAAAGTTAGAAGTTTGTAATAGTATTCGAATCGAGCTCACGCTGCGCATCCCCCCTAGCTGTGCAGCTTAGATAGGATTCCCTGCTCAATTTAACGATAAGACGCTTAAAGGCGCACTTTGTACGGGTGTCGTGGTTGGAAAAGACAGGCCTTAGTCGCTGGCCGAATTTGTCTTTGCTTATGTTTGAAAGATAAAAACATGAGCCGATTATTTTGTTCCGACCGTCGTTTCTTCCGGAGCCAACAGCTAACCCGCAATGTTAAGTAAAAGTAGCAACACATTATAGATTTGAAAATAATTGTCGACTTTGTATAGCTAATTTGGGCGAAAAAGGCAGTTCCAATTGGCAAATGGAAGACGACCATGCTGGGTACGCACAATCTAGGCGAACCAAGACCGAGGCTATCGAAGCTCTTTAGCCTGCTCCGCAGCCTTACGCCATTGCTGCTGGCTTGCCTGTCCGCTTCTGCGCAACGGTACAGCTTCAAAAGCTACTCACATGAGAAGGGGTTAACCAATACAGCGGTTACAAGCGTGCTGCAAGATAGCAGCGGCCTGATCTGGGCGGGAACCGAAGACGGCCTGTTTTGGTATGACGGAAACGTTTTCCAAAAGTTTGGCGATAAGGATGGGATTCCCAGCAAGAACATCAAAGCACTCCATATTTCAAACAACGGCACCTTTTGGATCGCAACGCAAGAGGGCCTCCTGCGCCGCAATGGAAGTCATTTTGAGAACGTGAATGCGGGTAAGCCCCTAGAAATCGTCAGCGGTGGAGCCCTTGCGTCGGATGCCCACAGCCGACTCTATGTGGCCTCAGAACAGGGATTGGCGCGATTGGAAGCCATCCCAAACAGGGATCACTATCGGGTCCAATGGCTTTATGCAAAGCCCAGCCACAGCGTTGGATTGGATTCTGAAGGTAATGTATGGTTCGGCTGCGAGGACAGCCTGTGCCGCTTGGAGTCCGACGCCGTGGTGGATCTCGGCCAACACTATGGCCTTTACAAACAGCAATGGGAATTTGTTGTTGCAGACAATCAGGGAAACCTTTGGATACGGAGCGAAAAGCATGTGTTCGTGCTTCCAAAAGGAGCTCACGAATTTGAGCCGCGCGACGCTGGATTACCGCCTACCGGTTCGCTGTCTCCTACCCTTGTGCCCCTAAGGGGCACAAGGGTAGGA
>Ga0209060_10000587_pt1 | contig 60318 bp, 51 predicted proteins | sample Coa_R1_8_FD_187155 | JGI IMG/M metagenome (GOLD analysis project Ga0209060, IMG submission 187155) | Surface soil microbial communities from Centralia Pennsylvania, which are recovering from an underground coalmine fire - Coalmine... | ecosystem: Environmental > Terrestrial > Soil >...
GATTTTATCCAGAGGGCTGACGGTGGCAGCGACCACCTGCGGAGACACGGCGGCATAACGGGCGGTGGTTTCAATGAGGCTGTGGCCGAGCAACACCTGAATGACACGCAGTTCCGTGCCGTTCTCCAGCAAATAAGTGGCGAAGGCCATGCACCGTGACGCGTTTGCCAATGCCGGCGCGCATGGCGGCTTCGCGACAGGCAACTTGCAACGTGCTGGTGCACATGTGGTGGCCCCGTCGCCAGGAGGGAAACAGATAGTCCTTGGGGTGGGCGGCGCGGGCGACGTGGTGAACGTAGTTGCGCTGAGTCTCGGGGGTAAGATGGCGCAGTTGCATGTCTTCGATCATGCGTTGACGTAGGGGTGTCATGCGAAGGCTCCTTTGGAACGTAGATTTGGTCATTTCGGTATAACCAGATCCAGTATTCCGCAGGAGCCTCGCGCCACGCTACCGGCCCCAAACCACAGAGGCCGCTACGAAGACGGGTACCGCGCAGCGGTTTAGTTCACTTGGTAATTCGCTGAGGCACAAGCGTGTTAGCGGCGCTATTTTTCGTAGGACTCCCGCAGCGGTTGGCCGCCGGCAAGGGCAGACGGCAAGACCGTCCGCCGCACAAGCGTGGTACGCTCCCAGTCATGGTGCGCATTTGCTGGGCGTTTCTGGCGGCAGTGGCGGCTTGGGCTCAACCGGCGGCTCCGGCGTATCCGAACCAGGTCGAGGGCGATTGGGTGGGGCGGGATTTCGTGTTTCATTCCGGCGAGAAATTGGCGGAGTTGCGGATGCACTATGTCAGCATCGGCAAGCCGGCGCGCGACCGTGCCGGGCATGTAACGAATGCGGTGCTGATCCTGCACGGGACGGGAGGAACCGGAGCGGCTTTCCTGCGCCCGAATTTCGCCGGCGAACTGTTCGGTCCCGGCCAACCGCTGGATGCCAGTAAGTACTTTCTGGTTTTGCCGGACGGAATCGGGCACGGGAAATCCAGCAAGCCTTCCGGCGGGCTTCACGCGCGATTCCCGCACTACGATTACGAGGACATGGTCCGCGCCGAATACCGGTTGTTGCAGGAAGGAATGAAAGTGGATCACCTGCGGCTGGTCATGGGCACTTCAATGGGTGGGATGCATACCTGGGTGTGGGGCTATTTGTATCCGGATACGATGGATGCGCTCATGCCCTTGGCGAGCGCGCCGGTGGAAATCGCGGGCCGCAACCGGATGTTTCGCGCGATGATTATCCAGGCCATCCGCAAGGATCCGGAATGGAAAAAGGGCGAGTATAAGGATCCACCGCTGAATGGATTGATCGCCGCCGAATACGCGCTGTGGATGATGACCAGCAGCCCGCTCCAGCTCCAGAAAGCCAATCCGACGCCGGAGGCGGCGGACGCCGCGGTGACGAAATTGCGGGAGCGCGCCAAGAGCGTGGATGCGAACGATATGCTGTACCAGTTCGAGGCTTCTCGCGATTACAATCCCGAGCCGCACCTGACCCAGATCCGAGCGCCGCTGTGGGCGATCAATTCGGCCGATGACGAAGTGAACCCGCCGGAGCTGGGCCAGGTGGCACGGGGAATCGAGAAGGTGCCGCACGGGCGCTATATTCTGATTCCCACCAGCGATGAGACGCGGGGTCATGGCACCCACTCGCAGGCGGCGGTGTGGAAAGAATACCTAATTGAACTGCTGCAGAAAACGGAGACGCGGCCGTAGGGGGCAGGGCAGACGGCAACACCGTCCGCGCCACGCGGATTGTAGGAAACTGGATGGTCGTGAACAAGGCCGGGAGGGTTGTCCTGGTGGTTCTGTGCGGAGGCATGGCTCTGGCGCAGCAGCGCACCATCAGTGCGCGTGCCGGGACGATCAACTTTCAGCAGGGGGCCGTATCCGTTGACAATCAGCGGGTGCGTTTTCCGTACGGTTATCATCCGCCGTTTCAGATGAAGAACGGCCAGGTCCTGCGCATTGAGAACGGCAGAGTGGAGTTATTGCTGGGCGCAGGCGTCTATTTGCGGATGCTGGGGCCGAGCGCCATTCGCATGCAGGAGACTCAATTGGCCGACGCAAGGGTATTCGTCGAGGAGGGTTCGGCGCTCATCGAAATCGCAGGCATGAACAACGACGCCAGGCTGCGGGTGATCTGTGGAGACGGAACCACCGAACTGAAGCGGAACGGCTGGTACCGCTTTGAAGCACCTTCCGAAGGGATGCCCGCACGACTGCGGATCTATAGCGGCGATGCGACGATCGAGCACGATGGCAGGATCATGAAAGGAACGGCCGGGCAGTCGGTCACTCTCAGCGCCCGTAGCGAAACGGCCAAGTTCGATTTAAAAGAGAGCGACGCCTTGCAAGCGTGGGCTTCCAGGAGATCTCAGCGAAGAATCCAAAGCGAGCAGCGGCTGGCCGAAATGCGGGCGATGGAACGGGCGAAGCGCAGAGCGGAGATTGAAGATCGCTGAATTTTCAGAAACGCCCTGGTATGAAACGACGCTCTCAAGAGCGCTTGTACCAGCAGCGGACGAGTCCGATCGCTAAGAGGCCAACGCCTAACAAGAGCCGGAAATCCGGCTCGGGCACAACCGAGATTGGGGGTAGAGGCGTGTCGAACCCACCGCCGGGTCGGGTGGGCCCGCCGGGTGGCGTCCCGCCGGCACCGCCCGGAGTGGAACCGCCGCTCGGACCGTGAGGGGAACCGGCCGGACCGCTCGGACCCGAAGGACCACTGGGGCCCGACGGAGCGCTTCCGGAAGGACCACTCGTGCCCGACGGACCACTTGATCCGGAAGGACCGCTCGGCCCCCCTGGACCACCTGTGCCGGTCGGGCCTGCGGGCGTAGATCCAGTGCCAGGGGAACCCGTTCCGGCTCCGCCGGTTTGAGTTGGTCCCGTCGGACCGCTCGGATTCGCCGGTCCCGACGGACCACTGGGATTTCCAGGCCCTACCGGTTGTCCAGGCGTCCCCGGATCATCAGGCGTTCCCGAATTGCTGGGTCCGCTGCCGCCGCCGGAGGTCACTGTGGGCGAGTTGGGTGAAGCAGGCTTGCCGCCTAAATCGTGGAGCTTGGCGGCCACGATTCCGGCCGTGCCTGCGGCTGCCCCCGCCGCTGCTGCCGCGGCCCCCAAGCCAATGCCGGATGCTCCGGATCCGAGTGCTGCGAGACCCGCACCTGCACCGGCACCCGCGCCTAGAAGTTTGCCTGGAACTTTGGATGGAGCGTGTTCAGGGTCCCGAGTGTTCTTGGGGGGATCCGCGGGCGAAGCGCTGGTGTGCCAGTCGACCTCCCACGTTTCCGGAGTTGCCAGTTCCTCTGCCGCCACTGCGGTCGCCGAAGAAGAGGCCTCCGTGGGTTCCTGCGCGGTTTCGGAAATCCGGTTTCCGCAACGCGCGCGCGCGAATTGGCGGCCATCGGTGAGCAACAGTTCGCCGGGGACTAGACGGACTGGTTGGCGAGTCCAGTAAATCGTGTCCTGTTTGCGATACGAGACGTAGACTGGTGGGCCGGGTTTGGCCCGCACGAGGCTTACATGCGCCTGATCGAATGATTGATAATGATGCGCCGCGATTTCATCCACGGCTAGTTTGGTTTGGAGCTCCTTGGGACTGTAGGCTCCTCCGGGCACGACGGAATAGCGATATAAGGGGCGCAGGCGCTCGCCGGCGGGCGGCGGTGTGGGGACTTGGGGTGCGGGAGGAACACGCGTATTTCCCGGGCGATCGGGAAGCCCAAAGTTCCTGTGCCCCTTCCCGCCAGGAAGAAGCGAGATAACCGTTGCGGCCGAAAGCACGGCTGCTAGGGGTAAACGGAGCCTGGAAAAGCGTTTTTTATTCCGCCGATCAATCGGCACCAATTCTTATCTCCTGCCTGCCGCATATAGCCGCTAATTTCTTTATCGAATACTCGCGTGTCCGAAATCCAGTAAACAGGGTACTGGGACGTAACAGGCGATTTATTCCGAAATATTTGAATCTTGTTGGATTTACCGGCCCTCAGCGGGCGCGCGCGGCGCACGGTTGCCATGCCCTAGCCCTTTTGAGGTAGTCCTCCATGGCAAGAACGGGTGGAATTGTTAATATTTCCGACAGTTTTCGAGGAGATTATTAGCTTTATTCAGTAGGAATGCGGAGCGCAAAAGAGTGATTACCACTACAATAGCAGGGCGAATTGTCATCTGCAATTAGAGCTAGTTCTGCGGGTCCTAGAACGTGTTAGGCTATCGGGCCATGGTCCTACTTCTGTTTTTGGTCTCCGGCGCCAGTTTGCACGCGCAATGGCTCAATTATCCATCGCCGAGGACGCCTCGCACCAAAGACGGAAAGCCGGATCTTCAGGCGAAAGCGCCGCGGCGTGCCGGACGGCCGGATTTGAGCGGTGTCTGGCAGGTGCAACCCATTCCCGGGGACGTGGAGCGGATTTTGGGCAAGTTGGATGTGGATGTGGTTCCGGGCGACGATCCAGCCACATTTTCCAAGTACTTCTTCAACATTCTGGCCGACTTCCCGGCTGACCATGCACTCTTGCGGCCGGAAGCTTTGGCCAAGATGCAAAATCGCCCCAAGAACTATGTTCCTCCGGATGAACGATGTCTCCCCGAAGGCATTCCCCGAGCGGAATTGCTGGCGTTTCCTTTTAAGATCGTGCAAACGCCGGAGGAACTAGTGGTGCTGTATGAAGTGGACAACACGCGCCGCCAGATCTATACCGATGGCCGCCCGCTCCCGGCAGACCCGAATCCGGCGTGGCTCGGCTATTCGGTGGGCCGGTGGGAGGGTGACACGCTGGTTGTGGATACTACGGGGTTCAACGACGAGGTACCGATCGATGCAGGGGGCCACCCGCACAGCGATGGATTGCATATACAGGAGCGGTTCCGGCGCGTCGATTTCGGGCACATGGATTTACGGATCACGATCGATGATCGGAAGATGTACACACAGCCGATCACATTCCAAGTGACGCAACGGCTGATGCCGGACAGCGACATCCTGGAATTGTTCTGCAACGAAAATGAAAAAGATCGCGGCCACATCCAGTAGGGCGGCCGTGGCTCGATCGTTTCAGATGATGTACGAGGGCGGCTTTATGCCGTTATCCCGCAGGTAGATTTCCGCTTGCCCGCGATGGTGCGCGACGTGAATGTATAAGGCGAGCAGAACTTCGCGGCCGGGCATCCGCCCATCCGGAGAATCGTGGGGTTTGCCGAGCTGCGCTTCGGTAAGACGAGAAATGATCGGCGAGCAGTAATCGAAAGAGGCCGTCAAGAACTGCACGATACCGGCTTTATCCGAGCGAGTAGGCAAAGAGGGCACGGGGGAGTCTTGCAACCCGGCGCAGAACTGGTAATTCGTGGTGGCGATGTGGGAGATCAACTCCCCGAAGGTCATAGATTCAGGATGGGGGCGGAAACCATACTTTTCGGCGGGCATGGCTTGCGCCACAGCGACCGATAGCTTGGCCAGCGCGGCGAAGTGTTGCGCGTACTCCCCAGCGGACGCATCGGCGCGGCCGGGACGCGGCACTGCCAATAGCAGCAGCGTAGAAGCGAAAACCGTAACGCGGTTGTTATGCATAGGCCCTCCTGGCCGGCAGGGCAGCCGATGGGGCGCGCAGCCGGAACTCGCACGCAATTACTCGCTGTACAGACGCGCCAGCGAGGAAATCGTGAGAAATGGCGCAAAATTTTGCAGATGTTTCCGGGCGATTGGCGGGGCGGCTGATGCTTTTGGATTCGCAGAGGCAGCCGCGTCGTTCGAGGGAGCATGACGCGGCTATTGCCGCGTGTCCAGGGGGGCGGATCATTGCGGGTTGACGGGGCCGCGACCCTGGCCGCCCCGGCCCACTTGCCTGCCTGGGGGCACGTGCGTCAGGGTGTGGACGAAACGCAGCTTCCCTTTCTCTACGCGGAACAGGTGCGTATCCGCAAGCCGCCCACGCCAAACGTGCAGAACGCCACCACAGCACCGATGCTCTCGTCCACGATGAAGCGCCGCGCCACGATATTGACCCCGGCCGGTACGCCCACAGAGCAGCTATCTTCCGGTACACCTTTGCCGGTGTGGATGCCACCTTCCGTGCGGTTGCAGGGATAGCCCCACGGCACGGCGTCGAGTTTCTGCTCCAGAAAAGCATCGAAATAGGCGTTCGCCGCGGCCACCAAGGTGTCGCGGCTATCGCGTTGCCCCTCCGGAATCGGGCCCCAATTTTCACCGGGCGACCACTTGTAATAATTGTCCGCATTGAAAAGCCAGTCGCCTGGTTGCGTCACCATCGATTCGATTTCGGCGATCTTGTCATGGTTGACCCGGAGCCGGGTGCCGAGCACATACGGGTGGCTCTTATCCGTCACAATCACCTCAGTGAATGTCTGGCACGTCGCCGGATCGATCAGCGTTCGGTGGAAGTCGATCTTGAGGGGCTTTTGGATCACCCCCGATTTGACCTCCGTGACTTGCTGGTTCTCGAGATAGGCCACGCCTTGCGCCAGCGGCATGCCCGAAGGATCGCCCTTGGCTTGCGCGGCAAGGTAAAGGTCGGTCGCGGCCTGGAGCCCGGCTCGCGTGCAGGCCACCTGGGCGAAACCGGTGGCCGTAGTGGCGAGCGCCAGCGCCGCGCTGAAGGCAATCGTTCGCAACATGCGACCAGTCTATCGCACACCCGCTTGCGATACTGTCCATATGCCCGCTCTGCGCGTGCACAAGCTGCGCAAGGCTTACCAAGACGTTGTAGCTGTGGATGGCCTCGATCTGGAGGTGCAGTCCGGCGAGTGTTTTGGCCTGCTGGGGCCGAACGGGGCAGGGAAGACCACTACCATCGAGATCTGCGAAGGTCTCACGGCCCGCGATTCGGGCGAGGTGGAAGTGCTGGGCATGCGGTGGGACTCGCACGCGACGCAACTGCGGCAGCGGCTCGGCATCCAACTCCAGGAAACCCAGCTCTCCGATAAGCTGACGGTTGCCGAGACCGTCCGCCTGTTTCGCAGCTTTTACCGCCAGGGGCCCGCGCCGGAGAAGGTGATCGCCCTAGTGCAGCTTGAGGAGAAGCGCAATGCCCGCGTGGGCGGCCTCTCCGGGGGACAAAAGCAGCGCCTGGCTTTGGCGTGCGCGCTGGTGGGAGATCCCGAGCTTCTGTTCCTCGACGAGCCCACTACCGGGCTCGATCCGCAGGCACGGCGCCAGCTTTGGGAGCTGATCGAGCAGTTCAAGCGCGATGGCCGGAGCATTCTGCTGACCACGCATTACATGGAGGAAGCCGAGCGGCTGTGCGATCGCGTGGCGATTATGGATCACGGCAAAGTGATTGCGTCCGGCACTCCCCGAGAATTAATTGCTTCGATCGGCGCCGAGCACATGGTGGAATTCAGCTCCGCGCCGTCATTGGATACCACCGCGCTGCGCCGCCTGGAAGAGGTGCGCGAGGTGCGGATGGAGAACGGGGCGGTGCAGTTGCAGGTGACGGCGCTGCATAGCGCAGTTCCGGCCCTGATCGCCGAACTGGCGCGCCAGGGGGTTCCGTTAACGGAACTGCGCACCCACTCGGCCTCGCTGGAAGATGTGTTCGTATCGCTGACGGGAAGGCATCTGCGCGATGAATGAACCTGCCAACCCGTATCATCCGCTGGTGGAACTCACGCTTATGCGCTTCCGCGAATTCTGGCGGGAGCCGGAAGCGCTTTTCTGGACGTTCGCTTTTCCGATCCTGATGGCCGTGGCGTTGGGAATCGCGTTTCGCAACCGGCCTCCCGAGATCTTGAAGATAGGAGCGGCGGCTCCCCAACTGGCACAGGCGCTCGCCCGCGAAAGGCAGCTCGATGTGCAGCAGTTCTCAGCCGCGGCCGGAGCCGAAGCTCTGCGCACCGGCAAGATCGCCCTGCTGGTGCTTCCGGGTTCCGGCGGCGCCGTGGTTTACCGGTACGACGACACCAATCCCGATGGGCGGACCGCGCGCATGCTGGCGCATGCGGCCATCGAAGGGGCTGCCGGCCAAACCGACCCATTGCCGGCGCGGGACGAGTACATGCGCGAAGCGGGCTCGCGCTACATCGACTTCCTGATTCCGGGCCTCCTGGGATTGACTTTGATGAGCAATGCGGTCTGGCTGACGGCTTTCGCCATTGTGGATGCGCGGCGCAAGAAACTGATGAAGCGGCTGGTGGCGACGCCCATGCCGCGGCGGTATTATCTGGCCTCCTTCCTAGTCGCGCGGCTATTTCTGCTGGTGTTCGAAGTAGGCGTGCTGCTGGCCTTTGGCGCAATCGTTTTCGGCGTGCCGGTGCGCAGCTCCCTGCTCGATATCGCGGCGCTGTGCATTTTGGGCTCGTTCGCGTTCTCGGCGCTGGCATTGCTGCTGGCCTCGCGCGCCCGCACCATCGAAGCGGTATCGGGCCTGATGAACCTGGTGCAGGTGCCGATGTGGATCTTTTCCGGGGTGTTTTTTTCGGCGCAGCGGTTCCCGAATGTGCTGCAGCCGTTCATCCAGGCGCTGCCGTTGACCGCTATCATCGACGCGCTCCGCGCCAGCATGCTGCAAGGCGCCAGCCTCAAAGCGGTGGCGCCGCAGGCGGGCATACTGGGCGTGTGGCTAGTGGTGTGCTTCGCCACCGCGCTGCGGCTGTTCCGCTGGCGCTAACCGGGACGGTTCTGGCGAGCGTGCACCGGATCATCTCCTCGACGGCGGCGCGATGATCGGTTGATATACGGCACGGGCGACCGCTCAGAGGACTTTCGAATGGTTTACGCCGCGAAAATAGCGCTCCCAGAAATCTGCATTGTCCAAAGAGCGCCAGTCAGAAGATTTTCGAATTGGCATCCGGCCGAGAGCCTCACGGAACTCGCTCATCGTCTCACATTTCACGAACAGCAAAATGGTGTGCTGGGCCTCGCCGGCCTGTCGCATCTCTTCATAAGCTGCGTAAATCGGCTCTGTATCAGTCACGCCCGGAATGAGTGGAGCGAATAACTTTCTGTAGTCCCGGAGAGCGTTCATCGCATCCTGAAGGATGTCGGGTTCGATTCTGACGACTAGCGAGGTCTCGCCCTGCTGCTGGCGTGAGGCGAGCGCATCGAGGATCGCGTTGATGGGGTGGTTGGGTTTCAATGCATTGTCCTTTCTTGTGTGTGACCCCGGTGGGTGGTTTCCAATTTGCAATTTCAGTAATCCTGTTGTGATCCGTTCTCATGCGCAGGCGGAGCACGCCTCGCACTTGGAGTTCACAACTCAAATTTGAAGATTGCTTTAGGCTCGGAAGGAATTACACCTTGGCGGCAACCGAAACCGTGAGAGGCACCAAACCGCATCTCACTCCTACAGAATATTCGGTGGACGACAAGAATGTCAACGGGACGATTCTAGCGTGTCCTACCAGGTGCGTCGAGCAGCCTTGGTGACGGTTTGTCGCCGATTCGCTGAATCGCGTCTACTAAAGCGTCGGCCGAGATCAACTCAATCGGGGGGTACTTTTTGCGGCCGGGGCGGAGCGCCGGGGAACGGCAAGCCGCCGCGGGCCTACGCTATACTGGTACTACCCCTTGAGAATTCTGGAGTTCTCCAAATATGTTTGATCTCTTCCGGCGCCGCGATCGCGCCATTCGCATCCTTTTAGGCGTGTTGCTGGGCTTGGTAGGCCTCTCTATGCTCACCTACCTGATCCCGACTTACGATACCGGCAACAGCACCGGTTCGGACCAGGTGGTGGCGTCGGTAGGCGGCGACAAGATCATGCTTGGCGACGTCCAGAAGGTAGTGCAGAACGCGATGCGCAGCCGCCAACTGCCGCCCGAGATTATCCCCAATTACGTGCCCCAGATGGTGCAGGATATGGTGACGGAGCGCGCCCTCGCCTACGAGGCGCAACGGCTGGGATACCAGGTGACGGATCAGGATGTCCGGGATGCCATTCGCAAGATGGTCCCGTCGCTGTTCCCGGACGGCAATTTTCTGGGGAAAGATGCCTATGCTTCCATGCTGGCGCAGCAGAATTTGACCATCCCCGAGTTTGAAAGCGATTTGCGGCGCCAGATCCTGGTGACGCGGTTGCGCAATATTGCGATCGAAGGCACGGTGGTTTCGCAGGCCGAAATTGAAGCCGAGTACAAGAAGAAATACGAAAAGATCAAGGTAGAGTGGGCGCTGGTGAAACCGGACATGTACACCAAGGAAGTGCAGCCCACGGAGCAGGATCTCAAGGCATACTACGATGCCAACAAAGCGGGGTACAACACTCCGGAGCGGAAGAACCTCATCATCCTAATGGCGGATCAATCCAAGCTGGAAGCGGCTGTACCGGTTACGGACGCCCAGCTTCAAGCCGCATACAACCAGAACAAGGACCAATACCGCACGCCCGAGCGCGTCAAGGTCCGGCACATTCTTTTGAAGACTACTGACAAACCGGCCGCGGACGAACCGAAGATCAAAGCCAAGGCGGAAGACCTGTTGAAGCAGATTAAGGCGGGCGCGAATTTCGCAGATTTGGCCAAGAAGTACTCCGAAGATACGGGGACGGCGGTCAATGGCGGCGAGTATCCGGATTGGATTTCGCGCAACGGGCAAACGGTGCCGGAGTTCGAGAAAACGGCCATGGGGCTCAAACCAGGACAGGTGAGCGATCTGGTGAAGACCACTTACGGATACCACATCATTCAAGGGATCGCTCACGAAGATGCCCGGTTGCGGCCATTTGAGGAAGTAAAGGGCGAATTGATGGCGCAGTTGAAGAAGCAGAAAGCCACTCAGGAGATGCAGGACATCGCCGACAAGGCGCAAACCGCTCTCCAGAAGGACCCACAGCATCCGGAGAAAGTGGCCACCGAATTCAACATGGACGTGGTACACGCCGATGGCGTGGAGGGGGGCAAACCGGTTCCGCAAATCGGCACGGTCCCGGACTTCGATCAGGCGATCGCCGGATTGAAGAAGGGTGAAGTATCCGCGGCCGTGGCTCTTCCCAGTAACCGCGTAGCTGTGGCGGTGGTGACGGACGTGCTTCCGCCCCGGCCGGCCACCTTCGACGAGGTTAAGGATCAGATTAAAGACACGCTCGTGCGCAACCGCACTACTCAGGCAGTGCAGAAGCACGCCCAGGAATTGATCGACAAGACCAAGCAGATGGGCGGCGATTTCGAAAAAGCCGCCAAGTCGTTGGGCATCACTGTGAAAACTTCGGCGGAAGTCGATCGCAGTGGGACTGTGGAAGGGCTGGGAACCGCAGCCTACCTGACGGATGCCTTCACCAAGCCGGACGGAACCATCTTCGGCCCGACGAGCGCCGGAGAAGGGACTTTGGTCGGGAAGGTGGTGGAGCATATCCCTGCGGACATGTCCAAATTGCCGCAAGAGCGCGATACCATCCGCGACCAGATTAAGGCCCAGAAGGCGCGCGACCGTTCCACGCTGTTCGAGGCGGGTTTGACCGATACCTTGAAGAAGCAAGGCACGATCAAAATCAACCAGAACGCCATCAACAGCCTGATCACGCAGTACCGCACCAGCTAACGGTGACCGCTCTCTGACGGTCGCGGCTCGGAAACAACCCGGCTCGGAAAGACAACCGGCGGTTATATGATCCACGAAATCCTCGACTTCCTACGCTCGTTGACTAATCCGGACCGGCTCATCCAACTCTTGAGCACGCTTCTATCGGGGTGGTTGGGGTATTCCGTGCTGGCCGGCATCGTCTTTGCGGAAACCGGACTGTTGTTGGGTTTCTTTCTGCCGGGCGACTCGCTGCTGTTCACGGTAGGTGTGGTCTCAGGCGCCGGACAGTTGAACATCGTGCTGATCAACGCTGCGCTGATGGCTGCCGCGCTGATTGGGGATTCCACCGGCTTCTTTCTCGGGCGGCATACGGGTCCCCGCATCTTTGCGCGCCCCGATTCGCTGCTCTTTAAGCAGGAATACGTGACCCGCACGGCCGAGTTCTACGAACGTTACGGCGGCAAGACCATCATTTTTGCGCGCTTCGTGCCGGTGATCCGCACCTTCGCGCCTTTTATGGCGGGCGTATCCGGCATGCCGTATCCGCGGTTTCTTTCGTTCAGCGTTTTCGGGAGTCTGGGATGGGTCTTCCTGATGACGATGATGGGCTACACGTTGGGAGGCGTGCCGTTCGTACGGCGTCACTTCGACCAGGTGGTCCTGCTCATCATTTTCCTCTCGCTTTTGCCAACCTTGAACGAGGCGCGCAAGGCTTGGCAGGCAAAGCGGATGCGCGACCGCCAGCGGGCGGCTCGCGCCGAATCGCGATAAAGAATCGGGCTACGCCCGGACCAGCTCAAAAATCGTAATTTCCGGCGGTGCGCCCACACGCATGGGCGCCGCGATGGTGCCTATGCCGCGATTGACATAAAGCTGCCCGCCGGGTTGCTGGAACAGGCCGGCCACGTAGGGCGTGACGATACGGCTGGGCGCAATCTCGGGGCTGATGAATTCCAGCGCAAGCTGCCCTCCATGCGTGTGCCCCGCGAGGCTGAAGTCGATGCCTAATTGGGCCGCGCGGTCGAAAGTATCCGGGTTATGGCTCAGGAGGATATTGGGGGTATCGCGCGACATGAGGTCTTCCACACCAGCCAGGGTGCGGCTGTTCAAATGGCCCGGCCCGGCTGACATACGGCCGGAATTCGCAAAATCAATGCCGATCAGGTTGAGAGAGTCGCCGCCCGAGCGGAGGGCAGTCCGCTCCTGGCGCAGGATATGGACGCCGGACTGCGCGAACAAAGCGGTGAGTGAGCCTTCGGCGTCAGCCCAGGCATCGTGGTTTCCCAAGCAGCCGTAGACGCCGAAAGGCGCTTTCAGCCCGGAGAGCGCGGCAACCACCGCTTCCTGCGGGTCGGCTTCCCAGGTGACAAAATCGCCGGTGAGTGCGATCAGTTCGGCCTTTTCCTGGTTCGCCATGCCGACGTATTTGCGGATCTCATCCTGGCTCATATAAGGGCCAATATGAATGTCGCTCAACTGCGCGATGCGGAAGCCATGGAAGGCGCGGGGCAGGCGTGCGATGGGAATTTTCTGATGCGTTATCTGTACGTTGAGGCGGCCCCAGAGCAGTCCGTAGGCCCCGGCCACGAAAGGCGCGGCCACAGCGGCGGCCGCGGTGCGCTCCAAGAACTGGCGTCGAGCGGGAGATGGGGGTGTTTCCGCCGCTGGTTGGGATCGGAACAGCTTGCCGGAGGAGCGAAGGGCGAACGCCACGGCGCGAATGAGCCAGATCAGCACGACCACCAGGAATCCGAGCGTCGAACTGTAGATCCACCACAGAAACGGGGCGTTGATCAGCGCTTCGTGCCAAGTCATGTAAGGGGGATGTGGATCTCTGGCGGTGGAGACGTAGGAAGCAAATACGAAGATGTAAACGGCGAGCGCCAACGCGATGGCGGCTATGGCGGCGGTTCGGTTGTGAAGCACGCGACGGAGAAAGGCGCCGAACCGCAGCGCGAAATACACCTGGCCCCCGACAAAGAGCAGGAAAACGGGACCGATGGCAAATACGAAAGGCATCCGAATGAAAACCCTCTGCTACCGGCAGTTTACCAAGTCGCATGCAGGGAAGCCGAGATGAAGCGTAGCGGCGCGGGGCAGTTAATGGGGGTGTGACGTGTGCGCGGGGCGACGGGATGGCCCACGGGGCGACGCTGTATTTATTCCGTGGATTCCTGATTCGCTGGGGAAGAGTGGACGGCGGCCAATTGCTGGCGATAGCGTTTTCGCAACTCCAGCCGGTACGCTTTTGCCGAAAAGCCGCTCGCGGCCGCAGCCCGGTTCAGCGCGTCCTCCGCCAACCCTACGCTGGCTTCCATGCGGGCGCCCCCAGCGCGCAGAAAGGTGGAATCATATCCGAACGCGAAAGCCCAGACGGCCGGTAAAGGGCGCGCATAATTATCCGGCAGCCCTATGGCGGCGAAAGGGAAACTGGAGGCCCAATCGGTGTGATAGCCGACCAGCATATTGGAAGGGTTCACCGACACCTGGGCGTGCGTGACGCAGTTACCGGGGGCAATGGCGAAGCGGCTGCGCAGCATTTCTGTCAGAATCGCGGCAGCGCGTAATTGGGCGGGGCTCATGGGCGCCTCCAGTCCGCCCGGTTCCGTCTGCGCCTCGAGTGCGACTCCCAAAAAGCTCTCGTTCAGGTTTACATACAGCCAGTGATCGTCCGCCCAGACGGAGTAGCCGGCATGATTCGCGGCATCGCTCTCCGCCACGACGCGGTATACTCTGCCGAACCGGTCGATCAAGAAGTTGTAGGCGCGGCGCCGTTGCACGTATTCCAGTAGCGATTCCCCCAAACGCTGGAGTAGCGTGTTTTGCCCCTCCTCAAACGGCGCCTGGCGGCTCTCGGTCGTATGAAAAACGATCCCAACCGGCTGCTGGCCGACGGTGCCGCGGGTGTCAGGCCCGCTCAGCGCAAACTTCCGATACGAACGCGGATGGTTGGATACGGCGAACCGGGTATCGATCCGAAGTCCATTGCTATAGGTTTCCGAGTTTCCGCTCTTTTCCACTTGCCAAACCGGGGTGGATGGCGAGACGAGGCGGGGAGCCGAAACCAGTGTGGGGTGATTCGGGCGCGCAATCGGGACTGCATGGGATCTGCCCATCGCAAGGAAATAGCAGGAGGCCGCCAGCACAAAAATCAGAGGCGGCAGCAGCCATTGAATCCGGAGCTTGAGCGGCGTATTGCCCGCCGGCGCAACCGGTACGGGCCCGACCCGCTGTAGAAAGCGGAGGCGGATCACGGGATCGGGTATCTGTTTGGCAAACCAGCCAACCCATTGCCCTTGCTCCAGTTGTACCGATTGGTGGCCCATACCTACTGGATCGTTCGGCGGGATAGTGTCAAAACCTTAGAGCGCTACAGGAATCAGTCGATAAGTTTATGAGAGAAATGCCGCGCCCAGCATACTACCGAAGTGATACCAAGGGCAGTTCAGTTTAGGAGTTTTCTCATGCCGAAAAGTTGGTTTCGATTCTCGATGCAAGAAGAACTCGCGCCCTCCAACGGAGCATCCCGGGAGGCGCCGGCCGCCCCAAAGGCAACGCCCGAGCCCGAACCGCCCGCTGTCCGTGCGGCCAAACCGGAGCGTCCCGAAATGGGCAGCTATCAAAAGTTCGAGCAGATTTATCAGAACGCGGCGGTAAAGCCGCCTCGCATCGCATACGGGATCCTGAAGATCGCCGAAATGGTCAACAGCCCGCACCTCTCCGGAATGTCTCCGGAGGCGAAACGGTGCTCGCTGCTAATGGCCCTGGAAGCAGCCGATGCGGAAATCGAAGACCTGCTCCAAGACGCGGTGGTTCGCCAGCGGGCTCTGAACGATTACGAAGAGGCCCAGCAGAAAAACCTGGAGGATTTCGAAAACAGGAAGGCGGAAGAGAATCGGCAGATCCAATCGGAACTGGACCGCCTGACCAGCCAATACCTGGGCCGCATCCAGGCCAACCTCGACGAGGTGGCGCGCGCACAGGATTTGTTCCGCGCCTGGCAGAGAGAAAAGCAGCAGGAATCCCACCGTATTACCGAAGCGGCGACCTTTTGCGTGCCGCAGGGGAGCGCCAACGGCGCTGGCTTAACGGCAGTGCTGGAACGAGCGACGCTCGTGAAACGATAGGCGGCCGCCGTGATCGTAGCGGGTGCTTGCCTGGCCGTTCTGCTCCTGGCCGTGTGCATCCGGGTAGCAGCCAAGGACCCGCCGCTGGATTCCGATGCGCTGCGCCGCGTTCAGCTTGATGCCGACCGGCAACGGCGCGAAGAACTGCTTCCCCTTGAATGATCCAGCCGATGACTGATCGTTCAGATAAATCGGTTCGAGGAGGAATCCATGAACAAGACGGAGCAAGAGTACAGCCAGCCGTTGGGCCTGGATGTCGGGACGAGCCGGATCGTAGTGGCTCGAAGCGCAGAACGGAGATATGAGTACCAGGCCGAGCTGAACGCGTTTCTGACTCTGCCGTACTCGCGGCTCGCCGAGAGTCTGCTGCAGCGCGAGAATGTTTTCCACGAGGTGCAAGGCTCGGAGATCCTGGTGGCCGGTAACGATGCGCAGAAATTCGCCGAGGTGTTTCACGTCGAGACACGCCGCCCCATGCGCAATGGCGTTCTCAACCCGCAGGAGCCGCATAGCCTGGCCGTGGTCCGCAGCATCATCACCAAACTCGCGGGCAAAGCCACGGTGGAAGGTCAGAAAATCTTCTTCAGCATTCCGGCCCCGGCCGATGAGGGAGAGGACGGCATTGCGTATCACGAAGCTTCCATCCGCCAGATTCTGACGGAATTGGGGTACGAGCCGACCCCCATCGAAGAGGGCTTGGCGGTGGTTTTCGGAGAACTCGGCGGCTCCAATTACACGGGGATTGGGATCTCGTGCGGCAGCGGCCTGTGCAACGTGTGCCTCTCGGTGCTCTCGGTTCCGGTGATCAGCTTCAGCGTCCCTAAAGCCGGGGACTTTATCGATACGCAGGCCGCCCTGGTGACAGGCGACATCGCCACTCGCCTCAAGGTTCATAAGGAACAATCGTTCCATTTGAATGGGATGAGCAACGACCGGGTGAAGAACGCGTTGACCGTGTACTACGAAGAAGTAATTGTCAATCTGGTGGAGGCGCTACGGGATCATATTTCCGCCGCCCAACGCTTGCCCAAGTTGGACCAGGCGATTCCACTGGTGGTCAGCGGTGGCACGGCCTCACCCAAGGGTTTTCTCGATCACTTCGGCAAGGCTCTGCGCTCGGCTGAGTTCCCCGTTCGTGTTTCGGAACTGCGGGTCTCGGCCGATCCACTCCACTCTACGGCACGCGGCGCGTTGATGGCTGCTCTTTGCTAAGAAAAAGCTGCGGGCCTGCGGCCGGTCGGCAGACGACAAACCGCGATCGTTTGCCCCACCTGTAAAGGAAAACCGCTGCCCAGCCGATAGCTCCCCCGTGAGTATGGGACTCTCGGTTGCATTGGCGGTCTTTTGCGCGCTGGCCTTAGCCGGCGCGGCGCTGAGCGTCCTGACATTCTGGTACGCCAAATCGTCGGCAGGCGCAGCCTTGCGCCGCGTGGCGGCACTCGAAGAAGAGGTGCAAGCAGAACTCCGCGAAGCGCGCGCTCAGGTGGATATGCTGGCTACGGAGGTTCGGGACATCGAAGTACCGCCAGCGATTGCGGCCGTGCCAGCGATGCCCCGGCCCGGATTGAATCTGACCAAGCGGGCTCAGGTGTTGCGGATGCACCGGCATGGCGAGGAACCACAGGGGATTGCCACTGCGCTGGAACTCCCGTTGGCCGAAGTTGAGCTGCTGCTCAAGGTGCACCGGATCATCATCAGCAACATCTAAGGGCCGCCCCAAGGTGTGGTGCAATCAATGCGAGCACAACAGGAGCGCTGGACCGCCTGCTCCAGGGCAGGCTCAAGGCTGCTTGACCAAAAACACGCCGGCCTACGGCCGGTTGGCCGGATGGAAATCCGGCCGGCAGGCTGAAAGCCCGCCCCACTCCAGCTCACGGGGTGCAGTTTCGAGGCGGCGGAGAAAGCTGGGATTTCAAGAAATCCGCGACCGCGACAGTCAGGGCGCGTGGATATTCGGACTTAGGCATCGCCAGTGCCTGTTGCCGGACGAGCCGGTGTCCGGGGACGCGGAGTGTCTGGAATCGAGCGCCCCGCCCGCGTAGGGCGAACTGCGGTAAAACGGCGTACCCGAAACCGGCTTCCACCAGGCTCTTGATGGCTTCTGTCTCGTCGGCTTCCATAATGACTCGCGGATTGATGCCCAAATCGGCAAAATACCGATCGATCATTTGCCGCATATTGCTGCTCTTGGGGTACAGCAGAAATGGGGCTGCGGCCAATTCGGCAGGCGTTACAGCGGAGACTGTGCCGGCGTTAGCCGCGCGGCGGGCCGGCCGCAGCACCAGAAGCTCTTCTTCGAACAACGGCACAAGCTTCAAGTCTTCTTGGGGCCAGGGCAGAGAGATCAGGGCCAGATCATAACGGCCGTCCAGGATTCCGGCCACCATTCCTTCTGTAGGCGCCACCGTGACGTGGATATCGGCATGGGGGAATCGCTTCCGGAGCAACCGCAGAGGCGCGCCCAAACGATGGATCAGCGTCGTGGCGCCGGTGGCGAAATGAAAGGGCCGGGAGTCTTCACCAGGAATATTGGCAAAATCCTGCTCGATCTCCCGGACCTTCTTCATGACTTCGCGCGCGTGCTCGGCCAGGCGGAAAGCCTGCTGCGTCGGAACGATACGCCGGCCGGACCGAACGAATAACTCGGTATGCAATTCCGCGGCGAGATTATGAAGCTGCAGGCTCACGGCGCCCGGGGAAAGAAACAGCTTTTCCGCTGTGCGCGTCACGCTGGAGTGTTCCATGACGGCAAGAAAAACTTCAAGCTGGCGGAAGTCCATGATCTTTTAGTCATATTAAATGATCGTTTTTTCGATTTCGAGAGCCAGTGGCCGTTGCAGGGAGTTATAGTGTGGCTGAGATCAGCCTTAACCGGCTGTTTCCGGGGAGCGGACGTGAGGGTGTCTTTCAAAGGAGCGCGCGTTGTCTTCTGATCTCCTCCCGCTTGGGAAATACTCTCTCGGCGTGGGCGACCGGTTCGGCCATCAAGCCAAAGCGCAGCTCGAAGCCTGCCGCGAAGCCGCGGCCCTGGGGGTTGCGGTCACTCCCGTATGGAACAAATCGAACCGTGAGCATACTGTGATCGGTTCGGAGCCGGCGAGCGTGCGCGCGGCGGCAGACCGGGCGGTTCGGGAACTTGGATGGGCCGCACCTTATCACGTAGATGCCGACCACATCAATCTCAACACGGCCGATCGCTTCGTGGCCTCCAGCGACTTTTTCACATTAGATGTGGCCGACGCCATCGGGCAGCGCAGCGGGAATGTGGATCGGTTCCTAGCGCGGCATGCGGAGTTGGCAGGCAGCGTGCAAATAGCCGGGATTCCCGAAGCGTTCGTTATCACGCCGGAATCGGCGGCCTCGATCGCGGTGAAATACCTGTTCGCGGTGGAGGAGGCCGGACGGATCTACCGTCACGTTCGCGAACGCCGCGAGGGTTGCCCATTCATCACCGAAGTCTCAATGGATGAAACTGACGCGCCGCAGACCCCGGCCGAACTGCTGCTCATTCTCGCTGCTATTGCGGATGAGCAGATCCCCATCCAGACCATCGCGCCCAAGTTCACCGGCCGCTTCAACAAGGGCGTGGACTACCAGGGAGACGTGGCGCATTTCGGGCGGGAATTTGCGGACGACTTGGCCGTAATCCGGCATGCCGCGGGGCGGTACGGCTTGCCTGCGAATCTGAAACTGAGCGTTCATTCGGGCAGCGATAAGTTTTCCATATATGGCCCGATTCGCCGCTCCCTAAAGCGCTTCGACGCCGGCGTGCATCTCAAGACGGCCGGGACCACCTGGCTGGAGGAACTGATTGGGCTGGCAGAGGCTGGTGGGGGGGCTCTGGGGACGGCCAAAGAGATTTACGCCAAAGCCTACGAATGCCGCGCCGCGCTGTGCGCGCCATATGCTGCCGTCATTGCCATCCGCGAAGAATGTCTACCACAACCTGCGGCGGTCCAGGGTTGGACGGCGGAAGAGTACATTTCCGCCCTTCGGCATGATCAAACCAATCCCGCGTTCAATCCTGATTTCCGGCAGCTTTTACACGTGGGCTACAAGATCGCGGCCGGTATGGGAGAGCGCTATCTCCGTATGCTTGAGGAGTGTGCCGGACCGATTGCGCGGAACGTAAAAACCAATTTGTTGGACCGGCATATCCGGCCGTTGTTCCTGGGCGCTTGATGCCGGAGGTTTGCGACCGCGTGGGTGGCAGGCGGCAAGACCGTCTGCCCTGGACCGGCGAGGATGCCCGTCCGCACAAGGCTCTGCCTTGGCGCCGGCAGGAATAAAACCTGCCCACCAAAACACTCCGGTGGTGCGCCCGATGGGCTGTGTGAGGCCGGAAAACACGCCGGCCTACGGCCGGTTGGCCGGATGGAAATCCGGCCGGCAGGCTGAAAGCCCGCCCCACTAAATACACCTGTCTGAGCGGGAGCGGAAATGTCCAAACTCTAGTGGCAGACGGCAAGACTGTCTGCCCCCCACCAGAGTTATCAGTCTTCGTCGTGCTGGGCGGATAGGCGCGTGACGACGGAGAGGTCTTCCAAAGTGGTTACATCGCCGGTTACCACGTTGGTAGTTACGATCTCGCGCAAGAGGCGGCGCATGATTTTGCCGCTGCGGGTTTTGGGCAGCGCGTCGGTGAAGCGGATCTGTTCGGGCTTGGCGAAGCTGCCAATCTCTTTGGAGACCCATTTGCGCAGGTCTTCGGCCAGTTCCGCCGTATTCCAATCGCCTTTCTTCAAAGTGACGAAGCAGGCAACGGCCTGACCGGTGATCTCGTGCGGCTTGCCCACCACGGCGGCTTCGGCGACGGCGGGATGCCGTACGAGGGCCGATTCGAGTTCCATTGTGCTGAGGCGATGGCCGCTGACGTTCATGACGTCATCTACGCGGCCCAGAACCCAGTAATAACCATCGTCGTCGCGGCGCGCGGCGTCACCGGTCAAGTACACGCCGGGAATGCGCTCCCAATATTGCTGGCGGTACCGGTCCGGATCACGCCAGAGAGTACGTGCGATGGCGGGCCAGGGACGGCGGATGATGAGGAAGCCTTCCTGGTTGGCCGGCACCGGCTTGCCTTCGAGATTCACCACATCGGCCAGGACGCCCGGCATGGGCAGAGTGCCCGAACCGGGTTTCATCGGGACGGCTCCCGGCATGGGCGCGATCATCATGCCGCCGGTCTCGGTCTGCCACCAGGTATCGACGATGGGGCAGCGGTCTTTCCCGATGGTTTTGTAGTACCACTCCCAAGCCGCGGGATTGATCGGCTCGCCGACGGAACCGAGCAGGCGCAGGCTCGAGAGATCGTGAGCATTGGGCCACTGATCGCCCTGCCGGATAAAGGCGCGGATGGCGGTGGGCGATGTGTATAAGATGCTGATGCGATACTTCTCGATCAAGCGCCACCAGCGGTCGGGCTGCGGAAAATCGGGAGCGCCTTCGTAGATGACGGTGGTTGCCCCGGCAGAGAGCGGGCCGTAAACGATATAGCTATGACCAGTGACCCACCCGATGTCGGCCGCGCACCAATAGGTATCTTCTTCTTTCAGATCAAAGACCCATTGCATGGTCATGTGGACCTGAAGAAGGTAGCCGGCCGTGGTGTGGATGATGCCTTTCGGTTTGCCTGTGGTTCCGGAGGTGTAGAGGGCATACAGCGGCGTTTCACTGTCGAGTTGCTCGGCCGGGCAGGCTTCGCTCACACCTTCGTCCAATTCGTGCCACCAATGATCGCGGCCGGACTGCATGGGGATGTCACCACCGGTGCGCTTGAGGACGATGACATCCTTTACTGAGGGGCACTCTTTGAGAGCTTCATCGACGGCGTCTTTCAGGCGTACTTCCTTGCCGCGCCGCCATGCTCCATCGGCGGTAATCACCGCCTGGGCTTCCAGGTCCTGGATGCGGGTCTTGAGCGCCTCGGAGGAGAAACCGCCAAACACAACGCTATGGATGACGCCCAGGCGTGCGCAAGCGAGCAGGGCGATGGGGAGCTCAGGCACCATGCCCATATAAATGATGACGCGGTCGCCGGTCTTGAGGCCGCGGCCTTTGAGGACGTTGGCAAAGCGGCACACCAACCGATGCAGTTCCTGATAGGAGATCAGGCGCTGCTCGCCGGGCTCGCCTTCCCAAAGAATGGCGATCTTGTTTTTGCGAGAGGTGGTGAGGTGGCGGTCCAGGCAGTTGTAAGCAACGTTGGTTTTGCCATCTACGAACCACTTGACGAAAGGCGGCTGCCACTCGAAAACGTGGGACCATTTCTGAAACCAGAACAGCTCTTTTTCGGCGAGCTCTCCCCAGAACTCTTCGGGCTTTTCGGCGGCTCTGCGGTAGAGATCCTGATAGGCAGCCATGCCCTGGACGTGAGCGTGCGCGACAAAATCCGCACTGGGCTCGTAGACGTTACGATCGGCCATGCGATTGATGGTATCAGACGGTGCTGCGATTCTGGCCTTCGGCCAGTGGACAGGCCAGGAGGCCTGTCCCACTGATCTTACTTCTTTAGAGGCGCGGGGCGGCCGAATTTCGATTCATCCACGGGGACGTTGGTTTTGATGTCGTTCAGCAGTATCGAATCGCGGCCGTCGAGCCAGGCATAGGTGATGCGGAACGGCAGCTTCATGCCATTCACATCGCGATAATCGGCGTAATCGATCTGCGTGGGAACGCGGCCGATAGGGCCGTTGGCATAGCGCAATTCGCGTAAGAGCAGACCGGTCTGCCGGTCGAAGTAAAGGGTGACCAGCAGGTTCCTTGGACCACGGCCCTGCACGACATTGACGGAGTGCGTCTGATTGGTTTCCACACCTTTTTCGACGGATGCCTGGCTGTCGGGGGCGGGGAGATCGGTGATGCTGGTGGGTGGACCGGTTTTGATGTTCGTCAGGATCTGCTTGATTTGTCCGGGGAAAGTAAGCTGTGCGTCGAAGCGGGCGCCATCCAGGTCACCGCCAAATAACTGGAATTCGCCGAGAACATTGAGCGGGGTGCGGACCCAACCGGTTTTGCCGTCATAGGTGCGGATCTGGTCGCCGCGGCCGGTTTCTTTCTTGAACAGGATGATGGTGGCGCGCTGATCGGGCGCCTTGGCAACGATCTCGACATCGCCGCCGCCACCAAATCCACCGAAGCCTACGCTGGTGCCGTGCGCGTCGATGCTGGTGAGACGGGACAAGCGCTGTGCGCCGCCGGACGCGTCGATGAACTTATCGAGAATCGATTCCGGGCTGGGCGAACCGGGAGGCGTCACCAGAACGTCGTCGGATTGCAGATCGGGCATGCCGTAAATGACTTCGAAGAGCGGGGTGGTCAGCGGCCTGTCGCGATTGCGATGACAGGTCCAGCAGGTTACGAGCTGGGTGCCGCCGAAATTCTCCTGATTGATTTTTTTCACCATGGTGACCATGCGGCGCGCGGTGACTTTGCGCGGCGTATCGGCCGCCCAATTTACGCTGTCGGTGCCCGCGTTGGTATGACAATCCGAACAATCAAACTGTAACGCGGCGGTCATAATGCCCATGGTTTCCATGAAGTCATCGACCGAAATGCCTTTCAGCACCTGAATATTCTTGAATACCTGTTCTGCGAGCGGGGGTGTGGTAGTTTGAGCCAGCGCCAGCCCGGCGCCCGCGAAACCAATCAGCGCGAGCCGCGCGCCCCCGGATAATTGCTTCATACTGAGTTGCCTCACCTTCTCAAAGTTAACGTGTACATTATAGTGCGCTTTCAATGCTGCAAGAAGAAGTTGAACTCTTTCTCGCGGCCGATGGTGGTGTTCGGGCCGTGGCCGGGAATGACGACGGTCTCGCCGGGAAGGGGCATGAGCTTGGTGTGGATGGAACGGAGGATTTGCTGGCCATCGCCGCCGGGCAGGTCGGTGCGCCCGATGCTGTCGCGGAACAGGGTATCGCCGGCTACCAGCTTGCCTTCCGAAGGAATCCAGAGGCTGATGCTGCCTTGAGTGTGGCCGGGGGTTTCGAGGACGTAAAACTCGGCCGCGCCGACGAGCAGGCGGTCGCCTTCCTTGGCGCTGGAATCGATGGCCACCTGTTCCGGGGGCCGCATGCCCAGCCAGGCGGCCTGGACTTCGAGCATCTTCTGTAACTCCGTATCGTTATGGTTCATGTAGACCGGAGCGCCGGTGGCCTGCTTCAGTTTCTGCGCGCCGCCGATGTGATCGATATGGGCATGGGTGATCACGATGGCTTTCACCTCGAGCCCATGGCGCTGGATGATTTCGAGGACAGCCGTGATATCGTCGCCGGGATCGACCACCAGGCTCTCGCGCGTCTGCTCGTCGCCGAAGATCGAGCAGTTGCACTGGAGCATGCCCACCGGAAGGATCTCGTGAATCATAGCCAGATTGTACAATCACGGTATATGGGCGATGTAGTTGCAGTGTTTATGCGCTGGCTGCACCTCTCCTCGGTGGCGGTGCTGGTTGGCGGACTGCTGTACGGTTGGATGGCGCTCCAAGCGGCGAGCGGGGCGGTGGCTCCGGAAGCAGTGCTGAAGATCAGCGATAGCGTGGCGCGGCGGTTCCGGCCGGTGGCCCTCTTCTGCGTGCTGATTCTGATTCTCTCAGGGGTGTACAATGTCCTCACCACGCCGGGGCATTCCACCCGCTACCACATCGTGCTGGGGGTCAAGTTGTTGCTGGTGCTGCATATCTTCGCATCGGCGATTTTGGCGATGCGGCCGGGCAATGCGAAGCGCGGAAGGATGATGGCGAGCGCGGGGTTTTCGGGGCTCGCGGTGATACTGATCTCCGCGTATTTGCGGAGGATTTTTTAGAGGCAACAGGGGAACGCAGCTATCGCTACGCGCCCCGTAGTTAGACGCGGCTATCGCCGCGTGTCCGTCACTCTACTTGCTTTCGTTGGCGTAAGGAGCGTCGGAACTGGAGGCGCCCAGGAAGAGCTTCTTGCCATCGGGGAAGGTGATGTCCCGGCCGTTGGCGCGGAAGCTGCCGTCCTTCGCCTGGTAGCCATCGACCACGATTTCCGTCCCGACGGGCAGGGAATCCTTGGTGATGCCCCGGCGGAACAGCGTGTTCGGCGTGCCGCCTTCAATCATCCATTCCTGGCTCGAGCCATCGGCATTCTTGGCGTTGATGTGGATCCAGGAGTGGGGGTTGATCCATTCCACGCGAGTGATGGTGCCACGCAATTTCACGGGCTTCTTGGCATCGAACTCGGCGGCGAAGGCGTGATGCGCCCACACAGGTGCGGCTGCCAACAGCAAGCCCGCGCCAGCCAGCAACATAGCGATTTTCGATCTCATCGGCTACCTTCCTTTTCTTGCGCGCGTGCCCCGGCCAGGACGTCCGCCAGCGCGTAGTTTCCTTCGTGGCACGCATACTCGTAAATGGGTCCCTGGGTCTGCGTCATGGGAATCTGCGCGGTCCACGGCTTGGTAAAAGCCGTTGGATCGTTAACCGTGAATTCGTACATGATCATATCAGGCGCGGTGCGGGTGAATCGCTCGGTGAGGCGCAGATTCTCATCGGCGCCGCGGAACCGCGTTTTATCGGAGAAATTGGTGGTCTCGACTACCAGGGTGTTGCCCTCCCAGTGCCCGACCGGATTGCCCATCCACTGGCGCACGTTGGAAGCGACATGCGGGCGGCCGTCGAGCGGGATGATACGCGCCTCGTGGATCATTTCCACGAGGATCATGACGGAGTTTTTCGTCTGCACGATCTGGTAGTTGTTGTTATAGAAACTCGGCAGCATGGGCGGCCCAGCGGTGGCCCACAGCAAGCAGCGTTCGGCGAGAGACCGGTTTTCGGGACCATCGAACTGGTGGCCCCGGGCGGCTTCGCGAAGCTCGTCTTGTATTTTCTGTGCTTGTGGAGTGAGCGGCGGGATTTTGCCGTCCGGCGGATCGATGATCAGGGAAGTGCGGAGGGTGCGAACGACCTTGGTGCCGCGATCGTACCAGGCGTCGTTATAGGCACGACCAAGGTCGGCATCCTCGCCGCCATCGCGGCGGTCGGCGTTGGTGGTTTGCAGGAAGCGCTTTTCATAGGCGGCGGCTTCCTGCGGGGTGAGGAATGCTTTCCCGGCGAACTCGGCAGGACGCTCTAACGGAGTGATGGTAACGTTGGTCCAGACACCTTGGAGATCGGGCTGGCCGTCGGGAGTTTTGGGAGGAGTGTACCGGGTTTGCGCGCCAGACACTCCTGCCAGGAGAAGGAAAGCAAAGATGTAGTGGCCGACGTTGGCGGGCGAGACCGAGAGCGCCGGCCGAAAGGCCGGCGGCAGCCCGGAAGGGCGGGCCCCACGCGAACTATTTTTCGTCGCCATTGGCGCCCGGGGCCGATCCGCTGAGGAACAGGCGCCGGCCGTCGGTGAAGGTCAGGTCCTTACCGACAGCACGAGACGATCCGTCCTTCGCCTGGTAGCCGTCGATCACGATGACTGTGCCAGGGGGCAGGGAATCGCGGGTGAAACCCATGCGGAAGAGGTTATTGGGACTGCCGCCTTCGACCATCCATTCCGTGGTGGTGCCATCGGCATTTTTGACGTTAATGTGGATCCAGGAGTGGGGGTTGATCAACTCCCACTTGGTGACCGTGCCCTGAAGCTTCAGCGGCTTCTTCTCATCGAATTCCTGGGCAAAGGCGTGGTGGGCCCAGACCGGCGCGGTCACTAGCAGCAGACCCGCGCCCGCAATCGCCACGGCTATCATTTTGCGCATCGGCTTGTCTCCTTCTTACTACCTTACTGCTTGGCTGCCTCGGCCTTCTCGGTTGCCCGGGCGCCGCTCAAAATGTTGCGCATGCCATAGTTACCTTCCTGGCAGGCGTACTCGTAGATCTGGCTATTGATCTTAGTGATGGGCAGTTCACCCGACCACGGTTTATCCCAAGTAGTGGGGTCGTCAATCGTGAACTGATACAGGATCGTATCGTCGGCGGTCCGGGTGAAGCGCTCGATGACGTGCAGATTCTCGCTGGAACCACGGAAGGCCGTGCGGTCGGTGAAATTGGTGGTATCCACGACCAAGGTGTTCCCTTCCCAGTGGCCGACGGAATCGCCCAGGTAGAGGCGGACATTTTTGGCAACGTGGGCGCGTCCATCGGTGGGGATGACGCGGGTGTCGTGAATCATTTCCTGTTCGATGGCGACGTAACCAGGCCCCTGCACGATCTGCATATTGCTGTTGTAGCCTTCGGGAAGCATGGGCGGGCCTTCATTGGGCCAGAGGATGCAGCGCTCACCGAGGGCGCGGTTTTCGGGACCATCCCACTGATGGCCGCGATTGGCGGCCTGGCGGGCGGCCTGACGCTGTTGAGCGGCGGGGAGCAGCGGCGGGACCTTGCCATCCGGTCCGACGATGATGGAGGTGCGCTCGGTGACGCCGGTTTTGGAGTGGCTGCGATCCAGACCGAACTGCGCCACATCGTAATGGACACCGGATTCGCCAGCTTCGGCGCGCCGGGCAGCGGCGGCATTATCCTGTTCTTCTTTTTTGGCCAACTCGTCAGGGGTATAGAATTCCTTTGCGCCCAAAGCGGGAGGCCGTTCCAGCGGCACGCTGGTCTGGTTGGTCCAAACCCCCTGTAGATCAGGAACGCCATCGGGAGTCTTGGGGGCCGTCCAGGTCTTGGAGCCAGAATTCGTAGCCGCTGCCGCGGGTTTCGCCGCTACGTTTTGGGCCTGCGCTGAAGCGGGTGCGACCGTCAGCAGGGTGACGGCAACGGCCGCCGCAAAAGAGAGCAGAGAGGGGAGCAATCGATGGCGCATCGGAACCTCCTGTGTTCAATTCTTACTTCGTTAGTGGTTTCTTACGAAGCGAGCCATACAGCACTTCTTCGGCAAATTCGGGGCACTTATATTCTAATAGCTGGGCGTTCTTTTCGACATGCCGATAAAGAGGCATACTGATTTTCCAGGGACGCGAGAAGGTCTTGGGGTCCTCGATGGTGGCTTCGTACATGAGGGTGTCGGGGCTACGCGGGGTGTACCGCTCCACAACGTGCAAAGCGTCGCTGTGGAAATTGCCCGCACGGTCGAACCAGGTCTGGTCATTCAGCCCGGTGACATCCACTACCAAAGTGTCGCCCTCCCAGTGGCCGTTCGACCAGCCCATCCAGCTATCGGCCGGGGGTTTCGAGTTGCTGTCCATATAAATGGTTCGGACGCCGCCGGCGTATTCGTAAACCAGCATGATGTACTTCTGCGATTGGACGATCTGGAACGGGTACGGCATATAAGTGGCGCGCGGAACGCCGGGGAGGTAACACTTGACTTCCGGATCGAGCTTCATGCGGTTGGCATAGTTCTCTTTTTGCTTGGCGGCGGCTGCGGGCAGGTACGGGATTTCACCATCGCCTTCGATGACGCCAATGCCTGGCGCGACGGAAAACTGGGCGCCCAACATGAGGTCGGGTCCCTGCGCGGCGGCGTGGGGGCGGATATCCCAATTGGCGGTGTTCATAGCCTGCCAAATACCGTTCAAATCGGCCTTGCCATCGGCCGTGCGCGGAGCCCGGTAGGTTGTTTGTTGAGCATTGCCCCCGGCTCGCTGCGCGGCGGCAGGAATGGCGGCCAGCGCCAGGCTGGCGGCGCCGGAAACTATAAGTTTACTAAGCCGAAATCGCATGGATCGATTACCCCTCCAAACCGCTACATGGCGTATGGCGGAGCGACCGCCACCGAGCCGGATATACCGGTTTCGATGGTACATTATTCCGCCAATTGTTAACGATGTCAAATGAGATAAAAGGCCGCGGCTGTCGCCGCAGGTCCGGGGAGATGAAGGCCGCGGCTGTCGCCGCAGGTCCGGGGCCAAGGTGCACGGTCGGCAGCGGCTGTGCGTCAACAGTCTGAGGGATCGGCGCATGTTTACTAGATTTGCCGGATTCGTGATCATCTCGGTGATTGCCTGCCCATTGCCTGCCCAGACTCCGGCGGCACAAATCATGGAACAGGTGCTATACTTCACGAGCGTCAGCAGCCCGCAGGGCATGCAGGAAGTAAACAACGCTCTCCGGGCCATGGCGGAGGTTCAGGTGCCGCAAATGGGCGAACAGAGTATGACCATACGCGGAACGCCGCCGCAGATCGCACTGGCCGAGTGGTTGTTCAACCAGTTGGATAAGCCGGCGGCCGTACAGCCGGCCGCGCCGGGAACGCCTTCTCCCCGATACGACTACACGCTCCCGAATGGCCAAACCGAACCGGTATCTATCTTCTATTTCACCCACCCTGTGAATCTGCAAGCCATTCAGGAAGCCATCAACACCCTACGAGCGGTTACGGAGATCGGGCGATCGTTTCCGGATATTGAGCAGCGCGCCATCGTGTTGCGCGGATCCGGCCCGCAGATGGCATTATGCGAGTGGATCTTTCACCAACTGGATCAACCTGCCACGGCGCAGCCGGCGAAAGTGGGAACTCCTCCGGCGAAATACGAGTACAGCGTAGCCAACGGCAAAACCGAGCCGGTGGAGGTTTATCGTTTCACCCATCGCGCTCAGCCCCGATGGAACGAAGTTGTTCGTAACTGTCGATAACAAGCACGAATTACAGGCAATTTCCACGTCCAGTGGCGCCATCCTGGCAAAGCTGCCAATTCCGATCGGCGTATCGGGGACGCCGCCGCTCGAGCTTGCGATCAGTCCCGATGGAACCCGCGCCTATGTCTTCGCGCCGCAAGACCAGCCCAATTCCCTGTTGGTTGCCGTGGATACCACGACCTTCCAGATAGCGGCCTCCGCCAGTCTTCCTTTTAACCAGAGCCTCGGCCCGATGCTCGTCTCGCCCGATGGCAAACATCTCTATTTTGAAGAGGGCCTGGTCAACCAATTCATCCAAGTCATCGACGCGGCCACCCTCAGCTCCACTGCGCAAATCCCCGTGAATGTCTCTCCCGCGGGCATCGCGATTACCCCAAGCGGGTTGATTCTCCTCACCGATACCAGCAATGAACTGCTGGTGATCGATCCGCAGTCCGCTACCATCGTTCACCGCTACTCTCTTTCCACTCAAACCCAGATTCTGACCGGCCCTGTCATTTCTTCGCCCGACGGTACAACCGCCTACATCTCCTTCGGAGGGCCGTCCCTTCTGGCCGTCAACATCGCCACGGGAGCGGTGATCTTCGATGCGCCCGTCACCTACACCGCCAGCCAGTTCGCCATATCGCCCGACGGCCAGAGTCTCTATTCCATCAACATCAGCGGCAACGCTGCCACTCCTACCGTTTCCAAGTTCAGCATAAGCGCGCGGAAAGCGGTTGCAATCGCGCTACAGATCGGGCCTCTGAGCGGCCTCGCTCTGTCGCCCGATGCCGCCACGCTTTACGTCTTGAATGCCGATGTGAGCGCCGTCGTACCCGTCGATGTTTCTTCCCAGGCGCCGAGGCGCCCGGTGCTGGCGGGCGTTGGCCTCAATTCCTTAGCCGTTCCGCCCGGGGGCGGCAGCGTCTGGGCGTCGTCGTACGCATTTACCCCGTCCGGCGATATCCTGGTGCTCGATCCCGCCACCGGGCAGCTTGAGTTCATATCCGGTCCCACCGGCGGGCTCTCCTTCGCTCCCGATGGAACGAAACTCTACGTCACCAGTCCCGCCCAATTGCTCGTCCTCGCGCTCCCGTCCTTGAAGCCGATCATCGCCATTCCCGCCGCCAACCTGTCGAACTTCGGCCAGGCAATTCCTTCTCCGGATGGCAAGCGCCTCTACGTTTCCGTCACCTTCGTCTCGGGAAGCCCTGTGCGGGCCGGGAGCGTCCTCCTTCCTCCCGGCGAAGTAGTCGTTTTCGACACCGCCACGTTCAAGCGGTTAGGTGTCATTACCATTCCGGATGGCCTCGGCGCAATTGCCCTGACGCAAGATGGATCGGCTTTGGCGTGTACTTCCAATTTCGGGCACGTCCATCTGATCAGCACCGCCACCAATGCCATTACCGCTACCATCAAACTGTCGCCCGCCAATGGCGCGCTCGAAGGGCTCGCGGTTTCGGCCGACGGCTCTAAGGCGTATGCCACCGACGCGGTGAACAGTCTCTTATTCGTGGCCAGCCTCGCCACCCATACCCAAACTGCCGCCATCCCCGTGGGCAGCAACCCACTGGCCGTGGCCGTTACCCTCGATGCGTCAGCCGCCTGGGTAGCCACCGGAGAGGGTCTCGAGGTTGTCAGTTTTCCGTCCGGTCAAGTGAGCGCACCAGTGCCCCTTCCCGGAACGCCCTCGGCCATTGTCTTCGCGCCGTAGCCAATTCCTACTCCACTCACTACAGCTGTTTTTCGTGGGGCAGGCTTTCCAGCCTGCAGGCCGGATTTCCATCCGGCCAACCGGCCATAGGCCGGCATGTTTTCCCGCCTCAACCCAACACCCCAGATTTTCCGCCAAATTTAGAGTGACTATCGGTCTGTAGCGTGCTACCATATTGTTTATTCCGGTACGCCACGTGCACTCCTTCAGTGCCCTAAAAACCAAATAGCGACCGTCGTTCTTGCTCTACTCCTGCTGTCGATCTCCTCTTCACGTTCTGCGCGATCTAGCTATTTTGCTGAGAACAGTGTAGTTCGCTAAATAAAAAGCTGATTTCCCACATAACGATCGCGAGTATTTTTATGAAATGCCTGTCAATTTCGGTGAATTCCTCCATTTTGCGCCTGGCGCTGCCGGTAATTGTGACACTGTCACTTTTACCTCCGTATTGCCGGGCGGCAACGCCGCCGCCCGTGCCGGCGAGTTTTCAGGACCTGTACACCCAGGAGCAGAACTATCTCAACGGCTTCAACGCCACGCTCAATAGCAAGTGGAACGGGTCCACATATCCGGTGCTCTATGCCGGCAACCTCTCGTCAGCCAATGCCAACGCGGGCCCGCGGATTCTGGGCGCCAACTACCTGTTGGGCGTTCAATTCGAATTGCAGGGGCTGAAGGCCATGGGCTTCAACGCCGTCATGATCGAACTGGCTTTCCCCATGTTGTATCAGCCCTTTTTCTCCAGTCAGACGCAATACCAGCAATACGTCAATTTCTACTCGCAGGTGGCCAGCATGGTGCGGTCCGCTGGCATGAAAATCATCATCGAAAATGATTCGCTGTGGTCCAGCGGTATTTACCAGGGCTGGAACGTGGCGCCGTTCTACGCCACCCTTAACTGGACCCAGTACCAGCAGGCACGCGCGCAAACGGCACAGGTGATTGCCCAGGTGATGCAGCCGGATTTCATGGTCTTAATGGAAGAGCCGGATACGGAAGCCCAGAATTCCGGGCAATCCCAGGTGAATACCGCCAGCGGCGCATCCAGCATGGTCAGCCAGATTCTGAGCAGCGTCCGCCAGGCCGGTGTTGCCGGTATGCAGGTTGGTGCCGGCTTGGGCACTTGGGATACCCAGTACCAGGCCATCACCCAGGCCTTGGTGGCCCTGCCTCTGGATTTCATCGACATGCACATCTACTTGATCAACAATGCATATCTGTCGAACGCTCTGAGCATAGCCGGCATGGCGGCGGCCGCCGGCAAACCCGTCACCATGACCGAATGCTGGCTATACAAAGTCCGCGATAGCGAACTAACCACCCTCAACTTCAACCAAATCATGGCCCGCGATCCGTTCGATTTCTGGGAACCGCTCGATCTCTATTTCCTGCAAACCATGCAAAAGCTGGGCAACTATCAACAGTACCGCTTCATTTCTCCGTTCGAGTCGCACGTCTTCCGGGCCAATCTCCCGTACAACAGTTCCACTCAGAGCCTGACGCCGAACCAGATCGAAACCATGGAAGGCCAGCAGGCCGGCGCCGCCGAACAAATCGCGGCCTTCACGCTCACAGGCTTGAACGTCTATAGCTTGTTGGTGTTGCCGCGAGATACCATCCCGCCCAGCAGCCCGGCCAACCTGAAGGGAGTATCCCCCACTCCCATCACGGGCAGCCTGACCTGGAATGCCTCCACGGATAATGTGGGCGTCGCTGGCTACTACGTGTCTCGCAATGGCGTGCAGATCGGAACTACGGCCAACACTGTTTACCAGGATAGCGGGTTGACTGGAGGGACGACTTACTCCTATGCGGTCTCCAGCTTCGATCTGGCCGGCAACGTTTCGATACCGCAGACGGTCACTGTGACCACAAGAGACGTGATACCGCCGGCCGCGCCCACAAATGTGGTTGCCACGGTGAATAACTCGAAAGAAATCACTCTGACCTGGTCGCCATCGACGGATGATACCTATATCGTCGCCTACCAGGTTTACCGAGGCACGTCACCCACCAGCCTCAGTCAAGTCTCGCAAGCCTATCCCACATCTCAGAAATTCATCAGCTACCCGCTAACTCCCGGCGTGACATACTATTTCGCCGTGACAGCTGAAGATTCCGGCGGGAATTTTTCGCCGCTCTCGACTATAGTCTCCGCGACCACGCCATAAACGTGGCACAAGGCTCTGCCTTGTGCTCGTTACTCGCCCTGCATCACCGGCCCTTTACATCGAACAGCCACATCTCACCTGGAGACTTCCCGTCAAAGCGCACTTCGTGACGATGAGCCGCAAGCTGGTTGTTGAAAACTGCCAGCTTGCTGCCGTCGGCATTCCATCGCGGATCGCACAGGCAAACCCCCGAGCGCAGGTAAGCCGGGCTGCTGGGATCGTTATAGAAGGTCAGGCGTGTCTTGTCCGAACCATCGTAATTCATCGACCACAGATCGCATCGAAAATTCGACGCCGTTGAGGCCGTGCCCACGGTGGACATATAGATCAGCTTCTTTTCGTGGGGCATCGGCTCCGGGAACTCGTTCCACTGATCTCGCGTATTCGTAAGATTCGTCAGCTTACCGCTGCCCAACTCCAACGAGTAGATATCCATGCCCAAACGTGCCTCGCCCGGTTCCAGATTGCCCATAAAGAACAAGGTTTGATTGTCGAGGCTGAATCCGTGTGGCTCGTAATAGTGATGGACCGCGCCCGGCGTGTAGTATTGGATATGGCCGAGCAGCGGCGCACCCTCGGCGCCCACTTCCCAATCGGCCACCGCCAGTTCCCAGGAGCCGAAAATCTGCGGGAACGGCGACACTCGCTGGCCCCAAGCCAGCTTCTTGCCGTCCCACGAAAACGTCGGGTAGATCACGCCGCCATAACCGAATTTCACGTTGGTGAGTTGCCAAAAATGGCCCTTGGTATCGGTCGCCCAGAGATCCATATTCCAGCCCGATCCCGGAAAATGCCGCGCGTCCTTTTGGCGGCCTTGGGACGGCCCCTTCGCCACCTGAAATACGAGGAACTTCCCGTCTGGAGACCAGATAGGGTTGCCGGTATTTAACCCTGGTAACGCCGAAGCGCTGCAAGTCAGGCAGGTCCGATCGCTGCCGTCCAGTTGCCGGGTCCAAAGTTGGTAATAGCCATTCGCGTCCATCTGATCGTACGCAATCAGGCCATTCACTCGCGACCAGGCAAGCCGGCCGGAGTCTTTGGACAGAACCCTCATGTTCGTCAGGAGAAGACCGGAGCTCCTCCCATTTGAGTCCGCCTGGAGAAACCATCCGGCCCCGGTCGAAAGGATCACAACCAGGCTTATGGTATTCCTCACGCCCCTTTAAATGCACGTCTGCTGCCAGCGTTTTTGGTGGGGCGGGCTTTCAGCCCGCGGGCCGGATTTCCATCCGGCCAACCGGCCGTAGGCCGGCGTGTCTTCCACCCTCACAGCCCGTAGGCCGCACCACCGCGAAGTCACTGGATCTTGTCCAAACCCTCTGTCAGTTCGATGGAAACTCCCCAAGGGTCCACGATGCTTGCCGTCGCAATGTTGTTCATGGCCGGATCTCGTTTCGTGTAACGCCGAATGAGCTGGATCCCCTTCGCTTCCAGCGCCTTCGAGAACGCTTCCAGATTCTTCACTTCAAATCCCACGTGATCGACCACCCGGCCGGCAGTCGGGACGTGAGTGATCGACTGGTCGCCTTCCCATCGGAAGAAGTTGAGACTGTATCCAACCCCCGGCAGGTCCGCGCCGATGAAGAAATCCGTTTGCCCCGGGCGCAAAGTTGCGTTGAACGCCTTCATGTACCACTGCTGCATCTCGACGTACTGCTTGTTGATGAAGTGGATATGATGCGCCACGATCGGCGGCGCATCTTTCCGGTCGCTCGTCACCAGCTCGATTTTCGCTCCGTCCGGTCCCAGAAAATAAGCAAACCGTCCATACACAGCCGAAGTGCCCGACGACGCTGCCGGTGCCTCACCCGGCTTCGGCTCCCGCCCGGTCGTTTCCTGGTATCCCGCCGCCGCCAGTTTCATCGCCATCGCCGGTACGTTCGGCACCGCGAAGCCAATGTGATCGAACGCAGTGCCGCGCGTCGGCCCCGCTGGCTTCTGCTCGTGCAGGAAGACAAACGCATCCGGAAATTCAATCACATCGATGTTGCCGAACTTGATTGCTTTGCCCCCAAGAGTGCCTGCCCAAAACTTCTTATGGGCTTCAACGCTCGTCACGTTCAGGTGGTAGTGCCCGATGCGGATCGGTGCGTCGGGATGACTCACGAGCTGCGCGAAACCAGGTCGCGCGGCGCCGAACACCAACGCTACCAGTGCGGCAATCGCTGTTCTCATGCGACGACCCTATTTGATGTTGGCGAGCCCTTCCGTCATTTCGATGTTCGTTCCCCACGGATCTTTAATGAACGCGATCGCAATGCCAAGCTGCGGCACCTTCGTGTACGGGCGATCCAGTTTGATGCCCTCGGATTCGAGCTTCTTCGTGAACGCCTCCAGGTCCTTGACTTCGAATCCGATGTGATCGATCGCCCGCCCGGTCGTCCCAACTGTCGGCGTCGGCGATGGCGTGAAGTTCAATGTCACCCCCGGCAGACGGTCGGAAACGAATGCCGATGCCGGATTCGCCGGAACCATGGTTGCGCCGAAAGTCTTGGCGTACCACGCCTGCATCTCCGTGTTCATCTGCCCGAAAAAATGGACATGGTGAAGCTGAATCGGAATCTTCTGCGCTTTCACTTCCACGAACTCTACTTTCACATCGTCCGGACCCAGCGCAAATGCCAGGTTCGTCGTCGGACTCTGGGCCGCAATATCGTCCGTCACCTTGACGTTCGCGGCCACCGATTCGGCGGTGATCATTTTGAAACCGTTCGCCTTGATCTTCGCCACCACTGGCTTGAGATCCGGAACCGAAAAGCCGATGTGGTTCACCGTCGAGCCAATCGAGCCGCCCGTCGGCGCCTGCATGGGACGGAAGAAGATCAGCACATTCGGGAATTGGATGATCTCCTGCTGCCGGTCGCCGGACCCGATGTTCACCACCGTCCCGCCCAGCGTGTCAACAAAGAATTTCTTCTGGGCAGCCATGTTGGTCGTATTCAGATGGTGGTGCCCGTACACCACCGGACCTTCTCCGGCCACCAGAATCTGCGCGCCGGCCACCGCCGGCAGGAACAGCAGGCTGCTTAGCCCCAGTCCAGTCAATAAGCGCTTCAGCGTCATCGGACGATCATACCGCGCTGGCCTGAGCCCGTGGGAGCGGCCCTTTCAGGCCGCCGCCAATCCTGCCGGCCCCTGCCACGAGGCCTATTTGAGCCGTCAGAACCGCTCAATGGGGCTATTGATTCTGTCTTTCCCCACTCGCCAGCAACTCGCGCTTGAGCGTGGCATTGACCGGCTTCATACCCAGCCATGCGGAAAACAGCGCGTCCGCAAAATCCTTGCCCGGGATCGTCATCTCCTTGCCTTGCCCGCGCATCAGGGTGCCGACTCCTGGCAGATACGTAAAATCAAGGACGTTGCCTCGGTTAAGGGCGGGCAGAGCCTGCTCCAAGAGATCGAGCCTCGCGCGCAAAGCCGGCATTGACCGGCTGGAGTTTCGCAGGATGCCCGTCTCCACTGCGTGGACGAAGGCGTCGCGGCTAACGTCGCGAAGCATCACCAGGACGATGCGCTTGCCCTCATCGGTATCAATCGCTGCCTGCGCATCCGCTGTCGGCTTTTCGAGGTAGAGTCCTGCGACGTAGACCTTGAAGAAGGCCTTCTTGGACAGGCCCATGCCGTCCAGATGCAGCTCCCTGCCCGCCACGGCGACAATTTCCGGCAGGCTGACGCCCGACTCCTCGCGCGTGTGAACCGCTGCTGCGCTCAGCGCCACGGCACACCAGAAAACCGCCGGCGCAATGAATCTCCCCTGGCGTGCCATGTTTAGCGGAATGTGTGGCCGGGTCATCTTTGCGACCAATTGAGGTTTCCGCAGCTCTTGAATTCATACATAACTGAACCTCCGAATGCTTGGCAATTCAGGAACGTTAGCTAACAAACCCATTGCTCTCCGGAGCTGACGCACTTCCCCACTGTACGCCGCCGTGCACAGTGATTTATGCGACGAGCGGCTCCCGCGCAACGGCTCGGGAATCAGCACAGAAACGTGAGCTCTTGCTCCAATTGGGGGTCCGGTTCACCGCGCGGTTGCATCGGCAGGCGGGCGCCCATTGTGCTGTGGGGCTGGTTTGCCAGCCCGCTAGCCGAAGCAACCTTTTGCATTCACGTACTTTGCAAAAACTTCCGCGCCTGTCTCCTCAATCAGTTACAGACATCCAGAGCCTTTAAGCGGATATGGCCGTGTTACATGTGTTCTTAGGGAGGGCGTTGCGGAAAATTCCGTGGCGCCCTCCCCAACTTTTTATGCAGAAAGAAGAACAACATGGAGCTAACGAACATCGAACAAACACAAACCATCGAGGCCGCTGAAGCCTCGCCCGCGAAGCCGCGCACGGGGGGACCCCGTAGTGAAGCCGGAAAAGCACGCTCGGCCCTGAACGCGATCCGCCACGGGTTAACCGGCAGATTTTGCCTTTTGCCCAATGAAGACATCAACTTCTATCGGACTTATTGCAAGGAATATTTCGATTTTTGGAAGCCGGCCAACGTCGTGGAACGCGACCTCGTCCAGGAAATCGTCGATAACCAATGGCGCCTCAACCGCGCCAAAGGCTACGAGCAGGGCATGCTCGGTTGGGGGCACTTCGGTCCCGCCGGCGAGTTCGAGGCCGATAGCCCCGAAACCCATGCCGGCTTCACGGAGGCCGCCCACTTTTTCGAGAACCATAAGCAGTTCGCCAACCTCGCGCTCTACGAGCAGCGCATCCAGCGCGCCCGCGACCACGCCATGCGCAGCTTGCAACAAATGCAGAAGATCCGCAAAGCCGAAGAGCAGGTGCAGTTCTCCGAGGCTATCAAGCTTCAGAAATTGCACAAAATGCTGCGCATCCCCTTCCAACCGGCCGAGCACCAGTTCGTTTTTTCGAACGCCGAAATCGAGCGCGAGGCGCGGCGCCGCGACCTCCTCGATGACGTTCGTATTGCCGAAAAACTCGACTACGACCGCGACCGTTTCCTCTCCTGCCGCAAAAAAACCTCCCCCAAACCCAACGAGGAGGCCGTCGCCTAAAGAGTTTTTGGCCGCTGAGCGCGTCAAATCTCGACCCGACCCGCGACCGTCAGGGAGCGGTGTCTTCGCTGAACGCTGATCGCTGAAAGCTGACCGCTACCTCCCGCTGACCCCGCTTTTGTTGCATGCAAAATTCGCAAATTTCCATTCGCGTAAACTTTCGAAAACTCGGTTGACAGGTAATTCCCCGCGGCATATAATTCAGCGCTAGCACGGAAATGCACGCATTTTGATGTTTGGGGGCCGTTACCCGGTTAATGTCGCGGGAAGCGGTGTGCACCGTTCGGCAGAAGAGCCCTACTTCACAGGGGTTGTAGGGATTGCGAAAAGAGGAGAAACATGGTGAAACAGTCTGTCCTGGCATGCGCCGTAGCATGCGCTTGGTTGTGGGGGTTCAGCCCGGCGGCTCGGGCTCAGGTGTTGAATGGCGCGGTCGGTGGAACGGTTTCCGACCCTTCCGGCGCTTTCATTCCCAAAGTGGCGGTCACCGCCACCAACGTCAACACCGGAATTGCGACCAATGGCGTGACCAACGATGCGGGCGCCTATCAATTTCCCAACCTGCAGCCCGGCACCTACACCCTTTCGGCAACCTCTCCCGGCTTTCAGACCATGACCTACAACGACGTCCAGCTTGGTCAGGGCCAGCAGGTGCGCTTGAATTTCCAGTTGCAGCTTGCCAGCGGAAATCAGAGCGTTCAGGTTGCCGCGGAAGCGGACACGGTTTTGGCCACTACATCCGCGTCTGTGGGCGGCGTTCTGAGCACCCAGGATCTGCTTTCGCAGCCGGTCGCCAGCCGGAACGTGCTCGATCTTCTCGCTCTGACCCCCGGCGTCATTTCGGTGCCGGCGGTTTTTACCAGCAGCACATTGAATTTTGCAGGCGTGAGCCAAACCCAGGTGAACACCACCCGTGATGGCGTCGTGACCAACGACGGCCGGTACGCCAACGGCGCGTATTCGGGTATCTTCACCAGCCCCGACATGGTGGAAGAAATCCGCGTCAGCACCAACCAGATCGATCCTTCGCTCGGCCGCGGGGTCGCCCAGGTCCAATTGCGCACGCGCTCGGGCACCAACGAATACCATGGCGCGGGTTTCTGGAGCAACAATAACTCCGCTTTCAACGCCAACAATTACTTCAATAACCTGCAGGGTCAGCCGAAAAGCTACCTCAACCGCAACCAGTTCGGCGGCCGCGTGGGCGGTCCCATTAAGAAGAATAAGCTGTTTTTCTTTGTTCTGACTGACGACCAACGGGACATTCAGAGGTTCGTCGATGTCGCCACCGTGCTGACAGCTCCGGCGCGGCAGGGGATCTTCCGCTACCTCACGACTGGTTCGGTGGGCGGCGGCAGCCGGTCTAATGGAAATGCCTTTTCGACCACGCCTTCGGTCGATCTCAACGGCAACATCCTAACCTCGGCCGGCGGCCAGCCGCTATACCTGAATTCCGTGAACCTTCTGGCAGCCGGTGGACCCAATTTCAACTCCATCGACCAGACTTGGTTTGGTCCGACCTACATCGGTAAGTACATGCCCCTGCCCAATAACTACACCGTCGGCGACGGGCTGAACACGGCCGGTTTCCAGTGGCAGCAGCGTTACGACGGATATGACGGAGCAACCGGGCAGAGTCCGAATACCAACCGCAATCACATTACCGGGAGGATTGATTATCAGATCAACGACAAGCAAAAAGTAAACTTCGTCGTCACCAAAGAAAAAGACTGGGGCGTTTCCAGCCAGACTGGCATACCGGATTATCCGACGGGGTATTTCGGTTATATCGAACGCGATCCCTCGTTCTACAGCGCCGCCTGGACCTGGACCATCACGCCCAATCTTCTCAATGAATTTCGGTTCGGGCATAAAGTCGATACGTGGGAAGGGACGTCGGCTCTGGACGTGGGATGCTGTTTGAACGGCGCGCCGGAAAACACCGGCTTGTCCTCCAACGCGCAGACAGCCCGAAACTCCTATCCTCAAGTCAACAACTATTTCTTATACACTCAGGCGGGTTCTCTCGGCGCCTTGGGAGGGTCGCTGGGACTGTACGCGGGCTTGAACGTCTCCACGCCGCGCGTCACCATTAGTCCCTTCAACCTGTTCGGCGATACGCTCAGTTGGATCCATGGCTCCCATCAAATTCAGTTCGGCTTCGAGATCGACCGCACCAAATCGCAGTCGGCCAACAGCGGCGGCATCCAGACCACGCGGCCTTCGGCTACCCTCGGCCTCGGCGCGGTAACACCCGCCTACACCGCCACGACTTTCCCCGGGATGGGCGCCCTGAACTTTGGCACCGCGCAGGCCTTATCTGCTAACCTGGCGGGCTCTATTTCGAGTATCGCCGAGCAGTATTGGGTGAATAGCCCCACGGCCACGAATTGGATCAATTATCAAAGCGACTTTCTGTTCTACCGGACCAATATCGCCAACGCCTGGTCGAGCTTCGTCAAGGATAACTGGAAGGTCACTCGCAATTTAACCGTGAACCTCGGCTTGCGCTTCGACTTTTTCGGCGCGCCGTACGAGGACCAGGGGCTGGCCGGGCGAACGGCCGGCGGCCAGTCGGGGCTGTTTGGAATTTCCGGTACGAGCTTCGCCACGGCCATGTGGGATCCCTATGCCAATGGCGGCAAATTGAGCACCATGCAGTTCGTGGGACCCAACTCGCCGAATCCCGGCATCGGCGTGTACAACAATTATTGGAAGAATTTCGGCCCCTCCATCGGCGTTGCGTATGAACTGCCATGGTTCAAGCGCAGCACGGTCGTGCGTGCCGGCTACGGCATCAACTACATCGGCAACGTAGACTTCCTTACCGTCAACACCGGTATTGGCAACTCGCCGGGCCAGACGCTGAACACCACATACACTGCGGGGTTATGCGGTGGCCCCAGCTTCGTCAATTTGGCCTCGGTAGCCTCCGCGGGAATCGTGCCCGTGTGCACACAGGGTGTCCTGCCATTCGCCCCGATCCCCACCAACCAGAAGTCCACCGGCATCTATGGCTATGCCGACAATTTGAGAACGCCCTATGTCCAGAGCTTCAACTTTTCGCTGCAGCGGGAACTGACGTCGACCGTTACCGTTGACTTCAGCTTCATCGGCAACAAAGGCACGGAACTATATACCAACCAGCCCCTGAATGACCCGAACATTTTCGAAAACGGGTTTCTGAATGCCTTTAATATCACTCGCTCGGGAGGCAATGCTCCGTTGTTCGATCAAATGTTGAACGGCCTAACCGTTCCCGGCGTAGGCACCGTCAACGGCACTACGCTGACTGGTTCTCAAGCCCTGCGGCAGTATTCCGTAACGAACCAATACATCGCCAACGGGTCGGTCGGGCAGCTAGCGAATTACTTCAACACCACCACCACTTTCGGGGGCGGCGCCGGGGGCGTCCTGACGCATGCCGGGCTGCCGGCGAACTTCTTTGTCGTTAATCCCCAATTCAGCACCGTGACATTTATCGATAACAACGGTAATTCCGAATATGACGCGTTCCAGGCCCACATTGCCAAACGCTTCAGCCACGGTTTCACGGGCCAGTTCGCCTATACCTTCTCCAAGACGCTGGGCGATGGCGGTGTCTACCGCGATCCCAGGGACTTGTCGCTCAGCAAGAGCCTTTTAAGCATCGATCGCCCGCAGCTTTTTCAATGGAACGTGACGTACGAATTGCCCATCGGCCTGAACCACGCGCTGCTCGGCCATGCGCCGCATTGGATCGCGTCGGCGCTCGGCGGCTGGCAAGTCTCCTCCTCGATGCAGGTACAATCGGGCGTGCCGCTCACCTTCTCGCAAACCAATGCGTACACCTATACCTATAACCCTGGCGAAACCCAAACCGCGAACCTGGTGGGGCCGCTCCCCTCCGGTTTCTCGCAGGTGACTAAGGGCAACGGCTTCGTCCAATACTTCCCGGGCCTGTCCGTGCAAGCCGCGCCCGCGCCGAATTATGGCGGTGATCCCACCTTGCCTACCCGGTTCAGCAACCTGCAGGTAGTCAACTCTTCGGGGCAGGTGGTCCTGGTGAACCCCACGCCCGGCACCCTCGGCAATACCGCGGTGAATCTCCCCGGACTGCGCGGTCCGGGCTTGATGGGCTTCAATGCTTCGGCGAGTAAGATCTTCCGGATCAAGGAATCGAAATCCATCACCATCCGCGCTGATGCCATCAACCTGACCAATACGCCGCAGTGGGGCTACAGCTCGAACCCCAATTCGGGCGCTCTCGGCATCAACACGAACATCGATTCCACCTTGTTCGGCCGCATCACTTCCGCGGCCGGCAGCCGGCTGGTTACCTTCTACGCCCGCTTCGATTTCTAGAATCTAGTGGGGCAGGCCTTCCACCTGCCGGCCGGATTTCCATCCGGCCAACCGGCCCTAGGCCGGCGTGTTTCCCGGCCTCATATCGTGGGCAGGTTTGGAAACCTGCCCCGTTCAATCCAGCCGGAGCGCAGCGACCGGATCGATTCGCACTGCCTGCCGCGCCGGAACGTAACTGGCCAGCAGGGCAACGCAGATGAGGAGCAGCGACGTTCCCGCGAACGTAAGTGGGTCCGTCGCCGTGACTCCATACAGTAACGAGTTAAGCAACCGGGTCACCGCCCACGCCCCGCCTGTACCGATGGCGATCCCACCGGCCGCCAGCCGCGCGCCGCTTCCGATCACCAGCCACCAAATGTCGCCGGGTTGCGCGCCAACCGCCATTCGCACACCGATCTCATTGGTTCGAAGCCGCACCGCGTAGCTCATGACCGCATACACTCCGATGGTTGCCAGCAGCAGTCCGAGTCCCGCGAAGAGCCCTAGTAAGAATGTGGATAGTCTGCGCGAGGCAAGCGAGTCGGAAAGTAATTGGTCGAGGGTCATGACATGCGTGACCGGCAAAGTTGGATCGAATTTGTAAATTTCCTGGACCACCGCCTGAGTCATGGAGACGGGATCTGACCCGGTCCGAACCACGGTGTATCGCTCCCAGCCAACCGCGCCGTAGGAATCGAACGTCGGCGCCGCTTCGAGCCCATACTGGTGCACGTTTCCGGCAACCCCCACAACCGTAGTCCAACACGGTTCCGGCGCCAGCGAGCACATGTTGAATCGCCTCCCGATGGCGTTCCCGCCGGGCCAAAACCTGTCGGCGAAAGCCTGATTGACTACCACGTTTTGACTCGCAAAATCGTGCTCATCCAGCCATCGGCCTTGACGCAAAGGAATACCCATGGCTGCGAAGTATCCGGGGCTCACGCTCCGTGTCTCCGCTACCGGGCGCACGGCGGGGACGGGCTGGCCTTCCACCAGGAAACGCGAAGCCGACCGGATCGCTGTACCCAAGGGCAGTACACTGATTCCGCCCGCTGCCTCTACTCCTGGCAACGCCCGGATGCGCTGCATGAGCGCTTCATACGCCATCGACTCACGGCGTAGGTATGCGAGGTTCTGCTCATTCGTCAGCTTGGCCAACTCGGCTGGAGAGAGTTGCGGCCGGTCGACCTCCAGCGCGAGGACGTGGTGCGGCTGGAAACCGGGATCCACCTCGATCACACGCTGGAAACTTCGCATCAGCAAGCCGGCGCCGGTTAGCAGGATGACGGCGAGCGCGATCTCCGAAACCACTAGGATCCGGCGGAGCGCTTGTTTCCCAAGCCCTCCGGTTGTCCGGAGGCCTTCCTTGAGCATGCCATGCACGTCGAGCTTCGATACTTGAACAGCAGGGATTAAGCCGCAGGCAATTCCCGAAACCAAACTGAGCCCCATCGTGAATGCCAGGATCCAAAGATCCAATCCGGCATCCTTGACAGCCGCCAGGTCGGATGGCACCAATGCGCGAATTAGGCGCAGCCCAGCCTCGGCGAGCAGAATCCCGCAGATCCCCCCGAGCAGAGAGAGGAGAACGCTCTCCGTGAGCAGTTGGCTGAGCAGGCGTCCACGGCTTGCGCCGAGTGACACGCGTGCCGCCAACTCTCTTTGCCGGCCTGCATTTCGCGCCATCAGCAGGTTGATAAAGTTCGCGCAAGCCACCAGAAGCACCAGACCTACCGCGCCCAACAGAATCAGCAGCGCCGTTCGCATCTTTCGAGCCGGAGCATCTTGCATCCGCGCGACTAGAACGCCGAAGTTCTTGTGCGTGTCCGGAAAGCTCTTCTGCTGCTGAGCATTCAACGTGGTAAGTTCCGCCTGCGCCTGCTCGATACGGACACCCGGTTTGAGCCGGCCAACGATCGTAAACTCATGGAAACGGTACGGGTCCGGACCAGCTCCATACTGCCCGATCGGCATCCAGAGATCCGTTGCCGGCGCCAGCCGTAGGTTTTCCGGGAGAATGCCCACTACCGTGTAACCGCGCCCATCCAGTGTTACGGTACGGCCCACGATCTCCCGATTCGAGCCGAAATACCGCGTCCAAAACTGGTAGCTCATCAGCACGGTCAATGGCATTCCGGGATTGTCTTCCGCGGCTGTGAAGCCACGCCCCGCAATCGGCCGGATGCCCAACATGGGAAAGAGGCCCGAAGTGACATAGCGCATCTCCACTCGCTCCGGTTCGCCGGCGCCCGTGAGGTTGAGACCTCTCGGCGTATCGACATACGCGCCCATTCCGGCGAACGCCTGCGCGCGCTGCCGGAAGTCCCGAAAGTCGCCCGCGGAGTTGGCGCCCAGCGGCACCATTGGCGGATAGGTGTTCCAGAGTTGCACCAGGCTGGCAGGGTCCTTATAGGGAAGCGGCCTCAGGAGCACACTCTCCACTACGCTAAAGATCGCGGTGTTCGCTCCGATACCCAGCGCCAAAGCCAACAGAGCAGCGAGGGTGAACGCCGGAACCCTCAGCAGCGTTTTGCACGCGTAGCGCAAGTCGAGAAAGATCGTCCCCATCCCTGTTTCAGACGCGCGAACATCGAAAAAGTGTTCACGAGCGCAGGATATCCTGCATCGAATCGCGATCGGCCGCGTTCCAGGCCGGCCAGGCACCGGCTGCCAGGGACACGGCGAAGAGGAAAACCGCCACTGACCCGCTCACCACCGGATCTCGCGGCGAAACGCCATAAAAGAGTTCCGCTGCCAGTCTCGTCACGGCAAACCCGCCCAGCAGACCCAATACTTCGCCGATCAGGACGTACCCCACCGTGCTCCCCATTATTTCACGCACCAACCGAACTCTCCGGGCTCCCAAAGCGGTCTTGATCGTGATCTCGTGTCCTCGAGCCGCAATCGATTCCGCGATCGCACTGTATACCGCCACGGCCGCCAAAATCGCCGCGCATACGCCGAACCAAAGCAGGAGAAGCATGTTGAACCGGTGCCGGGCGGCATTGGCATCGATCAGTTCGCCGAGTGTCGCGACGCCCGCGGTCGTCTGACCGGCATCCATGGAGGATACGGTCCGCCGCACCAGGGTGGCCAGATCGCCCGCGGATTGCCTTCCGCGGATCAGCACATAGTTGGTCGGCTGATTTGCCTGCGTGTAAGGCACAAAAATGTCTGGGCCTTCTTGGGCAATACTGCGGTAACGGGCATTGCCAGAGACGCCGATTATCTTGGTCCAATGATTCTGGCTCAGTCCCAGACGAATTCTCGCGCCGAGCGTCGCGTGCCCGGCTTGGGGAATCCGGTCCGCGAGCGATCGGCTGATAATGGCTACGGGCTCACTGTCTTCCGTATCGTGTTCGGAGAAATCGCGTCCTTCGAGCAGCGCAGTACCGGCCGTCTGAAAGTACCCGGGCGTCACCACTTCATAATTCGCCTTCGGGAGGGCATCGTTTTCCCGCGGGCCTGACGAGAATTCGAACTCATAGGAAACGTCCCAACCAATGGTGCCCTCTAGAGGACGAAGCAAGACGGCTGCGGCCGAAGTGACTCCCGGCTCACGCCGCAGGCGGTCCAGTAGTTCCTGATAAAACAACCGTCGGTATTTCGCGTCGAAGGCCTGTCCTGAAAGCAGCCCAGGCCCGTGCAGTTGCAGATTCATGGTGAGCGCATCGCGGTTTGCGAATCCGATATCGGAGGACATCATGGCGCGATAACTGAGCACCAGTAGCGACGCCAGGATGAGCAGCATTACCGTTACGCCCGACTGCACCAGAATGAAAATGTTTTTGGTCCTGCCTCGGCCGCGAGTCGGCGACAACCGTGCTCCTCCTTCCCGAAGCGCGGCTTCTAGCTCCATTCGGACGGCTGCCCACCCGGGTATCACGACGCAGACGATTGCCCCCAAAGCGGCAATACCAGCGGCAAAGCAAAAGCTCTCGAGATTCAGAGCGGCTTGCGGCAGCCTAGGAATGTCGCCTGGAGCCCAGCGCACAAGAGCCCAAAGCGCTGCCTCGGCCAAACCCAGTCCGATCGCCGCGGATAAGACCGCGACCAGTATCCCTTCCGCGCCAAGGTGCGCCAGCACCTGGCCGCGCCGCGCTCCCACGGCCAACCTCGTAGCGATTTCGTGCCGTCGATTCAGTGTGCGCGACAGCAGCAGATTGCTTGCGCTCGCCATCGCCGCAATCAATAGCAGCAGGGATGCGGCCAGCATGATCCAAAGATGAAGCCGCGCCGATCCGGTCCAGTATTCCACGAGCGGCGTCACCACTCCGCGCTGCGACCGGGGATAGAATTCCGGATGGTCCGCCGCGACCCGAATGAAAAGAGCATTCACTTCCGCGGCAATCTTTTCGCGGCTTACCCCGCGTTTGACGCGCGCAATCGCTTGCAGGAAGGTGGCGCCGCGCCTCTCAACTACGGGACGATCTACACCAAGCGGAATCCATAATCCGGCACCCCGCGGAAACTCAACTCCCGCTGCCATCACCCCGATAACGGTATGACCTTGGCCGTTGAGACGAATCACCCGGCCGATGATATGACGGTCCGCGCCCAGTTGGTTGCGCCAGACGGAGTCCGACAGAATCACCACCGGCTCCGCGCCCACACGCTCGTCGAAAGCCGTGAAGTCCCGGCCGAGAACCGGCGAGACGCCCAACACCCGGAAGAAATCATGCGAGACCGGCGCGCTTTCGATCTGCACGGGCTCGGCGCTGCCGCGCTGCAATACCCGGGAGTAGCCATAAAGCGACGTCGGCATCACGGCCACAAACTCAAAGTCTGGGATGCCTTGCTGGAGGTCGCGTAGCTCCGGATACGCCAACTCCTCCACGCTGCTCGCGCCCAGCGGATCTGTCTTCCAGATTACGTGAATGGCTTCCTGATTCGGGAATGGGAGTGGCCGCAGCAGAACCGTGTCCACGAGCGAGAACATCGCTACGCTCATGCCTGTGCCCATCGCCAGAATCGCGACGGCCGGAAAATGTTCGGCCTTGTTGCGGAAGATCGTGCGGACCGCCATCCGCAGGTGCCTACTCCAGGTGTCAAGCAACGGCATGGATCTCTTCCCGGAGTAGTGTAACATTCTACAGACAGGAAATTATGAGGAATGTAGCCTTCGCTCTTTGCCTGTTGGTGCTGGCTTCCGTCCCGCAATTCCCGCAATCCGCTCCGCCGCGCCGTACCGTGGCGATTACTGTTGACGATCTGCCTTATGTGCGCGGCAGTTTGCCCACTCACGATGAATCGGAAGTGAGACGTGCCGCCGGGATCACCAACCGAAAGCTATTATCTGCGTTTGACGCCCATCACGTGCCGGTCACCGGCTTTGTCATCCAGCAGTCCGTCGAGTCTCTTGGCGCTGTAGTCGGAACCGGCATTCTCAAGGAATGGATCGCCCACCACTTGGATCTCGGAAACCATACGTACTCTCACCCCGACCTCAATGATCTGTCCCCGGAACAGATGGAGCAGGACATCGTGCGAGGGGAGTCGGTAATCAAGCCGCTCATGACAGCCGCCGGGGAGAACCTGGCATTCTTTCGCTTCCCGTTCAACCACACAGGAGAGACTAAGCCGAAGCACGACGAAATCGCGGCATTCCTGAAACAGAGGGGATATAGCATTGCTACCTGTACCATCGACACCTCAGACTACATCTTCAACGATGCCTATCTACGCATATTGGCCAACCACGACGCTGCATCCGCGGGCCGATTGCGCGAAGACTACCTTGCATATACGAGCACGGAGATCGACTACTATTCCGGCCTGAACAGGCAGGTCTTCGGTTATGAGCCTCCCCAGGTCATGCTATTACACGATAATCGGCTGAATGGAGACGTCATTGACGAGGTGCTCCAACTGTTTGAGAAGAAAGGCTACCGGTTTGTGTCTCTGGACGCGGCCCAATCCGACGCTGCCTACCAGGTTCCGGACACATTCATCACCAAGTTTGGTCAAATGTGGGGCTACCGCTGGGCGAAGCAACGAAATATCCCGGTGAATGGGAGCTTAGAAACCGAACCGCCCAAATGGGTCACGGAGTACGGCAGGAACTGATCAGCTTTACTTCTTCTTTGCGCCTTCGCTCTCGGTATAGTGCTGCAGGTCTTTCTCGCCCTCGACGCAGGCGTACTCCATCTGCTGGTAATCAGCGTCGCGGTTGCGGACCAGGTCAAAAGCGATCGTAAACGGCCGGGTGAACACCTTGGCATCGTCAATGGTGGCCTTGTAGCCGATGGTATTTGCATCGACCATCGTGTATCTCTCGACGACGTGGATCGCGTCGCTGTGAAAGTTGCCGGCCATGTCGAACCAGGTGTCGCTGTTCTGATTCGTCACATCCACTACCAGGGTGTCGCCTTCCCAGTGGCCGCGGGAGTCTCCCTCGAACAGCCGGATGGGTTCCGAGATGTGCGGGCGGCCATCCAGCGGAATGATGCGGTAAGAGTGAAAGGCCTCGTAGAGCAACAGCACGCTGCCCGGCGGCTGCAGGATCTGGAAGCCGAACGGGGTGTACATCTGCCGCGGCACGCCGGAAAGGTAGCAATGCGCCTGCGGGTCCTCGAACATATGATGTTCCACCAAGTCCTTCTTCTTCGCGGCAGCCCAAGGCTGGTAAGGAATTCTGCCGTCTGGCGGATCGATAATCACGCCCTTGCCGGCCGGCACGCCGAACTCCGCCTTCTCGTGCGTCTCCAGATCGAATGCGGTGAAGAAGTTGGCCGTTTCCCAATAGCCCTGCATGTCAGGCTTGCCGTCGGGAAGCCGTGTGAACGGACCGGCTTTCGGTTGCTGCTTGCCGCCGCGGCCAGCACGCCCCTGCGCATCCATCTGCAGCGGAATCAACAGCGCCACGGCCGTCCCCACGACGGCGGCCAGCATCGTGCTCCAGGCAATCTTCATTTGCTTTGCTCCGGTTGTTTTTCCCGGTACACGTGACATTCATACTCGTACAACTGCGCGTTCTTGTCCGTGTTGCGGTAGAGCGTCATGGCAATCTTCCACGGCTTGGTGAAGACTTTAGGGTCTTCGATTGTGGCTTCGTAACGCAGCGTGTCCGGCGAAGCCCGCGTGTACCGCTCCACCACGTGCATCGCGCTGCTATGAAAGTTCCCCGAACTGTCCAGCCAGGTCTCGCCATTGTTATCCGTCACATCCACTACCAGGGTGTCGCCTTCCCAATGGCCGCGCGAATCGCCCATCCAGAAGTCAATGTCATCCAGGTGCGGCGTCCCGTTCATATGAATCGTGCGCGAAGCGTGGACATATTCGTACGTGATGGCCACGAACTTGGGAGTCTGGAAAATCTGAAACGGAAAGTGCATGTAGGTGATCCGCGGAACACCAGGAAGAAAGCAACGGTTCACCGGATCGGCGGTGGCACGCTTGGTGAAGTTTTCCTTTTGTTGATCCGCCGCCCAAGGTTGATACGGGATCCTCCCATCCGGCGGATCGACGATCACGCCTTCGCCGGCGTGAATCCCTGCCGCCGCGCTATGGGGCTCCAGATTCGCATCCGCCGTGTTGTGCGCTTCCCAGATTCCCTGCAAATCGGGCGTACCATCGGGCAGACGGGGAACTGCCGGGCGCGTTTGCGACCACGCCGGGGCGGTCAGCAACGCAAACAGCAGAAGCGATTTGGAATTCATCTCAGGCCGCCGACCCGGCGCGTCCCCACAGACGGGAAGAGGCCAAGGCTGCACCCTGCGAAAGGGATTTTAGCTTCAACCAGGTGATGGGCGGATGCACGGGACCAAAGCCGGCGAATGTGCCGAAACCGCAATCGCTTCCCGCCATCACGCGCTCGCGCCCGACCAGTTCCGCGAAGCGAGTGATGCGCTGGGCCACCAGTTCCGGCGCTTCCACGTAATTGGAGGTCGTCCCCAGAACACCGGGAATGAGGACCTTGTCTGCGGGAAGTTTCTGCGTCTTCCAGATCTCCCACTCATGTTCGTGCCGGGGATTGGCGCCTTCCAGCAGCATGGCCATAGGCTTCGCCTTAAGCACAATCGGCAGGATCGTAGTCAGCGGCAGGTCGTGTGTATGGGGGCCTTCGTAGTTGCCCCAGCAGACGTGGAACCGTACCCGATCCGCCGGCACATTAGCCAGTGCATGGTTGAGCGCCTCGATATGCAATTCGGCGAGCCGCAGAAACTCGGCTTCGGTAGCGTTCTTGAACCGGCTATGGCGGCCCATCGCCAGGTCCGGGCAGTCGAGTTGCAGCAGCAGCCCGGAATTTACGATGGTCTCGTACTCGTCGCGCATGGCTTCCGAGAGCGCGGCGGCATACTCTTCGTGAGTCTTGTAATACTCGTTCGGTTGGAACACCGCGATCGTGCCGGGTGAGACGGAGTTCATGAACGCCTCGGTCACCTTGGTGCGCGAAAGCGCATCCTGGTACCGTGCGATGTCCCGCTTCAGCGGCTCCATCGACTTCACCTTGATCGGTCCCTTGCAAACTGGCCGCAGGTATTTCGCCGAAGCACCGGCCTGGACCAGCCGATCGCGAAATTCTGGGTAATCGTCCAGATCTTGCGGCGTGGGACGCGCCGAATCCCCTTCGAATCCGGTCAGGCGGTGGCGAATATAGGTGGCGTAGCTGATTTTGCCCATTTCGCCATCGCTTACAACGTCCACGCCGGCTTCGGCCTGTTTGGCCACTACGTCGGCCACCGCTCTTCGCAGCGTGGAATCGAACTTCTGGGGATCGACTGCTTCGCCCCGATCCTCGGCAAAGAGGCAGTCCACCACGTCCTGCGGACGCGGCAAACTACCCACGTGGGTTGTCAGAATGCGGTCTGTGCTGGTTTTCATGGAAAGGTTTACTTATCCGATTTCTGGGCCGGGGGTGCACCGTCCGTGGGGGAGCCGGCCAGCAAACGCCGGCCATCCGGCGTTGTGACACTGGACGCCGTCATCGTGTGAGAGGCGTCTTTGGCGGCAAACCCCTCGATCACCACTTCATCGCCTTCCTTAATGGAGCTTCGCCGCCAGCCCTGGCGGTACAAAATGTTCGGCGGCGCGGTTTCACACTGCCAGCTCACCGTCTTGCCATTTTCGTCGGTCACGTCGATGCGCACCCACGAATGCGGGTTGATCCACTCCACCTGGGTGACTTTCCCCTTCAGCGTGATCGGCTTCTTGGCATCATACTCGGCTGCAAAAGAGTGGTGCGCCGCCGCCGGCAAAGCAGCCATTAAGAGGCTGCATGCCGCCACCAGAAGCTTCTGTTGCTTCTTCATTGATCGTTCCCTCCGCTCAATGAGCCGTAGCCGTTTCGGGCACGCGAATCGGTTCCAGCGACTTCATCATCTCGTCCTTGCGGTCGGCCCACCACGGCGGAAGGTGCAGGTTCTTGCCCAGTTCCGAGGCCTTCTCGTCCTTCTCGAAACCGCCCGGTACATTGCAGCAGCTTTCCACCAGGATACCGCCGGGGCAGCGGCAATACATGGAGTGGAAGTAGAATCGGTCTTTGATCTCGGAGGCATCGGTGTATCCCAGTTCTTCGTAGATCGCTTTCTGGCGCGCCATGGCTTCGTCGTCAGCAGCCCAGAGCGCGATGTGGTGCACCGTGCCCGCGCCGAAGGTCCAGCTCCCGGCAGGACGGTCGGGCTCATGGAGCAGCGTTACGGTCTTATTCGCCCCGCCCGTGCCGGTCTCGAAACGGTGGTAGGCGCCGTCGACACCGGTCTTTCGGAACCCCAGCGCTTCCACAAAAAACCGCTCGGTTTCCGGGATCTCGCGCACCGAGAGGACCGATCCGTGAAATCCGTGGACCGCCTCGCTCTTCGCAATATTCGGCGTGCTCCACGGCTGGCGATCGTCCTTGTCTTCGATGACTTCAAAGTCCAACGCGGCCGGGTGCGAGAAGCGGATGAACTTCTGTCCGAAACGCTCCGCAATCGGCTGCTGCGCAATTTTGTTTTTCTTGAGGTGCTCCTGCCAGAACGGCAGCGTCCCCTTGGACACGGTGAACGCCGTGGCCGAAACCTGGCCCGAGCCCTTGCGGCCCTGCAGGCGGCTATAGGGGAACGTGGTCATGATCGAACCGGGTTCGATCTGCGCGTTCGAGTAATAAAGATGATAGATGGGAATCTTGCCGTCCATCAGGACGGTCTGCTTCGCCATGCGCAGGCCAACAATGTTGGTAAAGAAATTGACGTCGTCTTGGGCGCCCCCGGCGCAAGCGGTGATGTGGTGATACCCGGTCAGTGGGTAATCCATGCGTTCCTCCAACGAACAGTAGCTCGGAAATCAGAGATGAGTTTCAAGGCAGCAAACTGGCTCTCAGGCAGTGGGTGGAACGAGTCTCAACCCAATGCATGCAATTTAACCAGTCCCGGAAATTATATCACTGCGCGAACAAGACCCGCTCCTCCGGGTCGATCGGGTCAAACGCCACGGCCCCTCTCATCTGCCGGGCGGCGGCCCCAGCGGGAGCGGCTCGCAGCAGTGCTTCTCGCGCCCAGCGCAGCGCTACGTTCTCGACCTGCGCGATCCTGCCGAACCATCGGGAGCGCAAGACCAATTCGCGAGTCCGGGGCTGGCGGCGGCGCTCATATTCCCGCAGGGCTTCCGCCACGATCGCGTGCTTCTTGAGGCACGCGGTTAGCACCGCGGCATCTTCAATCGCCTGACAGGCGCCTTGTCCGAGGTTGGGGGTCATCGCGTGAGCGGCATCCCCAACCAACGCAGCGTTTTCGCGAACGCAATTTGGCAAGGGATCCATGTCGTAAATGTCGTTGCGCAAGATGGAGCCTTCCTGCGCCGCTTCGATCAGGGCCTCGACTGGCGCATGCCATCCCCGGAACAGCCGCAACAACGCTTCTTTGGCCCGCCCTTCCGGGTCGCGTTCTCCCTCGGCAGCGTTGTTCGTGGCGAACCAGTACACTTTTCCCCGTCCCATCGGCACGATTCCAAACCGGCAACCGCGTCCCCAGGTCTCGGTGATCCTCTTGGCGCCGTCGAAAGCAACGATAGCCCTCCAGGCGGTGTAGCCAGCATAATGCACCCTCCGCTCGCCGAACATCCGTGTTCGCACGGCACTCCGCACGCCATCGGCGCCGATTAGCGCATCCGCGTGCGCCTCCTGGCCATTATGAAAACATGCCGTCACGCGGCCACCGTTTTGCTCGAAGCCCACGAGCTGATGCCCCAAGTGGAGCCGTTCCCCCGTGATCTCCCGCGCCAGCAAACCCAGTAAGTCCGCGCGGTGGAGGACGGCGATGTTGCCGATCTGCTCGCGAAATGTATCGGCCGGAACCCCCACGAGGACCTTCCCGCCAGCCGTCAGCAAGGCGCCTTGCACCCCTTGCACGCTCTGCGCGCGAATGGCCGCGCCTAGCCCGAGCACATCGAGGACGCGCAGCGCATTCGGAAACAGACTGATACCTGCACCCACTTCGCGCAGCGCAGGCGCCTGCTCGTATACCTGCGCGTCGATGCCGACCCTTCCAAGAGCAATTGCGGCGGTGAGTCCCGCGATTCCGCCGCCGACAACGATTACGCGCACTGTTTGCCGGTGTTACAGCGAGACTAGTTTCGCCCCCGCCAGGTCCGGGATCCGCTCCTGGTACTTCAGTGCGTCTTCGAGATTGCGCCGGGCCACCTGGGCGTGCTCCCGAGTCAGCATCTCCGCCCGGAACGCGTCCCGGTTGGCAATCGCTTCTACGATACTGCAGTGCTGGTCCGCGGATACTAGGAACAATTCATGCAGCGCCCCGGAGATGAATTGCCGTTCGAGAAAGGCTCCAGGCGAAGCAAATGGCAGCGAACATGCCTGCTCGATCGAGCGCTTGAGCATGCGGCTGCGGGAGAGATCGCGGAGCGCTGCGTGAAACTTCTCGTTCAGCCCGATGTACCGCTTAAAGGCTTCGACGTTCAACTTGGGGCGCCGCACCAGAGCGAGGATCTCCTCCGCCGCCTCGCGCATGGGCTGCAGGTCCCGCACATCTTTCATCCGCTGCACCGCCAGGCGCGCCGCCGCTCCTTCCAGCAATCCGCGCAATTCGATAGCGTCATAGATGTCTTCGGTCGAGAACTGTTGCACCACGAAACCGCGCGTAGGCCGCACGTCCAGGAAGCCTTCGTGCGCGAGGCGCTCCAGCGCGAGGTGCAGGGGAATGCGGGAAACCTTCAACTCCGCGGCCAACGGCACTTCGCGAATCCGTTCCCCTGGCCGGAACTGTCCCTTCACCAGCATCTCGCGCAGCGCCAGGGTGGCCCGCTCGGTCTGCGACGAGGCCTTGGCTTCCGATCCTTCCCCACTGATCTTCCGCAGTTTCAAACTGGTACCCAGACCTCCGATAGTTCTCAAATGTACCACGACGAGACTTTTGCATGCATTCTGAATGCGTCCACGGCACCACTCCCTCAGAAGCTGTGAAAAAAATCCGGGGACACTACTGCCGCGTGGTACAGCGGCACGATTTGGCCGCACTGGCCCGTAATGTCCCCGCATTTTTTCACAGCTCCCGGGCGGTCGAGGCTCGGTAACCCTTAGCGTGCGGTACACGGCATGGGGTCCCAGCCTGATGCGTCCGCTTGCCGTTTGAAATGCGTGCTCCTCTGAAACGGGCGGTTGAGATACTGTGGATCGTCCACCAGAGTGGTCACAATGAGCCACCGATCGCCATTAGCCTCGCGGCTCAGCAGGTCGAGATGCTCGGTAATTACGGCGTCCGCGCTATATGGCACGCCGTTTTTCTGTAAATAACCCGGCCGCACATGCGTGGTCACCACTTTCAGATCGCCGCCTTGCGCCGGGCCGCCGCGCCCGCGGCCTTCGCCCGCATATTCCCACTGCGCCACCGAGAATCCCTGCCAGTCCGGCGAGCCGGTGGGTGGCTGCGTCTTGCCGAAATGGAACATGCGCGTTTGCATCCCGGTGTCGGTCTCCATTTTCAGCGTGTTGTCGTCCTGCCACGTGATATGGAGACGGCCCGGCATGCGCATAATGTTTCCCGCGCCATAGCCCCGGCACGCTTCGCCAGCGGCTTGGTCTTTCGCCGGATCCCAAGCGTCCGCCACCTTCTTCCCCTCCGGTGTGAGCGGGATGCTCGGGTAGTCCCCCTTCGCCGGTGTCATCATGCGGAACCGCCAATCCTCCGTTACCACGGATACCCAGTAGCCCGTGAGATCCGCCGGAGCCGCCGCCTTCGCAGTTTGTGGTCCGCGTTGTGCATGCAATCCGGACGCCAGGCATCCCGCCGCCATGAATAGAATTCCGCGCTTCATCCGTGAATCCTTACTTCTTATTGCTCAAGCTCCGGTACACCGCTTCGATAAACATATCCGTTGTCCAAGGCCCCGAGACCGCGCCGTAGATGCCGTCATAATCGAGCGTAGGCTTGGCCGCCTTGACCTGCTCGAGCGTCATATCCTTCTTGATCAGCGCCTGAATGCGATCCCGAATGATCGTTACCATATCGCGGTAATAGGCCACGTCGGCCGCGTCCGAAAGGTGCCCGTGGCCGGGAATGACCATGGTGCCGCCTTCCAGCCGGAATTCCGGAATAGCCATGTCGAGAAGCCGGTTGAGCGCGTCAATTTCTCCCTTCACACTGCCGCCGCGCTGCACGTCGATCATGGGGTAGCGGTCGGGCGTGAAGACATCCCCGGCGCTGATCACGTCCGACCCACGGAACCACACAACCGTGTCGCCGTCCGTATGCGCTGCCGGCATGTGGATCATCTGCACCCCCTCGCCGTTGAAATAGTGGCTCAGGTTCATCAAATCGATGTCATAGGTATCGGTGGGCAGCACGCCGAACGGCGCTTTGGCGGACGTCATCCGGTTGAGGACCGCCTGGTGGGCCAGCACGGCCGCCCCCTCGCCCGCATCCGAGAGATTCCCTGCGACATTTCCCCCGGTGAAGGTCTTGCCTGCCTTGGCGATTGCCTCGTTGCCGCCCGAATGATCCGCGTCCACCGCTGTATCGATGATGTAACGGATTGGTTTCGGGGGTTCCTTCGTATCGACGATTTCGCGCAGGGTGGAACGTCCTTCCGCGCCGAACCCCAAGTTCTCCACGCCATTCGTGGCCGTCGCGGTTTGAATCTGGCGGATGGTTGCCAACACTTGGCCGCTCATCGCCGCCGGGCCGGTATCCACCAACAGCACCCCATCGCGCCCCACCGAAACCGTCAGGTTGCCCGACGCTCCCGCCAACATGTACACATTGCCGCGAACATGCAGGACATGGATGTCTGAGGCTGGTTGCGCGGCGGCCACTCCGAGAAACAGTGATGCGAGCATAGCCACGCTCAGGCCCCATCCCAAGGCGCGGCTACGGCCGCGTGTCCATATGGTTAGCATAGCCCTAACGATCCTTCACCAGCTTGGCGGTGGCGCCCTGCAGCTTCTTGCGATATTCCGGGTACATCGTCTCGGCTCCGCCGCGCGCCGCCTCTCGTGGCACGCCGTAGCGGTCGGCAAACTCATTCAGCGACGGGTTGGCCCCCGGCAGCACGTTCGGCACCACGCCCTTAGGACGCTCGACCTCAGTCACCGTGTCGCACGGATAAGGCGGAATGTGCTGGTGCACGTCCAGCTCGTAATCGGTGCTGCGGATGAAAGGCTCGGTGAGATAAACCGGATCGTTCACGATAGTGACCACGGTTAGCCAGTCGCCATGCCGGATCCAGTGCTCCGTGACAGTGGCTTTTTCGCTGCGGGCCATGCCATTACGGCGTATGTAGCTTTCCTTCAAATGCGTGACATACGTGGTTAGGACATCGCCTTCGTACTTGCCCGTGGAGAATCCTGCCCAGGTGTGGGGCGCGTAATCCGGCGGATGCGGCCGCCCGTCCATGTAGACGGGCCGGTCCACGGAGCGCAGCCACTCCGCATGCCACGCCACGATCTCGCGCGAGGCTGGGTCCACTTCCTTCCAGATCCGGAGATTCGAAGGCCCGCGCCAGATGTAATCGGCTCCGTGCGGCCGGCACTGCCACTCCGGCAGAGTCAGCAGCGAAGCACTCCAGGTATCGGCCCGCATGCGCGCCGCCGCATTCACCGGCAGCCCCAGGTAGTCGCCCAATTCCGGTCCCGGCACGCGCTCCGGCTGATCTTCGTAGAACCGCGGCGCCCAATCGCCGGAGAAATCCATTTCCGCCACCGCCGGCAGAGCGCTCCACACGAGCCCCGCGAACAGCAGCCAGACCCCAACCCGCATACCGCCTCCCTCTTTCAACCGGATCAATATATCAGAGTCGCGAGAATCAGTAGCCAGCACTCCGGAATTACACTGCCTCCCGCAGCACCGGCAGAGGAGGCAAGCGATATTCTGGACTAAGGTGGCGTCCTCTCATTTGCGCATCCGAAATCAAAATCTCCAAGCCGGTGAGTCAGGTTGATTTCATGCCGGAGACTCTCTCGCTATCCCAAGCCCGCTCTCTCGCCGTTGCATCCCAAGGATTCGGCGCGAAGCCGTCCGGGTCTGCCGCTGCTCTCCGCAAGCTGGCGGCTCGCTTGCACGCATTCCAGATCGATTCAGTAAACGTGTTGATCCGCGCTCATTATGTTCCGGCGTTCGCGCGCCTCGGCCCGTATCGGATGGAGGCGCTCGATCGTCTGGCTTACACCAAGCGTGAGCTTTTTGAATATTGGGGACACGCGGCTTGCCTCATGCCGGTTTCGCTTTATCCGCTGCTCCGGTATCGAATGGACAAGCATCACGAGGCGACGCAGCAGTACATGCGATCCGATGCCGGCCGTTACATGGCACGCGTTTACGCCGAGGTCGCCGAGCGTGGTCCCATCACGGCCGCCGAGCTGAGCGATCCCGGCAAACGGTCAAAGGGCTGGTGGAGCTGGTGGGGATCGGGCAACGGGAAGTCGGCGCTGGAACATCTATACGACGCTGGCCTCGTCGCGATCGCCGGCCGGCGCGGCTTCGAGCGCACTTACGATCTCACCGAGCGAGTCATCCCGAGACCGGCGTTGGAAGCGCCCGCCCCTCCACGCGAGGAAGCGATGAAGCAGTTGATCTGTCTCGGAGCGAAGGCATGTGGCATCGGAACATTGCAGGATATCGCGGGCTACTTCACTGTCGACGATTGGCGCGACCGATTGCCGGCAGGTCCGTGGTGGGCATATCCCAAAGACGTGCGCCGCCGCGCGAAGTCCGTTGCCAAGCGCCTGGTATCCGAACTTGTCGAGGAGAAGCGCTTGCTTCCGGCGCTCGTCGAGGGGTGGAAAGAACAGGCCTACCTGCATCCGCGGGCATCCATTGGCGGAACGGAGAGCCTTCGCGCGATCGTCACACCGTTCGACTCGCTGGTTTGGGATCGCGACCGCATCGAACGGCTTTTCGGGATGAAGTACCGGATCGAGATGTACACACCGCCGCCGAAACGCATTTATGGATATTACGTGTGCCCATTTCTGCTGGGCGATACTCTGGTAGCCCGGTGCGATCTCAAAGCGGATCGCGCGCGCAAGGTTCTGATCGTGCAGGGCGCGTTCCTGGAGCCGGGAGAGAACGCGCGCCGCGTCGCTGCGGAGTTGGCGTGCGAGCTTCGCGAAATGCAATCGTGGCTGGAACTGGGCCGCATCGAAGTAAACAAGCGCGGCGATCTAGCTGCGGCGCTGTCCCAGAGCTTACATGGACGAACCCGCCGCAGAGTCGAGAGCAACAGGGAATCAGTGTAGGGAGCTAATATCGTTGACGAATTCTAAAAGCATTTGCTGACGCTCGCGGCCCAGCAACGCGAGGCAATTTGAATCGAGTTACGTCTGGTACCGGCAATTTTCCGCACCCAAGCCGATTGGGATTACAATATCTCAGACGATAATTCATCGGATCGGGGTGAAATCATGCGCCTGACTCGAGCAGCGGTCTTTTGGACAGCGTGCTGCAGCGGCGCCCTCCAGGCACAGCCCAGCCCTTGCGATCCTCATCTGCTCCAACCTGCCAGTGACCCAAACGGCTATCGACTCAGAGGCGATCGCTGCGAGGGTATCTACATCCGGGAAGTAGCGGGCAGTTCGGCCGTCTTGCTGGTATCGCTCACACGTTCGGTGCTTGATTACGACCTTAAGTCGGGCGGGGATCTCGCGATCGACTGGCGCGCCCCATCGAACCAGCAACCCGTCCGCTTGCGCGGCGTGGGACTTCGCCAGCGGCTCTATTATCAGATGGACGCGGTGCGTCCCGCCGGGACAACGTCGTACACCTGGAACACCGGCGTGCTGGCGAACCTGAATCTGAAGCCTGAAGAATTAGGGATGCTGGCCTGGGTGCCGTCACCCGTAGGCGCTCAGACGCGAGACGTCTATCTTCCGCTAGGAGTCAGCCAGGGGAAAAGCACCGGGACCAACACAGGATACCGTGTAACCTTGTCTCCCAGTGCCGAGTTGTCCGAGGTCTACGTAACACTTTCACCCATTGGCCCGGACGGACGCTCTAAAGCGCCGGTGCTGAATGGAAAGAAATTGGGGCTGGGTTATTACCCGGCGCTGCGCGCCTTTTCCTTTCCGGTTGCCGACCCGGGCCCGCCCGGGATCTATGCGCTGGATGTCGCGGCTGTCCTGAATACTGGTGAACCGTCCACCATGAGAATGTGGTTTTATCATTCGGGCAGATGACTTCAATGAGCGCTGCGCCCAACCCGGCTCCGAGCGGAAAAGAGAAGGGGGATTTCGAACAACTACTTCGAGATCATATTCGCGCAGCGAGAGAGAGCGCTGCAGAAGCCGGCGAAGTGCCCGCCGAACAAGTAGAGTCCATAGCCCGGTTGAAAGAGCTCATCGAGATCAGCCGTTTTCTGGCGCCCAAACCTCGTCACAGGCGCTGGCCGGTAGTGGGAACTCTTCTGCTTGCACTTGTGCTGGCGAGCTTCCTGTTTTTCGACCGGATGCGAACCGCTGATGTTGAGATGGACGTAAAAGCTTCGGAAGTGGCGTTTCAACTATCCCGTCCCTACAAGCTATGGGACAGGCTGAGTGTGAGTGCGGCAGGCGTTTCC
>Ga0209060_10000588_pt1 | contig 60134 bp, 44 predicted proteins | sample Coa_R1_8_FD_187155 | JGI IMG/M metagenome (GOLD analysis project Ga0209060, IMG submission 187155) | Surface soil microbial communities from Centralia Pennsylvania, which are recovering from an underground coalmine fire - Coalmine... | ecosystem: Environmental > Terrestrial > Soil >...
GGATGCAGTCTTGCGGGCGGCGGCAGCCGGTCAAGGGCGATTGGCGCGCGTTTAATCGCGCGCCGATCGCCGCTTAAGCGGTCGAGACCCTTGACCGGCTGCCGCCGCCCGCGACAAAGAGCATCCACGCGATCAAGGCCGCGAGTGATCGCGGGTTGGCCGCTTTTCACGTCCTGCCCCACTCAAGATTCAAAAGCGCGCGCCTCCATCCGGGCTGGACAGGCACAGTCTGGATCAGCACGGCGATCGTTTGCTTTGCACCATCGCAGGGATGACAATCGCCAAAAACCGCCATAACTTCACTGTCGCGTTCGGGTGAGCAGCTTTCGGCGCCCCATTTGGCCGACCGGGAGGCCGCCCTGAATCCCGCCAATGCCGGCCCACAAAGGGAGGTTTGGGAACCATGGCAAAATCGATCGCACAGCTTGTTGCGGCGGGTACATTGGCCGGCATCCTCGGCGCCGCCGCGAACGCCGAGACGACGCCGGCGCATGGCGTCGCGCCGGATTTTTCCTCCGGCCTTGCCGGCTGGGTGGCGAACGAACAGGACTTCGTGGCGGTTCCCGGCAAGCCCGGTCCCGTCGTGTCTGACCCGGCCCATCCCTACATCAACAATCTTCTCGCCCGCCGCATTGGCGCCCAGCCAACCTTCAGGGTCGCCGATCTCGCCAATCCCAACCTTAAGCCGTGGGCCAGGGAGGTCATGAAGCGCGAAAACGAGAAGGTGCTCGCCGGAGGGATCGGATTTACGCCGCGCTCGAGCTGCATGCCGGCAGGTGTGCCAGCCTTCATGCTGTTTCCCGTCGTCGAGCCGATCTTCTTCGTGCAGTCGCCCAAGACGGTTCTGATGATCTTTGCGGGCGATGCCCAAATACGGCACATTTATCTCGACGTGCCCCATTCCGCGCATCCGAAACCGTCATGGTACGGCGAGTCGGTCGGGCATTACGAGGGCGATACGCTGGTGATCGACACCATCGGATTCAATGACAAGACCTATGTGGACAATTTCCGCACGCCGCACAGCGACAAGCTTCATGTGCTGGAGCGCTGGACCCTCGCCAATGAAAACACCATGCGCGTAACGTTCACGGTTGAGGATCCCGACACGTTCAACCAGCCGTGGACGGCGGCTTTCAGCTTCCACCGCATTGAGCGGCCGCTGTATGATGAAGAAGTATGCGCCGAGAACAACACTTTGCTGTTCGACTACCACGTACCGACCGCGGATAAGATCGATTTCTGACGGGCGCCTGGTCGCCCGTCACGCCGGTGAGAAGGCCGGTCGGCGAATGGCCGCGGATCGCCCGGCAGCGCCTCCAGGTACCGTTGGCGCGGCGGAAGGGCCCGCTGTGCCGCTGGAAGGCCCACCGCTGCATTGCGGGCCGCCGCTGGATCACGCCACGGCGCGCTTGGCAGCAGCGGCCGAAGCAGGCATCCTCGTCACATTTGGGGAATAACAATTGACGTGACTGGAGGAAGCGTCATGCTCTACCGAGCTTCGATCGGCATGATTGTCTTTGCGGCAGCAGCATTATCCATGCCTTCGGCAACTCGAGCATTCGACGACGCCATATATCCTGCGCTGACGGGCCAGTGGACCAGGGCGATAGTCCCGGGAGCTGTCGGCCAACCTCCATTCGATCCGGCGAAACCACCGGGCCGAGGACAAGAAGCCCCGCTCACGCCCGAATACCAGGCCAAATTCGAGCGCATCCTCGCCGATCGCGCCGCCAGCGGACTGGGCGATGTCGTGTCGACGACGTGCCTGCCGCCCGGCATGCCGATGATGATGCAGGCCTATGAACCGATGCAAATCACTGTGCTGCCGGACGTCACCTATATTTTGATCGATCATATTCACGAGAGTCATCGAAGGATTTTCACCGACGGACGCGCGTGGCCCAAGACCTTTCAGCCGAGCTTCACCGGCTATAGCATTGGCAAATGGATCGATGAGGACGGGGATGGGCGTTTCGATGTGCTCGAAGCCGAAACCCGCTATTTCAAAGGGCCGCGTTTCTTCGACAGCAGCGGCATTCCGCTGCATGAGGATGGCGAGAGCGTCATCGGCGAGCGCATCTATCTCGACAAGGCAGACCGCAACCTTCTTCATGATGAAATCACTGTGACCGACCACGCACTGACCCGTCCGTGGACGGTGGTGAAGAGCTATCGCCGCACCCTCGACCCGCTGGCAGATTGGCCCGAGTTCATTTGCAATGAGCAGATCCCATTCGTTCATATCGGCAATGAGACCTACAAACTAAGTCCCGACGGCTATCTGATGCCGACCAGAAGCCAGCAGCCCCCGCCGGACCTGCGATATTTCAGTCAACCTAAAAAGTAACATCCTGCCAGCTTTTATACTGCGGTTTCATCAGAAACGGGAAGGACAAGCCCATGTTGTACCGAGGTTTGATCGGCGCCGCAGCGCTTGCAGCATCGCTGGGCGTGGCGCCCGGCGGCGCGCTTGCGTTCGATGAATCGAAATATCCGGATTGGAAGGGCGCGTGGCGTCGCGTCGCCGTGCCCGGAGTTGTCGGTCAGCCGTCATACGACCCGACAAAGCGCGGCGGCCAGTTTCAAGAGGCCCCATTGACTCCGGAATATCAGGCCATCTTCGAGGCCAACCTCAAGGACCAGGCTGCCGGTGGACAGGGCACCGACCCGACCTATACATGCCTCTCGCCCGGCATGCCGAGGGTCATGACCACATTCGCCCCGTTTGAGATCGTCGTGACGCCGCAGATGACCAATTTTCTGATCCAGCACATCCACGATTCGCGCCGGATCTTTACCGACGGCCGCGACTGGCCGAAGAAAATCGTGCCGACCTTCGTCGGATATTCAATTGGCCGATGGATCGACACCGATGGGGACGGCCGCTACGACGCGCTCGAGATAGAGACGCGCGGATTGAAAGGTCCCCGATCCTATGATCCGGCCGGCCTTCCCTTTCACTCCGATAATCAGAGTATTTTCAAGGAGCGCGTTTACTCCGACAAGAACGATCCGAACGTCCTCTACGACGAGATCACGACGTTCGACCACGCGCTGACGCGACCGTGGACAGTTACAAAGAAATATGCTCGCGTGCAGACCAAGCCGCCCGAGTGGGTCGAGGAAGTTTGCGCTGAAGGCAACGGTGATGTCGAAATCGGCAAGGAGGGGTACTTCCTGAGCGGGGACGGCCACCTGATGCCCACCAAGAAGGACCAGGCGCCGCCGGACCTGCGGTATTTCAAGCCAAGCCAGGACTAAGGGGGAGGCCGGGGCAGATCGCGCGTGATCCCTTTATCCGGAGCATTTTCGATCAGGTTGAGCATCTCCTGCGGGAGTCTTGGCCGGGCTTGTCTCAGCCCTCCACTTCTTAGTCGCTGAGCCACCGCAAGAAAAGACGTGGATGCGCGACAAGCGCCGGCATGACGCCCATGAGAATGATACGGCGCTCTGCCAAAATGGCCGGTTTGGTTCAAGATGAGCCGCCCGAACGGGTCGTTGGCTCGCCTTTAAGGCTGCACCGACACTCTCACCGCCAATCCTCCGAAGACTGGCGGTTCCAAATTCCGGCTAGGAGGAAACTGACCCGGTAGGACCGCGCCACGGGTAGCAGAAGTTTCATGCGCTGCAGGTCGGGCCAGGCCCGGTGGAAAACTCTTTTCAATTTCGAGTGGGGCAGGACGTGAAAAGCGGCCAACCGGCGATCACTCGCGGCCTTGATCGCTTGGATGCTCTTTGTCGCGGGCGGCGGCAGCCGGTCAAGGGTCTCGACCGCTTAAGCGGCGATTGGCGCGCGATTAAACGCGCGCCAATCGCCCTTGACCGGCTGCCGCCGCCCGCAAGACTGCATCCAAGCGATCAAGGCCCTCGCCAAGGCCGCGCGCCTCAGGCTTCTGCACCCACTCAAGATTCAAAAGAGGCCAAATTCCCTCAGAACAGGGAAAATAACAGGGAATTTCGAAAATCTGAGGCTATTCCGGCGCTCTTACTTATCTCCTGATAACCATGATAACTGAACCAATTATCCTAAATCCGTGAGTTGGAAAGCATTCACCCCCGCAGAAAGCGCTGATAAATCGACGACCCTTTGAAAATCAGTCAGCTGCGGAGCAGTTACAATTTGGCGCCTCCAAGCGTTCTCTTTCTTGCTTGTGGGCCAAGGACATCGCGAAAATCAACGACGCCAACTCACGGATTTAGGATTATTATATGCCGCATCTGGGCTTTGTCAACTTCAGGTTGTTTCGCTTGCGCAAGATGAAGCCGTCAGGCGAAGCGGTTATTGTTGTGGCGATCCTTGCTACTTGCTTGCTACTCCGCGGCCTTGACATGGAACGCTTGCTCGCCATCAACCTCGCGCTTGCCGAAAAGCCAGGTCTGCAGGCGGTCGAGATAGAGATAGACAACCGGCGTCGTATAGAGGGTGAGCACCTGGCTGAGCGCGAGGCCGCCGACCATCGCATAGCCGAGCGGCTGGCGCAGCTCAGAGCCTGTGCCCGTGCCAAGCATCAATGGCAGGCCCGCGAGCATGGCGGCGGCGGTCGTCATCATGATCGGGCGGAACCTTAACAGGCAGGCCGCTCGAATGGCGTCGATGGGGGCGAGCCCGCGGTCGCGCTCAGCCGCAATCGCGAAGTCGACCAGCATGATGCCATTCTTCTTCACGATGCCAATCAGGAGAATGATGCCGATGATCCCGATCACTGACAGATCGATGCCAGCGAGAGAAAGCGAGAGGAGTGCGCCGACCCCTGCCGAGGGCAGCGTCGACAAGATCGTGAGCGGGTGGATGAAGCTCTCATAAAGCATTCCAAGAATGATGTAGACCACGATCAGCGCCGCGGCGATCAGAGCCGGCTCGCTCGCGAGCGACGTCTGAAAGGCTTGCGCGTTGCCTTGAAAGGTGGCGATGATCGAGGACGGTTTGTTGAGTTCGCGCTCCGCCTCCTCGATTGCCGTGACAGCCTCGCCAAGCGCGACGTTCGGGGCCAGATTGAACGACAGCGTGACCGCCGGAAATTGACTTTGATGATTGACGACGAGCGGCCCGACCTTCGTGCTATCGACAGTAACGAGTGTTGACAACGGCACCGCGGCGCCCGTCAACGGCGATTTTATGTAGATGCGGTCCAGAGTGGAGGGTAATCCCTGGAGTTCCGGCTTAACCTCCAAAATCACCCAGTATGTATTGATCTGGGTATAGTACTGCGCAACCTGCCGCTGGCCGAAGGCGTCGTTGAGGGTGTCGTCGATCAGTTGTGGAGTGATGCCAAAACGCGAGGCTTGGTCGCGATTGATGGTAACAGTAAGCTGCGGGGCGCTGTTGAGGAGGTCGGTGGCGACGTCGGCGAGTTGAGGCAGCGTCTTCATCTTGGCGAGCATCTTGCCCGACCATTCGGCAAGCTCCGCAATGTCGACATCCTGCAATGTATACTGGAACAGGCCGCGCGACAGTCGTCCTCCGACCGTAATATCCTGCGGAATCTGCATGAAGACGGCTGCGCCCTTGACCGCGGCGAACTGCGGTCGCAGCCGGTCGATGATCTGTGCGGCAGTCACGTCACGCTGGTCGCGCGGCTTCAACGTGGCGAAGATGCGGCCGCTGTTGGTTGTGTTGGCGCCGCCGCCGCTGCCCATGTTGGAACCGAAAGTCGCAATATCCGGATCCCGGGCGACGATGGCGCCGATCTCCTCCTGTATCCGCATCATCTCGGTCGGCGAAACATCTTGTGCCGCTTCGGTCAATCCAAACAGCTGGCCGGTGTCCTGAATCGGGAAAAAGCCCTTCGGGATGGTGAAGAAAAGGACGGCTGTGAGCGCCAATGTGGCAAAAAACACGGCAAGCGTGATCCTCTGGCGGGCCAGCGCAATGTCGAGCGTGCGCCGATAGCCCGCTAGCAGCATATCGAAGAATGCTTCGAAAGCCCGGTAGACGCGGCCATGCTCGTGCGCCGTCGGCCGCATGAAACGCGCCCCCAGCATCGGGGCAAGCGTGAGCGAAACGCAGGCCGATACCACGATCGAAGCCGTGACCGTGAGAGCGAACTCGCGGAACAGCCGGCCAATGATGCCGCCCATCAGCAGCAACGGTATGAAGACTGCGATCAGCGACACGCTGATCGACAGCACGGTGAACCCGATTTCGCGCGCGCCATTGAGCGCCGCTTCGAACGGGTGTTCGCCGTCCTCGACGTGGCGGTGAATGTTCTCGACAACCACGATGGCGTCGTCGACCACGAAGCCGACCGCAATGGTCAGCGCCATCAGCGAAAGATTATCGAGACTGAAGCCAAGCAGATACATCGCCGCGGACGAGCCGAGCAACGCCAGCGGCACCGTCACCGACGGTATCACCGTCACCCAAAAATCGCGGATAAACATCAGAATCACCATCACTACCAGGACTACTGTGATGGCGAGAGTGGACTCGACTTCGGCCACGGAGGCGCGGATGGTTGTTGTGCGGTCGAGGATGGTGGAGACCTTGATGGAGGGCGGGATGCTGGCCGTCAATAACGGCAGCCGCGCCTTGATGGTATCAACCGTTTCGATGACATTGGCGCCGGGCTGCTTGTAGACGACAAGCAGAATGTCGCGACTGAGGTTCTCGTAAGCCGCAATCGTAGTGTCGGCCGGCCCCTCGACGGCTTGACCGATGTCGCGTACTCTTACCGGCGCGCCGTTGCGGTAGGCAAAGATCACGTCGTCATATTCCGCTGGCCGCATGAGTTGATCGTTTGCAGCAATCGTGAAGCTCTTTTCGACGCCGTTGAGCGTACCCTTGGCGGCGGTCGTCGTTGCGGTGATGAGCCCCGCGCGCACGTCCTCCAGGGTCAGCCCGGTCGCCGACAGCTTGGCAGGGTCGACCTGGACCCGGATCGCCGGCTTCTGCTCGCCGGCGATCGTCACCTGGGCCACTCCGGGCACCTGGGAGATCTGCTGGGCCAGAATATTGTCGGCATAGTCGTCGACCCGGGTAATCGGCAGAACGTCGGAACGCGCCGATAGAATCAAAACGGGTGAGTCTGCCGGATTGACCTTCTTGTAGGAGGGCGGCGGAAACAGATTAAGCGGAAGCTGCCTCGCGGCGGCCGTGATGGCGGCCTGAACGTCCTGGGCGGCGCCATCGATGTTTCGATTGAGGGCGAACTGGAGCACGATTGTGGTGGCCGAGAGCGTGCTCACCGACGTCATCTGAGTGATACCGGCGATCTGGCCGAACTGACGTTCGAGTGGCGCCGCGACCGAAGCGGCCATCGTCTCGGGGCTTCCGCCCGGAAGCCCGGCCGTGACCTGGATGGTCGGAAAATCGACCTGCGGCAACGCCGCGACTGGCAGAAAGGGGAAAGACGCGAGGCCGGCAAAAGCGAATGCCGCCATCAGGAGGGCGGTTGCCACTGGCCGCCGGATAAATGGCTCAGAAATGTTCACGGCGCGCGTCCTTGAGCAGCGGAAATCGCAGCCGATCTTTCCCTCGGCGGCTGGATCGCCACCCGCGCGCCCGGCTGCAGCCGATAATATCCTTCGGTCACGACACGCTCGCCGTCTTGAAGGCCGTCCGCCACAATGGCGACGTCGTCTGCGGGCGGCCCCGTCTTGATGGGCCGCATCTGCGCTTTGTCATCGGCTCCGATCACCCAGGTGAACAGGCCGTTCGGACCGCGCTGCAGGGCCGCCAGCGGAATCGTGAGGGCGCCGCGCGCAGTGGTGAGCAGCGCGCGCGCATTGACGAATTCGCCGGGCCACAGTCGTTCGTCGGTATTGGGAAACAGAGCCTTGAGCCGGATCGTTGCAGTCGCCTGGTCGATGACCGCGTCGATGAGCAACAGCTTGCCGGCGCCAAGCGCCTTGACGTTGTTTTGATCGAACGCTGTAACTTCGACCGGACCGCGCTCCATCGCCTCGCGCAGCGGCTCGAGGTCTATTTCCGGAAGGGTAAACACAACCGCCGCCGGCTGGGTTTGCGTAAGCACGACGAGAGGGGTCGAGTCGTTGGCATGAATAATGCGGCCAAGGTCAATCTGACGGATGCCAGCGCGGCCGTCGATGGGCGACGTGATTGTGGTGTAATCGAGCTGAGTCCGGGCGCTTTCGATTGTAGCGTCATCGGCTTTGAGCGAAGCCTTCAGGGCGTCGACCTTCGCCTGCTGCTGATCAACCACCTGCTGGGTTTCAAAGCTGCGGGCGACCAGGGTTTTGGCCCGCGTCAGGTCTTTGTCGGCGGAAATCAAACTGGCTTCGTCTTGGGCTTTCTTCGCGACCGCCTGGTCAAGTGCAGCCTGGAACAGCCGGGGATCGATTTTGGCGAGCACGTCGCCCGTCTTGACGCGCTGGCCCTCGGTAAAAGCAATCTCAATGAGCTGGCCGTCAACCTGGGAATGAACCGGGACTGTGTTGAGCGCCTGAACGGTCCCAAGGCCGCTCAAATAGATCGGCACGTCTTGCCGGATCGCCGCCGCGACGCTGACCGGTATCGGCGGCGGCGCCGATACGCGCTTTTCCTGCGCGCCGTGCAGGTATCGATAATATCCCGCCGCTGCCGCCAGGATTGCCGCGAGCGCTATCGCGACCGGAAAAAGACGCCTCCTTGATTTCGCCGGGAAGCTTGATGACGTCACGAACACCCCTCTGCGGCCATACCGGCAAGCAAGTATCGTGCCGTTCGACCCCGCCGTTCTGATGGCACGTCGAACGATACATTGAAATGACCGGCGCGCATAGCCTGGAGGGAAGCGCCTGAATGCCGGCGGTTCAGCAGCGGCGTCGCGGGCCGCACCGGCCTTTCGCGCGCCTCGCGGAGCCTGTATGTTCCACCACAGCATGGGACCGAAAGCAAACAGTGGCTCGGCAAACACTGGAGGGACAACAGCGATGAATCTATCGCTTCGCTGCCTTTTCGTCGCGCTCGCATTGGCGCTGCCGGGGGCAAATGCTTTGGCGAAGGACTTTGAAGTCGTCACCCGCCCCAACCTGGAGTTCGTCGAGCACGATGGCGCTCGTCTGGCAGGCGATCTCTATCTGCCGAAAGGAGTGGACAAGGCCCCGGTCATCGTCGCCGCCCATGGCGGCGGATGGCAGGCCGGCAGCCGCGCGTCTTACAGGCATTGGGGGCCGTTCCTGGCGCGCAACGGCTACGCGCTGTTTTCCATCGACTATCGGCTCGGCAAGGCTGGCGCCTTTCCGGGGAGCGTCTACGACGTCAAAGCGGCAGTCCAGTTCGTGCGCGCCAAGGCGGCCGATCTCGGGGTCGACCCGGAACGCATCGGCATCATGGGCGATTCCGCCGGGGGGCATCTCGCCGCTCTTGTGGGGCTCGCGCCTGACCAGTTCGCAGCCGAATACCGCAGCGACGCCAATTATGCGGTGCCTGCAAACGTGAAGGCGGTGATTGCCTTCTACGGCGTCTACGACATGCTGGCGCAATGGCAGCATGACCAGCTCGCGCGCCCGCGCGACCAGATAACCGAGAAATACCTTGGCGCGTCGCCGATGCAGAACCGGCGTGTTTATTTCGACTCCTCGCCTATGAGCTATGCGACGACCGATCGCAACCGCGCCCGGTTCCTGCTCATTCACGGCACAGCCGACGATGTGGTCGATCCGGCCACCCAGTCCCAGGCGTTCCAGAACGCGCTCAACCAGGCTGGCATCTATGTGCGCCGGTTCGTGATACCGGGCGCTGGCCACTTCTGGGCGAGCGACCCGTTCGAAGGCGAGATCGGCGGCTACGGAGCGACGGCCGCGCCGACGATCCTCAGGTTTTTAGAGAACGCGCTTTAAGCGGCCGGGCCACGCGACCGATTCCATTTAACGCTGCAGAGTATTCGGTCGATTAATCCATTTGCTCGTCATGCGCGGGCCTGACTCGCGCATCGCTTCCCTTCGCACGAGTCTATATCGAAGCCGATGGATCCGCGGGTCAAGCCTGGTCAAGCCCGCAGGCGGGAGAAGTCGAGGTCGATCGAGACTGCAAGTTGCGCGCCTCGCCAGCGCTCCGCGACAGCCGCCGTCTCTCCGGAAAGCCATGAACAGCGCTCCCGCGGCGCGCCAACAAGCTGGGTTCGAGCTGATGTGGGAGGGCGCCGCACCTGATTCCACAGAGCGAGCGGCACGCCGGTTTGCGAGATGCCGCGTTGACGTGCTGCGGTTCCGGCGTTGACAATCGGCGCCTTGCGGGGCTTGTTGGCGCACCTTTTTCGGGATGCCCGCAATGATCGAAAAGACCTATGACCCCGCAGACATCGAGCGCCGCGTCTCGGCCGCCTGGGAGGATGCGCTAGCCTTTGCGGCCGGCCGGCCGGAGCGGCGCGGCGCCCACCCCTTTTGCATCGTCATCCCGCCGCCGAACGTGACCGGGTCGCTCCATATGGGCCACGCGCTCAACAACACGCTGCAGGACGTGTTGTGCCGGTTCTGGCGCATGCGCGGGCGCGACGTGCTGTGGCAGCCCGGTACCGATCATGCCGGCATCGCGACCCAGATGGTGGTCGAGCGTCAGTTGATGGAGCGCCAGCAGCCGTCGCGGCGGGAGATGGGGCGGGAAAGGTTCCTCGAACGGGTGTGGGCCTGGAAGGCGGAGTCGGGCGGCGTCATCGTTAATCAATTGAAGCGCCTGGGCGCCTCGTGCGACTGGTCGCGCGAACGCTTCACGATGGATGAAGGCCTTTCACGCGCAGTCCTGAAGGTGTTCGTGACCCTCTACAACGAGGGGCTGATCTACAGGGACAAGCGCCTCGTCAATTGGGACCCCAGGTTCCAGACGGCGATCTCCGACCTCGAAGTGCAGCAGGTCGAGACGAAGGGAAGCCTGTGGTACATCCGCTATCCGATCGAGGGAACCGAGGAAAGCATAACGGTCGCCACCACCCGTCCGGAGACGATGCTGGGCGACACCGCGGTGGCGGTTCATCCCGGGAACGACCGGCTGAAGCACCTGATTGGCAGGACCGCCATCCTGCCGCTGGTCGGTCGGCGCATCCCGATCATCGGCGATGACTATGCCGATCCCGACAAGGGCAGCGGCGCAGTGAAGATCACGCCCGCCCACGACTTCAACGATTTCGATGTCGGGAGGCGTCATCACCTGCCCCTGATCAGCGTGCTCGATGAGGAAGGAAGGCTCGACCTCGACGGCAACATCGAGTTCCTGGAGGACGTGCCTGCGTCACCCGAACTCGACGAAACCCTGGCCTTGCACGGCGTTGAGCGCTTTGCGGCGCGTCGGAAGATCGTGGACCGGCTCGAGGCGGCGGGGCTTCTCGCGAAGGTCGAACCGCACACTCACATGGTGCCCCACGGCGACCGCTCCGGGGAGGTGATCGAGCCGTTCCTGAAAGACCAATGGTACGTTGACGCCAAGGCGCTCGCCGTTCGGGCGATGGCGGCGGTCGAGGACGGCCGCACCGTGTTCGTTCCGAAGAACTGGGAGAAAACCTATTTCGACTGGATGGAGAACATCCAGCCGTGGTGCATCTCGCGGCAAATATGGTGGGGCCATCGGATTCCGGCCTGGTACGGCCCGGACGGCAGGGTGTTCGTTGCCGAAACCGAGGAGGAGGCGGTTTCGCGCGCGCTCGCCTACTATGCCGAGACCGAGGCGATCACACCGATGCAGGGCCACGACATGGCGATCGATCCGGCGAGCCGCGCGCCGTTCCTCACCCGCGACGAGGACGTGCTCGACACCTGGTTCTCCTCGGCGCTGTGGCCGTTCTCGACGCTGGGCTGGCCCGACGAGACGCCGGAGCTTGCCCGCTACTATCCGACCGACGTGCTGGTCACAGGCTTCGACATCATCTTCTTCTGGGTCGCGCGCATGATGATGATGGGCCTGCGTTTCATGAAGGAGGTGCCGTTCCGCACCGTCTATATCCATGCCCTGGTCCGCGACGAAAAGGGCGCCAAGATGTCGAAATCCAAGGGCAATATCATCGACCCCTTGGAGCTGATCGATCGCTATGGCGCCGACGCACTGCGATTCACGCTCGCCGCGTTGGCGGCGCAGGGCCGCGACATCAAGCTCGCCGCCTCGCGGGTCGAGGGTTACAAGCATTTCGCGACCAAGCTGTGGAACGCCTGCCGCTTTGCCGAGATGAACGGCTGCGCCACGTTGCCGGGGTTCGAGCCGGACGAGGTCGGAGAGACGCTCAATCGCTGGATCGGCCACGAGACCGCACGCGCCGTGCGCGAAGTCACCGAAGCGATCGAGGCCTATCGCTTCAACGACGCCGCGAACGCGATTTATCGCTTCGTGTGGAACGTCTATTGCGACTGGTATCTTGAGCTTTCAAAGCCGGTACTCATCGGCCCTGACAGCCCCGCCAAGACCGAAACCCAGGCCATGGTCGCCTTCGTGCGCGACCAGATCCTGGCGCTGCTGCATCCGTTCATGCCGTTCATCACCGAGGAGCTATGGAGCGTGACGGCGGAAGGCGGCGTTGCCCGCGAGAGCCTGTTAGCTCTCGCGCCATGGCCGCTGCTCACGGAACTTGAAGATGCGGTTGCGGAAGGCGAGATCGGCTGGGTGGTCGAAGTCATCTCCGCGATCCGCTCGGTGCGCACCGAGATGAATATCGCGCCCGCCATGCAGATCCCGCTGGTGCTGGCTGGGGTTGCCAGCGAAACCTACGAGCGCGCCCAGCGCTGGAGCGACGTGATCAAGCGCATGGCGAAGATCGGCGACATATCGATCGCGGACGCGCCGCCCGCCGGCGCCGTGCAGCTTCTGGTACGTGGCGATACGGTGGCGCTGCCGCTCAAAGGGATCGTCGATCTCGCCGCCGAGACGGCGCGCCTGGAAAAGGAAAAGGCGAAGGCCGAGGCCGACATCAACCGCATCGACGCGCGGCTTGCAAACGCGGATTTCATCGCCCGCGCCCCCGAAGAAGTGGTCGAGGCTGATCGCGAGAAGCGCGAGGAGGCGGCCGCCCGGAAGGCGAAGATTCTGGAGGCGCTGGAGCGATTGAAGCAGATGGAATGAGGGGCGTGTAGGGTGGGCGACAATTCAGAGCAAAGCGCGCCCGCCAAATGCCGACCGGACACCTGGGGCCGTAGCGTCGGATGGCTGAGGGCGACGAAACCCATCGCTGCCCGGCAGCGCGCCTCGGCTCAACCCACCCTGCGCGCCACGCGCTATTCGGCGGCCGTCTTGACCGGAGCGCCGACCGGCGGCCCGATGAGCGCCATCAGCTCCTTCTCGTCCAGCGTTTCCTTCTCCAGCAAACGCCTGGCGCTCCGTTCGAGGATGTCACGCTTCTCCGTCAAGATGCCGACCGCGCGGTCCATGGCGTGCTGCACAAGCAACCGAACCTCCTCGTCGATCGTGGCGGCGGTTTCTTCGCCATAGTCCTGCTCGCGGGGCGGCATGGGGAGATTGGGACCGGTCAAGAACGTCCGCGGATCGCGTTCGTAGGCCACGCTCCCCAGCCTCTGCGACATGCCGTACTTCGTCACCATCGAGCGCGCGATATCAGTGACGCGTCGCAGGTCGTCGGCAGCTCCCGTCGATAAATGGCCGAACACCACCTGTTCGGAAGCGCGGCCGCCCAGAAGAACCGCCATCTTGTTGTCCAGCTCTTCCTGCGTCATGACAAATCTGTCCTCGGTCGGGCGCTGGATCGTGTAGCCGAGCGCGCCGACGCCGCGCGGAATGATCGAGACCTTGTGGATCGGGTCGGTTCCGGGCAGCGAGACCCCGACCAGCGCATGACCCATCTCGTGGTAGGCGACGATCTCGCGCTCCTTGGGATTTAGCAGCCGATTACGCTTTTCGAGCCCGGCCACGATCCGCTCGACGGCATTGTTGAAATCCGCCATAGTGACCGCATCGGCGCCGCGCCGGGTTGCGAGCAATGCGGCCTCGTTGACGAGATTGGCGATATCGGCGCCTGTGAAGCCTGGCGTGAGCGCCGCGACTTTCTCGGGATCAACGTCGGCTGCGAGCTTTGTCTGCCTGAGATGAACCCGCAGGATGTCGACGCGTCCCTTCTTGTCCGGCCGATCGACCAGCACCTGGCGATCGAAACGGCCAGCCCGCAGCAGCGCCGGATCAAGAATTTCAGGGCGGTTGGTCGCTGCCAGGATCACGAGACCAGTGCTCGAATCGAAGCCGTCCATGTCGGCCAGAAGCTGATTGAGCGTCTGTTCCTTCTCGTCGAGCCCGCCTGCGTAGGGGCCTAATCCGCGCGCCCGGCCAAGCGCATCGAGCTCGTCGATGAAGATGATGGCCGGCGCCTTGGACCTTGCCTGCTCGAATAGGTCACGCACCCGGGCTGCGCCGACGCCGACGAACATCTCCACGAATTGAGAACCGGAAATCGAGAAGAATGGCACCTTCGCCTGACCGGCGACAGCCTTGGCGAGAAGCGTCTTGCCGGTCCCCGGCGGCCCGACCAGCAGGATGCCCTTCGGCATCCGGCCGCCGAGGCGGCTATATTGCGGCGGATTCTTCAAAAACTCGACCACTTCGCGAAGTTCGTCCTTGGCTTCGTCGACGCCGGCCACGTCATCGAAGCGAACCCCTGTATCGGACTCGACATAAACCTTCGCCTTGCTCTTGCCGATCGCCATGAGCCCGCCACCAAGGCCTTGGCTCATGCGCCGTGCGAGAAAAGTCCAAAGGCCAAAGAAAACGACGGCGGGAACCACCCAGGAGAGCAGGTCGGTAAGCAGCGTGTTTTCTGCCTGGCCCGAATAGGTGACCCCGGACTTCTCAAGTTGGCTGGCGACTTGAGGATCGACCCGGGTCGTAACGAACTGCTTCTTTCCGTCCGGAAGCGGCTCCTTCAGGGTCCCTTGTATGTAGCGGTCTGATACCGCGACGCGATCGATCTTGTGCTCCTGCAGCAACTGTTGGAATTGGCTGTAGGGAATGGCTTCGACCTTCTGATTGACCGAGTAAAAGTATTGGAGAAGCACAATGCCGATGATGGCTGCTACCCAATAGCCGATATGAAAGCGCGTCTGCTTGTTCATGTGCGTCCGCCTGGCTCACGGGGCTGCCTGATCTGATACATAGGTGATGCTGAACGGCGTGAAAGGGCCGCGGTTGGTACCGCAAGTTGAGCGATTTGGTGAAATCTACCGCTCGGGGCAGGTCGAAACCGAAGCCCGTGCGCCCCTCCCCTCGCAAGCGCGGGGCCCCGGAGAAGCCGGGACCGACGATCTTGCCGCGGGCGTCGATGGTCTCGCCGGCATCGCCCATGATGTCGGCTTCGACAGCAACGATGCGGCCGCCGGCAATCGCCACGTCGCGCACGGCGTCAAGCCCGACTGATGGATCGATGACGCGCCCGCCCTTGATGAGGAGATCGTGGGTCGCGGCTCGGGCGTTCGAAATACCAGCCGCCATTGCAGCGCCTGCGGCAGCCGCACCCAGAATCTGGCGCCGAGTCATCATGGCATCGCCTCCTGCGGTGGAATGTAGCTTAAGCCTTACCGGCTGCATCCCTTCGCGGTCTCTTCAAAGCCGTCGAACAGGCGAGAGGCGTTCGCGCCTGCAAGCGTTTCGATCCGGTGCGGCTGATCTTTCTCGACGCTGTACCGCGCGACCGCGCCTCTGGAACGGAGAAATTCGGCTTCTCTGCGCATCTCGCCGTGCCACATATAGGGATCGTTTTCGCCGACATACATGAAAACGCACATCTTCGAGATCGCCTCAAGCTTGGCGGCGCTCGGCTCCCACATGTATCCTGGGAAAGCCGTGACGGACAGGAAGTATTGCGGATTGCCCGCTGCAACATGCAGCGCTGCGATCCCTCCGTTGGACACTCCCGCGATATGGAATTTGTTATCCCGGATTTTGTAGTCGGCCAGAATCATTTTCAGGAATTCGGGGAAGATGCGGTCTCCCTCATCAAAGAACAAATCGCCATCCGGCGCGGCCGGCGCAACAACGATGTAGCCGCGCCTTTCGGCCTCTGCACGGAAGTTGCGATTGAGTATGTTGTCGACGGTGTTCATGGTCTGCGGGCCGCCGCCAAAAGCGAGGATCGCCGGATAAGCCTTCGCGGAATCGTAGTCATTGGGAAGGACGACCTTGTAATGAACGGTCGTATCGCCGACTTTCTTCGTCTGCTCGAGCACTTCCGCCTGCAGCGGCAGGATCATGAGCATCACCGTGGCGGCCGCGGCAGCCGCCGGCAGCATTCCCTTCAAATTCGATTGCTTCATCGACAGTCCTCCCGCGCTATCAACTCTGTCGACTGTATATGAAAATGACATGGAAACACATCCACCATCGCCGGAACGCACCATCGCCGGAACGCGACGGTAGCCAATTCGGGGGACCGCCGTCTGGACGCGGCAGGTTCGGCTCGGATGTCAAGCGCGTTCGCTCGCCGTCTCGCAGGAATGCCTCATTCTCGCCGGCGCCGTGATCATTGGCGAGCGGAGTATCGAGGACGAGCCCTAATGTGTGCGGGCATACGATGTTTCCATGGGCACCTGACGCAATGCGATCGGTCGAGAGGCGCCTGCCCATGATCAAGTCGAAGCAACACTATAACCGCAAGAGAAGCGCCAATTTACCACCACATTACCGTATTCTCATGTTATTGTTAACTTAAGCGTTAAGTTGTTGTCCCTCTGGAAGAATTCTCTAAGTCATTGGAGCTTAAGCTCCAACCGAGTTGAGGAACGCCAGCGCAGGCAACGCATTGTATCCGGGCGCGCCATTCAGGCGCTGCTGCTTAGAATGCGAAGTGTGGCATGATTGTGTTTCTTTCATCTTCACAATTTTTGAGCTATACTTGAAAAATTGAACTTTGAGACAGTTGATACGGCAAAGATACCACAGGAGACGGATGGGGATAATGGTGACGAGACATAGACACACAGAGTCGGAAATCGCAGCGAAGTTAGCGACCGCAGACGGGATGGCCGCTCAGGGCGTATTGCATCGCGATATTGCTAAGTTGTTAGGGATCAGCGTCATGACGTACCACCGCTGGCGGAAGGCCCGCGGAGCGACCGTTCGTCCAAAGCCGCGCCTCCCGGCTGACGCCGGATGGGCTGAGATTGCAAACGATCGCGAGGAAATTGGCCAGATCAGGGAGCTCAAGATCGAGAACTCGCGTTTGCGCCGCCTGGTGACCGATCTTCTGCTCGAAAAACTAGAGTTGGAAGAGAGCCTCCGGGGCATCTCCAGGAGCCCAGCTCGATTTGATCACGGCCAACACGCTGCGGCAGCGAGACAGGTCGCCCAGAAGTAATTTCCCGCGAGCTTATCGTGGCGCGTGCCGGCGCGTATTGCACCGTATTGTCGGCGCCGTATTGTTGTGACGTACAGCCGCAGCCAAACACTGCTGCTTGACCGCCGGGGCGGGCGTGTGCACCGGTGCCCGCGACTGCGGGCCGCAATAGCCAGGCGGTCCCGGCCTTGACCCGTCACGTGCCCGAGACCGAAACACATGATGCCGACACGCAGGCTGCCAATCCTCCTCCACATCCTCGCCACCATTGTGACTGCAGCGACTGTGACTGCAGCGACTGGTCTCTGCATGGCGCGGGCGGCGAGCGCGGCGGAGCCGCCCAAGTCCGGCGGCGCCGAAGCGGCGGCGTCGCCGCCCGGCAGCCTCGACCCGAGTGCGTTCCTGCCGGGCGACCGGGCCACGGTGTGGAATCCGGGACTGATGGCAGTCGGCGGCATTCCGGTCCGCTCCACAATTTGCGCCAAGCTGGCCCCGCGCGGGGGAGGGCAGGACGACACGGCTCTCATCCAGGCCGCTATCCGGACCTGCCCGCCCGGGCAGGTCGTGCAACTCGCGGCCGGCACCTTCATCATCAACAGCGGCAACTTCGTGCTGATCAACAAGGGGATAACCTTGCGCGGCGCCGGGCCGGGCCAGACGACGCTGGCGAAGACCAATGGCGCCAAACCATTCCAGGAGGCTGTGAGCCCTCATCCCTCGCCGCTGATCATCGTCGGCCCGTCACGCTGGCCTGCAACGGCTGATTCCAGCGGCGTGGCCGGCTCCACCAACCTCACCGCCGATGCCGTCAAAGGTGAAAACATCGTGAAGGTAGCGAGCACGGCCGGGTTCTCGCCAGGCCAGGTCGTTCTGCTGGACGAGGCCTCCGGCGCCGGCTGGCAGCCCGACCCGCAGGGACGCGGGCAGATTTGGGCCTCCCCCGATTTCCGCGTGGTCTGGCAGAAGCATAACCCTCTCGTCCCTTACGTTGACGACTTCGCGGCTGATGCGTTTCCGACGACGCCCGGCACTGCCGGGCAATGGTTCTCCCGGCTGGACCGGCCTACCGCCGAACTGAAGCAGATCGCCTCCATCTCCGGGTCGATCATCACCTTCACCACGCCCATCCACATTTCCTACCGGGTGAGCCACACGGCCCAGCTTTCCCGGTATGGCCAGCCTCACGTCAAAAATGCCGGAGTGGAGGACCTGACGCTGACCGGCGGCGACAACGGCAACCTCCGCTTCAGTTGGGCCGCCCTCTCCTGGGCAAAAAACGTGGAGAGCACCGCGTGGCACGACGAAGGTGTCGCGATCGACGCCTCGTTCCGGATCGAGCTGCGGGAATTCTACATCCACGATGCCGCCTGGGCCCAGCCCGGCGGGGGCGGCTACGCCATCAGCCTCTCGTCTGGAACGGCCGAAGCGCTCATCGAGAACGGCATCGCGGTCAGGGCCAACAAGGTGATGGTGGCGCGCTCATCGGGGGCGGGCTCGGTGGTGGGCTACAACTACATCGACATGGGCTACATCAACACCATTGGCCCCTGGATCGAGATCGGGCTCAACGCCAGCCACATGGTCGGCTCCCACCACGTGCTCTTCGAGGGTAACTATGCCTTCAACGCCGACAGTGACGACACTCACGGCAACAGCATCTATCATACGTTCTTCCGCAATCACCTGCGCGGAATCCGGGCGCCCTTCGATAACCAGAACCCGGCGGGCGGCAGAATCGATGACGCCGCCCAAGCGCGCAACGGGCCCAAGCGCGCCGGTGGCTTGATGGCCTATTCCTATTGGATGTCCTTCCTCGGCAACGTGCTCGGGGCGCCGGGGCAGATGAGCGGATGGGCCTACGAAACCTCCTTCAGCGGCGGCAAGCCGGGCATCTGGATGCTGGGGTGGGATGCCGTGAAACCCTACCCGACTGACGCGCGGGTCGCCGCCACCGCGCTGCGGCACGGCAACTTCGACTACGTCACCAACTCGGTGAAATGGGATCCCTCCATCGCCAGCCGCTCGCTGCCGAACTCGCTATACCTGACCCGCAAGCCGGCCTTCTTCGATGCAGGGCATGGCTACACGTGGCCCTGGGTGGAGCCGACGGGTGCGACCAAACTCTTCACGCTGCCCGCCAAGGCGCGCTACGATGCCGGAACGCCGTTTACGCAACCCTGACCGCTGCGCCCGGGCCACTCATACGGTCCCGCCGCCACCGTTATCGTTTTCTCCAGAATTGATCCTGAACGACCTTACCCGCAATCCTAATCGGCTCGGTCATCCGAAACAGGCCGACAACGATAACGAGGTAACTGCAGGCACAGAAACCGGCGGACAATACGATACGCACGAAGGTCGAGTAATCGCTGATAACCGTCGTGTGCAGCCACCAGCCTCCCGCCACGGCGCTCATTGCGCCGATCAGTTGCGGACCTACGGCGCGCATCACGAGGTCGGCGCCAATGCCGATCGGGCGCCCCGCATAACTGATCGATGGTACGGCAATGAGCACGCTCGTGACGACGCCCGCGATGGCGACGCCGGTGGGGCCGAACGGCAGGCCTCCGAGAACCGCGGCGACCTGGATGACGAGCGTGACGATCCCCCAGTTTCGCCAGCGGTCCGCTCTCCCGATGGAAAGATGCAGCCAGCCCTGCGAGCCTTCAATGACCTGGAAAATGCCGCGTAGGGCAATAATATTCAGGAGTACACCGGCCGCTCGCCATTTTTCGCCCAACAACAAGACCGTCACGTCTTCCGCCGTAACCGACAGAACCGCCGCCGTGGGCATGACGAAGAACGCGAGCGCAGACAACGCCGCCTCGTATTTTTGGCGAAGAGCGGCAGGATTGGACTGGAGTTTGCTCAGCGCCGCGCTTCCGACCGTGTGGACCTGTCCGAGTGCCGAGAAGATCGAGTTCTCATAAAGTGTTATTGCGTTTTGATAATAGCCGACCTCATCAGGACGATAGAACAAACCCAGCCCAATCCGGTCAACCGCTCTTGCCAAAGTGTAGGTGACCGAAAAACCTACCACATGCAGCCCAAACCGGATCATTGACTTCACTTCGCCGTCAAAGAGCGGAAAGCCGGGCCTCCATCGACACGCGAGCCACGCTCCGATGGCAATGCAGAATGAATTGGTAATCGGCCGGAGCACCAACGCCCAGTAGCCGTAATCGCAAACCGCCATAATGATCGCCGTGGCAATTCCGGCCAAGGTGCCTAGAAGTTGAATTTTGGCGATCGCGCCAAACTGCATGGTCCGGCGTAACAGCGCCAGGTGCTGGTTTGACATCCCGAACAGCACGAAGGTGATCGCAGAATACAGCGCGATCGTCTCGAGCCGGGGTTCGCGGTAGAGCCATGCAATCAGCGGGGAGCATGCAGCCACAGCCCCTGCGATCGCCAACCCGATCGCGCTGCTGAGCCAGAACAGGCTGCTGACCTGGCTGCGCGTTATCTTGCTTCTTTGTGCGGTAGCGTCGCCAAGGCCAAAATCAATGAGCAATGGCGCAAAGCTCGTCAGAACCGTGACGATCGCAACCAATCCAAAATCCTCAGGCGCCAGCAGGCGCGCCAGGACGATTGCAGCGACGATCTGGAGAGCCCCATTGCCGTACTGCATTGCGACCGAGACAACGCCGCCGCGTAAAGCGAGGCGCCCCAGGTCCTTCGACTCCCTATGGTCTTCGAAATAGCCCCCAGCGCCTTCGGCCATGCGTCGTCAGTTGCCTTTGTTCACCAGGAAAGCGGTTGCGTACCGCAACTGCCAATCGTCTCTCTCTTTGTTGAGAGGCTCCAATCCCCACCACGCGAACGGCCAATCTCGGCGCAAGACGGGATCCCCTTCATGAATTTCGTCGATTAGCTCCGGAACCGGTCGCAAGCACATCTCGCGCGCTACCTTTGTTCGGACATCGAGATCGACACCCGTTGCGAACAGGTACCCTCCCGGCTTCACGATCGCGGCGATGTTGCGCAGGCAGTTTTCCGCTTCCGACGGCCCCATGTGGCAAAGGAAATTGCTCGCCACGGCCATGTCCTGCGGTCCAAGAATGCGCACCAGTCCCGGATCACCTGCGTCGCCCAGATGCCAGCTAATTCCTTCACGAAGCCATGGTCTAACTCTCGCTTCCCGCCGGTCTCCCTCAAACATCTCTGCAAACTCTGCATCCGTCATCCGCTCGAATATTGCTTCGCCGACGAAATTGCAAACTTGAGCGCTGTAAGTCGCCTGCCTGGCGACCTCAAGGACCTCCGGCGTATTGTCAACAGCGCTCAGGCAAACGTTGAGGTCTGGTCGGGCCGTGCGAATTGCCAGCAAGATGGAATAGACCTCCGCGCCAATGCTGCAGCCAAGAACCGCAATCTTCAATGTCGACCCCGGAGGTTTCTTTCCGGCCAGATGACGCATCAGCTCGAGCTGCGGGCGATTGCGGAAGAAAAACGTCCCGGTAAACTGCCTGCGGTTTGCGCGGCGCAACACGAGTCTGTGAAAAATTGTCCCGTACCAGCGCATGGGCCCGGTATTGCGCAGCCCGGAAGGCAGCCGTTTCCACACCCACGTGTTCAGCCGGATGTATAAATCGACTGGGGACCTTCTCCGCATCAAAAACTTTGCAATCTTTGTCATAGAACTAGGCTCTGCAGGCGCTTTCGCCTCAGCGGGAAACAGGGTCGCGTAAAGCGGGTCAAGAGCCCGGCGATATTTGTCCAATTCGGCCTTGATATAAGGCCTCAACCGCTCCGTGTCGTTCGCGAGTTGCTTGAATGTGCCGATCAAAGCGTCCGCGCTCAAGTTCGCCAACGGAAGAAGGTACTGCGCCAAGCCGAAATCAGTCGCCAGCGAGTCGAGCTTGGCGTGATCAGACAGCGTAATGACAGGCTTGTTCAGGATCAACGCCGTCACGAGATTGTGGTATCTCGCCGAGATTACGGCCTCGGTCTCGCCCACCTGGCGCAGTTGCTCCCTGACGGTCAGGACCGGCTCGACAAGTAGCAGCGGCGGGTTCGTGGGGACATTACGGCTCTTCAGGAGATCGACGAACGCCTCTCTTACCCAGGTATCGTACTGAATGTCGCCGATAAGCAGCCGAACGCAATAACCCTGCCCTTGGAGCCAGGAAACGAAGGCCGCCATTGTATCCAGATATTCCTGGAACGCCTCCGGCTCGGTTGTTCTGTAATCCTTGATTCCGAGTCCGACGATTGGCCTCTGACCAGCCTGGGCGCCGGACGCGAGGCCTCGCTGCGAGAGGCCAAAGACCACATCCGGGTACACGAAATCACGATCGGCGTTCAAGCCGATCTTCTGCATATATTGCTTCGATGCTTCATCCCGGTAGCTGCGGTGGCGGGCCAGCGCGAGGCTCCACTTCAGGAACCAGCGGCTGAGCGGATGGTGGATAGGCCCAACCCCAATGCAGAGAAACACGAGTTTGACGCGGCACAGGGCCGCAAGCGTCGATAGTTTGAATATATCGTAGGGCCAGCCCAGCGGCCCGGTCAGGTAGTCACCGACAATCCCCGTTCCGGCGACGATGAGCACGTCCGAATGGCTGACCGCGCGCAGGGTCTTCCCCCAATGAAGCAGCTCGAGCGGCAACCGCCGGAACGCAATGCGAAAGAGCCTTGCGAGGCGATCCCGCCGCCCGGGCGCGCTCAAGCTCTTTGCGGCAGTCTTTTCGACCGCCTCTGACGGAAAAGCCGCGATGTTGTGGCGCGTGCGCACATCCTGCGGGTTCGTGCAGAAACACAGCAACTCCGCTCGCGGCCAACGCTGTTGAACCTGTTCGATCACCGCTTGCAGAGTGGCTTCGTTGCCCAGGTTGCCGGAGCCGAAGTTTCCGTAGAAGCTTACTCTTACAGGTTTCGTAGATTTTGCTGACATGTCGCCAACTCAACGTGTTTGCCGGGCCAGGTCGCTGCTCGAATGACCTAACATCTGATGCCGTGTCGTGTGCGTAAAGCCCTGCGTCGAGCGCGCAACGCCCCTCGAAGGCCAGGGACGCCGCCCCGGCGCGCCGCATTCGCAGTTGTCGTACACCGTGGAATCTATCTTGGCACAGCCGTCAAATCCGCGCACACCGTATCCAAATCTTCGTCCAAGAGCGGCCGCAGGCTGATCACGCGAGCTTTCGTGATGGAAACCCGCGGCGTGACGCGCAGATCGCCGCGCCCGACGCCGCGAAGAGGAGGTTGCGGCGGAACACCTCCGCATCGAGCCAATGGGCCGCGCCTCGCATTGCACCGCGGCAGCGTCGCTACTTTCAAAGTCAAGCGTCCCCGACCGCGGCGGACAATACACTCCGGGTAGCGTCAGATCCAGGGTTTTGGCTGGAAAAAAACTGCGCTGGGCCGGAGGCTTGTCAGGAAATTGTCATCGCGAGATGCGCGTCACGCCGCAGACTCCTTCATCGCTCCGCCCGCAGCCGGGATCTTGTCACTATGACGGAAACGTGCTTTGGCATTTGCCTAATTTCGCTGACCTACGAATGAATGTCCGGTCGATCGGAGGCGCAGACTTATGCAAGGCAAGGTATTGCTGTTATCGCAGCGCCGGATTGCCGACCTCGTTGCATTTTGCTTCGCTTATGAATTCGAGGACACTTTCACAGCCGTTACGGATGCCCAGCGGATCGACGTAACCGACTTTCCAGGTCTGGAGTTTTCCCGGCGCGCCTACAAGCTTGCGCGTCTGGTATCGGGGTCGCCCACGCTTGCACGCAGATTTGCGCCTTACCCGCGCAGCAAGGTGGTCTTGGAGCGTAACTTCGAGCTGTTTTTTCCCGTTTTCAGCCACACCTACGAATTGTATTCACTCGCGACGATTCCCAACTGGCGACAGCGCTGCCGCAAGGCGGCGTGCTTCATCACCGAAGTCTGGTCGCAGTTACTGCCAAAATACCTGCTCGAGCTCTTATCCGCCTTTGATCACGTCTTTATCGGAAACCATCATTGCGTCAAGGACGTCGCGCGCATGACCGGCCGACCATGCACCTACCTGCCGCTCGCGGTCGACGTACTGCGTTTCGCGCCCGCGTCAATCGATCAGCCGCGCCCGATCGAGGTCTGCAATATCGGCAGGCGATCGCTGGTAACGCATCGGGCGCTGCTTGAGGAGGCTGAGCGAACGCGGAGCTTCTACTATTACGACACGGTCGCTGCGAGCGGCGCCGACCTGAAGCAGCGCACGTTCAAGGTCGACAACGCGCACGAGCATCGCGGGATGCTGGCGACGATACTGAAACACAGCCGCTACTACATCGCCAATCGCAGCTATGTCAACCAACCTGAGTTCACGGCGGGTCGCGACGAGATCTCTGGCCGGTTCTACGAAGGCGCTGCGGCCGGCACGGTCATGATCGGCGAGGCGCCGCGCAGCGAAGAATTCAAACGGCAGTTCGATTGGCCGGATGCAGTCATCCATGCGCCATTCGATTCTCCCGACATTGGCCATATCCTCGCGGACCTGAATGGCGCCCCTGAGAGGTTGCGCGCCGCTCGGCGCAACAATGTCCGGGAGGCCGCCCTCAGGCACGACTGGCTGCATCGGATTCAGGTCGTGTTCGATACCCTCGGCTTGGCGCCCACCGAAGAAATGCGGGATCGCGCGCAACGGCTCGACCGGATCGTTTCAGATATGCGATGACATTAGTCGACCGGATCATTCAGGCGTAATTTTGCGGGGACCGGCATCGCCAGCGTGTTCGCGGTTGGCGACAGCGCGGCGAGCAGCGCCTCTTTTCCAACACGACGAATCCACGCCCGCGAGGCGCACGCTGACACGACACGCATCGATCCGCTGCGCGTCCAGTTTCACTCGATATAGTAATCTCCGAATCTATCGCCCTTGTATGCTTCTGCCATCCGCAATGAGACAGGATCTACCTTGTTGAGGAGAACGCCCACGAGACGCTCGCGAATGATCTCCGCTTCGGACAGCGCTTCAAGGACGAGACTTCGCTTGGTCTGCCCCCACTCGACGACAAACAGGAACCTGTCAATGAAACGCTCGATCATCTTCACGTCGACGACCGACATGATTGGCGCAATCTCGATGACGATGTAATCGTAGGTTTTGCGCGCAACAGCCAGCAGTTGCTCCATCTCGGGCGACCCCAATAACTCGGCTGCGTTGGGGAGACGAGCGGAAAGCGCGCACGGCAATACATCGAGCCCGGAGCGCCGCCGTCGGCATACGAGCGTGGGAAGCCGCGATGGATCGACCAAAGCCTCGATCAATCCCTCGCGGGCGTCGGGCGCCAGCCTCGCTGTCAGGTTCCGCAGGTGGACATCGCTGTCGATAAGCAGCGTGCGAGCCCCCGATGATGCGATGATGAGGGCCGCCAGATTGGCCGCGATCGTCGTTTTGCCTTCTTTCGGGACCGACGACACGATGCCGATGACCTTCACGCCGTCTCCGAGATGAGCGGTATTGATCAAGGCCTTAATGTTGCGAAGCGACTCGGTGAAACGCGAGTAGGGCGCATCGAGGACAAATTCTTCTACGAGGATCGATTTTGTCCGCCGCTCCGGATTCGGTTGAACCTTCGGCAAGATGACGCAAGGTATGCCGGTGGCAGCCTCGACCGCGCGAGGTGTCCGAAACACGTCAGCCGCCCATTCTTTTCCGACCGCCGCCCCGGCGCCCAAAAGAAGGCCGGCTACGATGCCTCCTGCAAGCATTGCCAGGGCCTTTTTGGAATTCTTGGGCACCGGCGCCGCCCTTGTCAGGATACGAGCATTCTGGACCGGGATGGTCTCGGTCTGGATTGTGTTTATCTCTTTATATTTCTGCAGGAAGCTGTTGTAGAGATTGCGAAGGGTATCCGCCGAACTTTCAAGTTCGCGCATCTTGACCTGAGCCTGACTGGTCGTCCCTGCTTCGCCCATCGATTGGGCCATGGCAGCAGAAAGCTCGCTCTCTCTCGTCTTGGCAATCTGATACTCGTTGGCGTAGGAGTCGGCAATTCGGCGTTCCTCGTCCTGGATTGATTTGCGCAACTCGTCCATTCGCTTGCGAAGCTTGACGACAGCGAAATGCCCCGGGCCTACGCTGACCTCTAATTCGCTCGCCTTCGATGCCAAATCCCGATATTCCGAACGAAGTTTGGTCAGCGCTTCATTGCCGGTTATGGCTTCGCCGCCCATCTGATTGACGTTGTCGAGTCGCGCTTTGGCTTCGGTCAGCGCGACGCGGGCGTTTGTCAGTTGGGTGTTCAGATTCGCCAATTGCTCGTTATTCAGCAAGCCTTTGCCTGCGCCTGCATTTACCAAATTGTTCGCGATCTTGTAATTTTGCAATGCCCGGTCGGCGTCCGTCGCTTGCACCTTGAGCTCCATCAGCCGGTCCTGAAGCCACTGGCTGACGAGCTTGGTCGACCTTAATTTGGTCTCCAAAGTGGTTGCGATGTAAGTGTCGGCAATTGTATTGGCTATATTGGCCGCTTTATTCGGATCCTCCGAGGCGAAAGTAACGCTGATGACGTTAGCGACATCCTCCCGCCAGACGGTCAGACGTTTCAAAAAGTTTTCAACAGCGATCAGCTCACGAGCAGCATCCGGGTCGATTGCGCCGTCGGAATGGTCGCCCCAGCCGACCAACCGCTTGGCGAGCTTCATTGCCTGCCTAATGAGTCCGCCGCCCGCATCAGGAGGACCGACAAATTCGCTGTCGTTGGCTAAATTCATGGACCGCACGACTGGAACGGCGATGCTTTCCGATGACAGAATATAGACTTGGCTTGCGATCTCCGCTTCGTCATAAGTTGGGTCGTCGGCAATTTTATTGGTCTGCAAATATTTGGTCACGCTCCTGTCCAGCAGGATGCGAGCGCTGCTCTTATAAAGAGTTGGCGCGAATGCGACATAAGTAAGCCCCAACATCAGCCCGATCAGGCATCCGTACATCGGGAACCGCCACTCTCGGCGCAAAGTCCCAAGAATGTCCGTAATGCCGAGCGAAGACCCGGCGCTGGACGCAGCCGCATCCGGGCCGGAGGTATAATGATACTCCGATTGCAGTGGAAAGTCGTTATTGCGAGCGTCCATTGCGTTGTCTCCACTCGAGGGCGGGGCAATTGGAGAAGCTATGTGAGTCGGAACTCCGCGATGCTCTCCTCGTCGTCACGCGGGCTCTCCTACCCCAGTGCAGACTTTCTCGGGTCGCGCGAGGCTACGTATATCATCTGCCTATGTTAGGCCACAATCTTTGGCCGCCTGGGCCTTCGTTGCTCTCATCCTTCTTCCGTGAACGCTTACGATAACCAGGAAAAAACTTAACATAGACAAAAATCCTCCCCTATTCAATTCACCGTTCTGTCCCACGGGCGCGGATGATAACCACTCCTAGGATACCTTCGGGGCGGACTCCCGGGCTGCCTCCGATGAAGGCCATCCAGCTTGACTTGGCAGGCAAAACAGCCACGGCCGCAAGAAGATAGCCTTGGTGGTCGCCGGCGAAGATGTAGCCGGTTGGCTGCCGGCATTGTTCGAGGATTGAACGTTGCCGGAGATGCACACGCAGGCCGTGTCGCAGCCTATCGCAACTGTTGCGCAGCCAGAGTGTCGCCGCGGTCAAGGCTGGCCGAGGCACAAGAGCGCACCGCAATCGCTTTGAAAGACCGAGGATGACGTCGTGCCACAAAGCCGCAAGGCCTCAAGGCGCACCGCCGCCTCCGCCAGGCCGATGCATGGAACACGCTGGCGACGCGGCTGTGTGATGCTCGGCAAAAGCCGCGATTCGCCTGCGGTGCCATAAGTCTCTTGCACGGATCAAAGTGGCGGACAAGCGCCCCTTTGAACTTGAACCTCGCTGCTTTCGCTCAGTCAGCGCCCTTGCCTTGGATCGACCAGGCCGTGGGCACGGCTCCAACCCCCGCAGGCGTAACCTGTGCGCCGTTCATGAACCAGACCGCCACATTGCCGCTGGTGTCTTGCCATAGAATGTCGCTCTTGCCGTCGCCGTCGTAGTCGCCGGTTTCGGCCACCGACCAGGCGGTGGAGACGGCGCCGACGCCGGCGGGCGTTACCTGCACGCCGTTCATGAACCAGATCGCTACGTTGCCACTGGCGTCGCGGAAGAGAATGTCGCTCTTGCCGTCGCCGTTAAAGTCCCCAGTGCCAACGATTGACCAGGCGGTGGAGACGGCGCCGACGCCGGCGGGGGTCACCTGCACGCCGTTCATGAACCAGATCGCCACGTTGCCGCTGTTGTCTTGCCAGAGAATGTCGCTCTTGCCGTCGCCATTGAAGTCCCCAGTGCCGGCGATTGACCAACCGGATGAGGCCGCGCCAACGCCGGCAGGGGTCGCCTGCGCGCCATTCATGAACCAGACTGCGACGTTGCCGCTGGTGTCTTGCCAGAGAACGTCGCCCTTGCCGTCGCCGTCGAAATCTCCGGTGCCGGCCACAGACCAGGCCTTCGCGACATTTCCGACGCCGGCGGACTGGCTGAGCTGCGCACCGTTGAGGAACCATATCGCGACGTTGCCGGAGGTGTCGCGCCACAGCCAATCGGCCATGCCGTCGCCATTAAAGTCGCGCTGTCCGACGATCGACCACGCCGTTGGCACCGTGCCGTACGGCGCCGATTGCACCAGCTGCGCGCCGTTCATCAGCCACGCCGCCGCATTGCCGCTGGTGTCCCGCCAAGCGACGTCGCTCAAGCCGTCGCCGTTGAAATCGTGGGCCACGGGGGGCTTCAGACTTGGCTGCCTGAACGGCGTCCCGGCGTCGTAGCGCGCCTTGGCGGGCAGCGTGTAGATCTTGGTCGCTCCCAACGGGTCCACCCACGGCCACGTGTAGCCGGGCGCCGCGTTGAAGAAGGCTGGCCTCTGCGGCAGGTAGAATGAATTCGGCAGCGAGTGATTGGAGATGGTCGGATCCCAATTCACGGCGTTGGTGACGTAGTCGAAATTGCCGTGACGAAGCACTGTTTGGGCGACTTTGGCGTCAACCGGGTAAGGACTCCAGTCATCCCAGCCCAGCATCCAGATGCCGGGCGCGCCGTTGGCGAAAGTGGTCTCATAGACCCACCCGCTCATCTGCCCCGCGGCGCCGAGCACATTGCCAACGAAGGACATCCAATAGGAATAGGTCGTCATGCCAGCCGCGCGGACAGGGCCGTTAGGTCCCTGGTCGGGCTGGGGCTGATTGCTGGCGTCATCGATGAGCGCCCCGCCTGCCTGGTTGTTGAACGGGGCGCGAATGCCGCGCAGGTGATTACGGAAGTACGTGTGATAGATGCTGTTGCCGTGGGTCTTGTCGCTGTCGCCATTGAAGCCGTAGTTGCCTTCGAACAGGACGTGATGAGGCCCCACCATATGACTGGCGTTGAGCCCGATTTCGATCCACTTTCCGTTGGTGTTGATGTAGCCCATGTCCATGTAGTTGTAGCCGACCACCGAGCCTGCGCCCGAGCAGCGCGCCACGATGACCTTGTTGGCCCTGACCGAGATTCCATTCTCAATGAGCACTTCGGATGTTCCGTTCGCGAGGCTGATCGCATAGCCGCCGCCGCCAGGCTCGGCCCAGGCGGCATCGTGCACGTAGAACTCCCGCAGCTCGATCCGGAAGGAGCTGTCGATCGCGAAGCCTTCGTCGTGCCACACGGTGTTTTCCACGTTCTTGGCCCAGGACATCGCCGCCCATTCAAAGCGGAGGTTGCCGTTGTCGCCGCCGGTCATTGTCAGGTTCTCGACCCCGGCGTTCGTCACGTGGGGTTGCCCATAGTAGGAAAGCTGAGCGGTATGGCTCGTCCGATAGGAAATGTGGATCGGCGTGGTGAAGGTGATGCTGGATCCGGAGATAGAGGCGATCTGCTTCACCTCGGCGGTGGGGCGGTCCAGCCGGGAGAACCACTGCCCGGCGCTGCCGGGGGTCGTCGGGTATTGGTTCGCCGCGAAGTCATCGGTGCCGGTGAGGGCAGGGTTGTGCTTTTGCCAGACCACCCGGAAATCGGGGGAAGCCCAAATCTGCCCGCGACCGGCCGGGTCAGTCTGCCAGCCGGCGCCAGAGGCCTCGTCCAGCAACACGATCTGGCCGGGCGAAAAGCCGGCCGTGCTCGCCACCGTCACCGTGTACGCGCCTTTGGCGGCATCGACGGTCAGGTTGGTAGAGGCGGCCACGCCGCTGCCATCGCTGGTGCTTGAGTACCGGGCCGGGCCGACGATGATGAGCGGGGAAGGATTAGGACCGACGTTCTCGTTGTCCGGCTTGGCGCCGTCAGTCTTCTGCAGCGTCGTCTGGCCTGGTCCGGCGCCGCGCAAAGTTATGCCCTTATTGATCAGTACGTAGTTGCCGTTGTTGATAGTGAAGGTGCCAGCCGCGAGCTGCACCACTTGCCCAGCCGGGCAGCCGTTGACGGCGGCTTGGATGTTAGCGGTGTCGTCCTGTCCCCCTCCTAAGGGGCGCACCGTAGCGCAAACGGTAGAGCGAACCGGAATGCCGCCTACCGCCATCATCCCTGGGTTCCACACCGTGGCCCGGTCGGCCGGCAGGATGCTCGTGTCGATCTGCGCGAATGACGGTTGCGAAAACGACAGGATGGCGGCAAACACCGGGACAGACGACCGGACTGCCGTCAGGACGGCTCGCGGCAGGCTTGCAAAACGCATCGCTATTTCCCCCAAGCTCCGAGATTTTCCAATGAGCAGAACATCGCTTTCCACGAAAGAATCGCGGCCAAAGCCAAAGCAGCGGATGGCGAGAAGACGTCGCCAGAAGGCAGTCGGGATCGCTTAGAACAGGCGTGCGAAACGCATATCACTCCCCCCAATTCCAAAAGTTCGAATAACGATAAGGATCTCTGCGCATATCAGGACCAATGCCCCGAATTCCGTCAGGATCGCTCAAAGCACGCTTACGAACGCTATCGTCAATCCCCGATTCCCTAATATGCAATATCGAAAGGATCACGGCGAAAACAGGACCGCTGCCGGAGACGCCGTCCCGATCGTCTAAGGCACGCTCGTAAAACGCTTATCTTCCGTCCGCCCAATTTGATGGCGTTGCCGTGCCCCGCCGAATCGCGGCGAAAGCAAGAGGATCACGGCGAAAACGGGACCGCTGCCAGAATGCCGTCAGGATCGCGCAGAGCGCGCTTGCAGAACGCGTGCTTCGCCTTGAGTGTTTGCGCACGGCGCCGCGGCGCCGCGGCGCTGGGCAGACCCGCTTCAAATTGAGACTGGCGGCCGAGTGTTGCCGCGATATCCCCGTCGGGATTGAATCGGCATGCGCAACGGGAGCCTCCGCTGCCCGCGCGCAGGGACGGGAATGCCCGCTCTGGCGGGCCGTAATGCTGCCGACGCGCCCCTCGCCGACGGAAACGGCCGCGAGCATCGAGCGGTTTCAGCGGCGACAATCACAAACACCACCCACAGCAAATCGAAGCCGCGCATCCACAGGCTTTCAAGAAAATTATATAGCATAATAAAGAGAGCCAGGGAGAGCAGGAGCCAGGCCCGCGCACGGTCGCTCTGCGCCACCCGGCCAATGCCGTGGAGGGTCGCAACGAGAAAGCTTAGAAGCAAAGCAAGGCCAATGTATCCCATCTCCAGAATCGTATCAAAATAGCCGCTGTGAGCATTCGGCATGCCCTTGATCCAACCGGGAGCGTCAACGATGCTCGGCGCGTCCGCGCCGACGAGCCAGAACGATTGGTATCCCCACCCCGCGAATGGCTTGCGCGCGATCTCCAATTGCGCGAAATCCCATATGAGCGTACGGCCCGTAAAGGTTGAATCGCCGTATAGGAGAAACGATATGCGATTTATATTGAAGCCGGTCAGGCTGGATACGGCGATGTAGCAAATTGGAACGGTCATTAGAATGACTGCCGGGGAGACGCGCGTTCTCCTGGCAATAATCAACGTGAGCCCTGCCAGGAACGGAACCAAAAGCGCAAGGCCAAGCGCCGTTTTGGAATTGGCTAAGAAGAGCAGTGAAATCGCGGCGACGGCAATGATGATGCCGAATGATCGCCGCCGGCCGGGAAAAAGAAGCTCGTGAAGCGACAGCAAAAGAGCGATAGCTGAAAATTCTCCCAGAAGATTCTTCCCGGTAAAATATCCAGGATAACCTATATTAACTTTCAGTGCGCCGTACGTGGCCACCTGCTGCGAGCCGCCATCCAATATGAAAAGCAGATTCACCACCGAGGCAATTGCGAAGCATAAAAACAGGCCGCGCATCATATCCGCGGTTCGAAGCGCCGCCATGGCGGGCAAAACGACGGAGGTAAGAACCATCACTTCCTGCGCAAATCTCGTGAATGACAGCGCCGGTTTGAACGCCCACGCAACGCTCGCCCCGGCAAACGCCAGATACGCGAGCAGACAGACGATGTTGGGGGGCAAAGTGAACTTGGCGAAGCGGGATGAATTTCGTGCGGCCAGAAGGACAGAGATCGCAGCGAGCGCGGGCCAGAAGATTCTATTCTCTATGCGGCTCTCCAAGATGCCCTGCAGCCCGGGGGCGGGAGGAAAAGTTGAATAGATCAGCGGCTCGATTATCGCAGGATAGGCGCATGCCAAGACCGGAACGATTGCGCAGACGTCAGTCGCGGCGGCGGAAGGCCTCGCTCGACCGAATTCGAAGGAATGCATCGAGGCTTTCGACATTCTGGCACTCTATCGGCGCCCGCGCCGAATGTCAGCTGAAGATCGGCGCCGCGGGGCCGAAGAGCCGCGCGGCATGAACCTGCTGTCTGCTATGATTAGCCTCCTATTCGCCATCGGGCAAACATGCGATGCGGCGGTCCCATTGCTGCGACGAATGGCGCCTCTCGCCGGCGGCGAGCTTGCGAATTCCGCACACGGGATTTTTCTTGACAATGGCCTGCTTGACCGCCAGGAACTTCAACGGTCGGCGTTGCAGCGCCGAAACCGCACACCGGCGGAAACACAGAAACCACCCACGGAAACCGCACACGACAACGGGTCATCCGCGCTTGTTGCGCCTTTCGGGACCGTGGCGCGCTACAATAGCTGCAACGATGATAACCGCAATGATGGCAGCCGCAATGATGACGCCAGCGATAAGCAATTGATATTGGACGATTGCTGGGGTATCGGACGGCCGCAAGTCTGCTGCTGGTCCGTTCCCGATCGGCGACGCAACGGAAGTTTTAGATCATGTCCAGTGTTAAATCATGTCCAGTGTTAAATCATGTCCTCCGCCGTTGAACATTGCCGTGCGCATATGCAAACGGCCGCATCCGCAATGCATTTTTGTTGTCGTTCGGTCTGCTGAGGGCTGCCGCCATTGAAACCAGATCGCGCGGCGGTGTCGGGTGTCTGGGCGCTGGCCGGCGGCGGCCCGCCGGCGGATCTGCGCGGACATATACCGGCATTGGACGGGGTGCGGGGCCTCGCGATCTCAATGGTGCTGCTGTTCCACTTCATTGGCAATACGCTGCCGACGAGCGCGGTCGAGCGCGCCATCGTCGGCGCGGCTAACTACGGGTCGTACGGCGTCGAGCTGTTCTTCGTGCTTTCTGGCTTCCTGATTACGGGCATCCTCTACGACGCCCACAACGATCCGCATTACTTCCGCAATTTCTACATGCGCCGGCTCCTGCGCATCTTTCCGCTCTACTACGGCATGCTGGCGCTGGTGTTCTTCGCAGCCCCGCTGGTCCCTCTGCTGCGGGGCCCGGCGCTCGACTACCTGGTGGACCGCCAAGCCTGGGCCTGGCTCTACGCGGTGAACATCTACATCGGCAAGACCGGGGAGTGGTCGTTCTCCTACCTCGACCACTTCTGGTCGCTCGCCGTCGAGGAGCACTTCTACTTGTTCTGGCCGCTGGTGGTCCTCCTGTTGGCGCGGCGGCCGCGAGCGCTCATCGCGGCGAGCCTGGCGACGTCGCTGGGCGCCATGCTGGCCAGACTCGTCGGATCGCTCATAGGTCTGAGTTGGTGGACCACCTATGTCCTGACCCCCTTCCGACTCGATGGTCTGGCCCTGGGCGCCTTCCTGGCGGTGATGGCGCGTCAGCCGGGGGGGCTGGAGCGGCTGGTGCGCGCCCTGCCCCGGGCAGCGGCTGTTCTTGGCGGGGTGCTCGCGGCCACCTTCGCGTGGACGCTTCTCGTGTCGCGCCAGGGGCTGGAAATGGTGCTGCCGGTTCGAGCGGCGGCGATCCTGATGTTGCTGGCCTGCGTGCTGGTGTGGTCGCTGACCGCGCCGAAGCAGTCAGCTGTCTCACGCTTCTTCCGCAGCCGGTCCATGGGCTTCCTGGGCACCTACAGTTACGGGCTGTACGTCTACCATCACTTTATTTCGTATTACCTGACGACCAACCGCACCGAGTTCGAGCTGGCGCGCTGGCTCGGCTCTCACAGCGCTGCGGTGGCCCTGCAGGCGACGCTGGGCGCGTCGGTCTCGCTGCTCGCGGCCTACCTTAGCTACGAGCTCTTCGAGAAGCGGTTCCTTGAGTTGAAGCGGCTGTTCGCGCCGGCCAAGGAGCGGGCGCTTCAGCGCCCGGCTGCAGGCGCTGCGGGACCGTAAGTGCGCGCCAGGCACTGCTCGTAATCGAGCGGCGGGGTCCAGCCGAGCGTCTCGCGCAGCTTGCGGTTCTCGAAGCGGAGCGGCTTGAGCCGCGATTCGAACCGGCGCGGGATAAGGATGCTGGGCACCTTGGTGGCGCGCCTGAAAACGGTGGCGAAGGCGAGCCGCACAGTTGCGATGGCGAGCCAATAGGGGATGGGCAGGCGCCATCCCGGCTGGCCGCTGCAGCGCATGTAGTCGGAAAGATATCTCCAGATACGCTCGCCGGGACCGTCTACAACATTTAAGGTTTGGCCCCGCGCGCGCGGATCCGCCGCCGCCGCCGCGAAGACGTCTGCGCAGTTCTCTACGTGCGTCATCGGTATGCGAGTCAGCGGGCCGATGACAAGATGGTGCCGCCCGAGTTTCTGGCCCAAGGCGGCGAGGTAGCCATGATCCCGTCCCCAGATGAAGCCGGGGCGGAGGATGGTGAGGTCCCAGCCGTGCTGCGCGGCGAAGCGCCGGGTCACCCGTTCCTGCCACCACTTGGCGATGGTGTAGCCGTCGCGGGCGTACACGTCCGGCACCTTGTGGAGCGGCGAGTCCTCGTCGAGGGTGCGGCGCGTGGAACTGTAGTCATAAACCGAAAACGTGCTGCAAAGCACCAGCCGCCGGCAAGCGCTTGCCGCCATGGCGTCCAGCAATCGCTCGGTGCCGACCACGGTTCCCGCGAACTGCGCATCCTCCCCGCCGGAAACCACCGCCGCCAGATGGAGCAGGACGTCGACGCCCTCGAAGGCGCGCGTGAGCTGATGCGACGTGCGCAGGTCCGCCCGGAAGACCTCAACCGAGGGCGGCCAGCCGAGCGCTTCGAGGCGGGCGGCGGGGCGCACCATAGCGCGGACTTCGATGCCGCGCCCAAGCAGCGCGGCGACTACGTGCCGGCCGAGGAACCCGTTGGCGCCGGTCACGAGAGCTCTCATCACGGCTGCTCCCTTGGCTTGAGGGCTTCAACCATTCGGTTCACCTCCAGGACGTCGTTTGCCGTAACCGGCAGGGCGGCCCCGTCGGCGAGCGCCGGGTAAGTCCGGGCCAGCAGTTCCCACAATCCTTCGTAGGCCCCGGGACCCTTGAACTTGCGGAGCAGCGTCGTCAGCGCGGCGCGACGGATGGTTTTGCCCTCCTCCAGGCCGCTGAAGAAGGGCCGCAGCGGCTTGGGCACGTTGCGGGGACCGTCAAAAGTGAGCCGCGTCTCGAAGAGATTGGCGGCGGCCTGCATCCGCTCCCCGTAGACCCGCAGCCAAAAAGCGTCCGGCTGCGAGCTGGCGCTGAAGCCCAGGGCCGCGGTCCCGCGTTCGCCCTCCACCAGGCCGCGGAACTCGTCGAACGGCAGGGGCGAAGGCTTGCGCTTGGTCCAGACCGTCTGGGCGGCCCGGTACGAGCCAACAAAGAGATGGGCGAGCGACGCCAGGTGGGGCAAGAAGTCTGCGATCGCGCCGCCGGCGAGAGTCAGCGCGGGGTGCGGCGAGTTCGGATCAGCGAAGCCGTTCGGACCCAGGATATCGAGGCAAATGAGCACCTCGACATGCGTCACCGCTCCGAACTCGCCGGACTTGATGCGCCGCAAGATTTCCTGGGGGGCGCGATTGAAGACGTAGTTGTGGTCTTCAATCAGGTGGCGGCCGGCCTCTTGGGCGCGCTGAGCCAGAGCCTGAAGCTCGTCGAAGGTCGAGGTCGCAGGCTTCTCAACGATCACATGGGCGCCGGCGTCGAAGGAGTCCATCGCCAGCCGAAAGTGGGAGGTCGGGGGAGTCGTGACATGGACGACATCGGGCCGGACCTTCTCCAGCATGGCCAGGTGGCTGGTGAACCACGCAGGGACGCCATACCGCTCGGCGACAGCCTCTGCCGTGGCGGGCGAAAGGTCGCAGACGGCCGCCAACTCAACGCCTGGCAGGGTCTTCAGGCAGGCGAGGTGCTGGCGGGCGATCTGCCCCGCTCCAATGAGCGCCGCCTTCAAGAGCCGGCCTCCAGGATCCGGCGGTAGAAGCCCTCCAGCGCCCGGGCCGCCCCGCTCCACGCATAGCGCTCCACCGCCAGCCGCCGCGCCGACCGGCCGATGTGCGCCGCCAAGCCTGGCTCCGCCAGCAGGCGGTTCACGGCGTCCGCGAAGGCTGCGGCCTCGTCTTCGATGAGAATGTCGCGCCCGGGAACCGCCTCGATCCCTTCGGCGCCGAGGGTGGTTGATACGATCGCCTTGCCCATCGCCATCGCCTCCACGATCTTGAGGCGGGTGCCGCCGCCCAGCCGCACCGGCACCACGACCGCAGCCGCCGCCGCGAGGTGCGGACGCAGATCCGGCACGAAGCCGGTCAGTTCGACCCGGGGCCCGGCCAGCGCCAGGAGCGACGGCGGAGGCCGCCCGCCGATGATCTTGCAGCGCGCCTCAGGATGCGCTTGCGCGATGCGGGGCCAGACGTCTTGGACGAAGTGGGTCACCCCGTCCACATTAGGGACAGTGGACAAAAGCCCAAAATAGACGACGGTGCGGCCGTCAGACGGCGGGTCCGTCGGCCGGGGCTGGTAGTGCTCGACGTCCGCAGCATTGGGTATAACCGCCGTACGCGCCTCAGGGATCTGGTCGAGCAAGCGCCGCTCGTCCGCTGCGCTGCATAGGTAGACCCCATCGGCGTCGCGGTAAGTCTGAAGCTCCTCGCGCCGCAGCTTGCGCCAGTTGGCGCCGGCGTGGAGACGCCGGGCCAAGCTGCGGCAGGAGCGGGCGAACTGCCGGGCCAAGTCATAGGCAATCTCGTGCGAGTCCACGACCAAAGCCGGAGGCCTTTCGCCGGGCGGAGCCTGGCGCAGGTGGCAGTGGCCAAGATACGAGAACTCAAGATTCACGACGTCGAACCGATTGGCGCGCAGGAGCTGGTCCAGCGCCCGCTGCAACGCCGGCACCGTGACCCGCAGCCGCTCGAAACTGCGGGTCGAGGCCAGAGACTTGAGCTGCAGCAGCCGCTTGGCGGCGCCCTCCCGGCCATACGGGTTTTGGACCAGCACCACCTCTCGGCAATAGGCCTGCATGGCCTTCCGGCACTCCTCCGCGTCGAACTCCTCGTCAACCAGCATCGCCGCCGTCAGGTCGTGGCGTCGCGCCAGCTCGGTCATCAGACCATGCATGCGCGCCTGGGCGCCAAAGCGCGGAGGGCTGGCGGGCATCTGGGAAACGCAGAGGATCCTAAGGCGCTCTGAGGTCATCGATTAACGATCTGGGGCAATCGGCGCCGGAACCCCGCTGGAGGACGCCCCCGTTCGCCCTTGGGTCGGTGGGAGTGCGCCGAAACGGCAAACGGATCGGCAAATTTGAGGCTCGGTTCACGGGATCGGATTTTTGTGCAAGCGCAGATTTTTGCGAAAGTGCAAACGGGTGAGCGCCAATTCACGGAAAGCCTAACTCTTCTGAACGGCGAGGTGTTGTCAAGTCTCCTGCATATCACACATATCACACATCGCAGCCCACAAGTGTCGGCGATCATGTCGATCGCTCTTGAGGCGGCCGCAACGATTGAGCAAATCCGAGCGAAACGCATTGTTGCGCCAAGTTGATGCAACGATGTACTTGGACTTCATGACCTGGAAATCGCTTCACACATCGCTACAGGAAAAGCCGCCGCGCCCCGACATGCGGCCCCGCGAAGCAATGGACGTTGAAAAGCGCGTCGTCAGATTCGATTCGCAGGCAGCTCAACCGCCCGGTGACAAAAGCGCCGGTGTCGATGTTGATGCGGTTGGAATGAAATTCCACGTCCATGACCGGGTTATGTCCGTGCACAATAATCTTTCCAAATCTCTCTTCGCTGTTGAGAAATTCGTCCCGAATCCAGAACAGGTCTTGATCGGCTTGTTGCGACAACGGCACGCCGGGCCGCACGCCGGCATGGACAAAGAAGAAGTCCCCGCAACTGAATGACCGCCTGAGGCTTCGCAAGAATTGCCAATGCGCCGGCGGCAGAACACCTGCAAGTTGCCTCGCGAGCATTACCTGTTCGGCAGCATCTGGATTTGGTGGCGGCCTGATGCCGTAAGACCGCAACGTGTCGACCCCGCCGACATCACGCCAGGCCGCAAACCTTTCCGGGTTCCGTAAAAATTCCTCGAAGAGAACCTCATGATTGCCCTTCAGGAAGACCGTCTCATGGCGCTGACTGCGCGCCACCAGCAAATCGAGCACCTGCCGGGAGTCCGGCCCGCGGTCAATGTAATCTCCCAAAAAGATGTGGGCAGCCCGGGGGACCGGATGCTCTTTGAGGTCGGCATCGATTTCAGAGAGCAACTGCGCCAGCAGATCGGCACGGCCGTGCACGTCTCCGACCGCATACACCCGCATGCCCTGAGGGACTCGCGCCAGTCGCTTTCGGCGCCTCGCAGACAGCGCATTCCACACGTCATTGCCTCTGAGTGAAACGCCTTTTTTCTTGAATACAAACCCATCGGCGTCAAGTGCACGAAATGTGTCACCTTGACCCTGTGGGATTTGTGCGATCAGTATCCCGGCTTCCTCAAGGAACCTTGTTGATGTGCGGCATCGCCGGGATCATCGGACGACTGGACGAGCCTAACCGCGCCGCGCTGGCGCGGATGAACGACGCCATGGTCCACCGCGGCCCGGACGCCAGCGGGACCTGGATCTCCACGCCGGATTCGCGCGGCTGGGGCGCGCTGCTGACCCACCGCCGGCTTTCCATTCTCGACCTTTCGCCCGCCGGCGCCCAGCCCATGGTGGACCCGGTGACGGGACACGTGGTGGTCTTCAACGGCGAGATCTACAACTTCGGCGACCTGCGGCAGCGCCTGGCGGCCGAGGGGGAAAAGTTCAATTCGAGCGGCGACACCGCAGTGATGCTGCGCGCGCTCGGCCTGCATGGGCCGGCTGCGGTGAGCTGGCTGCGTGGCATGTTCGCCTTTGCCTGCTGGGACCCCAAGCTGCGCCGGCTCCTGCTGGCGAGGGACCCGCTCGGCATCAAGCCGCTCTACATCGCACGGTCGTCAGATCCCGAAGCCGGCTGGTCCGTGGCCTTCGCCTCGGAGCTGCGCGCCCTTCTGGCCTCGAGGCTTATGGGCAGGCCGCGTCTCGACCCGCAGGCCGTGGCCAGCAGTGTGTGGAACGGCTTCGTGGTCGGCCCTGGTACGGCTGTCAAAGGAGTCGACCTTGTGTGGCCCGGCCGGCTGATCGAGCTTGACGGCGCCGGCAAGGAGCTGCGGCAGGAGGACTTCTGGCCCATCCCCGCTCGCGCGCCCGATCCGAGCATGGACGAGGACGGCTTGGCCGCTGTCCTTGAGGAAGGACTGAGGCTGCACTTGGCGAGCGACGTGCCCCTCGCGGTCTTCCTTTCGGGCGGGGTGGACTCCTCGGCCATGGCCAACCTGGCGCAACGTGCGGCGAAGAGCCCCATTCATACCTTCACCCTCGCCTTCGAGGAGCAGGAACTCAACGAAGGGCCCATCGCGCGGCGGATTGCCGCCGCGATCGGCACCGAGCACCACGAGGTGGTGCTCACGGAGGGGCGTTTTGTCGAGAATCTGGAGGCGGCGCTCGACAGCTTGGACCAGCCGACCTTCGACGGACTGAATGCCTACTATATGTCGCGTGCGATCCGCGCCGCCGGGTTCACGGTGGCGCTCTCAGGGACAGGCGGCGACGAGCTTTTCGGCGGCTATACGTCCTACCGCGATCTGCCCGTGCTGCAGCGCTGGTCCCGGCGCGCCGCCTGGGTGCCGCGCGGACTGCAGGTGGCTGCGGCCAGGCTTGCATCCCGGCTGCTTTGCCGCTCCAGCGAGACGATGCCGCCTCAGACCCGCTGGGCCAAGCTGCCCGACATGGTCTGTCGCGGCGACGACCTTTTGGCGCTTTACCAGCTCGCCTACGCGCTCTTTCTCCCCGGATTCCAGCGCGAGCTTCTGGCGCCGGGTTTTGCCGAGGCGCTGGCCGACGGCCTCCCCGCCGCCATGCGACAGCGCCTCAGTGCGGAGACCAGGGCCCGCACCCCGCTCTCGGCCATCAGCGTCATGGAGCAGCGGCTGTTCCTTGGCGAGCGGCTGTTGCGTGACAACGACGTGGCCAGCATGGCCTCGTCGCTGGAGCAGCGGGTGCCGCTGGTGGACCAGGTCCTCTTCGAAAGCGTGGACCGGTTGCCGGATCATGCCCGCTACAGGCCGCTGGGCCGCAAGGCCATGCTGCGGCGCATCGGCCTGCGCGGCCTCGATCCCGCGCTGTTCGATAGGCCCAAGAGTGGATTCGTGCTGCCGTTCGATCGCTGGATCCGGCGCGGCCTGAAGGACGCCATGGACCAGACCCTGCGGGACCCGGAGGCCATAGCTCCGGCCGGCCTCGACCCTGCGGCAGTGGAGCGGCTGTGGCGCGCCTTTCTCGACGGGGCGCCCGGCATGTACTGGTCGCGTGTCTGGTCTGTATACGTCTTCGTCCGATGGTGTCACCGCAACCGCGTCTTCCGCTGAGGCGGACAGCCAGAACGGGCCGGGTTTTGGGCCTCGCCGCCGCGGCGGCGACTGTGGCCGCGTTGCTCGCAGTGGCGCTGAGCCCCCTCCTGCGAACGCCCCTCAAACAAGCGGTCAACGGACTGCGCGGCTACCCGGCATGGCGTCAACGCGCGGCCCTGGGACCTGAAGCACCGCCGTTCAGCGGATTGGCCGCCTCCCAGGTCGGCTACGGGCCATTCATGGTGAAACAGTTCTCCTCGCCGAAGCGCTTTGGATCATTCCAGGTCGTGAGCGACAGCGGCGAAGTGGTGTTCCAGGGCGGGCCGCCCATGCGCGAGATTCCCACCGATACGCTCGGCGCCATAAGGAGCGTTTGGGTGGGCGACTTCACCCCCCTGCGGGCGGCGGGGCGCTACCGCGTGGTCGCAGACGACGGGACCTCCAGTTATCCCTTCGACGTCGGCCCCGGCGTGTTCGATGCGCCCGTGCGCGCCGTTCAGCGGGCCTTCTACTACCAGCGAGCCTTCACCGAGATCGGCGCGGCTCACGCCCAAGGCCCCTGGATTCACCCAAGCGATGCCGCCCTCGCGCCGCCGGGCGTGGTGAAAGGCTGGCACGACGCTGGTGACTTCTCGCTCTACAGCGCTTCGACCAACTCGGCGCTCTTCTGGTTGCTGTCGGCCGCCGCCGATTTCTCGCCGCGGGAGGACGACACCGGCATTCCGGAATCCGGAAACGGCGTGCCGGACCTGCTCGACGAGGCGCGGTGGGGGCTGGAGTGGCTGCTCTCGGTCCAGGATCCGAGCGGTGGGTTCCATAACACGACCTGCCAGGAACGTTACGGGCCCTACGGGACCAACTGGCTTGAGCGGATGTCGCCCTACCGCGCGGGCGAGGTCGGCACCATCGCGACGGCCCGCGCGGTCGGAACTCTGGCGTTCGCCTCCGTGCTCTTCCGTCCTTACGACGCGGCCTTCGCTGAGCGGTCCCTGGAGGCAGCCCGTTCCGGCTACAGTTTCCTTCGCGACCGCCCGGACGAGAACAGCGACGGACCCACTTGCCCGGCGATGCGTCAGAACAACGACCCGAGCGTGGGTCGAGACGTACGCATGTACGCGGCGGCCGGCCTGCTGCTGGCCACCGGCGATGCTGCCTTTCGCGCTGATTTCGAGGCGAACTACCAGCCAGTCCAGAATGACCCGAGCTACCTGCGCAGCAACGTCTACGCAGCGCTCCTCTACCTGCGCGCTTCGACCGGCGATCCGGAGCGGCAGCGAGCGATCCGTCAGGACCTCCGCCGTCGCGCCGGGGAGGTGCGCGCCGACGGCGAACGCCACCCCTTCGGGTGGGCCGGTCGGACCTTCTGGGGCTCCATCGCAGCCGGCTTCCAGCGAACCGCGGGCTTCAGCGCCCAGTTCTGCCTCCAGGACCCCGTCGGATCAGCCGCCGACTGCGAGCAGGTACTTGCCAATGTGCACCACGCGCTGGGGCGGAACTACCAGCAGATCGTCTACGTGAGCGGCCTGCCCGGCGTCACGCACGGGCGGACCCATGGCTTCCACCAATGGCTCGCAGCGCTTAACGCCACGCCGTACCTCTTTCCCGGGCTGGTGGCGGGAGGCCCCATCGCGGCGCCGGAGCCCGATGACATCGCGATGCCGTACGGCCGGCCCATTCCGACCTGGGGCTACTGGGGCGATCCCGCCATGCCGCGGAACGCCTCAACGCCGCTGGAGGCGCGCTACACCGACAACGATAGCTATTCCACCAACGAGCTCGACATCGATTGGCAGGGCGTAACCCTCTACAATCTTTACCTGGCGCGCTGGTGGGCCACCGGCGCCTCGGCCGCCGCGCGCGCTGCCTTGCCGGCAGCGCCAAGCCCGCCAAAATAGCGGCGGATCCGCTCTACGATCCGCTCGGCAGCGTAGCCGTCTCCGTAAGGGTTCTTCGCCGTGGCCATGGAGCGATAGGCAGCCTCGTCCGTGAGCAGCCGCGTGACGTGCTTGACGATGGCCTGCGCGTTCGTGCCGGTCAGGAGCGCGGTGCCGGCGGCCACGCCTTCGGGGCGCTCGGTGGTGTCTCGCATCACGAGGACGGGCTTGCCCAGCGAAGGCGCCTCCTCCTGGACGCCGCCAGAATCGGTCAACACCAGCCGGCAGCGCGCCATGAGCGCGACGAAGTTCCGGTAACCCTGGGGTTGGATGAGCTTAACGTTCGGCAGGCCGCCCAAGAGCCGCTTCACGTGCACCAGCACGTTTGGGTTGAGGTGAACCGGATAGACGAAGCGGTGGTCCGAGAAGCGCTGGGCGAGCGTCGCGATGGCCTTACACATCTGCTCGATGCCCTGCCCGAAGTTCTCGCGGCGATGCCCCGTGATGAGGATCATCGGCGCTTGCGCCCAGTCAGCGCCCACCAGAAGGCTCAGTTCCTCGTCAATGCGAGCGCGCAGCGACGCGTTGTTGGCCTGGGTGGCCACCTCGATGCGCAGGGCGTCAATGACGGTGTTTCCCGTTACCGAAATGGTCTCCTCCGGAACCGCCTCGCGCAGCAGCGCTGCGCGAGCCTTCTCGGTGGGAGCGAAGTGGAGCGCCACCAGCGGCGTAGCCAGCTTGCGGTTCACTTCCTCGGGAAAAGGCGACCAGATATTGCCCGTCCGCAGCCCGGCTTCCACATGGCCGATCGGGATGCGTCGATAGAAACAGGCGAGCGCCGCCACTAACACAGTGGTCGTGTCGCCCTGGACGAGCGCCATGTCCGGCTGCGCCGATCCCAGCCAGCCGTCAATGCCGTCCATCAGCCTCGCGGTCAGCCCCGCGAGCGTCTGATTCGGCCGCATCACGTCAAGGTCGGCGTCAACCGCGAAGCCGAAGGTCTCGGCGACTTGGCGGAACATCTCCTTATGCTGGCCGGTGGCCACCACGGTGCAGCGGAAATCGTCGGCGCCGCGCAGCGCCGCCACCACCGGCGCGAGCTTGACCGCCTCTGGGCGGGTGCCCATGAAGACCAGGATGTTGCGCGGGGTCGTCATGGGCCATGCTGCTCGTGGCCGCGCATCGACGGCGGTCGGCCCAGACGGCGGGCGACGATCTCCCGGCTGGCCAGCCAGATGAACTCGCTGTTGGTGGTGAGGTAGCGCTTCCAGAGTTTTCGCGGCTCCATGAGGAGCCGCCAGAACCACTCGAGACCCAGCGACTGTACCCAGCGAGGGGCCCGCTTGATGAAGCCGGCAAGCACGTCGAAGCTGCCGCCTACGCCGATGATGACGGGGACGTCGAGGCGCTGACGATGGCGCTCGCACCAGGTCTCCTTAAAAGGTGTGGGCATGCCGACGAACAGCATATGGGGCTCGCTCGCCCGGATCTCTTCGACAAGGCGCGAGTGATCGTCCGCGCCGAAGTAGCCGTCGCGAAAGCCGGCGATCTCGATGCCTGGGTACAGCGCCCGGCTCCGCTCCACGAGCGTCGCAACTACGTCGCGCCGGGCGCCAAGAAAATAGACGCGCAGCCGGTGCTCCCCGGCTGCCGCCAGAAGTCGCGCCATGAGGTCCACGCCTGCCACGCGCTCCGGCATCGGCTGGCCCGAGGCTCGCAAGGCCCACACCACCGACATGCCGTCAGCCACGGTGAGGTGACTCGCCCGGCACGCGTTTGCCAGCTCCGGGTCGCGGCGCATCATGCATAGGTGGGAGGCGTTGGCTGTGATGACCGTGTGGGGCGAGCGCGGGGCGCGGCACAGCTCAAGGCACCGGGCCACCGCGGCCTCCATGGTTACGGCGTCGAATGAGAGGCCCAAGAGTTCGGCCTTTCCGGTGTGCTTCATCGACGCCTCATCGGGCCATCGAGGCCGGGTGACTGGCATGCCAGAGGTGAGCGCGCTCGGCATCGGTCCGGAGCGTGGCGGCCCGCTTGCCCATGCGCAGGCAGGCGTGCTGGTAGGAGCGCAGGAAGCGCCTGAACTCCGGGTCGTCATAACGCGGCAGGCCCTTGAGCCAGCTTCTAAGGTAGCCCCACAGCATGGCGACGCTGCCGATGACTGCCGGGTGAGCGGGCAGGCGGTAGAGCGCCACCACCAAATAGTAAAGCGGCGACGTACCCATAAAGTATTGCCCGAAGCCGGCCCGAAGCCGTCCTGTCCAGATGCCCTTCTGGCTGGCGCCCTGCGGACGCAGATGGATGAAGCGGATGGGCTCAAGATCGCGGCTCTCTGCGATCCACCCGAGCATGCGACAGCGGTGGCAGTCGATGCCGTCCCACATGACTTGGCGTACGAAGCCGCCGATCTCCCTGAAGCAGGCGACGCGGTAGAACTTGGTCATGCCCACCGACATCTCGTCGCCGCACACTTCCGGCACCAAGGCGCCGCGCTGCGGGTGGACGAACCACGGCTTGCCGGATGTGGTCCCGATCCGCGGATCGCTCTCCATCCGCTGCATCAGCAGCTCGAAATAGCGCGCCGGGAGGTCCAGGTCCATGTCGAGCTTGCACAGGTAGTCGAACTCGTCCAGGCGCACCGTCTCCAGCCCGGCGTAAAAGGCCTCGATGACGCCGGGCCCGACCTGCCGGCGGCCGCGATCGGTGCGCCGCACGACGCGCAGGTAGGGCAATCGGCGCGCATACTCCTCAAGAATGGCGGGGGTTTCGTCAGTCGATCCGTCATCGACGACCACCCAGAGCGCTGGCGGCACTGACTGCGCTGCCACGCTGTCGAGGGTGCGACGGAGGTATTGCGCCTCGTCCCGGCAGGGCGAGATGAGCAGATAGCGTCGCGAGGGGTTCACGGCGAAGCTCACAGGAGATGATCGCCGGGCCGCCTCTAACACGGGAATGTCAGCCGGAGCGTGGGAAGCTTCTGTGAACACTGGTATGGCGTTTTCCAGGACCGGCGAGCCCGACGGGCAAGAAAACGCGTCCCGACCTGAGCGGCAAACTGGCCTTTGGCGAGCTGACTCATCGGTTATTTTTTCCTCTGCGTGGCGTGAGCAAAGATGATCCGGGACGCTCTTAAGCCAAGCGTCCTAAGCAACGACGGCCATTTTCCGTCTCAATTCGCCTTCGACTTGCTCCAGCAATGGAAATTTCTGATCTTTTTCCGACACAACCGTCGCCGGCATCGGCCAGTCCAGTCCGAGCCGGGGGTCATTATACATCAGGCCTCCCTCCGCCTCGGGCGTATAAAACTCACCGGCTTGGTAAGTTGTATCGGTGTTGTCGCGCAATGTTTGATAACCGTGCGCAAACCGTTCGGGTATATAGAGCGCACGCTGATTTTCTTCATTCAGCTCGACCGCGACTGACTCCAGAAAAGTGGCGCTCTCCGGACGCAGGTCCACGATGATATCCAAGATCCCGCCTCGCGTGCAGCGGACGAGTTTTGTCTCGGCCGCCGGCGGGAACTGGAAATGCATGCCGCGCACAGTCCCCTTTTTGAGAGTAGACGCGATATTTGCCTGCGCGATGATCGGCTTCAGTCCGTGCGCCTTAAATTCATTCTGACAAAAGGCTCGGGCAAAAAAGCCGCGTGCATCCTCCCGACGCTCCAAGTCGATGATAAAGGCGCCCTTGAGTTTGGTCTCGGTGAAAATCACTATCCGGCTCCTGGCCGATCGGCGCTGGGCGCAGCCCTGCGTTGTAGGCAGCGAAAGTTCGACAGTTGGCGTCCCGCCTGAGTTAAACATAACATATCGTTTGCAATTACCAGTAGCAGTCTTTCATATTGCTCGCGTCGCGTCGGTCGCGTCCGGTTTTGTCGCCGATCTAACACTTGCTTGCCACGATGACAACGGCCTTTAGCTGGCGCCAATCGACTTGTTTCAATTGACCCGAATGCTCCAGGGCAGTATCAGGTCAAGGATGGCGTGGAGCGGCTGGAGCACCCTTGGCAGCGTGCTCGCCTATCGGTACTGTTAATGTTAGTCATGCGGCTTCATTGCCATTACGTCGGCAGGATCATCCAAAACCTTTGCGAGCGTTGACTACATGAAAGTTGTGCTGTTCTGCGGCGGCCTCGGGATGCGCATTCGCGACTATTCCGAGAATATTCCCAAGCCGATGATCCCCGTCGGCTCCCAGCCGATCCTGTGGCATATCATGCAATACTACAGCGACTACGGCCATCAGGATTTCATTCTTTGCCTCGGGTACAAGGCATCCGTAATCAAGGAATATTTCCTGAACTATAAGCAGAGCGCCTACAGCGACTGCATCATCTCGGACTTCGGCAAGAAGGTGGAGATCATCGGTCAACTTCCGCCGGACTGGCGTGTTTCGCTAGTCGATACAGGGACCTGGCGCAATATCGGCCAGCGGCTGATGGCCGTGAGACATCTCGTTGCGGACGAGGAGATCTTTCTCGCGAATTATAGCGATGGACTGACCGATGCGCCGCTGGACGAGATGATCGATCGCTTCAAGAAAAGCGATAAGATCGGCTGCTTTGTCGCCATCCACCCGCCGATCAGCTTTCATCTCGCAGAGTTCGATGAGCGGGGCGAGGTGAGAAGGCTGCGTTCGAGCCAGGAAGCCGACATCTGGATCAACGGCGGATATTTCATTTTCCGCAATCGAATCTTCGACTTCATCAAGGAGGGCGAAGAGCTGGTGCTTGAGCCGTTTGCGCGCCTGATCGAGGGCGGCCACCTGATGGCTTATAAATACGAGGGTTTCTGGCGGGCGATGGACACCCTCAGAGATCGCCAACTCCTGGAGGAAATGGCCGAGCGCGGCGATACGCCATGGCGCATGAGCCCGCAGGTTCGGGCCAAGGCGGCGTCGTGAGGGCGCTGCAATTTGCAGGGCGCGGCGATCGTCTATCGGCGCTGTGTTTGGGTGCGCATTCGGACGACATCGAGATCGGGGCGGGCGCAACGCTTCTGGGCCTGATGGATCGCGGCGTTCGCCTCGACGTCCATTGGTGCGTGTTGAGCGGCGCAGGCGACCGGGAAAAAGAAGCCAGGGCCTCGGCGGCTGACTTTTTGTCGGGCGCGGCGGCTACCCAAATCGAGGTAATGCCGTTTCGCGACGGGTTCTTCCCGGAGCAGGGGGAAGCGATCAAGTCGTGGTTCGAACTCTTAAAGCAGCGGGCCAACCCCGATGTCATCTTCACGCATCGCCGGGATGACGCCCATCAGGACCATCGCCAAGTGTGTCGTCTGACATGGAACACGTTCCGGGATCATTGCATTTTTGAATACGAAATTCCGAAGTGGGATGGAGACCTGGGTCAGCCCAATCTCTACGTGCCGTTGTCAGCACGTGTGCTGGAGCGAAAGATCGATCTCTTGATTTCACATTTCGGAACTCAGCGCTCAAAACAGTGGTTCGATCGCGAAACTTTTCTCGGGCTGGCGCGCCTCAGGGGCATGGAATGCCGCGCCCCGGAGCGTTACGCGGAGGCATTCGTCGCTCGCAAGCTCAGTCTCGCTTGAGGGAGGCAAGGTCGCGCTCATAGACGCGGCATCGATTTACGCTGTTTGCGGCGATCCACCGCGGGATGCACTGTGTCCCGGACGCAACAGGTGTGGAGAAATCTCCGCCTCGCCGTGGGCAGAGATTATCAGTGCGCCTTTTGTGTGTTACGAATCTGGCGGACTGGGGGTCGTAATGCAAAGGTGGCGCTGGATCTTGCTTGCACTCGCGGGTGCCGCGGCAAGCCTGTTACAGGCTTGTGCGGTCACGCCGATCGCTGGGCCGCGGGCTGGCGACATTGTAGCCGGACAAGCCGATCCCGGCAGCCTCCCTTATGGTCTCGTCCGCCTGACACCGCGCAGTCTCGACATATTGGCTGCCCACGCTCCGCAAATCGCAGGCGCATTCGCCGATCGACATGGCCCCCAAAGCATTCGCTTTGGCATCGGCGACGTGCTCGGCATAACGATCTTCGAAGCCGGCGCCGGCGGTCTCTTCATCCCGGCGGAGACTGCCGTCCGCCAAGGCAATTACGTCACGCTTCCTAACCAGGAAGTCGACGTCCAGGGCAACATATCAGTCCCCTATGCGGGGCCAATTCGCGCCCAGGGACGCACTGCGATCGAATTGCAGGCCGCCATCGTCGACGCTTTGAAGGATATAGCCTTAAAGCCGCAGGCAGTGGTGACTCTCGTAACCCAGCGCGCGAGTTCATTTTCCGTACTGGGAGACGTGAAGCTCGCCGGCAGATTTCCAGCCCTGCCCAGCGGCGAGCGCCTTCTTGACGCGATTGCCCGCGCCGGCGGGCTGATTTTCCCGGGCAACGAATGTTGGGTTGTTTTCGAACGCGACAAAAAGCGGATCCTGGTGCCGTTCGGCGCGATTGTCGACGTCCCGGAGAACAATATCTACGTGCGGCCTAACGACATTATCTACGTTTACCGCGAGCCGCAGACTTTCCTTGCCTTCGGGGCGTCCGGCCGCCAAGCCCAGATCCCCTTCGAAGCCTGGCGCGTTTCGCTGGCGGAAGCGCTCGCCAAGGCCAATGGTCTTACTGATATCCAGGCCGATCCGGCTGCGGTATTTCTTTATCGGGGTGAGCCGCGCGAAGTCGCAGTGGAGCTTGGCGTCGACGTATCGCGGTTCGATGGCCCCATCGTGCCGGTCATCTATAATCTCGACCTGCGCGACCCCGCCGGCTATTTTCTCGCTTCGAAATTTGAGATCCGCAACAAAGACGTCATTTATGCCGCCAACGCCTCGTCCGTCGAGTTCACCAAGTTCCTGACTTATGTAAATTTAGTGATGGGCACCATCAACAACCCGATTATCACCGCCATCAATGTTTATACGCTCAAGGCCTTTGTTCAAGGAACTGCCGGCGCGAACGTCCTCGTGGGAGGAGCGGTTGGCGGCAAGTAAGCGGACCTTTGTGGCGAACGGCTGCAGCTGTTGAGCCGGCGGCCAAGCCGATATCGGTTTGCCGAAGCGGTTCGCGGCTCAATGTTGCCGCGGCGCGTGCGAAACTCTGCACGCTGTCGGGGCCGTTTCATGGACAGAATGGTGCGGGGCCCGGAAGCGGATTTGTTGCATTGAACGTGGCGCTGGAAGCCCGCCTGATATAGTTCAAGCGCCGCCAAAGGCGGCCAACAGTCTTTACCGTACGCCCGGCAAGCATTACGATAAGTTAAGAAGAGTTTAGTTATCTTGACAACAATTCGATGATATGATGAGTGAGATGTAGGTATGCTTGTAATGACGATGATAAGGGTCTTTCCTGCCTACCTGTAGGGTGCCTTGCCTATTCGATCACCGTCTGGAGTAACCAAGTGCTCCGCAAACGAATATTTCTTGGTGTGTGTCTTGCCGTGTGCTTTGCAATGGGATTCGCCCTTGACCGGGTCATTGTGAGAGGTACGTTTCAGAAATATTTTGGCGTTGACGTCGCCACGCTTATCAAATCGCCGCTGGCATGGTGGCGGATCCAGCAGAGGGGCTGGAATTCGTTCAAGGCGCTGCAATACACGCAAGACAATGGCGAGGTGCACATTCACCGACACGTGGAGACCCAGCTTCTCCCGTTGAGCGTTGGTGGAACGCGGCTATCGGACGCCTTTCCGGTCCCGAAAATGGGCGGCGCGATCACAGTTGTCGGCACGACGGTCATCATCCTTGAACGACTTGGCGGCCTCTACCGGTATGATTTGACGACCCGCTCCTTTGGGATGCTGCCGGGAATTCCTCCTTTGCCGAACAACCTGGAGGGCTTCCTTGTTCACCGCCCCGGTCCGCCGGTCAACCTCGCCGAGGCGCCAAACGACGAATTCCGTGCGCGCGCCGTCATCTTCCTTTCGGATCGAAGGGAGCTTGCGGTCGCTCACGACAAATTTGACGAGACAGTCGGCAAAATAAGGACAGCCGTTTCGCTTATTCCGTTCGATCCCGGCACGCTCAAGGCGACCGGCGCCTGGCGACAGATCTTTGCCAGCGACGCCTTCGACTACGGCCCTGGCGCCAACCTGGGCGGCGGCCGTCTCGCGTATCGCGGCGATGGCAAGCTCTACCTGACCCTTGGCGACCGCGGCATAGAGGACCCGAAGGTGGCTGAAGACCCGGGCACGACCTTCGGAAAGATAATAGAAATAGATCTGACGACGAATACATCGCGCTTGTTCACTAAAGGCCACAGGAACCCGTTGGGACTGGCATTTCTTAAATCCGGACAGCTCCTCTCCACCGAGAATGGCGCCTACGGGGGCGACGAACTCAACGTCATCACAGAAGGCAGCGATTACGGCGCCCCAAACGTAGCGCTCGGCACCGATTACAACAGCTACGACTGGCCCGCCCGCACATCACCTGTCGTTGGGAGCCATGCGGGGTACAAGGCGCCTCTGTTCGCGTGGGTGCCGAGCATTGCTCCGGCGCAACTCCTGGAGGTGAGCAATTTTAACCCCCGCTGGGACGGCGATCTGCTCATCGGCACTTTGAAGGCATCGTCGCTCTACCGGATCCGATTGGAAGAGGGACGCGTGCTCTATGCTGAGCGGATCTGGATAGGGCAGAGAATTCGTGATATTGCGCAAACAAACGACGGAACTATCGTATTATGGACTGACGATACTCAACTGCTGTTCGTCACTGTCGACCAGGACCAGCTCGCCGTTAAGCGACGGACGCCGAACGTTATCGGCATCATGGTCAATGAGGTTTGCCTCGCCTGTCACCATTTTGGACCGACCAGTCCGGCCGATTTGGGGCCGTCGCTGAGCAACCTCCTCAACCGGCCAATCGCGTCAGACACCTTCTCCTATTCCGCGGCGCTTCGCGCCAAGCAGAACCTCGGACGTTGGACCCCGGCCCTGTTGTCTGAGTTTCTATCCGATACATTCAAGTTTGCGCCGGGCACCACCATGGTTCCATTTCAACTCAATGCGGCGGAGATTAAGGACATAGTTGACGTATTGGTCCGAGCGTCGGATCGTCCGGCCGGGATTGCGCAGTCCCCGCACCCGAGCGGTGTTGGCGTGGCGCAGTGATGCTCTTGCGCGTGGCGCCGGCGGACCATATTCTCGATGACCTCGCTTGGTGACGAACTCGACGAGGTCTCCGCCGCCTGACCTGGGACGAATAGCGGACACCAGTCATACGGAAACTCGCGGTGGGCACAGGCGCCCCTGAGCTTGTCGAAGGATGCGCGCCTGTGCCCAGCCTGACGTTTCCTTTTGAGCTGGAACGGCTGCAGGTAGAGAATAGAGATACGTGACCGGGGCGAATAGACGTCGTCGGGCGAGGTGCGCAATCACGATGCGGCGCGCTCACGAAGGCCGATCCCCCGGTAGCGCGGCACCGCGCGCGGATCAATCATACGCCGGCCATCGATGAGGAGCGGTGACTGTGCGCCGCGCGCAGCGACAAGGCGCGGCAAATCGCCGAACTCTGGCCACCGGGTCACGAGCAGGATCGCATCAGAGTCTCTCACAGCCTCCTCAAGAGAAGCTGCGAGACGCGGCGCGGCCGTCCCAAAAATCCGTGCGGCTTCGTTTGCCGCCACAGGATCGAAGGCTGTTACAACCGCGCCTCGCCGCTGCAACTCGAGAACGATCGGGATCGCCGGCGATTCCCGCATGTCGTCGGTGCCCTGCTTGAACGCCAATCCGAGCACCGTAACTCGCCTGCCGGCGAGGCCGCCAAGCCCGGCTTCGGCAAGATCCACCATCCGCAAGGCGCGCCCTGCGTTGACCGAGATCACCGCATCGAGAACCTTCATTGGCAGATCAAGGGCTCGGCCGTGCGCCGTGATCGCCTTGAGATCCTTCGGGAAGCAGGATCCGCCGAAGCCGCACCCCGGAAAGAGGAAGCTCGTTATCGGCGCCTTCACCCGGCCCGCGCGCTCGTGGAATGGCGTCAGCTCCTTCATCGAATGGACGCCGCGCATCACTTCCACGATGTCAACGTCGCCAACTGCCTCGCACAGATCCGCGATCTCGTTGGCGAACGAGATCATCAGCGCTTGAAGCGCGTTCGAAGCATACTTCATCATCTCTGCGGTGCGATTGTTGACACGGAGCAGAGGGACGCCGGGGAAGCCATCGTAGAGAGCGGCGATTGCGTCTCGGGTGCGCTCGTCAATTCCTCCGGCCACAATCCGGTCCGGCTGCATGAAGTCGGCCACGGCGACTCCCTCGGACAGGAACTCCGGGTTCATTCCGAGCCCGAAATCCCGGCCCGGTTCCTTTCCGGCAGCGGCAGCAACCGCCGGTCCGACGACCTCGTCCGTCGTACCCGGCACCACAGTGCTCTTCACCACGACGACGTGATAGTCGTCTTTGCACGCCAACGCCTCGCCAATGCGACGAGCAATCTCGTGGACGTAAGAAAGGTCAATCCGCTTGCCGTCGAACGGGGTCGGCGCGGCGACCAGCGTGAGGTCCGTCTCATGTACCGCGGCGGCAAGATCGGTCGTCGCGGTGAGCGTCGAGCCCGCATGCCGAGCGATGATTCCGGGCAGGCCTTCCTCGTGAATCGGGCATTTGCCGGCGTTGACCGCGTCGACCTTCGTGCGATCTACGTCCACGCATACCACACTGTGGTTTTTCGCAGCCAGACAGGCGCCGGAAACGAGCCCGACATATCCAGTGCCGATGACGGAGACTCTCATTTCCGACCCTACTTTTCCTCGCCTTCGCGGTTGCCTGAATACCACACGAGGGCGCGGCGCAGCCCTTCCTTCAGGGGCACCTGCGGGCTGTAGCCCAACTCTTCGCGCGCCTTGGCGATCACCGGGCAGCGCCTGTTGGGATTATCTACGAGGTAGTCGGAATCTTTGCTCTGGCCGCGCACGACCTTTCCTGGGTAGCCGAACAACGTGCGAGCGAGACCGACGAGCGTCTCTGCGAGAGCGCCCACACTGATCTCAGGGGTTTCGGCGCCGATGTTGTAGGCCTCGCCGGGCCTACCGCGAACCAGCACCTTGTAGTATCCCTGAACGGAATCGGCCGAGTAGCAGAACGTCCGCGTTGGCGATCCGTCAGAGAGCATCACGATGTCGCGGCCGGCCAGGATGTCGCGCGCAAAGTCGGGGATCAGGCGGCCGTCGGTGATTTTCAGGCCTGGCCCATAATTGTTGAATGGGCGCGCCACCTTCACCGGAAGGCCGTGCTGCTTGGCGAAGTTCACGCACAGAGTCTCGCCGAAGCGCTTCGCTTCGTCATAGCACGCGCGCGGCCCGGTGCAGGACACGGACCCGCGATAGGTCTCCGGCGTCGGGATGTTCGCCGGGTCAGGGTCGCCGTAGATCTCGCTCGAGGAGAAGAACAGGAACCCCTCAACCGGACGGCCCTTCGCCTTCTGGCCGAGGGCATAGTCGAGGAGGTTTCGCAGCCCATTGACATTCCCGTCCATGGTCCCGATCGGGTCGACCCGATAGTAGGTTGGCGACGCGATCGAGGCGCCGTGGATGATGTATGAGAAGTCTCCCATCGGCGACGGAAGCGGCGCACGCAAATCTTGCGTGACAACGGTCACTTCGCCTGCGTCCCGCAGCGAAACGAGCCAGGCCGGCGCGCCGCGCGAGAAGTTGTCGAAGATTGTGACGCCGATGCGGTCTGCGGCGGCGGCCGACCGGTTGAAGTGGGTAGCGGTTTGGACGAGGTAATATCCGAGGAATCCGGCGCCCCCCGTAATCAGGAGCTGTTTTCCGGAGAGCCGCGGGAGCTCCTCCGCGAGCATGCGGCAGAGCAGGTCGAGATCTTCCTGGACGATGTCGATTGCAGTTTCCATCTGGGACTCTGATAACGATTGAACCGGCACAGGCTCAGCGAGGGGCCACCTCACGAGCGGGAACGCCGCACCCGGTCGCGCCTGTCAAGGCCATGACCAACGGGCGCACCGGCGCGCCCTGCGGCTACCCGACTGCGGCCACAGCCGGACGTTTCTCTTCGAAATAGGCGGTCTGCTCCGCCCGCAGCTTGTCGCAGAGGCGGTCCTTTGGGAGCTCAACGTTGCGATAGCTTATCGGCTGGTCTTTCGGAACATCGTGCTTGAGCCGGCATCCCACGGACAGCGGCATCGGCAGCAAGTCGTCGCGGCGACAGGCGTCGTAGCTGTCGACCAAGCCGTAACAGGTGAAGCCTCCCATCCCGTCCAGCACCTCGCCTGCTCTAAGGTCGCGTTTCGCCACTGCAAGGGTGTCGCAAACGGGCCTGCCCACGGGCGTTAACGTCGCGTCCTTGAACAGCACCGCGCGAGCGACCGAATGCGGCAACTGAACGTGCGGCAGATGGTAGGGCGTGTAGAAGACGTACAGAGGCCCGTCGCCCATCTTGAAGTAGCTCATGTACTTCCGCTTGACCGGATGGTCGTTATAGCCGACCACGAACGCGCCCGAGTGGGGCTCTGCGCCGAGCACGAAGTCCACGAGTCCGCCGTTAGCGAAGTCATTCACGCTGAACTTCGTGAGCAGCTCCTTCACATGCGCGCACTGGTGGCCGTACATGCCGCGCTGGCCCGGCACGAAGCCCATCGCGTTACCCATGATGGCCGACTCGATGGCCAGCTTCGAGCCATCAGCGAACGAGGCGACCATCGCGGCCTTCTGCTGGTGCTTGGCCGCGAACTCCTGCTGCGTCTCGGGGTTCCGGTAGCGGTTCAGGAACCCCTTAATCTGACCCGCCAGGACAGGCTTGTAGCCGACGCTCTGAACGAAGCGGAAGAGATTCATCGCGACGCCAGGCTCGTCGCCATCGCTGTATGTGTAAACGGTTCCTGCCCGGTCCGCGTACACCTTCAGGATTGGCCCAATAGACGCGTCGACCTCGGCGTTGAGCAGGATGAGATGCTTGCCGTTCCTGATCGCCTCCACAGCCACCTGAGCGCCAAGCTCCACGTCGCCCGTCGTCTCGACGATGGCCTCGACCTGCCCGGCTCGACACAGCAGCATCGGGTCGTCGGTCACAGCATACCGGCCTTCGCTGATCGCTTGTTCGAGCGCGGACTGGGAACTGATCTCCCGCACGGACTCGACGCCGGCGTCCCGATAGGCCCGCGCGGCTTCGCTCAATGTGCGGTTGGAGATCGCAACGAGGCGGATCCCAGGCATCGCGGAGAGGATCTGCAGCGCTATTCCGCGGCCCATGTAGCCTGCCCCGACCATGGCTACCCGCACGGGATTGCCCGACTCGAGGCGCTTCGCAAGTGCTGTGTCAACGATGACCATTGGTTGAAACCTCGCTTTCTAACGTTCGCCCGGGCAATAGCCGTTTTTGGCTTGCCATAGGAGCAAGAGTGCTGTCACATCAAGCTTGATACGCATGAAATGCCCTGCGCGGAAGAAACCGCGATCGAAGGCTATTTTTGTGGAGGTTCCGAACGCGCGTACTTCTCAAATTTCATCCGGTACCAGCTATTTCATAGCGTCGGGCGTCAAGTTGAGATGCGCCGCCGCACCATTCCTCGGTACCGCAACTGACGCCCAAGGTCCAGGGTTTTGCGATATCTTTAGTTCCTGACGTCGTCAACCTCTTATCCAAACAGGCGGACCGAGACGCGATAATGAAGAGACTGTGACAACACACCGGCGCGCGGTGGCGGGTCTTCAGCCCACTAGCGGTAGGGCTGTAACAGATAGCCGTAACGAGCGGCCTGATCTGCGATCGAACTCCCGTATCCCCAGTCAAATTCTGCGTTAGGTTTGATATAATTGCCGCAGGTCCAGAAACGCGCCGGTGCTCGATTAATTCGGTATCGCCAGCACGAATCGAAAAGAGCCCTGACGACAACGGGCGCGTAGTATGACCGCGGACCGAACAGGCGGACCGCATGGCGCTTGTAGGCTGCCGCCTGCACGCCTTCTTCAAAGGCGGCCGCCCCGCTGCTCATCGGCGCCGCAGACGCCAGCGTCAATCCGAACAGCGCGGCGAATAACTTAACACCCATGTGCTTTCCTTTCCGATGCAGTGATCCGACCGTTGGCAGACTCCCGTCAATGAAACCAAGCCGAAGGCGTCGCGCTAGAGCCCAGGCGGTCCCGCAGCTATCAGTCTCATGTTGACCGTGTTAAATCTGAAGGAAAATTCATTTTGATCCATTCCGGCAACCGGACTTCCGTCGATTAACGTGCCCCAGATAAAATAAGTCGGCATTTCGATTTCTCCGACTTTAAACCTCGCAAGAACAATGGAAGCGGACCTCAAAGTCAGACGCTCGAGTCCGAATCCGCTGAACCCGCACCCTTTCTGTCCGATGCATTCATAGTCCCACTGAAAGACAGACGCGCCCTGAGGAAACGGGAGAGGCGTCGGAATGGACGCCAGTTGCTTGGTCTGGGCGAAAGCGTCGGCGACGGTGAGAAAAGCTGCCAGAAATGCGAAGAGTCGTGCTCGCATTGTCAGTCCCGCCACTATGGTCGGTCTCGCCACTCTGTCTTGCCGCGGCTGCAGAGCGGCGAAGGCGACACGTTCAGCACCGCAATCCTTAAGGACCGGTTCTCCCGTCCCGGCTGAGACCAGTCGCCGGCAAGCGCCACGTTGCAGGCTCGGGGGGCTCGCTCACCGCTTCACCCGCAGCCGCGCCGGGATCATCATATCACTGGACCTCGTGAGGGCAAGGAACCTTGCGGCAAAGCCGGTGCGACATGAACGTCAAAATGACATTGGGTGCACGACGGCCTCCAGCACGAGCTTCTGGAACTCGACAATTTCTTTGCGGACGCCGTCGCGCGTTTCCCACCATCGATCCGGGTCAAAAGTCGAGTACCGCGCAGGCCGAACCATCACACGTGTCGGATGGCCTTTCATGACGCGATCGAGCATTCGCCGCACGCGTCGAGAGTGGTCCCGGGCGGCCACGAATACAACAGCTTGGAACTGATGCTGATCGCACCATGGCGCCAGGACCTGGGTTTCGCCTTCGGTTCCAGATTCGGTTCTCGGGATTTGCACGATGTCTGTGAGGCCGAGCCAGTTCAGTTGGCGAATCTGCCGTGCGCTGGCATCGTCGTAAGGCAGCCCCCTGCGGATAAACTCGTGATCCTCTCCACTCGGCGGGTCGGTAAAGACTGCAACGCGCGTCGCGATCCCGCTTTGCACGAGGTCCGCCGCTTCGAGCGCCCCCGCGCCGGCGGAATCAAGCGATATCACGATGATGTCGGCGGGCTCGACCGGCTCGTTGACGACGAGCGCCCATCCCGCGGCTCGCAGGAGTTGCTCTCGAGCGGAAGGAACAGCAGCGACAGCAGCCGCAGCCGCTGCGAACGCCACGAGGGTCGCGGCCCACCTGGGCGGCCAGAAGCTCATGCCAGGCTTGACCTCAAAACTTCGCATGGTCGCACGGAACAACAAAGAACGCGAACCGGGCTGTCAATCTCGCCAGTCCCCTCTGGATTTGGAAAAGCGCTCCTTGTCGCCTCCCGACAGAACACCGCATGAGCGGATGTTGCAAGGGCAAAGTTGGACCTTCAGGGCCCATGGCGAATTTTTATCCAAACGCGGATCATGAGTCTGTTGCCCGTGGGTTTGACATCAATAAGGGGCCATCTTAAAGGGGATTGCAATTAATCTAAGCCTCAACCAGATGCCGGAAGCCGACATGCCTCGAAGTTTGGAAGAACGGCTGGATCTTCTGGAAGCCCAAGGGGTGACCATCGTAGATCGCCGGCAGGTCTATTTGGACGACGCAATAGACCCGGGTCGCGTGCGCCCCGGCGCTATACTCTACCCGGGAACTCGCCTCCTCGGTTCCAACACCTTCGTCGGCGCACGCGCGAAGATTGGTCCTGAGGGGCCGGCGGTATTGGACAACACAGTAGTTGGCGAGAATGCCGAAGTCGCGAGCGGCTACCTGAAGGACTCAGTCATGCTGCGCGATGCGAGAGTCGGCGCAAACGCTCACATCCGGGTCGGAACCCTATTGGAGGAGGAAGCGTCCACTGGCCATGCCGTGGGTCTCAAGCACACTGTACTGATGAGCTTTGTAACGTTCGGATCGCTCATAAATTTCTGCGATGCCTTGATTTCAGGCGGCAGATCCAGGAAGGAACATACGGAGGTCGGGAGCGGGTTTATCCATTTCAATTATACCCCGCGAGGCCGCAGCGGCGACAAGGCCACTCCGTCTCTGATCGGCGACGTGCCGCACGGTGTGTTCCTTCGGCAGCCGCGGATTTTCCTAGGCGGGCTGAGCGGCATTGTGGGCCCGCAAAGGGTCGGCTTCGGCTCGTTCACGGTGGCAGGCCAGGTCCTCAGAAGAGAGGTTCCTCCCAACAGAATTATTGGCGATGCGGTCCGCAGCATTGATAAGGAATTTCACGCCTTAAATCAGTTTCCCGAGCGGATCGTGAAATTGAACCTTGAATACATTGGGCAGCTGGCTGCGCTGCAGGCATGGTACCGGCATGTCCGGTTAGCTCGCATACCGGCCTCCGGCGAGCACGACGATCTGCGAGTTGTCACGCAAGCCGCCGCTGACCTGCTGTCGGTTTCAATCGATGAGAGAGTTCAAAGACTGCGACAGTTTCTCGACGAACGCGGGCTTGCGACGCCAACGCCGCCATCGACCGTGCCGACTTGCCCGCTCAGGACGATGCCGAGCGATCCATACGTAGATCATGTGGCGTGGGTGTCAAAGCTATCGGATGTTGATATCGAGTTAGGCGTTTCGTGGCTGCAGGCGATCGTCGAACAGTATGTCGAGAAAACCACACAAAAGATAACGGGTACTTAGGCTCCACATTTATGGGCGGTCTTTGGAAGAAAAAAATCGAAGTGTGCGGCCCCGCTCGCAAGAGTGGGGCGAGAAAACACCTGATTGAATATGACTCGGAAGGCCCTTTAAGGGCGCGGGCTCGTGGCGAATTATTTTTCCTGACCAAAAAGGGGGGACGGAAAAGGCGCCTCTTTTGAATCCTGAGTGGGTGCAGAAGCCTTAAGGGCGCGCAGCCTTGGCGAGCGCCTTGATCGCTTGGATGCAGTCTTGCGGGCGGCGGCAGCCGGTCAAGGGCGATTGGCGCGCGTTTAATCGCGCGCCAATCGCCGCTTAAGCGGTCGAG
>Ga0209060_10000589_pt1 | contig 60093 bp, 57 predicted proteins | sample Coa_R1_8_FD_187155 | JGI IMG/M metagenome (GOLD analysis project Ga0209060, IMG submission 187155) | Surface soil microbial communities from Centralia Pennsylvania, which are recovering from an underground coalmine fire - Coalmine... | ecosystem: Environmental > Terrestrial > Soil >...
ATCCGGCGTAGGCGGCTACTCACAGGTACTCGATCAGACCGTACCGCTCGAATTGCACGGCGATCTCGCGGCTCAGATGGTCGAAGGCATCCACCATTACCTCGATGAGGCTACAGGCGCCGTCGCCGGATCACGCGAGAGATTCTGGAAGCGGGATTACCGGTCCGTCGAGCGCTATAACCAGTCAGTAGCGACGAATCGCGATCACCTGCGAAGAATCATCGGAGCCGTGGACCAGCGGCTTCCGGCAACTGACATCCGGCTTGCAGCGGCGAGCCCGGAGAAGATGGCCATCGGATTCGGCGACGGGTACAAAATTTACGCCGTGCGATGGCCTGTGTTTGAGGGCGTCGATGGTGAAGGCCTGCTGCTTGAGCCTCGAACCCAGCCGGTGGGGCGCATTGTGGCCGTGCCGGACGCAGACTGGTTGCCCGAAATGCTGGCGGGCCTCATCCCCGGCGTAGATGCAGGTGCTCAATTCGCGCGCCATCTCGCTGAGAACGGATGCGAAGTACTCGTCCCGGTACTCATCGACCGGGCGGATACGTGGTCCGGCATCCCCGGCATTGGCATGACGAATCAACCGCATCGCGAGTGGATCTACCGAATGTCGTACGAGGTTGGACGCCACATCATCGGCTACGAAGTGCAGAAAGTTCTCGCCGCCGTGGATTGGTTCACAACACGCAATGACGGGCGGTCTGTGCCGATCGGCGTGGCCGGTTATGGCGAAGGCGGATTGATCGCCCTTTACAGTGCGGCACTCGATCCGCGGATACGGACTACGCTGGTGAGCGGCTACTTCCAGCAGCGCGAGGAACTGTGGAAAGAGCCGATTTATCGAGACGTTTGGGGCTTGCTGCGCGAATTCGGCGATGCCGAAATCGCGAGCCTGATCGCACCCAGGGGGCTCATTGTCGAAGCCAGCCGTAGTCCGCATATCACCGGACCACCGCCACCGGCTCGGGACCGCCGGGGCGCCGCTCCCAACGGGACGCTGGAGGATCCGCCCCTTGATTCGGTGCGCGCTGAAGTCGAGCGAGCCCGGTTTTCATTTGACAGGTTGCAGGCCGGCGGCCAGCTGCAGCTCATCCTCAGTGGCGGCGGCCGCGGCGCGCCGGGCTGCGACGCTGCGTTATCCGCGTTCCTGCACCTGCTGGGTGCCGGCGCGTTTCGTGTGCCCGGCGCTTCCCCCGAACTCGCACTTCATGGTTTTGATCAGGCTGAGCGAGGACGCCGTCAATTCAACCAGCTGGTTAGTTACACGCAACGGCTGATCGCGAGTTCAGCGGACCGCCGCAACGCATTCTGGTCGAAGGCAGATTCTTCATCGCCGGAGCGATGGGTCGAGACTACACGTTTTTATCGCGACTACATCTGGGATGAGGTGATCGGCCGCCTGCCTCCGCCATCGCTGGCGGCGAACCCGCGGACCCGGATGGTTTACGATGAGCCGAAGTTTCGCGGGTACGAGGTGGTAATGGATGTTTGGCCGCATGTCTTCTCTTACGGCATTCTGCTGGTTCCGAAAGACATCCGGCCGGGCGAACGGCGGCCGCTGGTGGTTTGCCAGCATGGCCTTGAAGGGCGCGCCTCCGATGTCGCGGGCCCACAAGCATCCGAAGCCGTCTATCATCACTTTGCGCTGAAGCTGGCGGAACAGGGTTTCGTAACGTATGCGCCGCAAAATCCGTACATCGGAGAGGACCGGTTTCGCCTGATCCAACGCAAAGCGCACCCGCTCAAATTGGCCCTGTTCTCCTTCATTCTCGGGCAACATCAGCGGACGCTGGAGTGGCTTAGTTCGTTGTCGTTTGTTGACCCGCGACGCGTCGGTTTCTATGGAATCTCATATGGAGGCAAGACGGCAGTCCGCATTCCTCCGCTGCTGGACGGTTATGCCCTGTCGATCTGTTCGGCTGATTTCAACGAATGGGTTTGGAAAACCACCAGCGTAGATTCGCGATACAGCTACATGCTCACCCCCGAATACGACATGCTCGAGTTCGATTTCGCGAATGTCGTAAACTATGCGGACCTCGCCAAGTTGATGGCGCCCCGCCCCTTCATGGTGGAACGCGGGCATAACGACGCAGTCGCGCCCGATGAATGGGTTGCTTACGAGTATGCCAAGGTACGGTGGTTCTACGATACACGGATGCACCTGCCGGAGCGCACAACCATCGAGTTCTTCGATGGACCTCACGAAATCCACGGCCAGGGCACTTTGCAATTCCTGCGCGAGCAACTGCTCCGGCCATGACGCCGTTAGAACACCTACGTGAATTGACCCTTGCGATGTTTGGACGTTCATGTGCTCGGTTCTTAGTGGGAGATTCGCGTGATTCGAGACTTTTTGTTTCTGGTAATGTTCTTTGTGTTGCTCGGTGCATGGGCAATTACGTGGCTGGCTTTTCACTTAGCCGGTGGATTGGTCCACCTTCTTTTGGTTATCGCAGTCATTTCCCTGGTAATGCACCTGGTGCAAAGACGGCGGATAACGTGATCGCCTAGCGCGGTGGTGACAGAGCTTCGCGAATGAATTGTCTCTGTGACCGCAAGCACAATAGCTGTAGCGGCGCAGTTTTCTTCCTAACAACCAGTGAAGGCGAAAACCCGGTAAGCATATCTCGTTCCGTCAGGGACTTGGTGCCTGGACACACAACTCTGGAACCGGCATGAAATGCGAGCTTTCCGAGCAGTATCCATGTTGGACACTTTTCGTCCGCGGCGGATGGAGTGGAAAAGCATCCGGCCAGATGCCGTTGCCTAGTCCGCGGTTCGGGTTCTACGGTGTCATTGACGAGCGGCTCGACTTTGCCCTGCTCGACCCGGTCGCGGCTAGCCGGACAGGCTGAGATGCGACGCGGAACCCGACGTAAGATCGTGTTTCGATACGGAGCATGCCGCTGCGAACCGCTGCGTAAGGCCACCGGCGCTGCCCATTTTGCCGGCAATCAGCAGCATTCAAACCCGAACGTGCGCGAACTGCGTCAAGACCGCAGGCACCGGCGAGAACGATGCAGGCTCGTGGGGAGACATCTATCAAGCCGTGGCGATTGATGGGCCGGACCCCGGCGATTGTAGTGGTGCAAAGAGTGCACTTCAGCTTCTCCGGAAGACCATGCTGAAAATTTGAAAATGTGGATTCGGTGTCTGCCCCGTTGTTGGCGTCGAGCCGAGGAAACTGGTGGACCTGGTGAGATTCGAACTCACGACCTCTTCCATGCCATGGAAGCGCGCTCCCAACTGCGCCACAGGCCCACTTGGATGGTCCCTTCAGTATAACTTATGACACAGTCGAGCTAGGTCCCTTTTGGCGCCTCACCTGTCGGCCGGGTTTTCCAGCGCCGGTGAATCCATAGCCATTGGTCGGGATACTCGCGTACCACACTCTCGAGTATGCCGTGAATGCGGGAAGTGTCCTGTTCCACATCTCCGCCGATCGCTACCTCGGGATAGAAGCGCAGGATGAAGCGCTGCTCCTTTTCCGACCAGAGGGCAAAGCCGGGAATCACCGCAGCTCCGGTATGCGCCGCCAACTTGGCAAACCCGGCTCCGGCGCAAGCCGGAACTCCGAAGAAATCCACGAATACGCCAGTCTCGAGAGACGCGTTCTGGTCAATTAAGATTCCGACCGCCTCATTGGCGGCAAGCGCTTGCAGAATGCTTCGCGCAAAATCCTTCTTCTCGATCAAACGATTCCCCGACATCCTCCGCCGCTGTGCGACCAGCGCGTCAATGAACGGGTTGTCTAACGGGCGCACCACCACGTGCATGGGGGCGGTCATGAGCGCGTGCGCGAACGCGCTGAGCTCCCAGTTTCCAAGGTGTGCCGTGGCGAAAAGAACTCCCTTGCCGCGTTGGAGCGCTTGCTCAAAATGCTCGAAGCCTTCATAGCGAATCCACAGGCCGACGTTCTCCTTGTTCATTCGTGGAAAGCACGCGAAAGTCACAAGCAGACGGGCTAGGGAGCGAAATACGCCATCGACGATCCGCGTGTGCTGGACGGAGTCTAACCCGGGCAGCGCCATAGCCAAGTTCGACATCGCCACGCGCCGCAGCCGCGGAAGCGCCCGATCCAGCAAACCTGTATAGCATCGGGCCAGCCGGTGGGAGATAGCCGGCGGTGTATAGGCCAACGAGTTTAGCGCAACAATAGCGAGCGCATATTCGGCGGCGTCGCGCAGCCGCGAGCGGTGGCGCATGAATCCGTCATTCTATCCATCCGCCGCCCAGAACCAAATCGTCGTCGTAGAAGACAGCCGCTTGGCCAGGTGTTACTGCCCGCTGTGGCTCGTCGAAATGCACTTCCACCCGGTTCTGCCGGTCGGTCGGATGCAGCGTAGCCGGAGCTGCCTGGTGCTTGTTGCGAATCTTCACTTGCGCGCGAGCGGGCGCGGCGATACTGGCAATCGAGACCCAATTAATGCCGTCCGCCACCAGTCGGGTGCGCAGCAACTGCTGGTTCGTTCCGACGACCACGCGTTGCGTCGCGGAATCCGTCGAAATCACATAGAGCGGCTCTCCCAACGCTACACCCAGCCCGCGCCGCTGCCCCACCGTAAAATGGTGCACGCCGTGGTGCGTTCCGATGGGACGGCCGTCGGCGGTTACGATCTCTCCCCGTTCTGTGGCCCTCTCCAGCCCCTTAGAGCGCAGATAGGCGTCAAGAAACGCCGCGTAGTCGCCGTTTGGGACGAAGCAAATCTCTTGGCTGTCGCCCTTCGAAGCCACCGCCAGTTCCATACTCTCCGCGAGCCCCCGCACTTCGGGCTTGGTCATATCGCCTAACGGAAAAAGGGTGCGAGCGAGCTGCGATTGCGTGAGACCAAACAGGAAATACGTCTGATCTTTTGCGGCGTCCGCTGCCTTGCGCAACTGGTAACGGCCTGTGACGGGGTCGCGCGTGATGCGCGCATAATGTCCCGTCGCAACCTGGTCCGCACCCACACCCTCGGCCATGTCCAGAAATTTATCGAATTTAATGAAGTTATTGCAGAGCGTGCACGGGATAGGTGTGCGCCCGGCAAGGTATTCGGAAATAAAAGGCTCGACGACCTGCTGCTCGAACTGGCTCTCGAAATTCACCACGTAATAAGGGATGCCGAGCTGCTCCGCCACACGCCGCGCGTCATAGACGTCGTCGAGGGAGCAGCAGCGGCCCGTGCCGCCATGTGCCGCCAGTTCGGGCAAGCGTCGCTGATTCCATAGCTGCATGGTCAATCCCACAACGGCATGGCCGCCCGCAACCAACATGGCGGCGACGGTTGAACTGTCGACCCCCCCGCTCATCGCCACCGCAATCGGCTTGGCCAGATTCTTCTCAGGCATGTGCATGCTCCGCCGGCGAAATCTTGCGCAAGTGCCGAACGGATGCCTCCACTGCATCGACGAGCGCATCGACCTGCTCGGCCGTATTCGAACGACCTAAAGAAAATCGGATGCTCGATCGCGCACGCTCCGCCGTTACACCAATCGCCGTAAGTACGTGCGATGGTTCCACCGCGCCACTCGAGCACGCCGCCCCCGTTGATACAGCGAAACCGCGCAGGTCGAGCGCAATCACCAGCGCTTCGCCTTCAATACCGTCGAAATAAATGTTGGCCGTGTTCGGTACCCGTTCGTTCCCTGAGCCATTGACTCCGGTATGGGGAATCCGTGACAGGATGCCGTTTTCCAGGCGGTCGCGAAGTCGCGCCAGTTCCGCGCTCTGAGTGGCCATATCACGTGCCACAACCTCCGCGGCGCAGCCCAAAGCCACAGCTCCCGGAACATTCTCCGTCCCCGGCCGCCTTTCCCGCTCGTGATGCCCGCCGAATAGAATCGAATCCATACGCGTGCCCTTGCGTACGTAGAGCGCCCCCAATCCCTTGGGGGAGTAGATTTTGTGGCCGCTCATGGAGTATAAATCGACTCCCAGAGAATGAACGTCCACCGGGATTTTTCCCAGCGCCTGCACGCCGTCCGAGTGCAGATAGACCGCTGACTCGCGCGTGATCCGGGCGATCTCGCCGAGCGGCTGCACCGTTCCCAGCTCATTATTGACATGCATCACCGATACCAGCAGCGTGGATGGTCGCACAGAGCGGCGCACGTCGTCCGGATCCACCACCCCGCTCGCGCCCACACGGACGTAGCTCACCTCCACGCCCTCCCGCTCTAACTGCGCGCACGCGTTCAGAACCGCCGGATGTTCGATCGCAGTCGTCACCACGTGCCGTTGCGGTCTTCTGGAATGGCGCACTACGCCGAACAGCGCCAGGTTATCGGCCTCGGTGCCTCCACTCGTAAAAACGATTTCCTGCGGAGGGCAATGCACCAGCGCTGCTGTGTGGCGGCGCGCTAATTCCAGGCGCTGCTTGGCCATCTGCCCGAAATGGTGGATACTGGACGCGTTTCCGTACACTTCGGCGAGACACCCGAGCATGGTCTGAAGCACTTCAGGCGAAACGGGCGTGGTCGCATTATGATCGAAATAGTAGCGCTCCACTATCATCCATTTTAACCATGCGCCGTCCCGTCATCACTCTAACTACTGATTTTGGCTTGTCTGACCAATATGTCGGTACCATGAAGGGGGTCATTGTAGGCATCTGCCCCCACGCCCAAATTGTGGATATCAGCCACGAGGTGGGCCCGTACGGCATCGCCGAAGGTGGGTATCTGGTCGCCCAGGCGTATCGCTTCTTCCCTCGCGGCACGGTCCACGTAGTGGTCATCGATCCCGGTGTGGGGACCTCGCGCAGGCCCATTCTGGTTGAAGCAGCGGGACAGCTCTTCGTCGCGCCGGACAACGGCGTTCTCTCCCTTGTTTATGCGAACGAAAAAACGAAGGTCCGATGGATCACCTCGGAGAAGTACTTCTTGAAGAACGTGAGCCGGACGTTTCATGGCCGCGATATCTTCTCTCCCGTCGGCGCGCATCTCGCAGCCGGCATTTCCCCGGCCAAGATGGGCAAGCCCGTTGCGGACTACATGCGGCTGCATCTCGAAAAGCCGGTTCGGACGGCTCGCCGCGGCTGGACGGGAGCCGTTCTAAAGGTTGATCGCTTCGGCAATCTCATCACCAACCTCCCCGCCCAGGATTTTCCCGACTTGGAAAAACGCCCATTCGAGTTATCTATTGGCCTCGAAACCGTGCATCGCCTCGCGAACAGCTATGCCGAGTGCGGACCCGGAGAACTGTTCGTCATCGTGGGCAGTTCGGGATATCTCGAGGTTTCATCCAGCCAGGCTTCAGCCGCGAAAATATTGGGCTGCGGCGCCGGCGCGCCGGTGGAGCTGCGAATTTTGTAGGGAAATCAACCTGGCGAGTAGAATGTCAGCGCATTGTCGCCCTGTTTGACCATTCGCGTTTGTCGCAGCACTCCGTAACTCTCAGCCGGCGTGAAGCGCACTGAGTGCTGTACGATCACCAGCGCCGGCGCGTTCTTACCAAACGCCGCCAATGCTGAGCTGTATTCCTTCTCGCGCTCGTACGGAGGATCCAGAAAAGCGATGTCGCCCCACCAACGCTCCAAGGAACCAGCAACCGGCGCCATCACCAGGTCGGCCCGGTCCTCGATCCCCAAACTCGCCAGATTCTCTCGAAGCACTTTCGTCGCGTTTTTGCTCCGCTCTATGAAGATCGCCCGGCTAGCGCCGCGGCTCAGTGCTTCGATTCCCACTGCGCCTGTCCCGGCGTATGCATCGAGAAACACCGCGCCTTCCACTCGCGTGCCAAGAATGTCGAACAGCGTCTCACGCAGGCGGTCCGGCGTTGGCCGCGTGTCCAATCCCGGAATGGATTGCAGCCGGCGCGAGCGAAATTCGCCTCCAATCACCCGCACCTATCCCACCTCGACCAGTCCAAAACGTCGCTCCCAGTGCCGCTGCACGAACGCCATCGCGCGCTCGAATTCGTCTCCCCCGCGCCCCTCGTTCAGAAAATCCCCCGCCGCATCGCGTGCCGCCACCAGGATTTCCTGATCGCGGAGGATGTTCGCCACACGCAGTGCCGGCAGCCCGGATTGTCGCGTCCCGAAGAACTCGCCGGGCCCGCGCAGCTTCAGATCCATCTCGGCGATCACGAAACCGTCGTTGGTATTCACCATCGTTCGAATCCGTTCCCGCGCCGCATCGTTCACCCGGTCGGTCACCAGCACACAGTAACTCTGCTCGGCGCCGCGCCCAACACGGCCGCGAAGCTGGTGCAGTTGCGCCAGCCCGAAACGCTCCGCCTGCTCGATCACCATCACCGTGGCGTTCGGCACGTCTACTCCAACCTCGATCACCGTTGTGGAAACCAGAATATTCGTCTGCCCCCGCTTAAACAGATCCATGGCCGCATCTTTTTCGGCCGCCCCCATGCGCCCGTGCAGCAGCCCTACCGAGAGATCCGGGAAAACCTCGCGCGCCAAATGGCCGTGCATTTTTTGCGCCGCTTTCATGGCCTGCGTTTCCGATTCCTCGATCACCGGGTACACCACGTACGCCTGCCGTCCATGGCTCACCTGTTTCTTCAGAAAACTGTAGACGCTCTCCACGCGATCCGTCGTGACATGTTTGGTGATGATCGGCCGCCGCCCCGGAGGCAATTCGTCGATCACGGACACATCCAAATCTCCGTAGACGGTCAGTGCCAGCGTCCTCGGTATCGGCGTCGCCGTCATCACCAGGACGTCCGGAGAAACGCCCTTGTGCGCCAGGCTAAACCGTTGCATCACCCCGAACCGGTGTTGTTCGTCGATAATCGCCAGCCCCAGCTTGCGGAACTCCACGTTCTTTTCCAGCAGTGCATGTGTGCCTACGGCTACATGCGCCAGGCCTTCCGCGAGCAGCTTCTTGAGCTGCCCCTTTTCCCGATCGCTGAACGATCCCGTGAGCAGCACCACCACATAGCCCAGCTTTGCCAGCAGTGGCTTTAGATACGAGAAATGCTGCGCAGCCAGGATCTCGGTCGGCGCCAGCATTGCCACCTGATACCCGTTCTCGATGGCTATTACCGCGGCTTCGGCCGCCACAATCGTCTTGCCGCTTCCCACATCTCCCTGGAGCAGCCGGTGCATGGGCCGCGGTGCTGCCATGTCACGCGCAATCTCGCCCAGCACGCGCTTCTGTGCCCCGGTGGGCTTGAAGGGCAGCATGGCTTTGATCCGCTCTCGCACGTGATCCGTCAACTCAAAACCGATACCTGCTTGTTCCCTGGCTTTCCCCTTGCGAACCAGTAACCCGCACTCCAGCCAAAAAAATTCTTCGAAAATAAGGCGGAACTGCGCCGGCGCGCGGAATGCGTTCAAAAGGCGCAAGTCCGAATCCGCAGGCGGAAAGTGCATCTGGCGGATCGCCGTCCAGCGATCCATCAGTTTGAATCGACTCCGCAGGCTTTCCGGCAAGTGGTCCTCCACCGGCGGAATCTGGCCCAGCGCGCGGTGCACAATGGTGCGGATCGCGCGTGTGTTCACCTTGGAAATCGCTTCGTAAACCGGCACGACGCGGCCCACGTGGAGCGCGGCGTCAGCATCTTCGTCGTCGTCCGGAAGAAGCTCGAATTCGGGATGCACCATGGCGAGCTCGCCGGTGTAGTTGTCGAACTCGATTTTCCCGAACAGCGCCACTCGTCGCCCGGGTTCCAGCGTTTTCGCCAGGTACTCGCCGTGAAACCACTTCGCGTGCAGAATCGATCGCGAAGCGTCTGTGAACGATGCCTCGAACAGGCCTAAGTTCCGCCGCCGGAATCCCGCCACCCGCGCCGATCGCACTTCGGCCACTACCGTCGCCATTTCGCCGGGCGCAAGCTGCGCAATGTTTTTCATGTTGCTACGGTCTTCGTAGCGAAATGGAACGTAGCTGAGCAGGTCTTCGACCGTCACCAGTCCCTTCGACTCCAGCATCGCTGCGCGCGCGGGCCCCACGCCTTTGACGTAAGTGAGCGGAGTTGAAAGGTCCACCTAAAATTTCAGTGTACAATGCCCACAATGAAATTCTTCTTCATCCTGCTCCTGGGCGCCGTTTGTGCGCACGCGGAGATACGGCTCGGCATCATCGGCACGGATACTTCGCACGTCACTGCTTTTACCGAGATGCTGAACGATCCCAGTTCCCCCGACTACGTTCCCGGCGCCCGTGTTGTCGCGGCCTTCAAGGGCGGAAGTCCGGATGTCGAATCCAGCCGTACGCGCGTCGATAAGTTCGCCGATGAACTCCGAACAAAATGGAAAATCGAGTTCGTCTCCGATATCTCCACCCTCTGCCGTAAAGTGGACGGTGTCCTGCTCGAAAGCGGCGACGGCCGCGTTCACCTGGCCCAGATCAAGCCCGTCATCGCCGCCGGTAAACCCGTGTTCATCGATAAACCTCTCGCCTCGACGTTAGATGATGCCCGTGAGATCGCCCGGCTCGCCAAAGCTGCCGGCGTCCCGTGGTTCAGCGCGTCATCTCTTCGTTTCGCGGAAACGGCAACCAGCATGAAGTTTCCCGATATCACCAGCGCAATCACGTGGGGCCCCGGGCCGCTCGAGCCTCATCACCAGCTCGATCTTTCCTGGTATGCCATTCACGCTGTTGAGCTTCTCTACACGTTGATGGGCCGCGGATGCGAAGAGGTCACACGCACGACAACCCCCGACCACGACGTCATGGTGGGTAAATGGCAGGGCGGCAGGCTCGGCACCGTCGAAGCCATTCGCCCCTATAGTCACTTCGGCGCCGTTGTTTTCCGCCCCGAGGAAAAAGTGAATCAGAGCGATCCCAAAGCCAGCGACGGCTATCACCCTCTGGTCGTCGAAATCGTGAAGTTCTTCGAAACCAAACAGCCGCCGTTCCCTAACGAGGAGACGCTCGAAATCTTCGCGTTCATGGACGCGGCGCAGCGAAGCAAAGACGCCGGCGGCGCGCCCATGAAGCTACGCTGACCAACCGGCCATTTTTTCCGCCATGCTATTCTGAAACCGGAGTAGTTTGGGCCCATGCGTTTGAGAAACTCTCTGGTTGCCGGCGCGTTGGGCGTCTCTCTCCTCGGTGGGCTCTACGCTTTCCAGCGCCCGTGGAAAGAATATCCCGGGGTTGAGTACGAAGGCTTTCCCATTCCCCCCGATTACAAAGAGAAATCGGAATGGGTATTCGCGCGGCTGATGTATCCCGCCATACCCGTGCGCGGTTTGCGTGGCAATCCCGATTGGCAGAACGGCCGCGCGAACTGGACCATCGATTATCCGCGGTCCGACCGGCACCTCTCCGCGGCCGTCCGCCGCCTCACGCGCATTCACGCCCGCTCCGTCGAGCAATGCGTCAATCTCGATGACGGTGACGAAGTCTACCACTGGCCATTTCTTTACGCCGTCGAAGTCGGTTACTGGCAGCTCACCGATAGCCAGGTTTTAAAACTGCGCGACTACCTCATGCGCGGCGGCTTCTTCATGTGCGACGATTTCCATGGAACCTCCGAATGGGAAGTTTTCAACGCCAGCATGAAAAAGGTTTTCCCCGATCGCCCCATCGTCGACCTTCAAAATAGTGACCAGATCTTCCACACGATCTATGATCTCGACGATCGCTACCAGGTGCCGGGCGCGCAATTCATTAACAGCGGCCGGACCTACGAACAGGACGGCATCAAGGCCGACTGGAAGGGCATCTTCGATGACAAAGGCCGCCTCATGGTCGCCATCTGCCACAATATGGACCTCGGTGACTCCTGGGAGCACGCCGACAATCCCGAATACCCGGCTAAGTTCTCCGACCTCGGCCTCCGCATCGGCGTCAACTACATTGTTTACGCGATGACGCACTAAGTACTAGACCTGCATAAGTTTATTCACACTTCACCAAACCGTAATCGTTTTGTAACAATAGAAAGGTTATCTTCTGGACGAGGTGCACATGAAGACGGTTGCCCTGATCGAGGACGATGCCGATCTGTTTGCGCTATTGAAGTATAACCTTGAAAAAGAAGGGTTTCGCTTCGCCGGCTCCCCCACCGGTCGCGGTGCTCTCGAGTTTTGTCGCCGTGAGCGGCCCGATCTCGTGATTCTCGATATCATGCTGCCTGATTCCGACGGCATCGAGATTTGCCGCGGCATCCGGTCGAACCCCGAACTCGCCCATATTCCCGTTATCTTCCTGACCGCCCGCGCTTCGGAAAGCGATCGCATTCTCGGCCTTGAGCTCGGCGCCAACGACTATGTCGTCAAACCCTTTTCTCTGCGCGAGTTGATCGCCCGCGTCCGCAGCCAGCTTCGTGCGCCAGCCGCGCCTAGCCGCATTCTGCGCTGCGAGGGTCTGGAGTTGGACCGCGACAGCTGTCGCGTCCGCCTCAACAACAAAACACTCACCCTGACCGCCACGGAATTCCGGCTGCTCGAATTTCTCATGAGCCGCCCCGGTGTCGTTTTCAGTCGCGAGCAGTTGCTCGATTACGTTTGGGGCGTGGACCGAGCCGTCACCGACCGCACCGTCGATGTTCACATCCTGCGCCTGCGCCAGAAAGTCGAAGCCGATCCCACCACGCCCGCTCTCATCCGCTCCGTTCGTGGTTTCGGGTATCTGTTTGACTCGAATGCCGGCAGCGCCGAACCCGCGTCGGCTATCGCAAAAGCGTAATCACCGCACGCGCTCGGCTCGATACAGGGCCACCGTGTGCTTTAGCGTGGCAAAAAGCAGCATCGCACCCATGCCGGCGATGCCGCATACCCCGCCGATGTCAAACAGCTTCCAGTCCGTGCCCGCAAGATGTGCGTCCGGCCGCCGCAGCAGCGCAAGGCTCCCGATCGCCAGTAATATGCGCAGTTCCGTCGGGCTGAATTTCCAGAACGAAATGTGAAACGTGCCCAGCGCATACGTCGCCAGATACACCTCGATCGACAGCATCAGGTAAGCCACCAGCAAGCCCAGCGCGATCCGCTCGCTCATAAAACCGGAAAGCCCCAGCCCTCCCAACAGGAACAGCGCGCCAAATGCGTCCACCACGTGATCCACGTAGAACCCGTATCGCGGCCGCTGCCGGTTGCGCACCCGGGCCAGCGTCCCGTCCAGGCTGTCGCCCAGCCAGTTCAGTGCTAGACAAACCACCACCAAATACAGCGCTAGCGGATTCGATCCCGCCCACCAGAAGCTCAGCCCTGCCCCCAAGAGCGCTACCAGGCCCAGCGCCGTCAGATGATCTGAATGGATCCACGCCGGCGCATGGCGCGCCAGCCATAGCAGGCAGCGCTTCTCAAGCGGTGCGAGTAAGCTCTGCTGCTCCCGCCGTGCTTCCTGAAACGCGGCAGTCCTCATGCTGTTCAATACGTACGCGGCGTACTAGGGTTCCCGGATTCGGTTCCAGGTGTCCGGTTTCCGGTGCCAGCAGACAGCAGGTTCGCTGAAACCAGGCACCTGACACCTGAAACCTAATCCCCCAGAATTGGAAACGCCTTCTCCGGGGCAGACTGCGTCATATACCTCGGATCCAGCAGCCGGCTCCCATCCACATTCCCCATAGCCGAGAGAATATTCTCTTTCAGGTGCGGATATTCCTTCTCCAGCTCCGCGAAAATCTGCCGCAGCGACCGCCGCACGGTCCCTGTCCTTTGAGAACACCCGCATGGCACAATCGGCGCCCCCATGGATTGCGCAAATGCCGTAGTAACGTCTTCCGTCACGAAAACCAGCGGCCGGATCAGCCGGAATTCGAGGTCTCGGGAATGCGTCACCGCCGGTAATGCACTCAATTTGCCCGTGAACAGTGTATTGCGCAGCAATGCCTCGCAAAAGTCGTCCGCCGTGTGCCCGAAGGCAATCACATTCGCGCCCAGATTCCGCGCGATTTCATATACTGCACGCCGCCGGTACCGGCTGCACAGGTCGCAGCCATGGTCCGGTTGGTCTTCGAGCAGTCGCAGCGACGGGTTATCACGAAAATACGTCCACGCAATGCCGCGCTCGCGTAGGTAATCCCCCAGCGGCTCGATGGGCCGCAAAAACTTCCCCTGTTCCACCGTGAACGCGCAGACCGAAAACTCGATCGGTGCCCGCTTGGCCAGTAGCAGCAAGGCTTCCAGCAGCGTTAGAGAATCCTTGCCCCCCGATAGCGCCACCGCCACGCGATCGCCGTCCCGAATCATCTGAAAGCGATGAATCGCCTCGCCCACTTTGCGCAGCAGTGTCTTCTCGAGCTCCACAGTTTGATTATAGTGAGTACGTCCCATGAGCGCCCCGCCCGGCAGCCCTTGCCGAAACCACTGTAGTCTGGAGCCTTTCGTGATGGCGCATTTTCGAATGCAACCGCGTTCTCGCCGCCGCGTCCTATGAAATCGGCCGTGAAATTCCCCAAACCTGGGCTCCACTCAAGGTGACCTGCGGCCGCGACGTGTATACGCCGCGCCAGGACTGCGCCAAACCCCTGGCTCGACAAATCACCCGCGCCCGGCCCGGATGGTGCCCGCCCCACGAACCGTTTCCGTTTCCCGAATCGGCTATAGTTGCCACAGGTCCTTCGCTTTGTCTCCTTCGCGCCTTTTAGCCTCCGATACCCTCCGCAAAGTCGGCCGCGGCGGTTACCCTTCCGATCTTCTGCTGTCCGGGAGCGCCACGCCCCGCGATCGCCGCCCCAAATCATCTGAAAGCGATGAATCGCATCGCCCGGCTTGCCTCGCAGCGTTTTCTCCAGCTCCCCAAATTGATTATGTTGGGACACCGCCCGACTATGAGTGAGCGCCTGATCACCGAACAGTTGTTGGCGGAAATCGTGAGAGCCGCACCACTACTTCACGGGTCGGGTACGCTTTCAGAAAAAGCCATACGCGCTATGGCGCGACACCTCGCCAAACGCCCAATTCAGCACTCGACCGAAACGGGCTGCGGTGCCAGCACACTGTTGTTTTCGCATTTAAGCGGTGATCACACGGTATTCACGCTCGACGACGGAATAACGCCCCTCCGATCGTCGCCACTTCTCGAGTCTGCGACCACCCGCTTCGTCGTGGGCTCAACACAGAAGACGCTCGCCAAATACGAATTTCGACACAAGATCCAGGCGGCACTTTTGGACGGGCCGCACGCCTTTCCCTTTCCGCAATTGGAATACTACTTCATCTACCCCAGCCTGGACGCACACGCCTTGTTGATCCTGGATGACATCCACATCCCGAGCATCCACGACCTTTTCCGCTTCCTCCGCGCCGATGCCATGTTCGACCTAGTTGATGTCGTCGAGAAGACAGCATTTTTTGAGCGTAGCACCGCGCCCACGTTCGATCCGCTCGGAGACGGTTGGTGGTTGCAGAACTACAACCGGCGTGTTCGCTTCAGATGGAAAGAGCGGGTGAAGGCGCTCATTCCCTCTGCTTTCAAGCGGCATAGTCAGCAACGGGCCCGCTCGGAACAGCTTGCACGGGCGGGCCAGTGGTTCGTCAGCGTGCAAGAGCCTTCGCCCAACGCTCCCGTGGGTTCAACTTGCATGGTCCGCGGCTCGGCGCGCATCCCACCCGGTACGGCATTGTGGCTTCTGGCACGCCGTCAGGATCAGCCCGGTTGGTGGCCACAGGGCTCGGGCGCGATCGACACCACACACGCCGACTGGTCTCAAGCCTGTAAACTCGGGGAAATATCAGATGTCGGTTTCCCTTTCGATCTGCTGCTGCTTGTTACGCGCAACGCAACCGCGGCCGTACTGGAGCGCTGGATTGCCGGCGCGAAAGGCGGTCGCCCAACGGCTCCGCTGCCGTTGCCCGCTCATGCTGACGAATGTCCTCCTGTGATCATTACTGTGCGCAAGATGCATCACGACAACCCCGAAGCAGACTAGGATCAAGCTTTGTCTCCGGCACGCCTTTTAGCTTTCGATACCCTCCGCAAAGTCGGCCGCGGCGGCTACGCTTCCGACCTTCTGCTGTCCGGCGCAGCCCCGCTTAATTCCCGCGATGCCGCCCTCGCTTCGGAAATTGTCTTCGGTGTCCTCCGTTATCAATTGCAGCTTGATTTCCTGGTCTCTCATTACTCGGGCCGGTCCGTCCGCAAGCTGGATTTCGAGGTGCTCCTCGCCTTGCGCATGGCCATTTATCAATTGCGTTACCTCGACCGGGTACCGCCCCACGCCGCCGTCGGCGAAAGCGTAGAGTTGGTGAAAAATAGCGGCTTCCGCTCTGCCACGGGATTCGCCAACGCCGTCCTTCGTAAGGTTGACCGTTCCCCAATTGCCTGGCCCGATCGTGCCACTGAACTCTCTCACCCCGCGTGGCTGCTCGAGCACTGGGATCGCGCTTTCGGCCCTGAAGTCACGCCGCTCATCGCCCGTGCCAATCTCGAGCCGCCCGAAACGTACTTCCGCCTTCCACCCGGAGCCTCTTTACCCCCCGAAATCACCGCTGCCGACACGGATATCCCTGGCTGTTACCGCCTGGTTGCGGGCCAACCGGCCGGCTTCCGCATCCAGGACATCGGCTCGCAATCCATCGTGCCGCTGCTCGACCTTGCCCCCGGCCAACTCTTTCTTGACCTCTGCGCGGCCCCTGGTAACAAGACCGCGCAAGCGCTCGAATCCGGCATCCGGGCGGTTGCCTGCGACTTCCACGCCAAGCGGGTCACGATGCTGAAATCGCTCGACGCCGCCGTTCTGCATCTCGACGCTACCCGCCCGCTCCCGTTCCGCGCCGTCTTCAATCGCATACTCCTGGACGCACCCTGCTCCGGCACCGGAACTCTCGCGCGTAATCCGGAAATCAAATGGCGCCTTCAGCCCTCCGACCTCCAAGATTTCCACCAGCGCCAGGTTATCCTCCTACGCAACGCCCTCGACGCTTTGGCCCCCGGCGGCCTTTTGGCTTATTCCACGTGTTCGCTGGAGCGCGAAGAAAATGATGCCGTGATCGAGGCGCTTGGCCTTCATCCCGCCAGCATCATGCGTCGCATTCCGGGTCTCCAACCCGGCGACGGCTTCTTCGCTGCCGTCATTCGCGCCCCAGACACGTCCCATTGATTCGCGGTTCCCTCAATCCATTCGCGTGTATTCGCGTCCATTCGCGGCTCAAATCGATTCTCCCCGCTATGTTAAAATGATGTAGTTTTCCACAGGCTGAACAGTGCAAATAGTTCCGTCGATTCTCGCTGCGGACTTTGCCCGCCTTGGCGAAGAGATCGCGCGCGTGGAACGGGGCGGCGCCTCCATGCTGCATCTCGATGTCATGGACGGCCATTTTGTGCCTAACTTCACCATTGGCCCGCCGGTCGTAGAAAGCATTCGGAAAATTACCCGCTGCCGCCTTGATGTCCACCTGATGATTGAGGACCCGGACCGCTATGCCCCCGTTTTCATCCAGGCCGGCGCTGATCAGGTTTCAGTTCACCAGGAGGCGTGCCGCCACCTGCACCGCACCCTGCGTATGATTCAGGACGAGGGAGCCCAGGCCGGCGTCGTCATTAACCCTGCCACCCCGGTCGCCATGCTCGATGACATCCTCGCCGTGGCGGATTACGTGCTCATTATGAGTGTCAACCCAGGGTTTGGAGGACAGACTTTTATTCCGCACGCCCTGGAAAAGGTCCGCCAGTTGGATCGGAAGCGGCAGGAGCGGCGCTTGCCATTGCCCATCGAAATCGACGGCGGAATCACGCTGGAAAATGTGGCGGACGCCATTCGCGCCGGGTGTGATTGGATCGTGACAGGGTCGTCGATCTTTCACACGCCCGATGCCGCCGCGGCGGTACTGCAGATGCAACGCGCGGCCGAAGAAGCGTCCACCCTTAGGGTGTAGGAAAATATATATGTTCGTGAGTCTCAATCGCACTTATCGAATCGTCGCCCTCGCCGCTGTCTTCTGCGTGGCGTCGCAGGCCACCTGGCCGTTCAAGAAGAAGAAGTACGAGGACCCCATTACCAAAAAAACCGATCAGCCCGACAAGGTCCTGTTCGACAAGGCCATCGACGACATCGAGCATGGCCGCTATGAAGTGGCGCGCATCACCTTGAACACGCTGATCAACACCTACGACACGAGCGAGTTTCTTGCAAAAGCCAAGCTCGCCATCGCCGACAGCTGGTACCGTGAGGGCGGCTCACACGCCTGGGCCCAGGCGGAAGCCGAGTATAAAGACTTCAAGCTGTTCTACCCGACCATGGAAGAGGCTGCCGAATCGCAGGAAAAGGTCTGCACCATCCATTACCGCCAGATGGAGAAAGCGGACCGCGACTCCAACCAGGCGCATCGCGCCGAAGACGAATGCCGCCAGTTGCTGCTCGATTATCCCAACAGCAAATTTGCGCCTCATGCGCAGCAGTTGTTGCGAAACATTCAGGAAGTGCTCGCGCAGGGCGAGTACGCGACCGGGAAATTCTATTTCAGCAAGGGTAGCTATCCGGCCGCCGCCAACCGGCTGCAGTACATTGCCGATCAGTATCCCCTCTTCAGCCAGGGCGACGAAAACCTGTGGATGCTCGCCGATGCCTACCATCGCATGGGGGACCGCTTCGAAGACCGCGCTGCCGCCGCTTACACGCGCATCGTCAAGGACTATCCTCTCAGTGCACATGCCGAAGAAGCGGCTGACCAGCTGAAAGCCATGAACCGCCCCGTGCCGGAAGCCGATGCCACGCGATACGCTTGGCAAAAATACGAAGAGGAAAACCGGAAAAAGATCGGTTTGCGGCGCGAGGTAATGGACGCTTTCGGCCACAGCCCCGAAACGCGCATGGCGGCGAGATCCGGCACTCCTATGATGACGTCCCTGCGTCCTTCGGTTCCGTTGAGCGTTCCGGTAGCCGCTGCCACGGCCACGACACCCACCACCGGCGGCACCTCCGACGTGACTATCGGAACTGTCAGTGACCCAACCGCACTTGATACGAAACCCGATGCCCGCGCCAACCCGGGTGCAGCAGCAACCGCCCCCGCTGGCCCCCAGAGCGCGGCGGGAACTGGTGACGGCTCCGCCGCTCGTTCCGCCACTACGCCCGCGACGGAGCCGGCCGGCACAGCCGGCGCCCAGCCGCTGCCCATGAATCACCAGAATCTGATCAAAAAGTCCAAAAAGCAGCGGAAAGCGGAAGAAGAGGCTCGCAAGAAGCAGGCTCAGAATCTCGCCCAGCCGGCGGCGGCCCAGACGCCTGCGCAGGGCCAGCCTGTGGCTCAGCCCCAGGGAACGCAGCCAAACCAATGACCCGGATCCTCCTCGCCGACCATAGCCCGCACGCCCAGCGCATGGGAGAACGCATTCTCCGCGACGAAGGGTATGAGGTTGCCACAGTCACCGACGGGGAAACCGCGCTGCTTCGCCTGAAAGATTTGGCGCCGGATCTGGTTCTCGCCGACATCTCTCTGCCCAGCCGCAACGGATATGAGGTGTGCGAATACGTCAAGACCAGTGGCAAGTATCCGCAAACCAAGGTCATTTTGACTGCTGGTCCGGTGACTGCATTTGATGAAGGGCGCGCGCAATCCGCGGGTTCCGATGGCTTTGTGCGCAAGCCGTTTGAGGCCAGCGTCCTCCTTGGGGCTTTACAGCCGCTGGTTGAGAAACCCGAAGTGAGTGGAGGACCCAAGCGCGAATCGACAGGTGAGACCGCCGCCAAAGCGGCTGTCCCTAAACCGCTGCCCGTGGTTGCTGCGCCTGCTCCTCCAAAACCCATCGATCGGGAACAGGTGCGCGCTGCCGTGATCCTGGCGCTTGAGGCATCCATGATCACCATCATCGAAAACATCACCGACAAAGTGGTGGTGGCCATAGAAGCCGAAACCGCGCCCGCGCAGCCCAAGGTTTTGGCCCCGGAGCCGAAGCCTGCCATTCCTGAACCCAAACGCGCGGAAGTAAAGCCGGCAGAGGTGAAGCCCGCGGAAGGCAAGACCGCGGCCGTCGAGCCTAAGGTGGTTTCCGCCACCGCTCCCAAGCCTGCGCCTCCCGTTGCCGCGGCGGTGAAGCCGCCGGACGTGAAGCCTCCTGAACCTAAATCGGAGCTCAAGTCTGAGCCGGCTCCTGCTCAGCCGCCTGAGGAGCCCGTCGTCCGCATCCGCACGCCCTTGTTTCGCTCGCTCTCTTAAATCATGCCCGACAATAGCTTTGACGTAGTTTCAAAAATCGAACTGCCTGAGGTGTCCAACGCCATTCAGCAGGCCATGAAGGAAATCATCATGCGGTTCGACCTGAAAGATTCTCACTCGCAAATCGAGTTGAATGAGAAAGACAACAAGATCCTTCTGGCCAGCAAAGACGAATTTAAACTGAAAGCCGTCAATGAGATTTTTCAGCAAAAGCTCGTCAAGCGCAAAGTGCCGCTCAAGGGCCTGACGTACGGTGTGGTGCAACAGGCCGCCGGCTCCACCGTTAAGCAGGAAGTCACCCTGCAGCAGGGCATTCCGATTGAGAAGGCGCGCGAGATCGTAAAAAAGATCAAGGACAGCAAGCTCAAAGTCCAGGCGGCCATCCAAGGTGACCTGATCCGCGTCAGCGGCCGCGATCGCGATACCTTGCAGCAGGCCATCGCCCTTCTTCGCGGAACCGACTTCGGCATCGACATGCAGTTCACCAATTACCGGACCAACTAGTGGCCCGCCGCATCGAGTCGCACCTGCTCGATGGCCCCGCTGGAAAGTTGGAAGCACTGCTCGAGCCGCCCGAGGACCGCGATCCCGTAGAGGCCTGCCTGGTTTGCCATCCTCATCCCCTCTACGGCGGCACCATGCACAATAAGGTGGTACACCGCATCGTCCGCGGATTACGCCGGCGCGGCGCCGTGGTGCTCCGTTTCAATTTTCGGGGCGTCGGTGGAAGTCAGGGCGAGCACGCCGGCGGCCGGGGCGAGATCGAAGATGCACGCGCCGCTCTGGCTTGGCTTCGCCTGCGTTATCCCGAGGTGCCTTACGCCCTCGCGGGTTTCTCTTTTGGTTCCCGAGTGATTCTGGAACTCGGTTGCGAGCTACAGGAGCCGGTGCGACTTGTGGCCGTGGGATTTCCCGCCAAGAGCGAGATCGCGTACCTAAGCTCGTGTGCGGTGCCTAAATTCTTTATTACCTGCACTGGAGATCAGTTTGCGCCACGTGACCAGATGGCCATCGTTCTGGATCGGATCCCCGAGCCTAAGAAAATGATCTGGATCGAAGGGGCGGACCACTTCTTCGCTGGCGCCCTTGACCGCCTTGAAGAAACGATCTTCTCGCTGGATTAGTTGTCGGCGGAAAGCCGAAGGGTCCGCTCCGAGCGGCGCGTCGCCCGGAGGCTAATCAATTCCGCTACCTGGCTCAAGAACGTACTGACATCTTCTGCTTCTACTAGCATGCGCCGGCTGGATTTTTTCCTGTCCTCTAGCGGGCTGCCGTCGCGGTGCTTGCGGATGGTCGCCGTTGCGGGTTTGTATTCCTTGCGCTTCGCATAGGCCAGCACCCCACGCCCCGCCTCCGGAGATTCCATGTCGGGATTGCTCAATACCAGCTCGTAGGTGAGCTCGTCCAGCTTCCCCACCGCTTCAGCCGCGGACGCCGCCACGTCTACCTTGTAACCGCATGCTTGCAAAAGGGTTTGGAGGGTCAAGCGCGATGCCACATCCGACTCAACCAAAAGCACCCGGGCTAGATCCAGCCCGCGAGCCGCTGCTGCCGCGCCGGAATCCGCGATCGACATCCTGCGTTTCCTTTCCACATCCACTTTAACCGAATCCGAAGTTTTAATCACTACTAAAGTTAGTAGGGTAAATATAGTTAAATCTCGGATTGGGATGAAGTACTGGCAAAACCGTCTGTAAGTGAATGAATCCAGGAGACTTTCTACTATTTCGCGATCTTCACCGCAACGCTAACTCCGTCACGAATCGGTAGAAGGGTGGTGAAAAACCGGGCGGAATCGTACAAATTTTTATTAAAACTGGTAACAGCGAAATCGCTCACCTCGCGAGGCTGAAGCACCCGCTCATGCCATAGCGTGTTGTCGGTAACAAAGAGTCCGCCGGTCTTGAGCCGGGCTGGAACTGCTTCCAGGACCGCCGGATAACCGTCTTTGTTTACATCGTTAAAGATAAAATCAAAGTCGCCGGATGTCTCCGCCAGAGAGGTGAGCGCATCTCCAACATGCACCTGAATCAGGTGGTCGACACCCGCCCGCCGGAAATAGTCCTTTGCTTCCTTGGCGTTTTCCGAACTGCCGTCGGAGTCAGTGGATTTCGGAGCCCTCGCCGGCGGCTCGAGCGAGCCAGATCGTGGAATACCCGATTGCTGACCCTAACTCGAATATGCGCTTTGATTGACTGATCATCACAAGCTGCGCGAGAACGCGGCCCACCGCTGGTCCAATGATGGGAATATCCCGGCGCTTTGCCTGTTCTTCCATTTCCTGGAGGACAGTGTCCCGCGCGGGGAGCAGGCCCTCCATGTAGCGTTCGATTTCAGGATGAATGATCATGGAAGACTCTCGCAAAGATCTTGTCCACGTTCCGGAGCTGCCGGTCAAGTGAAAAAGCCTCAGCGATCTGCTGCTGGTTCAGGATTTTAGCGATCTCCGGATCGGCGTCGATGGCGGCTCGGAAGTCGGATTCGTTTTCCCAGGCTTCCATGGCATGCCGCTGAACCACCCGGTATGCCGATTCGCGCAGCATCCCGGCGGCGGCAAGATCCAGCAGAAGCTGACCCGAAAATACCAGACCGCGGGTCATTTCAAGGTTGCGGCGCATGCGATCGGGGTAGACGAGAAGCTGATCTACGAGCTTTGTTGTTTTTTCCAACAGGTAGTCGGCGAGAATGGTCGAATCGGGCAGGATCACACGCTCCACGGAAGAATGCGAGATGTCGCGTTCGTGCCACAGTGCCACGTTCTCAAAGGCCGCCTGAGCGTTGGCGCGGACCACACGGGCGAGTCCACAGATCTGCTCGCAGGTGACGGGGTTGCGCTTGTGCGGCATGGCTGAACTGCCCTTTTGCCCTTTTGAGAAGTATTCTTCGGCTTCGCGGACCTCGGTGCGCTGCAGGTGGCGTACTTCGAGTGCGATTTTTTCGAGACTGGCAGTCAAGACCGCGAGCGTGGCGGCGAAGTTGGCGTGCCGGTCGCGCTGAATCACCTGTGAAGAAACCGGGGCCGGCTCCAAACCAAGCCGGGCGCAGATCGCCTCTTCAATTTCGGGGCCGATGTGGGCGAACGTGCCGACGGCGCCCGAGATTTTGCCGACGCGCATGTCTTCCGCGGCGGCCTTCAGTCGCTGGATATTGCGGCCGGCCTCCTCGTACCAGATGGCGAACTTCAGGCCGAAGGTAATGGGCTCGGCGTGAACGCCGTGGGTGCGACCGATTTGCACCGTGTGCTGAAATTCAAGCGCGCGGCGCTTGAGGATGGGGCGGAGCCGCTCAAGATCGTCCGACAGAATCGCCGCAGCCTGTTTGATCTGCAGCGCCTGCGCGGTATCGACGACGTCATTCGAAGTCAGGCCGTAATGCAGCCACCGGGAGGCTTCGGCGTGGCCGGCGGCGGCCATCTTTTCGGAGACTGCGGTAGTGAAAGCAATGACGTCGTGCTTGACCTCGCGTTCGATTTCAAAAATGCGGGGAACATCGAAGCCCGCATGCGCGCGAAGCAGGCGCGCCGCTTCCGCGGGAACGACGCCGCGCTCGGCTAGAGCGTCGCTCGCGGCCAGCTCGACTTCAAGCCACTGCTGGAATTTATTCTGGTCGCTCCAGATGCGACCCATGTCGGGACGGGTGTAGCGGGAGATCATGAAAAGGTGTCAGGTTCCAGGTTTCAGGTGTCAGTCTAGCAGGTGGCAGGTTTGAGTGGGCTGACACCTGGCACCTGAAACCTGACACCTTAAAACGTAAACACCGCAGTCGGTTCTTTTTGACTGGCTATGACCAGCTCCGTGCTTAATCCCCGCCTCTCCAGCGCCTGTTGGGCCACAGTGCGCACGATCTCCGGGTGATTGTTGTGCTCGCTAATGTGGCCGAGGATCAGGGTGGCGGTGGAGCTGTCGAACTCGTGGCATAGGTAGTCGTTAACGGCGTCGTTGGAAAGATGGCCGTTGCGGCTCATGACGCGCTGCTTGACGGCCCAGGGATACGAGCCGACGCGCAGGATTTCCAAATCGTGATTGGATTCGAGCAGGAGTACGTGCGACTGGCGCAGGTGGAACTTGATGGAATCGGGAATGTAGCCGAGATCGGTGACCACGCCGACGTTCACGCCTTGTGCGCGCAGGCGGTAGCCGACGGGATCGATGGCGTCATGCGGGATGGTGAAGCTGTCGATTTCAACATCGCCGATGGCCAAACGTGAGCCGGCCTGAAAACGCTCGAGGCGCGGCGTAGCATCCTCCCAATCGAGGAGGCGGGAGGTGTGGTGCGTTACATAAATTGCCGCGGATGTTTTTTTCGCGATGCGCGTGAGACCGGAGACGTGGTCGCAATGCTCGTGGGTCACGAGAACCGCATCGATGGAGGCTGGGTCCTCGCCGATGGAGGTAAGGCGTCGCGAAAGCTCCTTGAAGCTGAGACCGGCGTCGATGAGGATGCGCGTCCTATCGGTGGCGAGCAGCGCGCAATTGCCCGAACTGCCGCTCGCGAGCACGCAAAACTTGACGATGGGGTTCTCCTTTGATTTTTTGTAGCAGGAATGGCAGGGAAGAGGCAAGGGATGAACTAGAAATTGTCAAGGACTACACTGTAATCGGCCTGCACCGGTGGAATGCCCCACAGCAGGCTTGATGGGAGGACGATATGCGAGCAAGCCATTGCATCGAATGCAAAGCGTTTCCCTGTCCAGATGTGAAACACGAATGCTTTGCGGTTCCCAACGTTAACGTCCCGCCGGAGACGATTACTATTGTGATGGTGTCTGAGGCCGCGCCGGATAGCACGAGTGATTACTACTACGCTAAGGGAGATTCGCTGTTCCAACGAACCACCGTTCAGGCGTTCCAAGACGGAGGAGCGAGGGAGTCATCAGTGAAGGAGCTTCTTGGCCGGGGTGCGTATTTCACGACGGCCGTGAAATGCGGCAAAAAGGCCTACGGAATTCAGTCGGATACCATTCGCGAGTGCTCCAAACTGCTGGAGAAAGAGCTGGCCCTGTTCCCGAATCTGAAAGTTCTGATGCTCATGGGCGACGTGGCGATCAAGGCGCTCAACTGCATCGCACAGCGGGCCGGGGAAAAGCGGGTGATTCCGGCGGGCTCCACTTACAAGATCCGCAGTGGCAGGTATTTCTTCCGCAACATGCGGGTTTTTCCTTCGTATCTTCAGGCGGGGCCGAGCTTCTACATCGAGAAGAGCAAACGGAGGATGATCGCCGAGGATATCGCAGCGGCATTGCGTCTGGTGGCCTAGGAAGGCTGAGCCATCACGCGCCGGATTTCCGCGCCAAATAGACCGTCCGGCAACCGCGGCGGATCAGAGGATTTCCTTTGAAGAACGGTGCGGCGTCCCATGCGCGGACATGTGAGAATCCGGCTTCCTCAAGAACTCTACGGATTTCGGCGGCATCCCAACAAACCTCCTCTACTCGTTCGTGGTACCTCCGCCAGCAGGCTCTCTCGCGAATGAACCATTCGATGTCACTCCAGGCGTGATCGGCGGGGGTATTGTGGGCGTTGCGCATCACAACCACGAAACCGGGCTGTTCGAACCAGACGATGCCGGACCAATAGCGGCGGAAGCCGAGCGAATTGTTGACATCGAAGTAGAAATAGCCACCGGGCCGCAGAGCGCGAGCGACGCTCCGGGCCACGGCACGCAAGCCTCCGCGGTTCGGCAGGTGGTTGATGGCGTCGCCTTCGCAGGTGCCGAGGTCCACGGCCACGGGCAGGCGGAAATTGCGCATGGCGGCGCGGAGGACGCGAACCGGCAGACGGGCGCGTTCAGATTTCTGGCGAGCGAGGGCGCACATGGAGGCCGAGAGATCGACGGCGTAGACTTTGATTTCTTTGCGCGCCAGAGCCAGGGCGGTGGTTCCGGTGCCACACGCCAGGTCGCACGCAGTTTCCACATTGGGCAGAATGCGGCGGAGTATATGCTCACGCGCCAGGTCCAGCGGGATGCGAAAGCCGGAGAAGAGTTGGTCGTAATTCTGCGCGAGCCAGCAATAGGGGAGGGTGGGGGATTTTCTGGGCATGCTGTCCTGCCTCGGGATTATAGAAGCCCTTGCCGCAACCGCGGGAACAAGCAAGACTATCCGGTCAAACGGAAGAGAAGAAGATCCAAACTGAACGTTACGCGCATGGCTTCGGCTGGTTGAGAGCAAAGGGGCCGGTAGATGAAATGCAGGACGTCGCGAGCCGCTTCGGCCTCGAGGTCGGCTGTGCTCGTGGCACGGCGCCGGTCGACCAGAGCAAAATCATGCGCAAATGTTTCAATCGTGCGGGGCACGCGGTCGCGACCGGGGCCGCGGAGTTCGACCAGGTCCTCGGGCGATGGCAGGGCGACGAGCAGGCGGCCATCCTTGCGCAGGACGCGCCGGAACTCAGCGGGGTTCATGCGGCCCGTAATGGAGAGAACCAATGAGAACGATTGGTCGGCATACGGCACGAAGCGATCGGCGTTAGCCACAATCCATTCGCACTCCGGATAGCGCCGCGCCGCCGCGTCAATGGCTGGAACCGAAATGTCGACGCCGTGCCCCTTGAAGCCGGTGTCCCGAGCGAGGCTGCCGAGATAAAAACCGTCGCCGCAACCGGCATCGAGAACGATGTCGCTGGGCGATGCGCGAATGATCTCCGCTATGGCTGCGAGCAGCGGTTGGGTGTCGCCGCGATCATGGGAGCGCCGCCGCCCAGCGAGTGCCGCGGGCGTGTCACCCGCCTGATTCGATCGCCGGTCCTGCGGCTGGAGAAGATTGAAGTATCCGCTCCGCGCGATATCAAACGAATGGCCGTTCGCACAAACCAGTCGCCGCTCCTCGTGCACGAGGGGCATGCGGCAATTGCGGACGGTGCAGAGGAGCATGGGTCGAGTGTAGCGAACGGAGTGGCCGCGGAGCGCAAGAGGGAGCCCGCATGACATCATGGAGAGGGAAGTCGATGAGGACGACTATCGAGATCGATGACAAATTGATGCGGGATACGCTTCGGGCAACCGGTTTGAAAACCAAGCGCGAGGCCGTGGAGCTGGGGCTACGGACATTGCTCCGCTTGAGAAGGCAGGCGGCGATTCGGGGGCTTCGCGGTAAACTCCTGTGGCAGGGCAATCTCGACGGGATGCTCGGCTAGTGTTTTGGTTTGATTCGGGAAAAAGCCTCCCATGCCGCGGGCCCAGGAATCAGGCACGCGCCTTCAAGAAAGCGGTCGAGTATTTCGGCGGTTGATGGTTCCACATCAGAATAGCCGGCGGATTCGCCAAATTTGCCCAGGCTCCGCCAACGGTTCCCGTTTGCAAATTGCCCGCGAGCATCGATAACCGTTACATTTGCCGACTGGAAAGTAACTTCCGCATAGCTAACCGATCGCCAGACATCTGGGTCCAGCGGTATCCCAATACCCCAGGCCGGCCCGCTTCCGTGGCTGACTCCTTTTGGTCCGCGTTTCGTATGCACGTAGTAACTTCGGTCGCCGTAATCGATGTCGTGGGTTTGGGGACTCGCCTTAACGCCGGGGGCTTTCAAAAACTGAAATGACGCTCCCCACCCTTCGAGTCGTTCGTACCTGCCGGTTGTGGAGCACGCTGGAAGCCCACGGGATTGACTCAGTTTGTGCAAGGTGATTTTCATCTCCGGGCCTCCTTGCGTTCGAACCCACTCACTTTGGTAGCCTGACTTTCTGAATACCAAAGCGGGCGCCGCGGTTTGAAGCCTGAACTGCCCAGCCGGGTCGGTCTCGTGCGAATGCTGGCGATCGTCAGTATGGTCGATCCTGACTCCCGGGATCGCGATTCCGTCTGGATCGGTGACTACACCCTGGATGGTCAACGGATCCGGTAGCAGAAGTTCCTGCCATGTCTGTGCCTCGACGCAATGTGCCGAAAGGATCACTCCGACGTAGAGCTTCAACACCACGGTCATTAGTATCGCTCAGTGGGCACAGTGCTGCCCGTTATACTCTCCCCATGAAAGCCGCTCGTATTCATCAGCATGGCTCGCCGGAAGTACTCGTTTACGAAGATATTCCCGAGCCGAAGGTCAAAGCCAACCAGATTCTCGTCCGTGTGCGGGCGTGTGCGCTGAACCATCTCGACTTGTGGGTGCGGGCGGGGATTCCGGGGATGCGGTTCGCGATGCCGCGCATTTTGGGGAGCGATATTGCAGGCGAAGTCGTGGAGGTTGGCGAGTTGTGCGAACGCGTGAAGCCGGGGTGGCGCGTACTGCTCTCGCCGGGAGTGAGTTGCCGGCAGTGCGAGGACTCGGCCATGAACACCGCTCCGGTGCTGATCGGCGACAAACTCGGCCTTTATCGAATCTCACGCTTCCTCCGGTTCCGCCGCCAGAGCGGCTTCCGTCGCAGTCGCCAGCCGCTTACGGCCCGCCGCCGTAGGCTCGAAAAACTTGGCCCGCCGGTTGTTGTCCGATACACCCCGGAACAATGCCGGATATAACGCTCCCTGTTCGATCAGCAGCGCCTGCCCCGAGATCTGATCCGCAACAGGACCCATATCCCTGCTCTTGCGCCCTTTTCTCGCAGGTTGAGGATGGGCGGGGCTCGCAGTATAATCCCCAACGCTGTATGTGACGCCCCGGGCCCAAAAAAAGAAAGAAAGGTTATCTACATGCCGGTCGATTCTGAAAAACTCAATCAGTTTCTAGGTCAAGTGGTAGGGGAACTGGGGGCTGCCATGAACGCCGCCTTGGTCCTCATTGGTGACAAGCTCGGTCTTTATCGCGCGATGGCAGGATCCGGTCCCATGACTCCGGAACAACTTGCCGCAAAGACAGGTACCGATCCACGCTACGTCCGCGAGTGGCTCTCGGCGCAGGCCGCCGGAGGATTCGTCACCTACGACCCCGCAAGTAAGACATTCACGCTTCCCGATGAGCAAGCCTTTGCTCTGGCTGTACCCGACAGTCCCGCATACCTGCCCGGAGCATTCCACATCATCAGCGCGGTCATTAAAGACGAGCCGAAGCTGCTCGAAGCTTTTCGCACCGGCGAAGGTGTGGGTTGGGACGAGCACGATACCGCGCTTTTTGAGGGCACCGAGCGCTTCTTCCGCCCCAACTATGCGGCTAACTTGATCACCAACTGGATTCCCGCGCTCGACGGTGTCGAGGCCAGGCTGAAGCAGGGCGCGCGCGTCGCCGACGTCGGGTGCGGCCACGGCGCTTCTACCATCCTGATGGCTCAGGCGTATCCGAATTCGCACTTCGTCGGATTCGATTATCATGGCCCCTCGGTAGGTTGGGCGCGACGCGCCGCCGCAAAGGCCGGGGTGAAGAACGCGAGCTTCGAAGTCGCCACGGCAAAGGACTTTCACGGCGCCAAATACGATTTTGTGGGTTTCTTCGACTGTCTGCACGACATGGGCGATCCCGTGGGCGCCGCGCAACATGTGCGCGAAATGCTGAACCCGGACGGCACTTGGATGATCGTGGAGCCGTTCGCGCACGATCATCTGGAAAACAATCTGAACCCCGTTGGGCGCCTGTTTTACTGCGCCTCCACCATGATCTGCACTCCGGCTTCCCGTGCCCAGGAAGTCGGCTTGTGCCTGGGTGCGCAGTCAGGCGAAGCGCGTATGCGCAAGGTAGTGACTGATGGCGGTTTCAGCCGCTTCCGCCGCGCCACGGAGACGCCTTTCAACCTGGTGTACGAAGCGCGGCCGTGAAGAGCGGCTGGACCGATATTGCCGTCGACTCGCACTTACTATCGGCGGCCACAACGCCCAACGGATTGAGATGAGGGGCGATTCCATGCCCAAAAATCGCGGGAAGCCCAACGCGTAACTGTCTCTCTCCGCAGGCTTGAGCGTGAGTTTCTACTGCGCATTCTGCTACTTATCGTGTGAGACAGGGTAGGCCGCGCGGGTACTCGCTACCGATACGTAATCGTCCGGCGCCACATCTTTTGGACCCTATCGAAGCCGCCGGTCTTAACGATCTGCTGGCATGCGGTCCAGTTCCCGTGGCTGTCGTCGGCGCAATGAATCAGAGTATCCAGGTTCATACCCTTCGTTCCACCAACAAACCCGATCGTCGCACCGCTCGCGTTGCGGGTCACGGTTAAGGCAAGCAATCCTTCGTCACCTGAGTACGAAGTGGTCTTCGTGTGCTTCACATCGTCATAGGCGATGGAGATCTTTCCTGGCGGAAGTTCATGTTCGCCTCCCGACTTGTCGAACTCATGAGCATCAGTATCCTGCTCGATCAAGCGCCCCTTACCGTCGTAACGAAAAGTGACTTTCAATGGGGTCTTCAGTTGTTTGGTCCGCCAGTCCCGATCCCGGATCACTGCCATGACGACGTGGCCCTCTTCGTCTAGGGTTTGGGTCCTTGATTGGGTGACCGCGCCAGCCTCGTCGTACTGGGTGAAATCGACAGTCTTGCCGTCGGCTGAGTAACGGAAATCCGTGCGGCTGGCCAACTCATCTTTCGGCCCTTGACGGTATTCATAAGCGGTGAGCCGTCCCTGTGCATCGCGTCTGAAATTCGTGTCGTGATTCTGGATCTGGTCGCCGCTTCCCCTGCGGTATTCGATCAGCTTACCGGATTTGTCGTACACCCAATAATTCCAGAATTTGGGCCTTGGCTGTCTGCTGTTCGGGAACGATGATTCCTGGCTGACGAGTCGAGGTCCATCGTAGCGATTGACCGTGTCGGATTCCGAGCCGCGGTCCTTTCGGATCTCTTCGGTCACACGCCCGGCCTCGTCCCAGGTGGACATTATTGAGGTCATGACTTCACCTGCAGGTCCAGCAGGCATGTCATATGCGCGCAGTTCCTCATAAAGCGTCTGCGCAACCGGGCCGACGGGAGCCAGGGACGGGTCTGTCACGAGCTTTCCGGGCACAAGAATTCCGAGGAACGTGATGAAGGGGGCTTGGGGTGGGCGGCCGACGTCCTCGTCAGGCAATGTCTCGGTGCCGAATTGGGCGGACAGGATCGACGTGAACAGCAGGCCGGCGACAATCCAAGCTGGCCATCGAAACGAATCGTGTTTCTGCGCGCTCGTGCCGAATGTCGTAATACTCAGCATCGCATAGTCATATTCGCTTTAAGAGTCGATTTCGGAGCGCTAATCGCGCTCCGGTCTTCTGGTGCCGGGCAGGGACAAGGCAGCTGCGAGCGAAGGCGACTCTGTTGAGTCGCGACTAAAAGGAGCGGTCCCACGTCCTCCTGCTACAATCGCCTCCGTGCCTCTCCCTTTGGAATCCAAGACCGCCCTCGTCACCGGCGCCAGCAAGGGCATTGGTAAAGGGATCGCTCTCGAGCTCGCCCGCTCGGGCGCAAACGTCGCGGTCAACTACAACACCGACCAGGCCGGGGCCGAAGCCACGGTCGCCGAGATCCGCTCGATCGGCCGTGACGCTCTCGCGATCCAGGCTAACGTCGGCAACTCCGCCGACGTAGCCCGCCTGTTCTCCCAAACCCTGGAGCATTTCTCCCGCCTGGACATCCTCGTCAACAACGCCGGCGTTCAGACTTGGAAACCGCTGCTCGAACTCACCGAGCCGGAATGGGATCGCACCATCGATACCAATCTGAAAGGCTGCTTCCTCTGCACGCAGCACGCCGCGCGCCACATGCGGGACCATGGTGGCGGACGCATCGTCAACATCGGTTCCGGCTGCAACAAAATCGCCTTCCCCAATCTGGCCGATTACACCGCCAGTAAGGGCGGCATCGAGATGTTCACCAAGGTCGCCGCGACAGAGCTCGGCAAATATCAGATTACAGTCAACTGCGTCGCGCCCGGCGCTGTCGAAATCGAGCGCACGAAACTCGAAGCCGGCGACTATGCAGGCACGTGGTCGAAGCTGACTCCGCTCGGCCGTGTGGGCCAACCGGCCGACGTTGCCCGCGCCGTCGCGTTCCTCGCCAGTGACGCCGCCGCTTTCATCACCGGCCAGACCATCTGGGTCGATGGCGGCCTCTTCTCCAAGCCCGCCTGGCCCTATCCATAGGGGTGTCGAAAAGCACCTTGAGTACACCGGTCACTTGCCCCGGTCGACCCTGCGGAGGTATATTCAGAAGGTTTTTCAACAATCAGTGAGGAGGGTACTGCCTTGAGGAGAGTTATTCCAGCGTGCTTGCTGGGGTTATCGATGTTTGCATTTACGGCCCTGGCCGGCGAGTACAAGGGCTACATTTCCGACGAAAAGTGCGGCGCGAAGCACGCCAAAGACCACAACGGAAAGTGCGTTGAAGGTTGTGTCAAGGGCGGGGCGGCGGCGGTGTTCGTGAGTGGCGGCAAAGTTTATAAGGTGGATGACGCAGACAAAGTGAAGGACCATCTCGGCCACGAGGTAACCATTACGGGCGACCTGAAGGGCGACACCATTCACGTTGAAAGCGTGTCGATGTAGGTTCCTCAGATCCTTTTCGGGGGCGGGAAGGCAGGCTTATTGCAGCTTGCCTCTCCCCTCCACTTTCCAGACTTCCTCGATCCGGTCCCCCCGTTTTCCGTAAACGTACTCGTGCAGGTTCACCGCCACGCAAACATGCGCCGGGATGATATTCAGCCTGTCGCCAACAGCAAAACTGCGCTGCGCGTTCGTTATATCGACGTACCCGTGCTCTTCGTTCTCGCGATAAAACGCGGATTCCGGTGATTCCACGATGCGCCCGTGCACCGATGGCGCCGGTGCCGTGTCCGAGGAAAACGTCTTCGACCCGCCGTCCACGATGATCTGATGCGGGCGCGCCGTGGATACCACGGTAACCAGAATGGTCACCGCGCAATCCTCGAACGTGCACGCTCCGCTGACCACCGTATTGACGTCGTTGTACACGTAGGTGCCCGGCCGGATTTCCGTCAGCCCTTTTACCTGGTGTGATTGAAATAGGGATGGCGTCGATCCTCCGCTCATGACGCGAACTTCGATCCCGTCGCGCCGGAAATCGTCGAGAATGCATTGGACCAGCTCGCTCAGCTTGCGAATCTGTTCCATCCCCTTGTCCGCCGTGTCGCGAATGTGCCCGGGATAGAAATCGATGCCTTCGAATCGCAGGTTGGGTAGCGATGAGAGGCCGCGCGCCAGTTCCATCAGCTCCGGTCCCGGCGAAACTCCCACGCGGTTGAGCCCGGCATCCACCTCCGCCAGTACCCCGATCTCGACTTTCGCCGCCTTCGCTGCGTCCGATAGCTCTTTGGCCGCCACCAGATTATCCAGCGCTACCGTGAGCCGCGTCTTCTTGGCAACTTCCATCAGCCGCCGCAGCTTCGATTGCCCCAACACGGGGTACGCGAGCAGCAGATCCGGCGTGTTTGCCCCCAGCATCACCTCGGCTTCGCCGACCTTAGCTACCGTGAGCCCTACGGCTCCGGAATCGAGCTGCTTTCTCCCCACCGCGGGTACCTTGTGCGTCTTGGTATGCGGCCGGAGCCGCAGGCCGTGCGCTCTGGTGTAATCCGCCACGCGCCGCAGGTTGCGATCCATGATGTCCAGATCAATGACGAGTGCCGGGGTATCGAGCTCTGAGATATGCATGCCCCACTATTCTATGCGAACTGCGCGGGGCTGGAGCGTTAAGCGAACTTGCCTGTGTCTACCCAGGACTGTTTGACCACCGTCCACCAGTCAACCGCCAGCCCCTCGGTCACGTATTTGTAGGGAAGCCACGCGTACCCTTGCAGCCCCCAGGCGGTACCCCAGGAGTTGCGGACGAGAAGAGCCCCCATATCGCCATTGATGGTCAGTTGGTCGTCATAGCCCACCGCCAGATTCGCGTGGCCTCCGTTCAGGTGGCTACCCGGACCGGGAAGCGCCACCTTCCCATCCGCTCCGGCATTCATGTACTCGTCATACGCCGGAAATCCGAACATACTGGGAAATCCGGTCGCCAAATGGGCTTTGATGTTCCCGAGCACCTGCTCCGCACTCATGTGCGCCGGGTCGAGCCGGAAATACGCTGTCGACGCAAAACTGCGGGCAAAGGCATAACAGAATGCCGTCGGCTCGGCATCCAGCCGCTGATTCGCGGATGCAGGTCTTCCGTCGTACGGCCAGTATCTTTCGGGCGGCGCCCCAAAGACCGCCAGCGCTTCCATGGTGGTGCGCAAATGCGCGCCCGAATCGCCCGTAGCGCCGGTTAGATCGCGCGTGGCTTTGTAGATGAACATGCGCGACACGTCGATTGTGCGGCCGGTCGCCCGCTTTTCGAAATACCCGATCATCGCGCCGGAGGCGTGCGCCGTGCACGCGCCCAGTTCCTGCTGATCCCACACCGCCGGGCAGTAGGGGCGCAAATCAACGCGCGATGGGATGGCCGCCCCGGCCACAAGCGCCGTCTTCGCCAGTAGAGGCTGAACCGCCGCGTGATTCCAAGTGTAATCCTGGACACTCGGGACGTCCGGAATCCATCCCATACCGCGGAACGGTATTGTACTCCGCATAGCGTTGGCTTCCTCTGATTTTTGATTTGGGTGAAAAACTACTTAAAACGGATGCGCAGCTTGCCTTCGCTGGTGGTGTAAATCAACTCCAGATCCTTCAGCTTCTGCTTCTCCATCGGGAAATAAAGGAGGCCCGACACCGGACCCTCGGTTTCCTTTTCCGGAAGAATCTTCTGTTTCAGAACTTCGAGAATCGGGTCGGCTTTTTCATTGGCCCCGGACTTCACCGTGGTGTGCGCCTCTTTGATATCCGCCGTCCCGATCGACATCGGGCCGACGCCAAAACCGCCGCGCCCAGGACCCTCCTGCGTGACGATAATGGATCCCCTTCCCGCAATCTGGCTGGGAACAAACGGCCCTGTCTTTTCGCCGTCTTTGTCGGTCTTTAACACAAAATCATCGAGATGGACGGCAACTTTCCGGCCTTCCTTGGGAACGAGTTGTACATCCATGAGGATGTAATGGCCGCCCAAGTCGGAACCGAGGATCTCTTTGACGGATAGGGGATCGGCGATCGCCGTAGCGGTGATCTCCACCACGTCATTCTCGCCGGAGTGCGGCGTCGACTTCTGGATCTTCGGCTGGCCTGCCAAGCCAAGGACGGCGGCACCGACCCACCCACAAGCGATCGCGCCCGCGCAGACCCGCATCTTGCCGCCATTATAGCGGGTTGCGAGTCCTCAGGCGGACGCCCGACCCGGCTCAGGAGCGGGCGGGTCCGACCTAAGTGTTTCCAAGGATTCATGTTCCCGGCCCAACGGTCGAAGTTTAGTTCAGGTGTGACTTTGAACATGAACCGCCTTCTCTCCGGCCGACTTTTTATCTTGACGACCCTAACTGCCGCCAGCATGGCCGCGCAAAACCCATCCTCCGCCACCAGTGTCTACACCAATCCGGCGGGCGCGATTTTTTATGTGGATGGCCAGTCCTACGAGAGCGCGGCAACTTTCTTATGGCCTCAGGGCAGCAAGCACACCTTGAGCATCACGCCGATCCAGCAGGCGTCGAGTTACAAGGCCCGGTATGCATTCACCGGATGGACAGACTCCACCGGCGTGCTCACCGGGGGCAACCCGGTCGTAGTGATCACAGCGGACCCGGGTATCGGCTGGTACAGCGCATCGCTCACCTTGCAGTACGCGATCTCGCTCAATTTCAACGTGTGCGCTCCCGGCCAGAGCGTCTGTAGCGGTCCGGGAACCGTTCTCGTGAACAACGTGCCGTATACCGTGAATGCTGACGTTTACCTGAACGCAGGTTCCAAAGTTACCCTGCAGGCAATTCCCAACCCCGGATACGTATTCACCGGGTGGCTGGCCGGAGTGGGCACTCCCAGCCAGGCCTTCTTGAGCTCCTTCACTTTGAATTCGCCGGTTCAGCTATACCCGCAGTTCCTGCCGGCTGGCGCGGTTACGCTGGCCAGCAAGCCGCCCGGCCTGCGCGTGCTCGCCGATCGCACGCTGGTGTTCACACCCACGACGCTCGACTGGGGCATTGGTACGACCCACACGCTGGGCGCGCAGTTGTCGCAAGTGGATCTGCAGGGCCGTCTTTGGGCGTTTAGCTCCTGGAGCGATGGCGGTGCGATCACACATCCATATACCGTGCCGTCCGCATCAAGCCGCGTGTTGACCGCCACGTTCGCCCCCGGAGGACGTGTGACTTTGTCGACGACTCCGGCGGGTCTCAACCTGATAGTCGATGGGATTGCCGCCGGCCCTCCATACAATCTTGTCTGGGGTGCGGGTGTGCCGCATAATGTGTCGGCTCCCGCGCAGCAGGTGGATCTCAACGGTAAGGCCTGGGCTTTCCAGTCCTGGTCGAACGGTGGACCGGCCACGCAGACCATTACACTCACTCCGGCGCAGATTGCCGCCGGATTCCGATTGAATGCAACCTACGCTCCCTCGACTCAAACTACGGGGCAAATTGTGGTTCAGTCGGTACCCGCGGGCGTGGATGTATTGACTGACGGCGTAGATTGCTACACGCCCTGTATCGTGCAGCGAACTATCGGGAGTCAGGTGGCCGTGAGCGCGCCTGCTTCCTGGCAGTCTGCCCCCGATACGAAGCTTGCCTTCATGAATTGGGCCGACGGCGCCGCGCAAACCCGAACCGTTACCGTAGGCTCGTCCAGCGTGACGGTGAGTGCGAATTACCAGAGCTACTATCTCCTGTCAGCCACGTCCGATCCCTCAAACGCCGCCGCCGTGCAGCTATCGCCGGCGTCTCCGGATGGTTATTACGCTTCGGGCACCGCCGTCAGCGCGACCGCGAACGCTGCAGCCACGTACTCTTTCGACCACTGGCAGGGTGATGTATCGGGCACATCAAATACAGCCGTAGTGAGCATGTCCCAACCGCGCTCCATCTGCGCCGTTTTGAAGCGCACCGGAAACGACGGCATCGATTCGATCACCAATGCCGCCGGCCCCATTCCCGACGACGCCGTGGCACCCGGCTCGCTCATTTCCATCTTCGGACCCAAGTTGGCTCAGGGGACCGCTACCGGGCCTTCGAGTCCCCTGGCCCAGACGCTCGAAGGCGTCACCGTCACGATAGGGGACCAGCTGCTGCCCCTGGTGATGGTGTCGCCTGGCCAGATCAACGCACAATTGCCGTCGGAGTTGGCGGCGGGCGAACAGACGCTCTTGGTCCACAACCCGGGCAAAGCAGATGCGATCGGCGTCTTCACAGTGCAGCGGAATGCTCCGGGGCTTTTCTCCCGGCAATTCAGCGGGAGGCCATATTGGGTGGCAACGCACGCCGATGGTTCGCTCATCTCACCAAAGAGACCGGCCCGGCGAGGCGAAATCGTTACCGCGTTAGGGACCGGCTTCGGGCCATTTCATCCGCAGCCGCCCGATGGCTTCGCGGTGCCTGCTGGAGGCAGTTTCCCGCTCATGGATCCGATAACGCTCGAATTCTCAGGCAAATCCCTCAAGCCTATCTTCACGGGCGCTGCCCCAGGACGAGTGGGCTTAGTCGAAGTTCACTTTAAGATCGGCGACCCGCTGCCGAAATCCGCTACCGTTGAAATCAAAGCCCGCGTGAACGGTCACGAAAGCAATACTGTGTTGCTTCCGCTGGAGTAGGAAACTAAGCCAGCCCCAGCACCTGAAAGCTCGCTACCATCATTGGGTATGGTTGTGCTCGATGGCAGCCGCCTCACCATCGAAGATGTCGTCTCGGTAGCAACCGGACGAAATTCCGCCGGGCTTGCGCCGGATGCCGTCGAAGCCATGCAACGCTCGCGCTCCGTGGTGGAACGCCTTGCCGCGGGAGATGCCCCGGTTTATGGCGTGAACACGGGGGTAGGCCTGCTGGCCGACGTCCGGGTGCCGCCCGCTGATCTCGATCAGCTCCAGAGAAACGTGGTCCGCTCGCATGCCGCAGGAGTCGGCGAGCCGCTCGATCAGGCCGCGGTGCGCGCCATGATGTTGATCCGCGCGAATGTGCTGGCGAAGGGTTTCTCCGGCATACGACCGGTAGTGGCGGAGCGGCTCTGCCAGATGATCGAGAGGGGTGTTACGCCGGTCGTCCCCTCGCAGGGCAGTGTCGGCGCGTCGGGCGACCTCGCGCCCCTGGCCCATATGGCGCTGGTGCTTATGGGCGAAGGCGAAGCCGAGTTTTCCGGCCGCCGCATGCCGGGAGCGGAAGCGCTGCGCGCGGCCGGAATCGAGCCCATTCAATTGGCCTCCAAAGAAGGCATCTCGCTGGTGAATGGCACACAGGCCATGCTGGCCGTCGGCTGCCTGGAACTGGCTCGCGCCGAAGGCCTGGTCGAAACCGCGGAAGTGGTCTGCGCCCTGTCCCTGGATGCCCTTCGCGGAACACCACGCGCGTTTGAGCCGCAACTGCATCAGGCGCGACCCCATGACGGTCAGATGTTGAGCGCCGCCCGTCTTCTTCACCTTCTGGAAGGCAGTGAGATTCGGGCTTCCCACATCTCCTGCCGGCGCGTGCAGGATGCCTATTCCCTGCGCTGCGCCCCTCAGGTCCACGGCGCCGTGCGCGACACGCTGTCGGAGGCCCGCCGCGTCTTTTCTATTGAGCTGAACTCCGCGACCGACAATCCACTGGTGTTTGGCGACGAAGTGATTTCAGGCGGAAACTTCCACGGCGAACCTTTGGCTTTTCAACTGGATTTTTTGGCGATCGCTCTCACAGCCCTCTCCGGGATCTCGGAGCGGCGCATTGACCGTCTGGTCAACCCCGCGCTCAACGAGGAACTGCCGCCGTTCCTGGCAAAACACGCCGGCCTGGAATCAGGATTGATGATGGCCCAGGTAACGGCTGCCGCGCTGGTTGCCGAGAATCGTGTGCTATCCACCCCTGCCTCGCCTGGCTCGATCACCACCAGCGGCAATAAAGAGGATTTCGTGAGTATGGGGATGACGGCCGCCTTAAAATTGCAGCGGGCAGTGAGAAATACGCGGGCCGTTTTGGCTATCGAGGCTCTTGCCGCCACGCGCGCGCTAGAGTTTCTGCGGCCGCTCAAAACTAGCCCAGTTTTAGAGACTGCCCGAGAGCGGATCCTGGCGGCTTGCGGCGGCCTGGACGATCACCCGCCAGCGCAGGATATCCTGGCGATCCAAACGCTAATGGATGAAGGGATGCTGCTCGAACGGCTTAACCCAGCGCCTTAATACGGTCGTCAACGCTTTTCTGGAGAGCGTCCAAATCCTTGGGAAACCTCAACTTGGCCGATTCCGGCAAATAGTTGACGACTTTTTGAGGAGACCAGACATTTCGGCTGGTGACAACGCCGAAGTCCAGAGTATCTGCCAGCTTGCAGGCGAGAGCAACAATTGCCAGCAGATCGGGCTTCTGCTGGGCCGAAAAAGCCACGATGTCCTCGTGGTGATGTTTGGCGATATTGCCCAACTGGGACGGCAGCTTCCACTGGTCGGACAACCACGCCCCCGCCTGGCAGTGGTCAACCTCGAAGAGTTCTTTCTTACAATGTAAGACATCAAACGAGTTATCGACCGCCACGCTCAGGAGGTTGGCGTATTCCACGGGATATGCGGCAAGCAGGCCCATGCGGCCGATGTCATGGAGAAGACCGGCCGTGTAGGCCTCGTCGCCCTTCATAAAGCACGCGGTGGCAAGCTCTTGTGCCAGAATGCCGCACGCCATGCTGTGTGTCCAGCAGCGGCGGAGGATAGGCATTTTGACCGCGGATTTTACGTAAGCGCGCAGTCCTACCGTGATGGCCACGGCTTTGACGAAATCCAAGCCGAGGTTGATGGTGGCCTGATGAACGCTGCGGATTTCGCTGCGGAGTCCGTAAAGCGCTGAATTTGCGACGCGAAGCATTTCACCGGCAAAAACCGGATCGGCTTGCAGCCAGCGCACGACTTCGCGGACATCGACATCTTCTTCATGTCCAAGCAATTCCAGAACTTTCATGGCAATTGCCGGGAAGGGCGGGGGCGTGCTCAACGCCCAGGGCCGCTCGTTTTGCTTCATCTGTTTCAGAGCACTCATCCGCTCACGATCTCCTACTGCGGTTTGATCGGCGGAATGAGTGAGGGACTGTAGAAGAGCCAGAATTCAGGAAGTATAGACGGCGACGCTGGTTACTGCCTTATATCCCATGCGTTCGTAGAGGCGTATTCCCTGCGGGGTAGACTGGAGCACGGTGCGCTCGATGCCGTTACGGTCGCGAGCACGGTCCAGCGCGTGCCGCATGATGGCTTCGCCGAAGCCGCGGCCCTGATGTCCGGGCAGAGTGGCGACATTGTAAACGCCCACGGCTCCGCCAGCGATCACGGTCGCCGCCGTGGAAACCGCATCCCCATCTACGTAGCCGACGTAGCCGGTGAAGCCATTCTGCCAGACTTTGGGATCTTCGAAGACTTCCTGGAACCAGGGTAGGGGCACATTGAAACAAAATGAGCCGATCTGGCAGAAAGCGCGCCAGGTTGGCTCGTCGGCCACGGGCCGCACTTCGAGCCGCGGCAACTCATGGACGGGCGATTTCACGTGCTCAGCGAGCATTCCGGGAAGCTCGGTGGCGATAAACAACCCGCGTTTGCGAAATGCTTCGCGAGAGCGGCGCCGGGCGGCTTTGTCGAGCCAGCCTTCGCACACCCAGTAGGACCAGTTCAGGCCGCGTGCGGCGAAGTGCACCTTGGCTGTAGCGATGCGGCCATCGAGATCACGCTCACCGACGACGGGCGAAGAAAGAAAAGCGGCATTGAACATCTGAAAGGCAACCCCAGCGGAAGCGATGGTTACACCGCCGATCTCCCGCACCTCGCCCGGAGCCCGCGATAAAGCGAGAACACGGAATGACTGGCGCAGGTTTTCCTCGACTGTTTGGAAATCCACTGTGGAAACAAGTATCGCGCGAGAACTGCGGCCACGTGGATTTGCCGTTGGAATCGAGGCGCGGATTTACCGGACGCACCCAGTTCATCCAATAGGCCAACGCGACGGCTAAGAGAAGAAGGCAAGAGCGCTCCACAGCAGATCCGGCAGCATGGACGCGAGCATGGTTGCTGCCAGAGATAACCGCGGTTCGATCCGCTTGGCGCGAGGCCCACGGCCAGTTTCCAACCAGCATGAGTGCGGCTGATTGGCACGCGCAAGCGCGAGACTTGCGTTAGGCCATGCGGGCATGGTCTGATGGCGGAGCAATGGCCGCGCAAGCTCCAGACCGGGAGCGAATCACGGAGGCTCCGACCCACGTTCGCTATTGGGTGATTGTTTTTGCCGTCACGCTGGCGGTGATCACCTACATCGACCGTGTGGCGATGTCCTTCGCAGCGCCCCAGGTTTCGAGAGATCTGCATCTCACCGATGTGCAGATGGGACTGGCATTCTCGGCATTCGTCTGGGCCTACTCATGGTTCGAAATCCCCAGCGGGTTTCTAGGTGACTGGATGGGTCCGCGCAAGGTGCTGATGCGGATCGTGATCTGGTGGTCGGCATTCATTGCCATGACGGGCGCCACGTGGAATTTCGCGTCGCTGTTCACAACCCAGACGCTATTCGGGGCGGGCGAAGCGGGCTGCTTTCCCAATTTGACGAAAGCCTTCACCATCTGGCTGCCGCGTGCGGAGCGCGTGCGGGCGCAGGGCATTCTCTGGCTGAGCGCGCGATGGGGCGGCGCGTTCACGCCGCTGCTGGTTTACGTGATCTTCCAGTACATGACGTGGCGGCACACCTTTATGGTGTTCGGCATCATCGGCCTCGTGTGGGCGGTCTTCTTCTATCGCTGGTTCCATGACGATCCGCTCGACAACAAGAAGGTCAACGCTGCGGAGCTCGAACTGCTCCGGCCAAACCGCGAACTGACCGCCGGGCACGCACACGTGCCGTGGCTGAAGATTGCGCGAGCGCGCACGACATGGATGCTGTGCGCACAATATTTTTGTCTCTCTTACGGTTGGTATTTCTACGTCACGTGGCTGCCCACGTACTTGCAGAAGTCGCGTGGAGTGACGCTGGGAAAGAGCGCTGTGCTCAGCGTGCTGCCGCTGTTTTTGGGCGGCATCGGGTGTGTGTTCAGCGGATTCATTGCGGCGCCGGTGGCGCGGAAACTCGGCAGTGTGGCGCGGGCGCGCAAGGTCTTAGCTTGTTGCGGGTTCACGGGGGCAAGCCTGCTGCTGATCATCTCCGTGCATCTACCGAATCCGGTAGCCACGATGATCGTGATGGGCTTCGCCAGTTTTTGCAACGACCTGGTGATGCCGGGCTCCTGGGGCGCTTGCATGGACGTGGGCGGAAGATACGCCGGGACGCTATCGGGCACCATGAACATGCTGGGTAATTTCGGGGGCGCCTGCCTGCCGACGGTGGTGGGATTCATTCTGCAGTGGACGCACAATAACTGGTCGGTCGCATTTTATGTTTCCGCGGCCGTATATTTCTGCGGCAGCTTCTTCTGGCTGGCGATGGACCCGGTCACGCCGATCGAGGCGGAGGCAGCAGCCGCGGCTTAGTGCAAGCCCCGGCTCGAACCGTTAACAGAAGCTTGCGTTTGTTTCGGTATGAATATTCGTTCATACTTGAAAGTATGAAGGTCGGCGAACGCGGGCAGGTGACAATCCCCAAGGAAATTCGTAAGCGGTTTGGGATCGGACCCGAAACTGAGGTGGAATTCGAGGTTCAGAAGAGCACCATTATTTTAAGAAAGGCGCCGAAAAAACTAAACCTCAAAAAATGGGAAGGCCGCTGTGCTGAGGCCCTTCGGGAACTCGGTCATAAGTCGGTCGACAAATTTATCGAAGATATCCGCGGAAGATGATTACCGCTGTGGACACGAATGTCCTGTTGGACGTGTTGCTGCCGAACGAGGCATTCGTTAGCTCCTCTATCCGGGCCCTTGAAGACGCCGCCGCAAACGGCTCACTCGTGATCTGTGATCTGGTCTATGCGGAACTGTGCAGCGCGTTCGCGAAGCAGAGGGAATGCGACGCGTTTATCGAAGACCTGGGAATTCGCGTTGAATCGCTCACTCGGACGGCCAGTTTCCTGGCTAGCAGAATTTGGCGGGTCTACCGCTCACAAGGAGGAAGACGCACTCGGATTTTGGCTGACTTCCTGATCGGCGCACATGCGCAGGAACAGGCCTCACAGTTGCTTTCTCGGGACCGTGGTTTCTACGGTGAGCTGTTCCCGGAGCTGACTCTCGTGGATCCTACGAGCCGCTGAACGCGTCCGCCACGCATCAGCATCCGCAAAACTGCAAGTGGCGGGTTCACGGCCGTATACAATAGGGAACAAATCCGTTGTTCCTCGGCCGCTTTTGCGAGACACTGGCGCCATGAGAATGATCCGATGGCTTCTGATAACGCTTTCTCTGCCGCTGTTCTCGCTCGCGCAAAATAAGCCGCGCGCCAGGGACCTGGGTGTTCCCTTTGACGGCGCAACGGGCGCGTTCAACGCGATTACCGATGTGCCAGGCGTCGAGGTCGGAGAAACGACGCTGATCGCGGGCGACAACGTGCGGACCGGCGTGACGGCCGTCCTGCCGCGCGGCAAACAGAGTAACGATTCGGTTTTCGCCGGCTGGTTCTCGCAAAACGGCGACGGCGAGATGACCGGCACAACGTGGATTGAAGAGTCAGGATTTATCGACGGGCCCGTGATGATCACCAACACGCATAGCGTGGGTGTGGTGCGCGACGCGGTAATTGCCTGGCAGGTGAAGACGGGCCTCAAGCCCAAAACCAACACGTACGGCGCGAATTTCTTTTCGCTGCCGGTGGTGGCGGAGACCTTCGACGGGCGGCTAAACGACGTCAACGGATTTCATGTCAAGCCGGAGCATGTGTTCCAGGCGCTTGAAGGCGCAAAGTCAGGAGCGGTGGCGGAAGGCAATCACGGGGGCGGGACGGGCATGCAGTGCTACGGGTTCAAGGGAGGCACGGGCACGGCATCGCGCAAGCTCGATGCCAAATTGGGCGGCTATACCGTGGGAGTGCTCGTGCAGTGCAATTGCGGCATGCGGAATCAACTCATGGTTGCCGGGGTACCGGTCGGTAAAGAGATTCCGCAAACCACGCAGCGTTCGGCGGCGGACGGGCCGCGAGAAGTCGAAGTCGGCTCGATCATTATCGTGGTGGCAACAGATGCTCCCGTGTTGCCGCATCAGCTCAAACGCCTGGCGCGTCGCGCCACTTTGGGCCTGGCGCGAACAGGCTCGACCTCCGGCAACAGCTCCGGCGACATTTTTGTGGCGTTCTCGACCGCGAATCCGGATGCGGCACGGCCCACAGGAATCGCGGATTTGAAGATGCTGCCCAACAACGAGATGAACGACCTGTTCGGAGCTACAGTAGAAGCGACGGAAGAGGCCATCATCAACGCCATGGTGGGAGCCGAGACGATGACAAGCAACAATCACCAGACGTCGGTTGCGCTGCCGCACGACGGGTTGCGGGCGGCGCTGAAGAAATACAACAGGCTGCCGTAGAACCTCTACGAAATCACCGGTTGGCGAGTTGCAAATCGCCGTGAGGCTGCCGGTCCGGAGTAGCGGCAAAAGTCGCGGTGAAATGGAACGTGCTGCCGGCGCCTAGCTTGCTTTCCACCCAGATCCTGCCGCCCATCAGCGCGACGAGCTGCGCGGAGATGTTCAGGCCGAGGCCGGTGCCGCCATATTCGCGAGCGGTGGAGGAGTCCGCCTGACGAAACGCTTCGAAAATGGAATCGATGCGATTCGCAGGGATCCCGGGGCCGGTGTCGGAAACCGCAAAGTGCATCGACACGGAGCCACTATCGCACTCCTGCAAACTCACGGAGAGGGAGACCGATCCGGCGCGCGTAAATTTGATGGCGTTGTTCAGCAGGTTCAGCAAAATCTGGCGCAAACGAAGAGGGTCGCCGGTGATTTTGTCCGGAAGATTGGGAACGACATCGACGGTCAGCTGAAGGCCTTTCTGGCCCGCGTTAATGGCGAGTGTGGCCATCGCATCGCGGATGCAGTCGCGTAAAGAGAATTCGATAGGGCTGAGCTCGAGACGGCCGGCTTCGATCTTCGACAGGTCGAGAATGTCGTTGAGCAACTCCAGCAGCGACTTGGCCGCCTGGCGCGCGTCGCCCAAGAGTTCCCGCTGTTCCTGGGAAAGCTGCGTATCGAGAACCAGGTCGATCATCCCCAGAATGCCGTTCATGGGGGTGCGGATCTCATGGCTCATGTTGGCGAGCTGAGAACTTTTGGCGTGGTTGGCGGCTTCGGCCTGAGCCTTGGCTTTCTTCAAGGCTTCTTCGCTGCGGTGGTGGAAACGCCGTTCGGCCAGCATGCTGGCCGCTTCTTCGGCGAGAATGCGGGCCTGCTCGGCCTGGTCTGGAGCAATACTGCCGCCGTTGTAGATAAGTAACCGGCCCTCGAGACGGCCCTCGACAGAAATGGGCAAGGCGAGATCGGCGCTGCCCGGCAGCGGAGAGGGTTCTTCGACATCATCCGGTACTTGCTCCGGCGCGCGCGCGCCTGAGGCGGTGGAAACGAGCGCGCGGCCTCCCGCCTCCACGCACCGGAGATACCAGACCCGGCGAAATCCGTAATGGGCCACGAGATCGGCCAGCAGCGTCTGCCAAACCATTTCCTCGGAGGCGTCCCGATCCACGCCCCGCAGTCCCATGAGCGCACACTGAAACGCGACCAGGGCCGACAGTCGCTGCTGGAGGTCGGTATAGTTCAAACCCGCGCCACCTGGCGGCTCTGCTCGAGAGCTTCGCGCGCGTGCTGGTAAGACTGGCCGATAGTCTCACCGGGATTGTAGGCGTGCACGCCGAACGCCAATTGAGCACGCAGTGCCACTTTGTGCCCGCACTTCACGACGAAGTACGTATTATTGGCAAAAGCGGAACAGATGTTGCGGCACTGTCCGGCAGCGACGGACGCCTGGCCTTCGATGATGACCAGGAACTCGTCGGCGGCCCAGCGGAAGACGCCGGCTTCGTCGCCGAACTTGGTGCGCAGCATGTGAGACAACGCCTGTAGGAGCTTATCTCCGAAGATCGTGCCCTCGTCCTCATTAATTTTCCGAAAATCTTCGATGTCGAACAGCATGAGACTGACCGGACGGGCGCCCAACGCCAGCTTCTGCAGGTGTACTTCGGCGGCGCGGCGGCCACCCAGACCGGTGAGGCGGTCGGTGCCGGATTCCTTGCGCGCAGCTTCCAGACGCTGCTCGAAGGAGGAAACATCAGCCTCAAAGCGGCGAACGGCTTCTTCGTTCTCGCGCCGCATGTCATCCACCGTGCGGCGCAGGGCATGGACATCGTCTTTCAACCGCCGTCGCAATTCGTGGACATCCTCCACACGAGAGAGTGCCTCAAAATTATCGGCGAGCCCGGCGAGAGTGGAGTTTTGGCGCTCACCATCGCATTTAATGCTTCCGATGGCCTTCGCCACCATGCCGATAACATCCTTGACGGCGGCATCGCGATCGGAGAAAGCGGCCTCATTGGCGGCGCAGATCCGATCGATCTGTAGAAGGGAGAGGTCGCGAACGCGGCGGATAACCGCAACCTGGGGTTGAGTTTTCAGTTGTCCCGCGGCTTGCTCCATGCCTTGCGAACACTCCGCAAACACTTCGGGACCGGCTTGCAAGACGGTTTTAGGAACGGCAGCGCCTACATCGAGGAACGCTTGCAACAGGGCCGAAAAGCGGTCGGCGAGCTGCTGAGATTCGTCGATTTCTTTGCGGATCGAGATCAAGAGTATCTCCCGGGGGTCTGTTACGCGTCAGTCAGGTATAGCGAGTTCTTTCCGGCTCTCAGTCGAGGAGATGGATGGCCAGCATCAGCAAGGATGGCGAAGACCCAACTCCTCCTCAATTCTAGGGCGGCGGTTCCGGCAGAGTACATATATCTTTGGTTAGGAACAAGTTGTCATCTGCAGGAAATAAAGAATGTTACACGCGATTTTCGGGTGCAAACGGGGCGAGGTATACTCAGCTAGTCGCCGCTCTCGGAGGTCGCGTCAAATGTTACGGCGCCGTTATTATATTGCACTAGTCGCCCTTTTTCAGGTAATCAGCGGAACCAGTAGAGCGCAGAATATCCGCCGGGCTCCCCGCATTACAGAGGCCGTGGATGATACGCGGCTGGTTAGTCTGCCGGGAAATACACATCCGATGGCCCAGGCGGAGTTCGACCGCGGGCCGGCGCCGCCCGGGCTACAACTGAACCGGATGCAGCTGGTACTCACCCGGAGTGATGAGCAGACCGCTGCGCTGCACAAGCTGCTGGATTCGCAGCAGGACAGCTCGGCTCCACAGTTTCACAAATGGCTGACGCCGGAACAGTTCGGTGACCAGTTTGGCGCCGCCGACCAGGACATCGAGATCGTCTCGAAATGGCTGGAATCACAAGGATTCGCGATTGGGCACGTCTCCCGGGGGAAGGCGCTTATTGAGTTCTCGGGCACGGCCGATTTGGTACGCAACGCTTTCCATACCGAGATTCGGAAGTTTGTGGTCAATGGAGAGGAGCACTGGGCCAATGCCGGCGATCCGCAGATTCCGCGCGCATTAGCGCCGGTAGTCGGAGGGATTGCGACCCTGCATAACTTCAAGGCCAAGCCGCTCTATCGCGTCTCCGATAAATGGCCGCAAGTACCGATGAAAAACGGCGGCTTTCGGCCGGCTTACAACGACGGGGACGTGGGACGCGCTCTGGGACCGGCGGACTACGCCACGATCTATAACATCAAACCGGCGTACAAGGCCGGATTGGACGGGTCGGGAGTGACCATCGGAGTCATCGGGTTCGCTCCAATTTATGCGCAGGATATTGCTGATTTCCGCAAAGTATTTGGGTTGCCGAAGAACCCGTACCAAGTAGTGGTCAACGGAACGACGCCGGACTATTACCAGAACCAGCTGGATAACTTCGGTGCCGACTTGGAAGGCACACTGGATGTGAGCTGGGCGGGGGCTGTGGCGCCCAAAGCCGCGCTCCAGTTCATTCTGGCTCCGGATACGGACACCACCGACGGGCTCGCTCTCGCTGAGGAGTACGCCGTCGATAACAACGAGGTCGACATTCTGACCGAGAGTTTCTACCGGTGTGAGAGCGAAACTCCTTCGGCGCTGGCAAAAATGATTGCGGCTCTCCGTGAGCAGGCAGCCGCGCAGGGGATCACTTGGATGGTGGGCTCGGGCGATTCCGGGCCGTATGTCTGCTATAACAACGTCACGCACCCGCCGGGCCCGTTAACCGTGAACATTCTGGCTGCTTCGCCTTATGTTACGGGGGTTGGCGGCACCGAGTTCACAAGCGAAAGCATTATCGGCACCACTTACTGGTCCGCCACCAATAACTCAAAGACGCTGAGCTCAGCGCTCTCTTATCCGCCGGAGACGGTGTGGAACGATAGCTGTAGCGGGTCCAGGTGCGGCGCCGGCGGCAACTCGGCAGCATCTTCCAGCGGTGGCGCGAGTCAGTATTTCAAAAAACCAAGCTGGCAGTCGAAAATTCCCGGAATTCCAGCGGACGGCGCGCGGGATATACCGGACATCTCGCTCTCAGCATCGCCACAGAATGCCCCGTACCTCATCTGTCTTAACGGCAGCTGCGAAGGGACGATCACCTCAACGAGCTTTACGCCCATCGGTGGGACTTCAGCGGGGACTCCAGCGTTTGCCGGCGTGATGGCGCTGGTCGACCAGAAAATGAAGTCACGCCAGGGAGCGGTGAACTACATACTATACAGCCTGGCGGCGACTCAGCAGTACAGCAAGTGCAACGGATCAAGCACCAGCTCCGCACCGAGCAGCAATTGCATCTTCAACGACATCACGACGGGAGACAGCTCGGTTCCGGGCGAACCGAACTTCGGAAAGTCCAACGCGAAATATCCCGCGACGGTAGCCTATGATCTGGCCACCGGGCTGGGCTCGCTCAACGTGGCCAACCTGGTGAAGAAGTGGAATTCGGTGAGCTTCAACGCGACCAGCACGACACTTGCCGTGAATCCTACCTCTTTCACTCATGGGACGCAGGCCAACATCCAAGCCTCGGTCACTCCGCAGAGCGGAACCGGCACTCCCTCGGGGCAGATTTCGGTGGAAGGCACGGGCAGAGCAGCGTACGGAGAGCTGGCACTCTCCAATGGATCGACCAGCTCCAGCCTGTCCGGGCTCCCCGGCGGCGCCTACTCTGTGCACGCGCATTATTCCGGGGATTCTGTTTTTGCGCCGAGCGACTCCGCGGATGTTCCGGTTACCGTTAGCCCCGAGCCCAGCTCCATCAGCGCAGGGGCCCTCTACTTATTCGATATTCCGTACGCGTATTACACGGGCGGCCCGTACGGGAATGTCTCGGTAGCGTTCAGCGCTCGCGTGGCAGGCGCCAGCGGCCAGGGAACCGCCACGGGTAAGGTCAGCTTTACCGACAACGGCAGCCCCATGCAAGATGGCACGGGCTTACTCAACACCGAGTCGACGGCGATCACCGTGAATACGAACGTCGTGTTGCCGGCGGGGAAGCACTCGATCGTGGCGACCTATGCGGGTGATGCCAGTTTTCAACCCAGTGTCTCTGCGCCTTTGAACATAACCGTCATCCCCGCGCGGACCACGACCACGGTGCAAGCGAATGTCGGCCAGGCGCAGGCGGGGAAGCAAGTGACTCTCACGGCCATCGTCGAAGGCCCTGATTCCCAACTGGGTAACGCGCCGACAGGCGCGGTGAACTTCTTTCTGAACGGCAAGCCGCTGGGCACACGATACCTGGCATCCAACTTCGATTTCAGCCGGGGCTTCAACGGCATGCTGACAGGAACCGCGGTGTATCACACGGCCTCGCTTCCCACCGGCGCCAACACAGTTACGGCAACGTACGCCGGAGACAAGAACTTCAACGGATCCACCTCTCCATCCGCGACAGTGACGATTAAGTCGCAGGCTCCCGCATGCCAGGTGACCGAGTTCACGGCCGATCCGAACCCTATCACTCTCTACGATCCTCCGAACACGACCAACGTCACGGTGACCGCCTCGTGTGCGGTCGAGGTGCACATGGACAGTCCGAGCGGCTCACTCGTAGGAAGCGGGAAAGGGACGGTCTACAGCACCGCCACGATCAATAAGGCGACCACTTTGTATCTCCAGCAGGCCGGAAACCAGACATCCCAAGGCACGCTACAGACATTAAGTGTGGGTCTGCAGACGGGCACGCTGCCCTGCATGGTCCTGACCTTCGTCGCCACCCCGAGCCCGATCATAACGACTTCGGCGACAGGGACTACAACCGTCTCGGCCGTAGCCACCTGCAATTTCGATATCCGCACAGGCTCGCCGAATGGACCGCGGCTGGCTGCGGGCACTTACAACATCGGTTATGGACTGTACCAGGCTGCGCAATCCACCGGCGACACCGTAACCAACGGAGCCGAGTTCTTCCTGCAACAGGCGGGAAACACGACATCGAAAGGCACACTGTCTACGCTCACGGTGCCTGTAGTAGCTCCGGCCACAACGCCGTAGTTCGTTTTGCGCGCGCCGCGCCGGCGGAATCCGGCGCTGTGCTACCATGCAAACTGAACCTGCCAGAGCCTCGACGGAGAGGTGGCTGAGTGGTCGAAAGCAGCGGTTTGCTAAACCGTCGTACGGGCCTAAACCTGTACCGGGGGTTCGAATCCCCCTCTCTCCGCCAATCCCCCGTGTGGTGCGTTGCTCCGAGAGCCGAATCTCGTTGAATACTCGTGGCAATGTGACGGCAGTTTTGGGCCCTCTGCGGTCAGCCGAAGCGCTGACCAAGCCCTGTCCGCAACTTGCCCAAGAGAGGCTATGGCCGAGCCAAATGAAGAAGTCGGTCCCGTCGCCGCCGTCCCCCACTCCCCGGGTAGTTTATTGGCTCGGTGTTACCGCACAGGTCCGGAACCCCGCAAAAATGTCTCGCCGGTCCTTCTGAAAATAGTTTCGCCACGTATTCCGGATCACACTCAAAAGGAGGGCTGGCATGTGTCCCGATTGCTCGCCCTCATCGGCTTGGAAGTCAACTTGTTAGGGCGGATGGTAATGGCGATGGACAATGCGACGAACAGGCTTAGTTTCCCTTAACTTTTTCCCAGTCCCGAGCGCTCATCCCGTTCAGATCCCAAACGATCTTGCCGTCGCGCACAGTCAATTCGCCGACGAGCATCTTGTCGCCATTCATTCGGAGATGCCCCGAATCTACAAACCCGAATTTCCCGTGGACAAGCCTCAATACGGCCACGTCCGCGGCCGAGCCAACCGACAAACTGCCCAGTTCCTCGTGGTGGATCTCGCGCGCAGGATGCCAGGTTGAACAGGCAATCACGTCGTCGAGTGACATTCCCATATTCAGGAACTTCGACATGAGATTGAGCATGTCCTTCATGCCGGCGTTCATGCTATCGGCATGCAAATCCGTGGAGATCGAATCGGGCACGAAACCTTGTCTGATTGCAGGGATCGCCTGACGAAAAAAAAAGCTTCCGGCTCCATGGCCCACGTCAAAAATAATGCCGCGCTTGCGAGCCTCAAACAGGTAAGGCAGCACCTGGCCTTGCGCGTCCAGCATAGGAACTTCCTGAAGATATTGGTGGGTGTAGATGTCACCCGGTCGTAAGTGTTTCAGCACGAGTTCCTGGAACGGACGCTCGGGGCGAAACTCTGCGAAGTCAACCATCACGGGGATATTCGCCATCGTGCCGGCTTCCACGGCGCGATCTACCGCGATCCACTCGGGCCCCGCGTAGTGCGCCACCTTGATGCCCACCACGACGTCACTGTTACGTCGCGCGACTTCCGCCGTTCGCGCCGGGTCCATGTCCTTCGTGTTCTGCTCCACATCCATGCGTCCTCCCATGCCGCTCCCGACAATATTGAGCATGGCGAACACGCGGGTCTTTTCTTTGTTGATCACTCCATCGCGAAATTCGCCGAAATTGCGCCAGCCCGTGCAACCGGCGTCCACAACGGTGGTGACGCCGCTCCGGAATGAGAAGCTGTCGGCACGGACGCAGTGTTCTCCGGTGTAATCGCGATTCATGCTGGTGGAGAAAACATGCTCGTGGATATCCACTAAACCCGGAGTGACATACAGGGACGAGACGTCTATAGTCTCACGCGCATCGGAGGACGGGATATTTTCGGCGACAAGCGCGATGCGGCGGCCGGCGATTGCGACATCCCGTACTGCCGAGACATTGTTTTTAGCGTCAACTACACGACCGCCCTTGAGGAGGAGGTCGTATTTCGTTTGCGCGGAGATGCTGGCGGCCGCGATCGACCCTAATAGGGGCAGCACGCTTGCCCACTTCAGAACGGTACGGCGATTCAGGAGATCATTCATAGGAGTCGCGAAATGTCCTTTGTTAGATCTTAGTCATTCGGATGGCTGGATTGTGCGGGGCTGAAGAAGCGCATTGGCGATAAAACGATCTTCGCCCGACCTATGGGAATCCTGGTCTACAAGGCAAAATGACTTCATGCATCGTCGCCGTTATTGTGGACTGCAAAATCATGGTCGAATACAATGACCCTTCGTTTAACCCGCTACGACCACGCGCCACGGGCGCCCAAGGAGACCTACCATGTCCAAGCGGACCAGACGTGATTTCTTGAAGCGCAGTGTTGCCGCCGCAGCGTCGGCGCCGGGGATACCCCTGAGTGGAGCGGTAGCGCGAGTCGCGGCCGCACAGGTGATGGCCTCCTCCTCAAGTGCAGAGGAAGTCGCATCCTCTCGTGAGCGCCTCTTGCTCGACCAGGGCTGGCGTTTTCATCTTGGCAATGCGGACGATCCGGCGCGTGACTTCGGCTATGGCCTCGCAAGAGGGTACATGAAAACGGGGGAATTCTTCGAGCCCGCTCAGCCGACTTTCAACGACGCCGGTTGGCGAGCCATTGACCTGCCACACGATTGGGGAGTGGAACTGCCGTTTGTCCAAGACGACGAGACGGTGATCTTTCATGGCGCCAAGCCCCTGGGTCGCAAATATCCCACAACCAGCATCGGATGGTACCGGCGTGTCTTCGACATTTCGCTGGCGGATTTCGGCAAGCGGCTGAGTATCGAGTTCGACGGCGTGTATCGCGACTCGATCACGGCATTGAATGGCATTTTTCAGGGACGAAACATGAGCGGCTACGCGCCGTTCCGCTATGAAATCACCGACGCCGTCCACTACGGCGGAAAGAATGTGTTGGTGGTGCGCGTGGACGCCAGCCAAGCGGAAGGCGGGTTTGTCGGAGGAGATGGGTTTTACGAGGGCGCCGGCGTTTACCGTCACGTGTGGCTGGTGAAAACAGATCCCCTGCACGTTCCGCAATGGGGAACGTTCGTGACTTCCGAAGTCGAAGGGGGCCGGGCTGTGGTCACCGTACACACGGAACTCGCCAATGAAGCTGATGCCGGAGCGACCTGTCGGGTCACTTCGACTATCGTGGACCCGACCGGCAAACAGGTAGCAAGCGGCCGCTCGGATTCCATTAATATTCCCGGCCGTGAACAGCGTAGCTCCACTCAGCGACTACAGGTTGATGATCCGCAGCTTTGGTCAATTGAGCAACCCAACCTTTATCGCCTGCTCTCGGCTGTCGAATCCAGCGGTCGGGTAATCGATCACTACGAAACTTCCTTCGGCATCCGCACTGTTCGTTTCGATCTGGGCAGGGGTTTTCTCCTCAATGGCGAGCCCGTCAAAATCAAGGGGACGTGTAATCATCAAGACCATGCCGGGGTGGGCTGCGCCTTGCCCGATCGGCTCCAGTACTACCGCATCGAGAAGCTCAAGGAGATGGGCTCGAACGGCTATCGCACCTCGCACAACCCTCCCACGCCGGAGTTGCTGGATGCTTGCGACCGGCTGGGCATGGTGGTGCTCGACGAGACCCGCATGTTCTCATCCTCGCCTGAAGGTCTCAGTCAGTTGGAGCGTATGATTCGGCGAGACAGGAACCATCCCAGCGTAGTGCTGTGGTCCACGGGCAACGAAGAACCGCTGCAAGGTACCGATCCCGGCGCGCGGATTTGCGCCGCCATGAAGCGGCTTGAGCGCCGGCTTGATCCAACCCGGCTCATCACCCAGCCGGTGAACGAAGAGTGGGGGAAAGGGCTCTCACCCGTGCTGGACGTCATGGGGTTCAACTATCACCACGCGTCCGAGATCGACGCCTTTCACAAGCAATTTCCGCACCAACCCTTGGTCGGCACGGAAACAGCCAGCACGGTTTCCACGCGGGGCATCTATTTTACCGATAAGGAGAAAGGTTATGTCAGTGCTTACGATGTGAATTTCCCCGAATGGGCTTCCACCGCGGAAGAATGGTGGCAAACGTATAATCAGCGCGCTTTTCTCGTCGGCGGCTTTATCTGGACTGGGTTCGACTATCGCGGCGAGCCCACCCCTTACGGCTGGCCGTGCATCAGCTCGCATTTCGGGGTTATCGATACCTGCGGCTTCTTCAAGGACCTTGCCTATTACTACCAGGCTTGGTGGAGCGGCAAGCCGGTGCTGCACCTCTTCCCCCATTGGAGCTGGGCGGGCAGAGAAGGGCAGGAAATCGACGTCTGGTGTTTCAGCAACCTGGACAAGATCGATCTGCTCCTCAACGGCAAGAGCCAGGGTATGCAATCCATGAAGAAAGATTCCCACGTGGCTTGGAAGGTGAAATATACACCCGGCACCCTGGAAGCCCGGGGTTACAAGGAGGGGAAGCTGGTCATGACCGCCAAGCGGGAAGCCACCGGCCAGCCGGCAAGCATTATGCTCCAGCCGGATCGCGCGAAAATCCAAGGTGATGGCGAAGACGTTTCCGTGGTCGCGGCGAGTGTGTTGGACGAGCAGGGCCGCGTGGTACCCGTGGCGGACAACTTGGTCACCTTTGAGGTTACAGGCAGCGGTAAGCTGATCGGCGTGGGCAATGGCGATCCCAGCAGCCACGCGCCGGATAAGGCACAACAACGCCACGCCTTCAATGGCCTCTGCTCCGCCATTGTTCAAGCCCAGAAGACGGCCGGCGAGATCAAGGTCAGCGCCACGTCGCCTGGACTTGCCTCCGCCGTCACCGTGATCCAGTGCGGACAGGCCACGCCACGACCCGCGGTGGCGTGAGATCTTCACTACGGCGCGAAACAATACGGAGTGAAGCAGCTGCTGATTTCTGCGCCGCCGGAGCTGCGAGCGCTCTTGCGGGCCTACGCCGCAGTCACTTGGCCGGCTTGAAGGCACGCGTTTCCGGAACGCGGATACCTCCGGCTCAGGCGAAGAGAATCCGAAACGCCACTGCGTGCTCGCTTGGCCATTGTCGCGGCGACTCGATGTGCAGCCCGTCGTCCGCAAGCTGCCACTGCAGCGGGTAATGCGAGCCGAGCAGTTCGACACGTGCGATTTTGCGGTCTTCCAGCCGGTGCGACTGTGCGAGCGCCTTAATGCGTGTCTCGTGCGGATTCCAGCCCATCACGAAGGCATAGAGTTTGTCGCCCTTGGTCGTGAAACGAATGTCCTCGCCGGTGAGGTCGACGCGGCTGTTCTCGTTGTAGTGCTCAGCCGTCCCCTCGAAGCCGCTGCCGGCCGGAGTCTTGCGGATGCCCGGGCCTTCGCCGAAGATCTTCCACGGCCGCGTGGCATAGATAGCCTCGGAGTTCACCTTCATCCATGCCGTGATGGATGCGAGGATCTTCAATTCAGCTTCGTCCGGCATACCGCTGGCCGGCAGCGGAATGTTGAGCAGCAGACTGCCGTTGCGGCTGACGATGTCAACCAGTAGGTCGATCACCGTCTTGGGCCGCTTGTAGACCGCCTCGCGATCGTAGTGCCAGTCGCCGATGCAGGTGTCGGTCTGGAACGGTTGCGGCTCGATCGCGTCGGCCACGCCGCGCTCGAGGTCTAGCACGCAAACGCCCGAGGCGCACTCGCTGCGGCGTTTCCCCGTGTAGACGACAGCGACCTGCCCTGAATGCCAACGAAGACTCTGGTTGTAGTAGTGCGCCACGAGGCTGCGGCCCCAGCGGCCGAAGGGAATTCCGCCATCTTCGTAGTAGAGATCGGGCTGGTGTTGATCGATCAGATCCCGAGCACGCAAGAACCACTCGCGCTTCCATTCCTCGGGCTCGTTGCCCTGCTCGGCCCACGCTTCGCGCGCTGGCGCATGCGGGGGGAAGTAGAGATCGCGATTGGCGGGGTCATTGCCGTCGTAGGGAACGCCCGCGTAGTGGCCCTGCTTGGTCGGCGCCCTTGTTGGTTTCCCACCAGTTGTAGCTGCCCCAGACGTGCTCGCTGACGCCGAAACGGAGACCCTCGGCGCGCGCGGCCTCGCGCCACTCACCGACGATGTCGCGCTTTGGCCCCATCCTCATCGAGTTCCAGCGCCGGTTGCGAGAGTTCCAAAGATCGAAGTTGTCGCAGTGGACACCCATGCTGACGAAGTACTTCGCGCCGGCCTCGCGGTAAAGGCGCGCGAGGGCTTTGGGGGCGAAGAGCTCGGCCTTCCACAGCGGGATGGTGTCCTTGTATCCGAACTGCGAGGGATGACCGTAGGTCTTCAGATGGTATTGATACTGGCGACTGCCTTCCATGTACATGTTGCGGGCGTACCAGTCGCCGGCGCCAATGGCGGACGAAGGTCCCCAATGCGCCCAGATGCCGAACTTGGCATCGCGGAACCACTGTGGACAGGTGTAAGCATTGAGCGAATCGCCGGCGGCCTGAAAAGGGCCTTTGGCAATCTCAACATCGATGATCGGCTGCGGCTTGCCATGGAGTGACGCGGCGCCGGCTGTACCCAACAACCCGAGCGCAGCCCTTCTTGAAATTTTCATTTTGGACCCCTTTATCTGGGATTTCCATTCTGGCTCCCGGCTTCGCGGTAATCTATCACAGGTTGGCAACCCTAATTCGATCTCTACATTGCTTTCCGGAGAAACGAGCCGCCCGCTCCACCTCAAACAGGCGCTGGCCGGAATAGATCCGCGGCTCCACGACGCAGCGGTTTCGGGCGATTCGATCCTCCACCGCGATCATCGCACAGGTCGAACGAATGCGATCTCGAAGCTCAGAACTCAAATAATTCTGAAGACGCTTTCCCGAAAGCGTGTGCAAACCAGGCAGCAGCAGATAAATTAAGAAGCTCAGTCCCAACCAGCGGGACGGTCATACGGCGTTTTCCAATGAGTACGAGGGCTGTCCGCGCTTCATGCGCATCTCGTAAAGCGTTCCGTCGGCAGCCGAAGAGCTCATCGCGAGCTCTTCGCCAACGGTCCAGAAGCTGAGCACTCCAATTCCGAACTCGCCTTGGAATTCCAGACGCTCCTTGACGCTTCAGCTCCTGCTTTATCGAATCGCAGATATGCGTGGCTACGTAGGCGAAATCGGGCGTCCCCTCCGCATTTTTTCGGATTCCGTCCCCGTTATCGACAATGCGCAGATAATGTGCCCGCGCGTGATGACGATCCGATTTGCTCGGGCATCAATACTATTTTCAAAATGAACTCTGCGATTGCTTTCAGCGGATTACTCTGTGACTACGCAATAGTAGTGATCGCATGCCAGTCGTTGCCGATACGAAGCTGCCCGCGGCGAGTACCTTTCGGTGGTGGCCGTGTCCATTAGGGAACGGACAGTATGAGAGGGTTTCAAAGGAATCGTTGATGTGGATCTCGTTCTCAATACACCGTGTCCGAGTGATCTCTCAGGGGTGGGCACTGCGGATACTGCACATATACCTGGCAGGGCTGAAGATCGGACCAACCGCGTCAACCACCACTCCTCATGCCACGGTTGGTCTTGAATTGGCCTGAAACAGGCGCTTCTTTGTCTATTACAGTAGTTGCAAGCAAAGACACTTCTGGTCATTGGACTTTTGCCTCCGGAGCAAAAGGTCGAAAGCAAGAGAACCTTCCGTCGATTCGGAACACTACGGCTAAAATTCACAATCCAAAGAAAATCCGTTTGCCAGCTGCGTGGACTCGTAGGACCGGCGCTTACACTGCTATTCATTTCATTTCCCTCGATTTGAGCCAGCCATAGTTGCAATCCAGGGCCTCCGGCGAATTACGAAGCGCGAGAGTAACAAGCCGCAACCATGATGCCCAAAGCGACCTGAATCAGCCGAAATCGCCACCCCCCGGGAACTATATAATAAAGAGTGCCAATGGACACTTTTTACTTGACTGAAGGTGTCCAATGGAGTACATAATGAAAATGCAGACCGTTGTTGAGATGCCATCCTACCTCAAGGCCGCTGAGAAGATTTTCAGCGAGGAAGAGCGCGATGCCATCGTGGCAATGGTTTCCGCCGATCCTGAATGCGGTGACGTCATTCAGGGAACAGGCGGGTTTCGCAAGGTCAGGGTCGGACGCGGTCATATGGGGAAGTCCGGCGGGGCGCGGGTCATTTACATCCTGCGCAACGAGAATTTTCCGGTTTTTCTCATCGCCGCTTATCCGAAGAACGAGAAGGAGAACCTGACGAAAGCGGAACGAAACGAGTTGGCAAAGATGGCTGACGCAATTTTCAACAAGTACAGGAGGTAGATCATGGCTATGTTTGAAGACCTAAAGCAGGGACTTGCCGAAGTGGATGCCTTCCTCGGCGGTGAACAGGATGGCTACAAGGTTACGGTTCCGGCCCAGGTTGACGTCAAGAGCATCCGCAAGGGCCTCAATCTGACCCAGGCCAAATTCTCCAATCTGTTCGGATTCAGCCTCGATGCGGTGAAGCATTGGGAAGGCGGCCGCAGAACACCGGAAGCTTCCGCCCGCGCCTTCCTCACCGTCATTGCCAACAACCCAAAGGCTGTGATTGCGGCCTTAAATCCCCCGAGAAAACGAGCAGCCGCGAAGCGCAGATTCGCCGCCAAGATCGCACGGACTGCCGCTCATTAGTCGATCATGCAGCTTCCTCCCGTGGCAACGCGCCGACGTGGCCGGAGTGACACTGCCGGGCATGCCTTACGTGATCGTAGGACACAACCAGAGGATCGCATGGGGATTTACAAACGTTGGTCCGACTGTCACCGATCTTTACATCGAGAACTTCAATGCGGAAGGGTCATATCAGACACCGAAGGGCTGGGTGCGGCCGGAGCATCGAACAGAGACGATTCACGTGAAGGGCAAGCCGGATATCACGGTGGACGTGAAGGTCACACGGCATGGACCGATCATCACGGAGCTGGTACCTGGCGAGTCACGGCAACTGGCACTGCGCTGGACACTGTATGAAGGGCTGAGGTTTCCGTTCTTCGATGTGAACGAGGCGCAGAACTGGGAAGAATTCAAGAAGGCGTTTCAACCTTCGACGCTCCCGGGCTAAACGTGGTGTACGCCGATGTTGAGGGCAACATCGGTTATCACGCGACTGGGCGGGTGCCAATCCGCGCGGCGGGCGATGGCAGCTTGCCCGTCAGAGGAGCAGATGATGGGCACGAATGGACTTCTTACATCCGTTCGACAAGCTGCCGAGCATCTACAACCCGCCGTTAGGAATTATTGCAACCGCAAATGGCCGAATCACACCGGATGGTTATCCTAATTCGGTGAGCATGGAATGGGAGGCGCCATGGCCGACGGCGGATTGCCAGTGGCTGCAATACCTCCACACTGTGCCGCGCGATCGTCCGCCAGCAGTCGTCCCGCAGCGCTCTCCACCAGTGCGTTCTTCTTCTCTAACAATTGCCGGCGCACTTTGGCAGGCATTACTTTGAAAGCTCCACTCGGATTCGCTTGGTGACCCAGCCAGCTTCCTGCGATTCCGCGGCGATTTCGACGCAGGCCGGTCCGGTTGCGACATCCCCAAACCCGATCGCCACGGGCGAGCCGTTCGTAGCCATGCGGTCGTCGCGTTGCGCCAACGGATTGAAGCGCGAGCACTCAGCGTTTTGCAGCGTCCCCCCAGCGCCATTTGATCTTCTCCGCGTCAAAGGACGTGTACGTAGAGCAACGGAGCCAGGTTCGATTGAGTGGCTGGAGCGTTCTGTGCCTCAATGCGAACGGGGATGTATGTCACATTATCTACGGGGCCGATCCAGCCGAAAACCCGAAGAGACCAGTGCCAACGTCTCGCGGGTACGTCGCGACGCTGGGCAAAAACGACGGTGTGAGCGCCCACGGCGGGACGCGAGAGCTGAGGGGCAACGCACCAAAGAGAGCTTCCGTACCTCCTGATTAAACAAATCCGGATTGTTTTCGTGCTCGATGGCCACCAGAATGGGAAATGGCGGGCTCAAGTGCGCCTGACCGCAGATTTGTAATGTCTTCATAG